>OJFL01000962.1_pt1 | contig 12568 bp, 10 predicted proteins | sample 1594131 | NCBI WGS metagenome assembly OJFL01 (sample SAMN05416782, study PRJEB24817) | seawater metagenome | isolation source: Sea water | place: Canada:Atlantic | collected 2013-07 | reverse complement strand
CGAGATTTCTGCCTGTCTCGTGGGCTCGGAGATGTGTATAAGAGACAGACATAGCTGCAAACCGAATTGCCAAAAAGAAAACCTCGGTATGGTTGTTCCCAGAGGGTACGCGCAGTAATGGCCGAGGTATTTTGCCGTTTAAACAAGGGGCTTTTCGGTTGGCAAAAACCACCAATGAACCTGTGGTAATGGTAACTGCGAGCAATCTACATAAAAAAGTACGTTGGAATAAATGGGATAATGGTGTTGTTCTTATCGACATTAGTGCGCCTCAACCGCTAACAGAAACACACTCTATTAAAGAGTGGATGGGTATTTTCAACGAGCAAATGAAAGAAAAATTTGAACAGTTGAATGCGCAGGTCGATGAATTAGAGAAAAGCAGGTAAACTTGCGCCCATTAACAAAAGCAACAAGCTACGTATTAGGCAAAAAAATGAATCAATTTGACGAAAGAGAAGAGTGGTATGAATTCAATCAAGAAACGATTGATGCACTGTTAGAGGATGGCAGTCAAGCCGACGCCGATTATACCATTGAGCATCATTTTGCCAGTACCGATTTTGATGTTTTAGAAAAAGCAGCGGTTGATGTTTTTAAAGCAGGCTTTGAAGTTACCGACGCAGAAGAATTGATGTTAGATGACGGTGATACCGTATTTTGTTTCGATGCTGTGGTAGAGCGTAAGTTAGATATTAATTTACTTAACGCTGATGTTGATAAACTTCTCAAAATCGCCGACAAGCAAGACGTGACCTATGATGGTTGGGGAACTTACTTCGAACCACGGGAAGACAACGAGACAACAAATGACGTGGAAGACGACAGCTTCTACGACGAAGAGTAAAGGTTAACTCGAACCGGTTCGATGCTGCTCGAGATATTATGGGTAAGATATAATGGGTAAGCTATAAATAACTACCCATTAAGTTTCACTTCAGCTTTCGTTCATCTTTTCCAGTCAACAATGACCATGTCATTATTGATTGGAAAAGGATGGATTTATGAAGATTCAATCTGCTAGAACGATACTTTCTACAATTGCCCTACTTGCATTGCTTAGTGCGCATGTTGATGCACAAGCTAATACTAAAGATACCAGCAGCACCGCCTCTGAAAATAAAAAAGTAACATCTCAAGAATACCGCTATGACAAGGTTTATACGCCCCTTGAACAGCCAACACCAGTGAGTGGGGCAGATACTGAGTCTTTAACTGGACAAGCAGCAGATTCAAACTCACCCTCTCCAAACGCAGATTTTAGCGAGAACAGCAAAAGTAGCAACGGCACTAGCCACGCTACGTCAAACTTAAAATCTACACTTGATACGCAAGACTTAAAAACAGCCCAGCGCGTTCAGAAGTACGCAAATACAACGAAGTTATCGAGTAGTATTACCGTTGTAAGTAGTAATGAATTCTGGATTTACGACAGCTGGGTAGGCCTTGTTCAGGATATTGATTACGACGGATATTACTCTCAATTTTCGGTAGAATTCGACGCCGACACAATATTCGCTAATGTGCCTGTTTACGCGGTGCTTTATTTGGGCCGCAATGGTACTTACGACGCCATACATGTGTCGTCAGAATTCTTTATTTACGGGGAAGATTCTACAGACAGTTTTGTGATTGAAAGCACATTAGTTTCAGGGTTCCCCTCTTACGACTACGATATTCTACTCGAGCTTTATGATGCGCAGACAGAGCAACTTGTGGCCTTTTCTGACAGCTACGACAACCCTGAGTTTGCTTTTGTCCCTTTAGAAAGTGAAACCAACGAATACGTTGTAGAAGAGTCTGTGGTTATTGTGCAGGAGCACGGGGGATCATTATCGTGGATGACACTGTTTTTTGGTTTTTTAATGTTGCTTGGCCGTGCTCTGGTGAAACCCACTACAAACAAAGCGAAAATAGCGCGAACGCGATGAGTATGAATAAAGCCTTATATAAAAGCAGTTTGTTTGATGGCGTTTTGTAGGAGTAGCCTTTTGTAGGAATAGTGTTTTTTATGAGTGATGTTTTACAAATACCATTTGTGGCGCGCAAAAATTGAAGTAATTTGCTAACCTCATTTATTAGCAACGCTCCTACTCATACAAGCCAATAACTGCGTTTAAAGGTACGAACACTACAATGACAAAGGACAGTAAAAACACATCCTCACCTTCCATTCGTAGGAACTTTATAAAAGGTACCCTTGCGCTGGGGATTACTGCAGGGGTTTCGCCCTTTGCTATAGGTAAACCTAAGCCTACGCTGAAGGTTATGGGTACCCATGTAACGCTGCAAGAAGCCATACGACAACAAGCAATGGAAGACTTGGGCATAAACATTCAATTCGAGCCCGGCGGCAGTGCAACGGTACTGCAAAAAGCGTCTATGAACCCCACATCTTTTGATTTGTATGAACAGTGGTCTAATAGTATTGGCGTTCTGTGGCGTGCAGGCGCTATTCAGCCAATAGAAAAAAAACGTATTCGCTATTGGGAAGAAATTAACAATTTATCAAAAACCGGCAAACTCACAGCGAATGCCAGAATGGGCGCCGGAGACGCTCCTCACAAAATATTAAACGTGCAGGGTAATGGTTCTCTAGGGGCTACACCCACCGACACAGTGAGCTTTTTGCCGTATGTGCACAATGTTGATTCTTTTGGATACGACAGACGTCATCTTCCAGAGGCCATGCAGGGCGAAGCCGAAAGCTGGGGATGGTTACTCGACAGTCGCTATTCGGGCAAGGTGGCTATTGTTAACGACCCTACTATTGGTCTTTTCGACCTAGCCCTAGCAGCCCAGGCCAAGGGGTTCGTTGAATTTAATGATATTGGTGCAATGACAGAGTTAGAACTCGATGCATTATTCAGCGTGCTAATAGAATTGGTTCAGTTAAATCACTTCAACGGCTTCTGGACGTCGGTACCAGAGTCAGTGCAATTTATGAAAAGCGGCAGAGTTGCCATTGAAAGCATGTTCTCACCCGCAGTATCTACATTAAACGGAGAAAACATTCCTGTTACGTTCGCTGCGCCTAAAGAAGGCTACCGAGGATGGCATGGCGTTATGTGTTTATCTTCAGCCTCCCAAGGGCGAAGCAAAGACGTTGCCTATGAATATATGAACTGGTGGCTGTCGGGTTGGCCGGGTGCTTTTATCGCTAAACAAGGTTACTATATTTCTAACCCGGAGCGCTCAGCTAATTATCTATCCAAAGCTGAATGGGATTACTGGTATAAAGGCCAGCCAGCAGCTACCGATTTAACGGGTACAGATGGAAAGGTAAGCGTGTTAAAAGGAGCACAACGGACTGGCGGGAGCTATGAAAACCGCTTTAGTAATGTGGCTGTTTGGAATACAGTAATGCCGACTTATGAATACAGCTTACAAAAGTGGTACGAGTTCATTACCTCTTAAACTAATAAAAAAAGGCCACTGCGCTGAATGCTATCCTCAATCAGAATACAGCTTGTTACAGTGCTATTAGCACTTATCGTGCTTATCCTTTTTCAAAGCTTTATAGCCCATGAGAACCAAGCGGTATTAAATCGTGGTGTAGAGACTGCTACCGAGGCAGTTAATGCCGTTGGCATTGTAAAAGAATTAGAACGAGACGTTGTCGACCTTCAGCGAAATGTACTTATCTTTAAAGAAAATGCCAGCCCGTCAGCCATTACTCGCTTCTCGAGGCTAATGGCATCGATTTCAGACAAACTCGATGTTCTTGCCCAGTCAAACTCTGCTTACTCGAATACGCAAGACAATGGCGTGCTTGCGCGGATGAATGAGCATTTAGATGCCTACCAACTCAATTTTAAGCAAGTAGTAGACGCAAGAGCACAAAGAGACAACCTTGTTTCTGAAGGAACCCTAACGAGTATTTTAGTGCTGCAAAGACTGGCATCAAGCCTACTTAACACCGGCGACATTAGCGTGAATACTTATGAGCAAATTACTAAGCAGCTTGTGCTTGCAGAGAACGCCACGCTGAAATATCTCATAAAACCAGACATTACTTTTGTAGATTTATTCAATCAATCAGTCTCGCCGTTAACAGATATTGTCTCCACAGTTGACGGTATTCCAAAGCGAAAGTTAGAGACCAGAGTGAATAAGCTCAAGTCAGATTTTTTAACGCTTTCACAAATTACGCAGGGCAATTTATTTCTAGTTAACGTGGTTATGGCCGGGTCAGCAAGAGAGTTTCTCTATTTAAGCGGTGAACTGGCCAATAATGTATCGGCAGCATCTGAAGCCGCCACACAACAAACTTATCAACTCGCTGAAACTACCCAACAAAAGGGAGAACTCTTTTCCCTCTTTGCAATTTTATTAGCGCTAGCCGCTGCGATATTCACCATGGGCAGGATCCTTGGCCCCATTAAATCCATTACCGGCGTATTCAATAAACTTTCAGAGAACGTGCCCATAGAAAATATCCCGGGTAGCAAACGCACCGATGAGATAGGCAAGCTTTCCAGAGCCGCCATGGTATTTAGTGATAAAAATCGTCAAACTCAAAAGTTGTTGGCCGAAGCACAAAGCTTAAATGTAGAACAAGAGCGGCTGAATAATGAGTTGAGAGAGTCCAAGCGCAAAGCAGAGCAAGCCACAGCCTCGAAAAGTATATTCTTAGCCAATATGAGCCACGAAATACGCACGCCGATGAATGGTATTATTGGTTTAATCGAGCTAGCCCAAAAGCAAACAATCAGCAACACGGTAAGAGACTATCTTGATAAAGCAGCGTATTCGGGTCAAATATTACTCAGTGTAATTAATGACATTTTAGACTTCTCAAAAATAGAGGCCGGTGAATTAAAAATTGAGGAAGTTAGCTTCTCCTTGCATTCTCTTTTCGACAACTTAATTGCTGTTATTGCCCTTCGTGCCAAGGAGAAGAATCTTTCAGTTCGTTTCTCGGTAAACCCATCACTTTACGCAACTGTTATTGGCGACCCCCTTCGAATAGCCCAAATTATTATGAATATTGGTAACAACGCCGTGAAGTTCACTGATCAAGGACGGGTTGAAATAGAGTTTGATGGCGGCATGAACGCTGACGGCGATGTGTTTACTCTCTCTATGCGGGTGTCAGACACGGGCATTGGCATGAGTGAAAAGCAACTGAGTAAAATTTTTAAACCCTTCACCCAAGCTGATGGCTCGACTAACAGAATGTATGGCGGCACGGGACTTGGCTTGGCTATTGTGAGTCAACTCGTTGAGTTGATGAACGGAGACCTGCGAGCATCTTCATCTCTAGGAAAGGGAAGTGAGTTCTTTATATCACTACCGTTAAGAGCGGTTAACCGACAAAGCGGTATTTTGAGTCAAACCCCTGCTCTGCCTGAGGGAAGTATTTACGTGACAGAATCTCCTCTATTGCCCGCCTATTACACACAGCACCTCAACCTTTCTTCAACAGCAGCATGCTCTATACAAGACGCTCAAGCGCAACCAAATTTGCCAGAACATATTCTTATTGACGTTCCGGATTTTAGTACCTTTAGACAGAACTTGCGTTGGTTTAATGAGTTAGTAGAAGAAGGCAAGTCTGTGGGTTTAATTATGGAAACAGCGGGCAGCGCGCTTCAGGCTAAGTATGCGTCGCTGTGGACCAATCCACTCATCATGCATCCGTTTACGCCTATTCAGTTTGAACGCTTTATTAAACAAGTTCTGGAGAAAGACGGGCACGTTGCCCCAGAGTTGACTGCGGACAGCCCCCCTTCTATTACACTGGAAGGCCATGTACTTTTAGTTGAAGATAACAATATAAATCAGTTGGTTACCGGTGAAATGCTAACCAATGTGGGCTTAACCTTTGACGTGGCTGAAGATGGCAAACAAGCCGTGCAAAAAGTTGAAAATTCAACAGAATACGACCTTATCCTCATGGATGTTCAAATGCCCGTTATGGATGGTTATGAAGCCACTAAGGCGCTGAGGGAAAAAGGCTTTACAGATATCATAATTATAGGTTTGTCTGCTAACGCGATGAAAGAAGATAAGCAAAACGCCATTGATGCGGGAATGAATGACTACATTACCAAACCTATCAAACAAAAAGCCCTTTCAGCCAAGCTAGAGTATTTCCTAGCAAGAGATCTTACGAAAAATGCTTCAGACGATGACAGCAATTATTCAATTTAGGCATGACAAAAAAACGGGGCCATTAATTTGGCCCCGTTTTTATTGTTGAATATACTGCTGAATACAATAAAGGTTAAGCGACTCTAGAGAGCAGCAATCGTCTCATATTGTTCTTTCAGTTTTGCCAACGCTTTTTCACCCTCGTCGAGTTTACCGCGTTCCTTTTCGATTACGGCTTCAGGTGCATTGCTAACAAACTTTTCATTGCCAAGTTTGCCACGGGTTCTTGATACGTCTTTCTCAACTTTCTCCATGGCCTTGGTGATACGTGCAAGCTCTGCATCTTTATCAATAAGCCCTGCCATAGGTATCAGAATTTCCATCTCTCCTACCAGCGCCGTCGCGCTAGCTGGTGCTTCTTCACCGGCAGTAAGAATAGTTACACTCTCAAGTTTAGACAACTTATCTAAGAAACCTTTAGCAGCCTCTAAACGTCGTTTGTCTTCGTCACTCACATTTCTGAGTAAAGCATTAAGCGGTTTATTTGGGGAAATATCCATTTCGCCACGAATATTGCGAATGCCAACAATAAACTTCTTCACCCACTCAATATCGGCCAGCACGCTCTCGTCTTGCTTATCCGCTTCAACTTCTGGGAATGGCTGCACCATGATGCTAGCGTCGTCTTCAACGTTAAGTGCGCTTAGCGGCACAACACGCTGCCAAATAGTATCGGTGATAAACGGCATAAGAGGATGCATTAGTCGCATTAGGCTCTCTAGCACGTTGATGAGTGTATGGCGAGTTCCTCGCTTTTCAGCCTCGCTACTTGAATCATTGCTAAGCACTGGCTTTGTGAGCTCAAGGTACCAATCGCAGAATTGATTCCAAGTAAATTCATATACAGTTTGCGCAGCAATATCGAAACGGTAATCAGAAAGTGCTTTCTCAAATTCAACAAGGGTCTGTTGAAACTTCGCCCAAATCCAGCGATCTGCCAAACTGAGTACCATATCACCGCCATTCGCACCGGTATCATGCTCTTCCGTATTCATCAAAACAAAACGCGATGCGTTCCAAATTTTGTTACAGAAGTTTCGATAGCCCTCAACGCGAGACATATCAAAATTGATATCTCTGCTGGTAGATGCCATTGCCGCAAAAGTAAAGCGAAGAGCATCGGTACCGTAGGCATGAATACCTTCAGGGAACTGTTTGCGCGTGCGCTTAACGATTTTTTCAGCTAACTGGGGCTGCATCATTCCGGCAGTGCGCTTCTCAACAAGAGACTCGAGGTCGATGCCGTCAATCAGGTCAATAGGGTCAAGCACGTTGCCTTTTGATTTCGACATTTTGTCACCGCTCTCATCGCGTATGAGACCTGTGATGTAAATGTCTTTAAATGGAATTTTTCCAGTAAACTTCTTGGTCATCATGATCATTCTGGCCACCCAGAAGAAAATAATGTCAAAACCTGTTACCAAAACAGATGACGGAACAAACGTCTCTAAATCGGGAGTGTCTTTTGGCCATCCCATAGTGGCGAAAGGCCATAGCGCACTAGAAAACCACGTATCGAGAACGTCATTATCTTGGGTTAACGTAACCTCGCTACCTAAGTCATTTTTCGCGCGTACTTCTTCTTCGGTGCGACCTACGTAAACCTTGCCGTTCTCATCATACCAAGCTGGAATGCGATGTCCCCACCAAAGCTGACGAGAAATACACCAGTCTTGAATGTTATTCATCCACTGGAAGTAGGTTTTGTTCCAGTTTTCTGGAACAAAGCGAATTTCACCGCTTTCTACTGCTTCAATTGCGGGCTTGGCAAGAGACTCTACCGCTACGTACCATTGGTCTGTAAGGTAAGGCTCGATTACCGCCCCCGTGCGATCGCCACGCGGCACTTTAAGCTTATGCGGCTCTACTTTTACCAAAACACCACTGCTATCTAAATCGGCGACGATTTGCTTACGGGCGTCAAAGCGATCTAAACCGCGGTATGCCTCTGGCGCATCGTCATTTATTTTGGCATCGTCGGTAAGAATATTGATCATGGCAAGGTTGTGGCGCTTACCCATGTCGTAATCGTTAAAGTCGTGGGCAGGGGTTATTTTCACGCATCCTGTACCAAATTCCATATCAACGTAGTCATCGGCAATTATGGGGATCAAACGCCCTGTTATTGGCAGTTTGATATCTTTGCCGATAAAGCCTTGATAACGTTCATCATCGGGATGAACAGCTACAGCGGTATCACCTAGCATCGTTTCTGGGCGTGTTGTAGCTACCACAAGCTCACCGCTACCATCGGCAAGAGGATAGCGCATGTGCCACATGTGGCCATCTTCTTCTTCGTTGAGAACTTCAAGATCGGATACTGCGGTGTGCAGTACAGGGTCCCAGTTAACGAGACGCTTGCCGCGATAAATAAGCCCTTCTTCATGCAGCTTTACGAAGACTTCTGTCACTGCCGTCGATAAATCGTCGTCCATAGTAAAAACTTCGCGAGACCAATCTGGCGATGTTCCTAAGCGACGCATCTGGCTGGTGATAGTACCGCCACTTTGCTCTTTCCACTCCCAGATCTTTTTAATAAAGTCTTCGCGGCCCAAATCGTGGCGTGTTTTACCTTGGGCATTTAACTGGCGTTCAACTACCATTTGCGTGGCGATACCCGCGTGGTCTGTACCCACCTGCCACAACGTGTTGTCGCCTTTCATTCTGTGGTAACGGGTTAACGCATCCATTATGGTCTGCTGAAATCCGTGGCCCATGTGTAGACTTCCCGTCACGTTTGGCGGGGGAAGAAGAATACAGTAGGGTTCACCACTACCAGATGCTTTAAATAAACCCGCGTCTTCCCATTTTTTATAGCACTGCTGCTCGATAGACTGCGGTTCGAAGGTTTTATCCATTACTGACTCTCGTTTTGAAGCTGATGTAACTTGGGTGAAAAAGTAAACGTGCTAGGTGCGCGCCGTCATGCAGACTTAAATTGCATACTACAACCAGCTTGCTGATAGTTTTTGTATCTCACCCGCGCTGCTTGCTTAGCATTTTCATCCACGGGTACAAAATCGATGATTTGGCGGTGTTGATTAGGCGATGGCACCATGCCAGAACCCACGTTTACCACCATTTGACGCCGGGCAACCTGCTCTGGTTGCCAGCATATTTCTACCGGCGTACCTGCCTGTGGTCCTTCACCGTATAAATTGTGAGGTACAAAACGGTTCGCCGGCAGTTGCCACAGCAGTTCATCAACTTCTTCTGCTTGTGCCTGCGTATCGCATAGCACACTCATCTTTTGTTTATTAGCAAAAGCGTTAGCGACAATCTCACTGGCTTTGCCAGCTACGCCATTATCGCTAGCGCTTAGTTGATAAAAAATAACCTGTGGCATGCTAGGTTAGTCCTCTAACTTAATGTCTGCTCGGTTCATTAAGAACTGAGAAAGCATAGGAACAGGACGTCCCGTCGCACCTTTATTTTTACCACTGCGCCATGCGGTTCCAGCGATATCAAGGTGTGCCCAGTTGTACTTTTTAGTGAAGCGCGACAAGAAACAGCCCGCTGTGATGCTTCCCGCTGGACGACCACCTAAGTTGGTCATATCGGCAAATGGGCTTTCTAACTGCTCTTGATAGTCATCCCACAACGGCAAACGCCAAGCGCGGTCTGAACTTTGTTCTGAGGCATTGAGTAACTCATGGGCAAGGGGGTTATGAGTACTCATCACCGCAGTAGCGTGGTGACCTAGGGCAATAATGGCTGCGCCGGTAAGGGTTGCTACGTCAATTACCAACTCAGGCTCGTAACGTTCTACATAAGTTAATGCATCACACAGCACTAAACGGCCTTCTGCATCGGTATTTAGCACTTCAACGGTTTGACCCGACATGGTTGTTAAAATGTCACCTGGACGATACGCATTGCCGCTTGGCATGTTTTCACAGCCAGCGAGCACGCCAACAATATTAATGGGTAAATTAAGCGCGGCAATAGTGTGCATTGTGCCTAATACGCCTGCAGCGCCGCCCATGTCGTATTTCATTTCGTCCATGGCTTCGCCTGGTTTAAGCGATATACCGCCAGAGTCAAAGGTCAACCCTTTACCCACAAGCACGATAGGCGCCTGATCTGCAGGGCCGCCACGGTGATGCATAATACTCATCATGCTTTCATTTTCAGAGCCGCGCCCTACCGCTAGATAAGCTTGCATACCAAGTTCTGCCATTTGCGTTTCGTCAACCACTTCAGCGGTTATACTGTCATAACGACTCGCAAGCTCTTGTGCTTGTTTCCATAGATATTCTGGATTACAAATGTTGGGTGGCATGTTGGCCACGTCTTTTGTCACTTTGGCACCACGAGAAATCGCTAAACCATGTTCAACAGCGCGCTCGCCTACGGTTAACTCTCGACGGGTGGGAACATTGAAGACAATTTTGCGCAAGGGGCGACGTGGCTCACCTTTCTTCGTTTTAAGCTGTAAGAATGTGTACAGCGAGTCTTCTGTGGCTTCTACCGCCTGGCGTACTTTCCAATAGGTATCACGGCCTTTTACATGAAGTTCGGTCAAGAAACATACGGCTTCCATTGACCCAGTTTCATTCAGTGTTTGGATTGTTTTTGCAATGATATTTTTGTACTGACGCTCGTCTAATTCGCGCTCTTTTCCGCAACCGACAAGTAAAACCCGCTCGCTCAAGACGTTTGGTACATTGTGTAGCAGCAACATCTGGCCGGCTTTGCCTTCTAAATCGCCGCGGCGCAACAGGTTGCTGATATAACCATTGCTGATCTCGTCTAGCTGTTCTGCCACTGCCGTTAAACGGCGTGGTTCGAAGACGCCCACAACGATACAGGCACTACGTTGCTTTTCTGGGCTGCCACTTTTTACACTAAACTCCACGATATTACCTCGCTTTTCGTCGTTTATAGTTTGCACGATGACTAAAATCACGTAACGTTTCGCGCTGCTTTATGTTTTAATACGCAGAATAACTTTTAAGTTCACTGCAATGAACGCGTTTGCCCTTAAATATAGGCCAAATTGGCGTCAAAACATCATACAAACAGTTTATGGTTGCAGGCAAAACGTGTAAAAACGGTAAGTTTAAACAAAATTGTGCTTTCTTTCACTAAAATTCCTAATTATCCGGGCAGACTGAGATGCTGATATTCCGCTATTTACTTAAGGAAACGCTAAAATCTCAGCTAGCGATTTTCTTTATCTTAATGGCCATTTTTGTCACCTTGCGCTTCGTGCGTGTTTTAGGTGATGCTTCCGATGGCGACATCCCCGCAGGTCTAGTTTTAGGCTTCTTGGGTCTTTATGCCCCCATGCTATCATCTCTTGTGCTGCCAATAAGCGCTTATCTCGGCATTATGCTGGCCCATGGCCGTCTATACGTTGATAGCGAAATGACTGTTATGCGCGCTTGCGGCATTAGTGAATGGTATATAACGAGGGTAATGCTGTTTCTGTCGGTGCTGATTATGATTGTTACCGGCGCTATTACACTGTATTTCGCTCCTCTTGCTGCAGAAAACGAATATCAACTGCGAGAAAAAGCGCGCAACGAAGCGGGCATCTCGGCGCTTATGCCCGGTAGATTTCAACAAACCGGCAACGAAAAAGCAGTTATTTTTGCTCACGACGTTGATGAAAACGACAAACTAAAACGAGTCTTTTTATCGCAAAATCAAAGTGACGATAGCAAAGAACAGGTGCGTGTGGTTTACGCACAAACAGGTGACGTAGCAACAAATGCAGACGGCACCCGTAACCTTATCCTGAAGCAAGGCGTGCAATACGAGGGCGTACAATCGGGTAACGCCTATCGAAAAGTTGAGTTTGACGAATACCAAATTCAAATTGCCGACAAGCCTGCAGAAGAGCCTCGCAAGAAAGTGAGTGTATTACCAACCACTGAACTGTGGAATGACGAAAGCATAGAAGCACGAGCTGAACTGCAATGGCGTATTGCTATTCCCCTTTCCATTCCTTTTTTAGTGCTTATAGCCGTGCCGCTGAGTGCGGTTGATCCAAGGCAAGGTCGATTTGGCAAAATGTTCCCTGCTATATTACTTTACCTGGGGTATTTTTTATTACTGTTAGCCAGCAGACGCGTGCTTGAAGACGGGAAAATGCCACCTCAACTTGGGCTGTGGTGGGTTCACACCGTTATGCTAGTGATTGGTTTTGTCTTAATTGTTCGCGATAGGAAAACAGGCACTCAGTTACGTGCTTGGATATTGGGGAAAAAATAAATGTTTAAGATCCTCGATTTGTATGTAGCACGAACATTATTAAGCACAGTTACAGTAACCCTTAGCGTACTAATTGGACTCAGCGCGCTTATAAAATTTGTTGAACAGCTGCGAAAGATTGGTGAAGGCGACTACGACATGCTTCTGTCTCTTATACACATCTGACGCTGCCGACGATATGCAGTGTGTAGAT
>OJFL01000960.1_pt1 | contig 12571 bp, 9 predicted proteins | sample 1594131 | NCBI WGS metagenome assembly OJFL01 (sample SAMN05416782, study PRJEB24817) | seawater metagenome | isolation source: Sea water | place: Canada:Atlantic | collected 2013-07 | reverse complement strand
AATCTATCCTGCAATTGATCTTATAAAGTCTAGTACTCGTAGAGATGATCTTTTATTAGATTCTAAAAATGTTCAACGTTTGTGGGTATTGAGAAAATACTTAGCAGACATGAATCCTATAGAAGCAATGGAATTTATCAATGAAAAAGTTAAGTTCTCTAAAAATAATGAAGAGTTCTTAATTTCTATGAATGGGTAAATTTCTTTCTTATAACTAAAAAAGCCGCTACAATGTAGCGGCTTTTTTAGTTATAAGAAATATATACTATTATTATTGAACGCCATGAAAACCAGCTCTGTTGTCTTGTACATCAGATGTTTTCTTTAAGGCATTAAATGTGTTTGCTATTTTGTTTTTTCTATCTTGAGATAAACGCTGTCTGTAAGACTCATAATTTGGCAAGGTAGCTGCTTTCTCTTTTTTAGATACTACAAATGCAAAAACACCTTTAGCTCCAACTACTTTGGTATAGAGTTGATTTTCTTTAGCATAGTACATTGCTCCAATTACTTTAGGCTCTGAACCTACACCAGTAATAGAAGGTGATTTTAAAGAAGTATTATCAATTTTAATGATGGATACACCATTAGCCGTTGCTATGTCATTTAGAGATGCTCCTACCATATTGGCTTGAATAATTACTGCTTTTTTATCATTCAACAACGTTGGTCTAAGTCTGTTGATTGCTTTTGAAGCACTTACCAGGCCTTTTTTAGTTTTGTTTGTTAGCATGGCTACTACATATCCTTTATCTATATCAAACCTTTGGATAGCTCCAACTTTATTATCACTACCAAAAGCCCATGTTACTATTTGTCTTTGTGTTTCTAAAAGGCCAGGAACTCTTTCATCCATAATTCTTAAACCAATAGCAGGCTTAGACTGATATGAATTATCTTTCACTACATCGTAAAAGTTTTTTCCATTAGATGAAATTTCTAAAGCAAATTTTTCTGCATTTTGAAATGCGTTGTTTTCTGTTTCTTGAGAGGCTATAATTTCTCTACCAAAAGTAATCATCTTAACTCCTTTTTGGTTGTTTCTTTGTTCGTCTATTCTCATAACATGGTATCCATATTTAGACTTTACGACACCAACCTTCCCTGTGTTATTTTCAAACATAAAAGCTGCTAAATCAAGATCAAATCTTGAAGAATTGTATGAATTACTGTGTGTGTTCCATCCAATATCTCCCCCATTGTCTTTACTCGCATCTGTATTAATTTCACTTGCAATTTGAGTAAATCTCTTTTTGCTTCTTCTTACTAGTTTGTAAATACTGTCAATAGAAGCTTTCGCTTGCTCTTCAGTTTTTGTAGTAGCTGCTGTAGCACCTTGCGAACCTAAATAAGGAATAAAAATACTACTAGCTTTTACAGAATCTGGTCTTGAGAAAACTTCAGTAATTTTAGATATCTTGAAATAATTTTTATCTTCATAAGGACCAAATGTATCGTTTACTTCCCCTTCCAAAACTGCCTCAGAAATTGTTTTAGGCAATTCGTCTTTCATATAATAAGATTCTTGCATTGGAATGTCTGAACTATTTTCTTCAAAAAAGATAGAATAATCTGTTGCATTTTTTAATCCTTGAATAATAATCTCCTGAGCTGTTGCTTTGTTGATGTCGTTTCTATCCTCTAAGAAACTAGCAACATTGTTTTTAATATCTTCTTTATCTTGATCTGTAGGTGAAATATCAAACTTCACATAAGAAATATCTCTTGAAGCTTCCACTTCGTAATCAGAAGGATTATTTTTAATATAAGTTTCTACTTCGCTATTAGTTATAGAAACTAAGCTATCTGCGACAGAAGAATAAGGTATGTAAACAACATCTGCACTTAGCAAATCATTATCTTCTAGATATGAATACTCTCCTTCTTTAAGAGAGGCACCAAGACCTGCTTTAATTAAATTATTATAGGTATCTCTTTTTAGATTTGATCCAACTTCATTAATATAGTTGCTCCAAGCGCTCCAAAGATTTTGATCATCACTCTCTTTAGTGTCTTTTAAAAACTGCATAAAACTGTCTCTATCAAACAAACCTGCTTCGTTTAAAAACTGCGGATTTCTTTGTACAGATGGAGAATTTATAATAGTGTTTAAAACATCTGTCTCTCCAACAGTAACTCCAGCCTCCTCTAATTGCTTGGTATATATCTTATCTTTTAAAATATTTTCCCAAACAGTTTTAGCAGCTTGCATATTAGAAATACTACTATTATTTCTTGTTTTATAGGTGTCTAATGCTTCTGCATATTCTTGTCTAGAGATTGTTTCTCCATCTACTTCACCTACTTCATTTATTTTAGAAGAGTCAAAGAAATCTGTTAATGTTGATGGATCTAACACAAATGCAAATAAAGCAAGGCCTATAACGGCTATTAATGCGATAGAACGATCTCTTATTTTAGATAAAATTGCCATAAAATTAATAATTTAATTTGAATGGGCGAATATACAATTTGCGAAGTAAATAAGCAACCAGAAGCCTTAGTATTTAATGAAATTATAAAAGAAAAAAGGGGGTTAATTTTGTTCTCTATCTAAAATTTTCAGACGAATTTCTTCAATTTTAGAGGAACTTACTCCAAGTATTGTAATTTCATAGCCTAAGATCTCTAAGACCTCCCCTTTCTCAGGGATATTTTCTGTGTGATCTATAATGAAACCACCTAAAGTCTCGTAGGCTTCTTCTTTTGGAATGTTTAGATTGTACTCTTCGTTTAGATAATCGATTTCTAATCTTGCTGAAAATTTAAATTCTGTCTCAGTTATTCTTTCGTCTGTTAACTCTTGCACATCATGTTCATCTTCAATTTCTCCAAAAAGTTCTTCTACAACATCCTCAACAGTAATCATTCCAGATGTTCCACCATATTCATCAACAACTATAGCGATGCTCTTTCTTTTCTTCATCAAACTATTTAAAACATCATTAATCATCATAGATTCTGGAACAATTTCAACTGGTAATAAAATAGATTTGATTGTTTTTGGTTTTTTAAATAACTCAAAAGCATTTACATGCCCTATAATATCATCTAAAGAAGTTTTATATACCAATATTTTAGAAAATCCGCTATTAATAAAGGATTCACTAAGTTTTGAAACTTTCTCGTGAATTTCAATAGCTAATATTTCTGTTCTAGGAACCATAATTTCTCTAGCTTTAACCTTTTGAAATTCTAAAGCATTTTGAAAAATTTGTATTTCTGAATCTATTTCTTCTTCACTATCATTTCCAAATTCTAATTGTTCTGTAATATAATTTCCTAACTCTTCTTTACTAAATACCGTCTGTTGAGCATCTTTATCTGTTCTAAAAATAAATTTTAAAAAAAAATCTGAGATTCCGTTAATGATAAATGAAAAAACATACAGTAATACGTAAAAAAAATAGGCTGGTAAAGCAAGTATTTTTAGTGTTTCATTAGCATATACTCTAAAGATTGCTTTAGGAAGAAACTCAGCTGTTACAAGAATTAAAATAGTGGAGATTACTGTTTGAATAAGGATACTATTGATGCCATAGTATTCTACAATTACTTTCCCCATGAAATAACTATACAATACTAATGAAATATTGTTACCAACCAACATGGTGGTAATAAATTTTGAAGAATTCTTAGTTAACTTCCTTAATATATTTGGAATAAAACCTTTACGTTTTTTTTCTAGCTCTATATGGAGTTTGTTTGCAGAAACAAACGCGATCTCCATTCCTGAGAAAAAGGCAGAGAATATAATTGAGATAAGAATGATGGTAATATCAACCTCCATTTAAAGTTTATTTCTCTTCTCTATTTTTTTTCTAAAATTTCTTTTAAAGAAGAATATTAATGAGATAAAGATAGATAAACCAAGCATAAATATTGCTTTATTTTGATCATCTTTCCATTCAATTATTGCTTCTACAAGTAAAATAAGAGCAATAATTAAATATCCATACTGTAAAAATTTCCAGATATTATTCATAATTCATTTTCGTTTGTTACTATGTTTCCTACAGTTTTTTTGGCAACATATTTTTTTAAATTCTCCATAGACTCAAAACCAATACCAATAACAGTGTCGTTAATTTTGGTAAGTGTGAAACTTTTTTCAGTAAAAAAATATTTATTTTTCTGATCCCAAAATAATTGATCTGTCTCTAATCTAGATGCATCTGTATGATTAATTACAACTACATTCCCTTTCAGTTCTGATATAGATGTTTTAGAGTATGACAAAGCATAGTCTCCAAAAACTGTGACAGAGTCTTTTCCGTTATTCTCAAAATTAATTATTTTAATCCCTTCTGGAAACTCATTATAGGGGTGTTTCTTTCTATTGCTAAAATCATTTAAAAGTGATGTTGTTAATTTGGAGGTTATTCTTCCTGAATCTTTATAGATATGGTGCGCGTCTTTAGCAACAGCAATGGGCAGATTTTTTTCAGCTAAAAAGTCTCTCACCTTTTTTGAATCATTTGTACAAGAAAAAAGCATTCCCACAATCATAATTGTAGCAATGCTTTTTTTTGTTATATAAAATAATTGGTTCATTATTATTTACCGCTGGACGTAATCTTTACAGATTCATTGATCCAACATTTTACTTTAAAAGGATCTCCCTCTTTAACTCCTTCTGTAAAAACAACTTTTTTGGAAGGAAAGTTTGCCTTGTAATTTCTTGTAAACTTTCTAGCTACAGAACTCATACTTGGATCTACCTGACTAGCTCTTAAAGCTTTGTTATATGCAGCAACATAAGTCATTCTTTTCTCAAATTCACTAGACCCACATTTATTTACAGAAGTTGCATACAAACTTGCAATAAAAAGATACGCTCTACCCATATTTGGGTTTATAGCGATAGCCTCTCTCGCCAACTGTCTTGCTTTAGATTTTTGACCTCTTTTTTTAGCTGCTTGAGCAAACTTTAATTTAAAGTTAGCTTTTTTGAAAGGGTCTGTCTCCAATTCAAATGCTTTCATTCTCATCCCTTGGGCTCCTGAAGCATCTCCTTTTTTCTCTAATACACCAGCAACAAAAGAATAGGCATCTGCAGATGGAGATGCTTCTGCATAGGCTATTGCTAATTTTTCAAAAAGAGGATCATCTGTACATTCTTTATTGAACATTCTAGAAACAGCTCTCTTCAACCATTTAGCATCAGATTTATGAATCTTAAAGTCTCTTTCATATAATGGAATTAATCGATCACAAGTAGATAGTACTATAATAATATTATCTAATCCGGACTCTACTTGCCCCAGTGCTTTAGAATTTATAGTATAAGCTCTTAAATTTTGTTTTTGCCTTTTATCTAATGCTTGACCGGCTTCAACTTTGGCATTTAAGTCTCTTAATTTCTTCGCATAGTCATCCAGTTTTTCTCCAACAGATTCTAATACATCATCATAGGTGTCAAAAACTTTCTGAGGATTGGTATCTTTATTAGCATCAGTTATGCCTTGAAAGTATCTATAAATATTTTTTACTCCCATTCGAGTAGGATCTATACTATAAGCTAATTCTAATATTTCAAAAACTTCGTCATCAGTAGCTAACTTATTTTTTACTAAGAACGTTGCATAGTCACTGTGTACTTTTGCAGGGTCTTTAGAAGGAAAGTATTCTAGCCTTTGTTTATATACTCTTTTAACCAAAACCAAAGCTTCAGTTTTGTTGGTCGCTTTTTTAAACCTAGCTTCAGTTAGTTTATCACCTAATTTATAAATATTAATAGATAATGTAGGACAGTTATCCATTAAATATATCCAATTAGGGAAGGCATCATCATACTTTTTAGATTGATAATCTCCTTTAAAAAGATTGTACTTAATGGTACATTCTTGTTGTGTTGCCTGTGCATTTATAACATGTAACCCTAAAAAAAGAAATAGGCTTGTTAATAAAATAAATTGTTTCTTCATTTTTAATCGTATTTGTTAATCAATTTTTCTCTTTTTAAACCAGATATCGTTAAGGGAAAGACTTAGTCTGAAATTAACGTACTTTTCTTCCAATAATCCATTATCTGTAGTTCCTTTTTTACCATATTCAAAACCTAAATTTAGGTTAGATAATCTGTTCCCTAGAGGTAATCCTAGACCAAAAGATATGCCAAAGTCATCAATACTTGTAAAAGTATTAGATCCAGGGGTTCCATTTACTAGTAATCCTAGTTTTTCAAATTTTAAACCTCCTCTGTAGGTTACTCTTTGCCAATAACTTGTAATAGAGTTTATTTTTGGAATAAAAAACCCTCCAGCAGATATTCTATTAGATTCTCCATATTGAAAACTTTGAGCACTATTATCAAAATAACCAGTGGCTACAAGCGCATCTTGAGTTTTATAATTAACTCCAGCATACCATTTATTTGTTTTCCCTAAACCAATACCTAATACAGTTTCTAGTGGTCTTTCTAAGTTTGCTGATAATGGACCCGAGAAAATAGTGTCTCTTGGTTGTTCAAACCCTGAAGAACCAATTGAAAGTGAGTATAAATTTTCTGTTCCTGTAGAATTTAAAGAATTCCCTAATTTAAAGGAAGCTCCAACATGTAGGTTTAAATCTTTGGTAACAGTTGTTTTGTATTGAGCTCCTAATTTTATTGAACCACCTCTTATATTAGAATCTTCTATATTTTTTGTAGCTAAGGTAACTTCTTCTCGAGCATTTAAAACATTATTCTGGATATTACCGAATAAAAAATCTGCTTCTAAACCAACAGAAAAACCTTTAAAAAGTTTTAAACCAAAACCTCCATATATTCTATTTACATCTCCAGTTCCAGAAAATTGAGTAATTTCTATTGGATCTCCTTCTTCATTATTTAAAGTATTAATTAAAGAATACCCAACTGATGATGTTGGTTGCATTCCAAAAATTACTCCCATTTTTTTACTTACCGGAAACGCAAAACTAAAGTAGCTTAAATTTGTAGAGTTTGTAGATTGTTCTATGTCTGCATCTTTAATAGTTAACTCATTATTTAACACCCCAAAAACATAGGTGGCAAATCTTAATTCTGACAAAGAGGCAGGGTTAACAAAATTTAAATATCTATTGCTACTGTATGCAGCTCCAATACTTCCCATACTTATTTGTTCTACGGTTCTTGTTCCAAACTCTTCACCTACTCCAAAATAAGAGTACGGAGAAGAAGTAGATCTTTGGGAGAAAGCTTGGGCTGATATGACAACAGCTAAAAAGAAGATGATTTTCTTAATCATTATTGATTGTTAAATGTCAATATTTTATTTAATCCGTGTAAGAGAAAATTTTGATTCGCAAAGATGCTATTTTTTAATTGTTTGAACAAGAATTTTGTGTCTCCTCCTGTTAAAACAACTGTTAAATCATGATAATCAAGCTCATATTGTCTAATTACACCTTTAATTTCATGAATTACACCATTAATAACGCCAGAATGAATTGCTTCTGAAGTTGATGTGCCTATTAAATTATGTACCTCGCTTTTAATTAATTTTGGAAGTTTTGAGGTATAATGATGTAAAGATTTGTATCGAATATCTATACCTGGAGATATGGCTCCTCCAAGGTATTCACTTTTTAAATTTACAAAATCATACGTAATACAAGTTCCTGCATCAATAATTAATATATTTTTTTGAGGATATAAAGAAACTGCTGCAGCTGCAAGAGCTATTCTATCTATACCTAAGGTTGTAGGTGTGCTGTAAAGATTCTTGAAAGGTACTTTTATGGAAGAATCTAGGACTATGAAAAAAGGAAGTTTTTGAAGTTTTTGTATATAATCTTCTCTTGTTTCCTTTACTGAAGATAAGATACATTGTGTTATTTTATGTTTTTCTAAAATATATTCAAGTTCTTCAAAGAAGTTAACTTCATCAAAAACATACGCAACTTTAATTGTATCTGACTCAAATACAGCTGCTTTAACTTTTGTATTCCCTATATCTATAACTAGATTCATTCTTCATTTAAAAGTGAATGTCAAAAATACAATAGATTTTTGTAATTTTATTTGGTAGTTGTAAAAAACTCGCTTTATATTTGCGTCCGCTAAGAGCAATGGTACCTTAGCTCAGTTGGTAGAGCAAAGGACTGAAAATCCTTGTGTCCCTGGTTCGATTCCTGGAGGTACCACAAAATTATCCCGTAACTCATTTATAAAAAATGATTTACGGGTTTTTTGGTTTTTAGAGTTGCTCGAAGGGTTGCTCGGGAGGTATAAAAAGAGATCTGGAAACTGATTATATTGTGTTCTAAAAGTTAAGTTAAGTTATTAATGACTTAAGTTACGTTTTAATAGAGCACGATAAATACAGCGCATTAATACCAATACATCGCGCTCCATATCTCTACCCAAACTATACTTGTATTCTTTGGGAAAATTTTTAGTACTCACAAAAATTTCTAACACCAATTTATACGTATCCCTATATACAGGAAGCTCTGTGTGTAATACCTTTTTTAAAAAATAAAAACCGACCGCTTACGCGATCGGTATTAATTAAATTGATAAACCTGCTTGACCCGGAAGGCAGGTAATTAATTGCTTCGACTCCGCTCAGCACAAGTAACTAAAAAGCTCGAATTGCACGCACGCTATTGGTTGAGGTACTCTTATGGACGACATCCTGACTACCACCGTTGAAACTCTGTTTCTCCGCGAGATAGTTAATCGACTCTTTAGAACTCCAGTAGGAATTGTTTGTAAAATTGCCAACCGCAACTCTTTCCATGTACAATAAGTTTAACTCGTATTTAGAGGGTAAATACCAGTCGCCGTAAGTAACACCATCTACAGTTACTGAATACTCGTTGCAAACAGTTGCCGCAAAAGCATCACCGTCTACCTGGCCTTGGTTAGCAATAATGATGGCGGTATTTTTTAAACCAGCACCAATACCATCTGCTCTGGCACGAGTAATAGTATTTGAACCTCCATACCAACGGATACCTTCACTTTGGTCGCTAGTGGCAGCAATTAAGCCATGTTGTCCGCCATCATACACAAAAAACACAATGCCGCCTCCATAACTTTCACCAATGGCGTGTGTTGTAACACTAACCTTAGCGGTGTTTGCTGCTACATCTGTATTTGCAGAAACTAATTCTTCTGTATAACCAACCTTAGCGGTATTTGCTGCTACTGCTCCTGCATCACTTGATGTCTTAGCATACAATGCAAAAGGCACACTTAATAATTGGCTTGTACCTGTTATTGTGTAATTTGTACCGCCTGTTGGGTCGGTTTCTGTTTTTATAAAGTAAGTACCTGCACTCCAATCTATTGCTGTAAAAGAACCAGAAATTACCGTTCCTGTTCCAATCTCTAAACTTACTAATCCGTTTGTATTAGAAATGGGCGTTTGTGTTTCTTCATAGACTGCTGTACTTCCTTGTAAAATACTTATTTGTATTCCTACCTGCTGGTTGGTTACAAGCGCATTGTTAGCACCTCGTATGACTGCTTGATAGCTCATCTTTTCTGGTGCTTGTGCAAAACTACTTAGCGTTAATAATAAAGCGCCTACTGTGGTGTACAAAGAAGTACGTAGTGAATTTGTGAATTTCATAGAATTTAGTTTTTTATAATTTTGAAAGTTTTCATTTTTTTGTTGTTTTGTTGCACTCTAAGAATGTACACACCTATCGGCAAACCTTTCATTCCTATTTTCGTCTCAAAGGTCGCTACCGTTCCTTTGTTTACTAATCGACCCAATAGGTCATACATTGTATAACTTAAACCTGTTAAATTTGCGTCTTTTAATGACAGTATAATAAAATCTGTAGTTGGGTTCGGGTAGGTTAACGCTTTGAGTGTTACTGCCGTTAATTCTGGATTGCTTAACGTTACAAATTCGATACTCTGTTGTATCCCTTGATTTAATGAACCTACTGCAGTAGTTGGATTTGTGTATATTAATTGACCAATAGTATAACTTACCGTGCCACCAGCCCCTGTAGCTTCACCACCAGAAACGGTTATGGTTTCTTGTGCATTCACTAATTGTGTAGCGCAGAATAGTACAATTATTAATGTGATTTTTTTCATAGATAAGTGTTGAGGTTTTTTAAATAAAAAGATTAGATAATTATAACGCTAAATTAGATTGAGATTATCTAGCATTTTAAAAAATTCGATAGCATGAATGAAATAATCTGTCAATTAAATGAATTAATAGTTAAATGGTATTTTATTTGAAGAAGAAGGTTATAGAATAGCATCCATTTATTTAAACATTGGATAACTCATCGATATACTGGGACTCTACCAACTTGATATATCTACAGTAAATTTTGTTGAGGTTTAAATATTTATTTACATAAATAGCTTGATATTTTAGCTTTGAAAACTTGCTTTTAAACATCATAAAGAACATTTATAGTGATGTGGAGACATCTTTTATACTAATTAGTAATAAAAAAATTCATATACCTCTATTTCTACTTTAAAAAAGTACGATGTAAAATATCCATACTGTTTCATTTAAAAATCATATTTCAATATTAATCAATCCTATTTTTTAAATGTTATTATTTACCTTTATTTTTTATTGAATTTTTCTCATTATTTCATTTTTGTAACTATTCTGAAGAATATATGTATCATAACAATTTAAAAACATCTAACAAACATGCAGAAAAAATCTTGTTTGAATTCTATAATATAAGAGGTACTGCCTTTAAACTTCCTGGAGAATCAGATTTTAATTTTAAAATATCTATAGACTCGAAAGACTGTTATATTTTAAAGATATCTAGACCCAATCAAAATAAAAAATATAGTGGTTTTCAACAAAAAATACTTCAATACCTAGAAGATAAGGCAACTATTATTTCTCCAAAAATTATATTAAATAAAAAAAACAAAGCTATCTCAGAATATATAGATGATGATGGAAATACTAGAAATATACGATTATTGAGTTGGATTCCCGGAAGATTGTGGAGTACTGTAAATCCTACATCTGATATTTTGCGATTTGATTTAGGACAAAAATCTGGTAAACTAACCAAAGCACTTCACTATTTTAAGCATACAGAAGCATACAGAAATTTTGAATGGGATATAGCTCAATCTCTATGGACAACGAATTTCTTACATCTATTTGATTCTAAAGAAAAAAAAATTATCATTTATTTTCAATCTCTTTTTAAAACGCAATTTAAAAGTTACCGATCCCTTAGAAAAAGTATTGTTCATAATGATATTAATGACAATAATATTGTTGTTTCAAAAAACATAGAAAAACCTACTATTATTGGAGTTATAGATTATGGCGATGCAATTCATACACAAACCATTAATGATCTTGCCATTGCTTGTGCTTATGCCATTATGCATCATAATGACCCTTTAGAGGCTTCATTAGAGCTAGTAAAAGGATACCATTCTACTTTTACTTTAAAAGAAGAGGAAGTCAGTCATTTATTTGCTTGTATTGCTATGAGATTAGTTATTTCAGTAACAAAATCTGCAATTAATAAAGATAAAGAACCTAACAACAGGTATTTGTTAATTAGCGAAAAACCTGCCTGGGAAGTATTGATTAAATGGTCTAAAATCTCAGAAGAGTTTGCCCATTATTCTTTCAGAAATGCTTGTGGTTTTTCTGCACATCTAAACGAAGAGAAATTTAAAAAATGGGCAGCAACAAAACAATATTCTTTGACAGAATTGTTTCCTTCTGTGAATAGAACAGACATAGAGCTATTAGACCTAAGTGTATCTAGTACTTGGATTGGTCATCAAACCGATTTTAACAATATTGATTTGTTTCAATTTAAAATAGATCAACTTCAAAAAGAACATCCAACAAAAATTATCTCTGGTGGGTATCTAGAGCCTAGACCTTTATACACAGCTACTGCCTATGATAAAATTGGAAACTATGGCCCAGAAAGTAGAACGGTTCATTTAGGAATCGATTTTTGGCTTCCTACAAACACACCTGTTCATGCATTGTTTGATGGTAAAATAGCCATTGCAGTTAATGACCATGGAGATAAAGAATATGGCGGTTTGGTTATTTTAAAACACAAAGAAGATGACATCGAGTTCTATACATTATATGGTCATTTATACCCAGAAAGTGTGTTGCATTTCCAAAAAGGAGACACAATTCTAAAAGGACAAAAAATTGGTGTATTAGGAGATAAAATCGTGAATGGTAATTGGGCACCTCACCTGCATTTTCAAATAACGCTTTCTTTATTAGAGTATACAACTGATTTCCCCGGAGTGGCCTATGCAAATCAAATAGCAATTTGGAAAAGTCTTTGCATAGACCCAAATGTATTATTTAAAATTAAGAACCTACACACACAAAATACGACCTCTAGCGAAGAATTAATACGTTACAGAAAACAACACCTTGGAAAAGGATTGAGTTTGCAATACAAGGAACCCATAAAAATGGTTCGAGGAGATGGTGCTTATCTTTTAGATGAATTGGGAAGAAAATATTTAGATACTGTAAATAATGTTGCTCATGTTGGCCATGAGCATCCTACAGTTGTAAAAGCAGGGCAAGAGCAAACAGCTGTTCTCAATACAAACTCTCGCTATCTGCATGAA
>OJFL01000959.1_pt1 | contig 12578 bp, 10 predicted proteins | sample 1594131 | NCBI WGS metagenome assembly OJFL01 (sample SAMN05416782, study PRJEB24817) | seawater metagenome | isolation source: Sea water | place: Canada:Atlantic | collected 2013-07 | reverse complement strand
CGAGATTTCTGCCTGTCTCGTGGGCTCGGAGATGTGTATAAGAGACAGGCATATAGCTGCCGTACCGCATAAGCTTATTTTTATAACGCTGCTCTAGGGTTTGGTGCACCTGACCTAGCAATTCAGGTTGATTCACGACTTTTTGCGCGATAGCTTCGTGAATTTTCAAGATTCGTGCGTTTACTTCGCTTCGTTTTTGTTTTCGAGGTCTTACTGACATTATCTGCTTTTATTTATGGTTGGTGATATGTAATGGCCGCTAGCGCAAGGCTCAGTTGCCAAGGCTCAATCATCAATGAGCAGAGGTTCAACTACCGACTCAAGACCGTTGAGCTTTATCTCGTACATTAGCGCAAGTTGTTCACCTAACTTACCTGCTGGAAATCCCTGCTTGTTGAACCATACCAAGTACGGCTCCGGAAGGTGAAACAAGCGTCTTCCCGCATACTTTCCAAAAGGCATGGTTTGATTGATAGCGTCTTTAATATCAGCTGGGTCCATTTTACTTCTTCGCTAGTTTTCAAGTTTATCGCGTTGCTGATTTTGCCAAAGTGAGGCGTATTCACCCTGCTTAACAAGTAATGTCTCGTGGGTACCACGTTCAACTATTTGTCCATCATCAATCACCAAAATTTCATCGGCGTCAACTATGGTAGATAAACGGTGGGCAATAACAAGACTTGTATGACCTTTTGCTGCGTCTCTAAGCGCGGATAAAATGGCTTTTTCCGATGCGCTATCAAGAGAGCTGGTCGCTTCATCAAATATCATAATAGAGGCGCCTTTCAATAGAGCTCGAGCAATAGCCACTCGCTGCTTTTCGCCACCAGACAGTTTGAGGCCTCGCTCTCCCACGGTGGTATTTAAACCTTCGGGTAATTTTTCAATAAATGCTTCAAGGTGAGCAAGTTTAATGACTTGTTCAATCTCCTCATCACAGGCATCCGGGTTTCCGTAGCGAATATTCTCACGTAACGACGCGTTAAATAGCACTGTGTCTTGCGGAACAATTCCAATATGTGAGCGAAGACTATCTTGTGTCAGTGTATTTATGGGCTGCCCGTCGATACAAATTTCACCTGAATTCGGTTCGTAAAACCGAAAAAGCAGTTTCATTATGGTAGATTTTCCCGCACCGCTTGGACCAACCACGGCTACCTTTTTTCCTGCAGGAACGCTGAAGCTTATGCCTTTTAAAATTTTGCGTTTTTCACCATAAGAAAAGTGAACATCGTTAAAGCTCACAGTAGGATTTGAGGTTTGCAATGTTTTTGCGTCAGCAGCGTCTTTTATAGCGGGAACCTGCTCGAGCAGATTAAATAGCTTATCGATATTGGCTAGGCTGCCGCGAATTTCTCTGTAAACAAACCCAAGGAAATTAAGAGGCATAAATATTTGCATAGTAAACGCGTTTATCAGAACAAAGTCACCAATGGTCATCTCTTCATTTAAAACCCCCAGCGCAGCATTAGCCATCATGGCAGTCATGGCGATGGCAATAATACTGGCCTGGCCCGCGTTAAGCGTAAAAAGTGATAGGCGGTTCTTGCGCCTGGCAATTTCCCATGCGGCCAAATCTTCGTCGTAGCGGTTAGCTTCAAAGCGTTCATTGTTGAAATACTTAACTGTTTCAAAATTCAGTAAACTATCTACAGCACGAGAGTTAGTTGTTGAGTCTGCTTCATTCATTTGCTTCACAAACTGGGTTCGCCAATCTGTGGCTTTCATAGAGAATCCCACATAAACAACAACGCTAATAACAATAATTAGCGCAAAAGAAATACCGAATTGAAATAACAGAAGACCAACCACTAAGCTTATTTCCAATAAGGTAGGCACAATGTTGAACACCATAAAACGCATTAAAAAGCTAATGCCGTTTGTGCCCCGTTCAATGTCTCTGGATAGCCCTCCAGTTCGGCGATTTAAATGAAAACCAAGATCCAAATTATGCAGGTGCTTGAAAACCTTAAGGCCGACACGACGCATTGCTCGCTCGGTAACCCGACCAAATAAGGTATCGCGAATTTCTCCCAATAATACATTGAGTAAACGTAGAACACCGTAGGCAACTATCAAGCTGATAGGCACTGCCACCGCAAGGGTTGAGAGATCCCCATTTAGACTGTCCACTGTGTATTTCAAAACGTATGGCAGCCCTATACTGGCGAGCTTAGCGGCTACTAGGCACAAAATAGCCAAAGCAACACGCTGTTTAAATTCAAAAAGATAGGGGATGAGTTGTGATAAAACTTGCCATTTTACTGGTTCGTCGTCGTTAATGGGTTGGCGATTTCTTCTCATTTTATACTGCAATAACTACCTGAATTAGGTTTGTAAGTAGGTGCATAGCACGCTTAAACAAGAGTGCTCGCGCTGGGTCGTGTCATTTTTACGTATCTAGGATACGAAATGAAATAATACAAAGATTATATTGGTCTTATTTAACCTAATGAAAAGCATTACAATGCTAAAGTAGAACTTTGTGTAGGGTACACAAAATATAGCACTGTTAATACGCTGAAAATAAGGCCATAGCAATAGGAGTTAGTTTGTTAGAAGATAGTTTTGGAAGACAGTTTCATTATTTACGCTTATCGGTAACTGAAGCATGTAACTTCCGCTGTCAGTATTGCTTGCCTGATGGCTACGACGGCCCCACAAGCGAACACTTTATGACGCTAAAAGAAATAGATACCTTACTTCAGGCATTCGCTCGCTTGGGTACCTCTAAAGTCCGCCTCACGGGTGGCGAACCCACTCTACGACGAGATTTTATCGATATTCTTAGGCTTACTGCCAATACCCCAGGAATTGAAAGAGTTGCAATGACCACGCATGGCGCTCGTATGGAAAAGTTCGCATCAACGTGGAAAGAAGCCGGACTGGACCAAGTTAATGTGAGCATAGACAGCCTAGATCCCAGGCAATTTGCTGCAATAACGGGGCAAGATAAATTGCGCTCAGTATTAAGAGGGTTAGATGCAGCCATCGAGGCTGATTTAGAGGTTAAAGTAAACTCAGTTCTACTTAATGACTTCTCGCAAAGCCGATTACAACGTTTTTTAAGCTGGCTGAAAGATATGCCTGTAACGCTTCGTTTTATAGAACTAATGGAAACTGGCGACCTTGCGCAATTTTTCAATAAGCAGCATCAAAGTGGGTCTCCGCTTAAAAAACAACTGGAAAATATGGGATGGCAGCCCCTGTTAAGAAGAAAAGATGCTGGACCTGCACAAGAGTTTTTTCATCCTGACTATGCCGGTAGAATAGGGTTAATCATGCCTTACAGCAAAGACTTTTGTAAAACCTGTAATCGGCTGCGTGTTTCTGCTCCAGGTAAATTGCATCTGTGTCTTTTCAGTGAAAATGGTATTGATATGAGAGACTTGCTGTCTACAGGAAATGTAGAAGAGGTTATTCAGTTTTTACAGCACGCCTTAAGTCAAAAAGATGCTACCCACTACTTACACGAGGGCAAAACGGGAGCGACCAAACATTTAGCCATGTTAGGTGGTTAAATGACCAGAGCCGATTAAAAAATTATTTGGATCTGGATAAAAATAGGATATATTCGAAAAAAATAATAAGATCGACAGGAAGTATATGCAAATCAGGGATAGTGAGCGTCTTACCTACCATTACGTAACGGAAGCCGATGCTGATTTTCTTTGGGAGCTTGACCAAGACGAAATGGTCATGAAGTTTATCAACGGCGGCAAAAAATCCTCCAGAGAAGACATTCAAAATATATTTGTTCCCCGCTTCCAAGCTTATTCCAATCCCGCATTAGGTTGGGGTCTTTGGCGTGTAGAAACCCTCGATAACAAAGAAAGCATTGGATGGGTTTTGGTACGTCCTTTTGGCTTTTTTACTAAAAGCCCAGAAAGCGATAATATTGAATTGGGCTGGCGTTTTAAACGCAGTAGCTGGGGAAAGGGCTATGCTACCGAGGCCGCCAATGCAGTTAAAGAGAGTCTCTACGAAATAGGCATGGATAAGTTTTCAGCCATTGCAAACCCTGAAAACCAAGCGTCTATCAACATTATGAAAAAATTGGGTATGCGGTTTAGCCACGAACTAGAATACAAAGATAGCGTTTTTCAAGAATTAGTTGTGGTTTATACAACCTGAATACATAGGTACAACACTCAAAAGCCCGCCGATTTAACATTGCCTGACTTCCAAGTGGAACTATTTTGGTTGGGCCTTATATTCACATTTGCTAGCTCAAACTCAAAACCCGAAAAATAAATCTATATAGTGCTGATTTCTAAAAATACGGTTACCCATTAGCGTTAGCGCTTTTTAGTCGCTAAATTCGTCAAAAGCGCGAAGTGCATCAGCCGCATACATAAATGACGGCCCGCCACCCATATAAATAGCCATACCACAAACTTCTTCAATTTCGTTTCTTGTTGCCCCCAGATGAACCAGCGCTTTCGCGTGAAAACCAATACATCCGTCGCAACGAGTGGCGATGCCAATGGAAAGTGCAATGAGCTCTTTAGTTTTTTTATCCAGAGCACCATCGGCGGTAGCCGCTTTCGCCATTTCAGAGAACCCTTTCATCACCTCAGGCATGCCTTTTTTTACTTCGGCCAAATAAGGGTTAAGATCCTCGGTAATTTGTTTATACGATTTAGGCATTGTTTTCTCCCAATGTTTGTACTTGAGCAAGTAGAAAAGGGTTCCAGCTCAACACTTTTGATAGTTGATACTAAGAGTATAGCGACTGCAGCCTACGTTATTTTGATTAGTATCAAAAATTATACGAAAAGCGCTGTAGAATGCGTCTTTGGTAGCATAGAAATAGAACGCATTATGGACTATGGTTTAAGGCAGTGGTCGGCCCGACATAAAACTATTTAGAGAGCGTGTGTTTGCTTAAAATGACGACCTTTCCCTCCTTTTTTCTACACGTGCTTTACGTATCGTTTTTGTTTTTTCTGTTGAGTGCAAAAGGCTATTCAGCTGCTTCAGACACGCTTACTAATGATTATTCTATCGATCAATTTACTGCCACCGACGGCTTCGTTTCCTCGGAAATCTATTCCATTATTCAAGATCAGCAGGGGTTTATTTGGTTTGGTACCGCTGAAAATGGTGTTATGCGTTACGATGGTAAGAACGTAAAGCTATACGAGGCTAGCAGCGACGCAGTAAAAGGCTTGTCCCATAACGATGCAGGAAACCTGATGCTGGATAAAAACGGCAATATTTGGGTTGGAACATGGGGAGGCGGTGTCAATAAGTACAGCCCTACTACCGGGAAATTTCAGCGTTTCCTTCATGATCCAGACAATGTTAACTCAATCTCATCAAATCGGGTTCAATCGTTGTTTCATGATAAAACCGGTGATATTTGGCTGGGCACCTACAACAAAGGGTTAAATCGTTATTTAGGCAATGGGAAATTTCAGCGGGTTCAGAGAGGGGAAGATAGCCAAGTCGGTTTATCTCATAATCGTATTTGGGACATAATCGACAACGACGAAAAGACCTTATGGGTAGCAACCAGCTATGGCTTAAATTTACTCAACAAAGACACCCTAACAGCAACATATTACTTTCCCGATAAGTCCAATAAAACTGCTACAGGCGCAAATGAAGTTCGTAGCTTGCTTTTGGCTAGTGATGGCCGTTTTTATGTAGCAACTCAAGAGGGCCCTTTTCTATTTTTACCTGAAAATGGTGTCTTCATTCCTCAATTGACAAAAAATGGCAAAACATTAGGCCAAGTTAATTCGATGATTGAAGATCACGAAGGTACTGTATGGTTTGTCACTACAAACGGGTTATTCAAGCGCTCGCAAAGCGATAACGAGGTGCAAAAAACAGACTTTGGATTTGATAATGGTCTTAGGATAATCTTTGAAGATCATACCCATACAAAGTGGATAACAAGCGAAGTACATGGCATTTTTAAGCTTTCACCACGCCGAAAAGTTAAGATAATTGATAGCGAGTTACTCGTAGCGCCTAATGGAATTGAACTAGACGAAAATGGCGATGTGCTGATAGTTAATGCCAAGGCTGAAGTGTATAAATGGAAAACTGATGAGCAGCGCCTGCATCGAGTGTCGAACTCGGTGTTCAGTTCTTTTGATGATTACGCAGAAAATGGGGTTATTGAACGGCCCATTATTCTACCAATCGAAAACAATATGTTTTGGGTTGCACAGGATGACTTTTTAGTAAAATTTGACGCAGTTACGAAAGATGTAACCCGAGTGGAGTATCCGAAAGACGATGCTGAATATCGTCATTTTAGAGAATTCAGGGCGTTAGCGTTAGATGACAACGACAACCTGTGGATTGGAACCTATAAAAATGGTGTTTACGTTTACAACAATGACAGCAATACCTTTAAGCACTTAACTCAGAAGGACGGATTGCCTCACCCTGAAATACTGGCCATTTTTAAAGATCGCGACGGAAATATGTGGGTGGGCACAGGGAAGGGCGTGAGTGTTTGGCGAGAAGACGAAAAACGATTCGACACGTTTAGCTCAACGGAAAAAAATAATAGCTTGTTAGGCAATATCGTTGAAGATATATACCAAAGCAGAAATGGTAATATTTGGGTTGCCACCCAAAAAGGACTCAACCTTTATCAGCCCGATACGCAAAGTTTCAAACGATTTAGTGAGCAACAAGGATTGCCTGCACCGCTTATTCGCGCTGTATCAGACGGCGAAAACGAGGGGCTATGGCTAACTACCAACAAAGGCATTTTTCTATACGACCCATATAAACAGCAAGCGCTAAATTACAATAGTAGCTCAAAGTTCGCGGGTCAGAATTACTACTCCAGTAGCCTGTTGAAATCTTCCCAAGGTACTTTTTTTACTAGTAGCCAACGAGGCATAGAGTACTTTAATTACGAGGAGTCAGACCAGCAGGAGCTCAATGCGAATATCGTTTTAACTGACTTTAACGTTATGGGGGAGCCTGCTAGTACCGATACCCCTCTGTCATATGTTAAAGATGTCTATCTTTCTCACGAAGACTATTTCTTTTCTTTTGAATTTGCCCTGCTTGATTTCTCTGCCGCAACTGTGCCGCACTTTGCTTATAAGCTTGAAGGCTATGATGAGCAATGGATAGACATTGGAAACTACAATAACGTGTCATTTACCAATTTAAATGGCGGTACGTATACGTTATTAGTGAGAGCATTAAAACAAAACGGTGAATGGAGTTCAGCACAATTAGCCATTAATGTGCACGTAGAGTCGAAACCATGGAAAACCTGGTGGGCGTATACCCTCTACGGTGTTTTACTCACTGCAACGGTAATGCTGATCATTTACCTACGCACACGGCTACATCAAACAGAGATTACCAAGCAAAAGCGCTTCGTACAGGTTTTAGAGCAACAAGTTTCTGAAAAAACGGCGTCTCTTGAGCAGCAGGCTCGCGAATTAAAAGTGGCTTTAAACAAGGCGGAGGAAGCAACTAAACTTAAATCAGAGTTTCTTGCCAATATGAGCCATGAAATTCGCACCCCATTAAATGGCGTGGTTGGTATGCTTAGCCTATTAAAAAACAGTGGTTTAAATGCCGAGCAGGCGCATCAAGCCAACATAGCCAACTCAAGTGCGAATTCGTTGCTCGTGCTCATTAACGATATTCTCGACTTTTCAAAAATAGAGGCCGACAAGCTTGATATCGAGTCAGTAGATTTTGATTTGCGAGCGCTAATTGAAGAGCTTGCGTACTCAATTGCACATACTGCCCAAGAGAAGGGATTGGAAGTTATCGTTGATGTTTCAAAAGTGCAAACGTCAAAAGTTAATTCAGCCCCCAACCGTATTAAGCAAATTCTTAATAACTTGTTAAGCAACGCAGTGAAGTTCACAGAGCAGGGTGAAATAAGCATTACTGCAGAACTTCTACCTCATAAAGATGCAAATTGTTATTTGATGCGATGCGTTGTGGAAGATACGGGAATTGGTATTGAGAAGCACAAGTTAGAACATCTTTTTGAATCGTTTACGCAGGTAGATGCGTCTACTACCCGTCGCTATGGTGGAACAGGCCTTGGCTTAACTATCACTAAAAAGTTATGTGAACTTCTAGGTGGTGACGTGAGGGTATCGAGTGATATCGGCAGCGGAAGCTGTTTTGAAGTAACTTGTGAAGTGAAAAAAGTAAACGAAGCTACTGACGTATTGCCAACCATAGAAAACGTTAATCATCACTGGCTTATTGTTGCCCCAAATTTATCAAGCCAACGAGCGCTGGAAAAGCAACTCAACTTATGGGGAGCTAAAACATCGCTTGCTAGCACAGCTAAAAGTGCGCTTTCTGTTTATGAAGAAAGCATTGTTGGCAAGAGTCCTATAACTATCATTTTGTTCGATAAAACCACGCCAGATATGGCCGCTGCGTCTTTTTGTCATGCCATAAGAACCTATAAAACACCAAACAATCCCCGAGTTGTTACCATGACTTTGTTAAAAGATTTGGACAGTGCGCAACAGGCTAAAGAGTTTGGTTTATATGCCAGCTTTCCTAAGCCTTTGTCAACCAACGCGCTTAGATTTGTGCTTGAGGACGAACCAAGCTCAAGTTCTCATCAGCACCACCATAATCAAAGCGATGAAGAGCGCCCCTCAGATACGGAAGACGAATATATAGGCAGCTCTGCAGAGATCAATAACAGCTCGACATATTTATTATCGAAAGGTGCCGTATCGAAAGGTGCAGTATCTGAGGGACACCACATATTGTTAGTTGAAGACAATGCAATAAATCAAATTGTCGCCACAAGTATTATCGAAGGTGCTGGTTTTATCGTTGATGTTGCAAACAATGGAAAAGAGGCGATTGAACTACTACAAGCCGCTGGGGAAGACTGCGTATATTCACTCATTGTTATGGACTGTCAGATGCCGGAAATGGACGGGTTTGAAGCGACGAGGCAAATCAGAAAAGGAACAGCAGGAGCGCAGTACCATCAAGTTCCCATTGTAGCCATGACGGCCAATGCGATGCAAAGCGATAAAGAAATGTGCATGAAAGCCGGAATGGATGACTTTCTTACCAAGCCCATAGAGCAAGAGAAAGTTATTGCTACGCTACGAAAATGGCTACAAACAGAAGTGTCAGATTAAGTCGATATTATTTCGCGCTATGCTGTTCGCGCTATGCACGCCTTTTACTATTCATGTTAATGGTTTGTCAGGATGCTTTTCACACTGTCGTAACGACTTTGCTGCTCTTCAGATAACTGCGCTGTTTCGAGTGTTTCTCGGCATGATCTAATTGCTTGAACAGTATCACCTGGTAACGCTTCACGAGATTTTCTTGCTCGTACTATGGCCTGTAAATAGTTTAACGCAATAGACGGATTTTTGGGCATCACTCTGAATGCTTGTGAAAACGTAGTGTAAGATTGCTCTAAATTACCACGCTTATATTCGGCTACCGCAGAATTGTTGAGCGCTTTAGGACTTAATGAAATTGCCGTTTTCTCTTCTTTTTCTTGCCTAATATAACGACACATTAACTCGTCACTGTTCTCATCTGTTCTCAATTGTTTAGCGAGCGCATCGAATATTTTCAACGACTCGGTTTTCAGTCCAACTTCATGTAAGGCTTTTGCTCTATCGAGCAGCGCCTCTGTAGATTGTTGTTTTGCATGGACGCTATGAAAGTCAGCTAACAGAGATTGAGCTTTGGTTACGTCATCTTTCAAATAATGAATTCTCGCGTCTATAACCTTAAGCTCTTCGTTCAGTTCTGTTTTCGGATGGGCTTGTTTAAGTTGTTGAAGGTAGCTGGTGGCCTGTTTGACAATTTTATTAACGTCAGCAGGGTCAGAGGTCATGGCAAAGTCTACACCCGCCCGAGCAGCATTAAGATAATTATCTGGGGCGTCATGAATTGAATCTTTCGCATATCTGACAACATGTTTAGCACTGGCGAACTGGCTTTCGTAATTGTGAGTTATACGCGCTAAGTTTACAGCTTGGCGATGACGGGATATTTTTCTAGGCGAAATCTGACACGCTAAGCGCGTGCATTCTAAGGCATCATCAAAGGCTTCATGCTTAATTTTCAATGTGGCCAACAGGTCATAGGCAGCAAGTTCGGCATCGGGCCGCATAGCTAATTGTAAAACCTCTCGTTCTGCATCATCAAAATCTTCCAGCGCTATTAAGCATTTCGCTATACCTATCTTAGCCCAGCTAAAGTCTTGAACATTTACAATGCCATCATAGAAAGCCAGAGCTTGACTAAATCGTTGATTAAGAAATAGAAGATCACCTTTTATTTTCATAGCAAGCGGAAAATGTTCCGCATACTCAGGTTGTAAAAGAAATTGCTCTATTTCATAAAGCGCTCTTTCATGCTCCCCAGAGTCCATAAATTGATAAACATTTTTCAGCGCAGCTTTCCGAGACAAAACCCGAGAAAGACGTCTTTCTAATTCGTTTACAGAAAAAGGTTTAGCAATGAATTCATCGGGTTGGAGTTCTATAATGGCATGCACAACCTCTGCTGAAGTATCTGCACTTGTAAAGATAAACGCATTGGTTAACGACAGCGCGTGTTCAGATTGTAATTGTTCAAGAAGAAAGTAGCCCCCTTGCTCAGAGCGCAGGTTATAAGAACAGATAATTGCGTCGTATTCGAATTCCTGAAGCGCAGCAATGGCAGAAGACGGGCGGTCGACGTGGTCTATTTTTTTAAACCCCAGTTGCTCGAGAGCATAATGCAAATGACTCTTAGCTAATACTTGATCTTCTGCAATAAGTAACTTGGTGCCCTTCGCTAGATTGTATTTCATTTTAATGTCACGTCGCTAAATTCTGTCATTATGCTCAAATCCCTAGCTATTTTTAAGAGCTTACACGGTTACACAACTAAATCAGCTATGTAATTTTACTAATGCACGTTTTAAAACTTACATTCTGATGAAGCGCTAAAACGCGATAAATATAATATAATCCTTTATCGGCCTGTATGCTCGAAAATTAAACACTTTAAAGGTTGGAAGCAACAATTTAAGTGACGAGTTTGGTTTTTGCTAGATAGAGAACTTAAGAGTTCCAATTTCTCGTTGCATTGCTAATAAAGATTATAAGGAGAGATGAGATAGCCTCAGACGCTCGTTTCAATTGAAATTGTTTTTCTAAGCGGCTAATGATACTTTACATTTTCGAAACTTAATTGAGCAGCTAAATGGACTTAATATGCGTTATCTATCACTGGGACTAATTATTGTTAGCTTGTCAGCATGTGAAAGCTCCCAATACCGGCAGCCTGAAAACACTAAATTCGAGCAGAAAGTTTCCAAAAGCCATCGCGACAATAACGGTGTTGTGAGGCGTTTTGCACCGCGGTATCCAATCAGTGCGGCCAAAACGGGAGAAATGGGCTGCGCAACAATAGAGTATGTTATCACGCCATCGTTGGAGATCACTGAAATGGAAGTTATAGATGCAACAGCCGGTCATTTTGCCATTGAATCGATGAAAGTAATTCCTAAGTGGAAATGGAGTAACTTAAGTGGCGATGTAATCACTTCGCCGGTTACGCGCAGAACGAGGTTTGAGTTTTGTCTCAAGGACGGCAGTAATAACTGCACGGTAGAAGAAGTGAATAAACGCACTTCATGTTCTGGTGAAGATGTGGTTGTCGCAGCAGGCTCAGTAATAAGACGCAGGTGAGCGCTTTAGGGATATTCTGGGGTTTGCTTAAACTGCCCAACTTGGTTAGCAGTTTGCCTCATTTTAGACGACAGCAAGACCTGGCTCAGGTTACCGTCGTCTCAATACTTCAAACTCTTGCTCAATAACATCTCTACGCTGGTGTATTGGCTTTAGTTGTTCCTCGAAAGGATCGTTGGGTGCTTCAAGCTGAATAATACTAGGTGTTACCAGCCTGCAATTACCCATCACTGCATCGGAACAATAATTCATACTCAATGTGTTGAGGCGGGCCTGATGTTGGGTATTGGAACAAGCGCTAACTAAACAAACTGCTGCAACGGCGAACAAGCATACTCTTGCTTTAAAGCAAATATCAGCTTTCGTTGAGCGGGAACCAGTCTGGCGTACCTGCTTACGTTTTATAGTTGTGGTTATCATCGAATATTAAGACATAATTTACAATTTGTTTGAATATAGCATAAGCGCTATTTACGACAACTCAGCTAAGTTGCATTTTGCAAGAAGATTGCTTTCTATCATCGATAAACGACGGCGTTAAAGCGTATCCTCCATAACATAAAGAGCTAATGTGGCGAATGAAATGAATTTTGTAAAAGAATGGTGGACGCTGCTGTGGCTCGCAACGAAGTTGTTGAACCGTCGAGTCTTATGGCAACTGAAATAAATAAGGAAATAGAGTGGTGGACGCTGCTGTGGCTCGCAACGAAGTTGTTGAACCATCGAGTCTTATGGCAAATGAAATGAATTTTGTAAAAGAGTGGTGGACGCTGCTGTGGCTCGCAATGAAGTTGTTGAACCATCGAGTCTTATGAAAATTTTAGGATAAAAAGAGAAAGTGGTGGACGCTACTGGGCTTGAACCAGTGACCCTCGCCTTGTAAGGGCGATGCTC
>OJFL01000957.1_pt1 | contig 12603 bp, 8 predicted proteins | sample 1594131 | NCBI WGS metagenome assembly OJFL01 (sample SAMN05416782, study PRJEB24817) | seawater metagenome | isolation source: Sea water | place: Canada:Atlantic | collected 2013-07 | reverse complement strand
CTACACACTGCATATCGTCGGCAGCGTCAGATGTGTATAAGAGACAGGTGCAGGGGTTGGTGCCCACATAGACCAATACGATGTATTCTTAATACAAGGCAAAGGCGCTAGACGGTGGCGAGTGGGCGAGCCCGGCGACTACGCAGAAGTACTGCCCCACCCGAAACTTAGGCAAATAGAGGGCTTTTCGCCCATCATCGATGAAGTCCTTATGCCGGGCGATGTGCTTTATGTTCCACCAGGCTGGCCTCACGACGGTATGACAATAGAAGATAGCCTCACCTACTCCGTTGGGTATCGTGCCCCTGACAACCTGCAGTTGGCGGAAAGTCTCGCCATGATGTTAGATAAAGGCTTTGCAAACCATCGCTTCAGCGATCCAAGTAGGTTGGCGGCTTCATCTCCAGCAGCCGTAGCATCTTCAGACGTAAAAGCATTGAAGCAACAGCTTATCGATGCAATTCAATCCGATCATTTTACCCAAGCGTTATTGGAAGCTATGAGTGAGCAAGGTATACCTGAGTTTCCTTTGGAAGAAGAAGTAACCATAGAACAAGTATCAAACGACCTCGCATCGGGAATTGGCTTTCAACCAGCACCCGGGGTAAGAGCAATTCTATGTGACGGAAAAGACGGTTTGCCCTATGCCCTTTACGTGAACGGCAGTCGTTTTGATATTGGTGAGAGTGATGCAGAGTGGTATCGGCTATTAGCGTCGGGTGCCAATTTTAACGCCAGTTCGTGCCAAGATGCTACCTCTTTTGCGTTTTTACAGACATTGGCTACACTTATTAATAATGGATATTGGGAATAGCGACACGAGGCACTCTAAGCTATGACATTTACGGTACGAGCCGTCGATTGGGAACAAGGAAAGGTACTTGTTCAATCACTGCGAGAAAGCGTTTTTGTTGTAGAGTGGCGAATTCCGCAAACCAATGAATTTGATTCGCAGGACGAAACGGCTACGCATGTCGTTATGTTTGATGATGCCGACAAGGCAATAGCTACCGGCAGGCTTACTCAAACTGGAGAGCTTGGACGAATAGCGGTAAATCGCAACCATCGTACACTGCTGGTATATAAAACCTTGTTTGCAACATTAATTGACTGTGCTAAAAAGCAGTCTTTTCCGAAGATAAACGTAGTGTGTAACCTCGACAGTGTTTCCTACCACCGCTCCCTAGGGTTCAAGCCATACGGTAGAGTTTTTATGGACGCCGGCGTTCCCCGCCAGCGTCTGCAATGCGAAGCAAAGCAATTCCCATTTCCCGACGTAGAACAAATTCACTGACTGCATTAGCCGCACGTTTACACTCATGTATTTCTTGCGCATCGTATGCATCGCATACAAATGGTTACATATTAAGCCTTGGCAACTGGCGCGAATAGACACAGTATATAAAGCTTGGCGCATTTAAGTGCGCGTTTTCTTGAGGACATCGCAAAAATGAAAGCTTTACGTCTCACATTTGGTGCCTTGCTACTCATCAGTGGCATTATCCTTACACTATTGCCAGGCTCTATACTCCTAGTGATTTCAGGGCTGGTTCTTCTAAGTTACGATTGGCCCCGAGCACGAGGTTGGCTGAAAATAAGTCAGAAGTCCATGGCCTATGGTGCCAAAAAACTAGACCGCTTTATGCTTATGAGAAAGCTCAAAAAGTTTTAAAACACTAAAGTCAGCTAGTGGATACTGAACTTTGCTCACTGGGGTCAAAAATAGAGCAAACAAAAAAGCCGCTCTTTCAGAGCGGCTTTCATAACGTATTAAGCAAATACTTTTGTAGATGTGCTTTTAACCATGCTTTTCAGCAAGGTATAGCCAGGTTTCAACAACTGAATCTGGGTTTAGTGATACAGAGTCAATGCCTTCGGCCACTAGCCATGCGGCAAAATCTTCGTGATCTGATGGCCCTTGACCACAAATTCCGACGTATTTGCCACGTTTCTTGGCAGCTCTTATGGCCATTGATAGCAAGGCTTTTACTGCTTCATCGCGTTCATCAAATAAATGAGCAATAAGTCCACTGTCACGGTCGAGACCTAACGTTAACTGTGTAAGGTCATTGGAACCGATAGAGAAGCCATCAAAAATATCCAAGAACTGGTCGGCAAGAAGTGCATTAGAGGGTAATTCGCACATCATGATAATGCGCAGGCCTTTATCGCCCTTCTTAAGCCCCTGCTCTTCAAGCAACTCAATGACTTTGCGTCCTTCTTCCACCGTTCTCACAAATGGGATCATAATTTCCACATTTGTCAGGTCCATTTTGTTTCGAACGCGTTTTATCGCTTCACACTCTAGCGCGAAGCAATCCCTGAAATCTTCAGAAATATAACGGCTAGCGCCACGGAAACCAAGCATCGGGTTTTCTTCATCTGGCTCATATTGATAACCGCCCACAAGGTTGAAATACTCATTCGACTTAAAGTCTGACATGCGTACAATTACTTTTTCAGGTGCAAAAGCGGCACCAATCGAAGAAATCCCTTCAACTAGTTTTTCAATGTAATATTCAGTAGGTGATTCATAACCCGCAATCATGTCGGTTATTTCTTCTTTCAACTCTTCAGGCTGGCTGTCAAAATTAAGCAGTGCCTTAGGGTGTACACCAATCATGCGATTAATAATAAACTCTAAACGAGCGAGACCAACACCTGCGTGAGGAAGACGTGCAAAATCGAAGGCACGATCTGGATTACCCACATTCATCATCACCTTAAGTGGTAAATCTGGCATTGAATCAATGCGTGAAGTCACTACATCGAACTCAAGCTCATCACCGTAAATGTATCCTGTATCGCCTTCGGCGCAAGACACTGTAATTTTGTCTCCGTTAGCAATGCTATCTGTTGCATTGGTACAGCCTACAACAGCAGGAATACCAAGCTCTCGGGCAATAATAGCTGCGTGACATGTACGTCCACCGCGATTGGTTACAATGGCCGAGGCTTTTTTCATGATTGGCTCCCAGTCTGGGTCAGTCATGTCGGTAACTAAAACGTCTCCGGCCTGGATCTTATCCATTTCTTCAATAGAGCCAAGTACCTTGGCAACGCCTGCGCCTATTTTGTGACCAATGGCTCGGCCTTCACAAACGATGTTGCTTTGCCCCTTGAGTTGGAAGCGCTCAATACTCTGAGAGTCTTCACGGCTACGAACAGTCTCCGGACGTGCTTGAACGATATACAGCTTTCCGTCAACGCCGTCTTTGGCCCACTCAATATCCATAGGACGTTTATAATGCTTTTCAATAATTTGCGCTTGTTTTGCAAGCTCCATCACTTCGTCGTCTGACAAAGAAAATGTTTTGCTTTGGCTTGGCTCGATATCGACAATTGAGACTTGTTTACCGTGAGCTTCGTCATCGGAATAAATCATTTTAGTCAGTTTGCTACCAATGTTACGACGCACAATGGCAGGCAATCCCTTATCAAGGGTTGGCTTGTGAACATAGAACTCGTCTGGGTTAACCGCACCTTGCACTACCATTTCACCTAAGCCGTAAGAGCTTGTGATAAATACAACGTCTTCAAAACCAGACTCGGTATCGATGGTGAACATAACGCCTGAAGCGGCTATGTCACTGCGCACCATGCGTTGTATACCTGCAGATAGCGCAACGCCCTTGTGGTCGTAACCTTGGTGTACGCGATAAGAAATAGCACGGTCGTTGAATAGCGAGGCAAATACATGCTTTATCGCTATCATTACCGAGTCGTAGCCTTTCACGTTTAGGAAGGTTTCTTGCTGACCCGCAAACGAAGCATCTGGCATATCTTCTGCTGTTGCAGATGAACGCACTGCAAAAGAGGCTTCGTCACCCGCATCGCCTTGGAGCGTAACGAAGGCTTCGCGAATTGCTTCTTCCAGTTCAGGTTGGAACGGCGTATCGATAATCCACTGGCGAATATTCTTGCCAGCTTCAGTAAGCGCACCAATGTCATCTACATCTAACGCATCAAGCGTTTCGTGTATTCTCGCTTCCAATCCACTTTGTTCTAAAAATGCATTAAATGCTTCAGCGGTTGTTGCAAAGCCACCTGGCACCTGCACACCGGCGTTTGAAAGGTTTGAAATCATCTCGCCCAATGATGCATTTTTGCCGCCTACGCGACCCACATCGTGCATGCCCAGTTCTTGATACCAAAGTACGTAATCTTGCACAGCCCAAGCCTCCCGCTTTTTTATGTGTAGGGTATGAGGTTAATTCCAGATTTTATTGCTTTTATTATCTGGAATGAATCAATTCGTTAATCGAAAGTTAATTGGCAGAGTAATAAACGCGCCGACAGATATATTCAACTTATAAACGTCATTCGCGATAAGCATCTGGCTTTTCGATGAAATCATCATAGAATGGGGTTATTAAGAATGTAAACTCTTTATTAATTCTGTAATTAAATTACGACAATGTTAAGGATATGTTGTGCGAACAGCTTTTTATATTTCAGATGGTACAGCCATAACGTCAGAGGTGTTTGGACACGCCCTGCTCTCATTATTTCCGGTCGAGTTTAACCACAACACCATTCCATTCGTTGAAACTGAGGAACACGCTTACAAAGTTTTAGAGAAAATTTCTGAAAGTTTTCAAGATACCGGAGAAAGGCCGCTCGTTTTTTATACAATTGTGAATGTAGATATTCGCAAAATCATCTCGAAATCAGTGGGTATCAATTACAATTTTCTAGACCAATTTGTCGCGCCGCTCGAAAAAGTGCTCGGAGTACCGTCTAAACCGGAAAAACATCGCACCCACAGTATTCATGAAACCACCTACGATATTCGTATCGAAGCGGTAAATTATGCACTTGCTAACGACGATGGCTCTAATTTAAAAGATTATGATGAGGCCGATATTATTCTTACCGGCGTATCTCGCTCGGGTAAAACGCCCACAAGTTTGTATTTAGCCCTTCAGTTTGGGATAAAAGCTGCCAACTACCCTTTTACCGAAGAGGATATGGGGGATATGCTTAAGTTACCGCCTGCTTTAAGGCGATATAAAAACAAGCTATTTGGTTTAACTATACAGCCAGAGCGCTTACACCAAATACGTTCTGAGCGAAGAGCAAATAGTAAATACGCATCAATGCAGCAATGCCGTATGGAACTAAGAGAAGTTGAAAACTTGTACCGGAAAGAAAAGATCCCGTTTCTCAATAGTACAAAGTATTCAATAGAAGAAATCTCGGCCAAAATCTTGGCCGAGACAGGATTAAAACGCCGTAAATATTAATATAAGGTTTTTATCGTCGGTTAACGCGGTTACTTATTCTGTTATCTAATGCGTTAACCGACAAACGCAAGCCTAAAAGGTTAACTCGAAAGCGCCTGCTTAAGCTCATCAAGATAAGGTTCGAAAGGCTTCCACTGCTGCATTCCAGTTTTGTAGATTGGCTGACGAACTTGCTCAGAACTTGGAGTTTTTATCACACGTTTTGTCTCGTAAAACGACAGACACGCTTCTTCAAAGGGCAGCCCACAAAATGATAGCAGCCTTTTTACTTGCCCTTCCAAATCTTCAAGTACATCCTCATGTTGAACCGTTAAAACCTGGTTAGGCAATACTGCTTTCCAATGGTCCAATAACGATTCGTAAGCCACGTAATAACGGCCGATATCTTCTTGACCGTAACTAAACTCCTGTCCTTCGCCAAATAGCTGTTTAAAGCCGCTAAAACAGCAGTCCATTGGCGCTCTGCGCGCATCAATAATCTTCGCATTAGGCAGAATCTTTTTGATTAGCCCGATATGAATAAAGTTATTCGGCATTTTATCAATAAAGAACGGCGCTCCTTGTCGGTAAGCACGTGTCTGTTCTATGTACTTCTGCCCTAAGGCTCTGCAGGCATCATCGTCTAATTCTGTGACATTAAACGGATAAGGCGTTTTCTTGTGACTCAACGACGACGCTATTCCTAAGATATCGTGAAGCTCCATAGTGCCATCTACCATAGAATGCGACGCAAGTATTTGTTCAAGTAAGGTTGAACCTGCTCTAGGAAGGCCGACGATAAAAATAGGATCAGGGGCTTGGCACCCTTGAGTATTGTTGAAGCTACTTTGAGAAAACGCGCGCTTCTGAGCGTCTAATGCGGCCTCGGTTCTGCCTATATCAAACTGAATGGTGCGCTTTTTGAGTGAGTTACCTTTTTGGTAATAATGAAAAGCAGTTTTTGCGTCTTTTCTGTCTTCATAGCCTTTGCCAAGGGCAAAACATAAATGAATTTTATCATCCAGTTTAGTCGACTCTAAAGATTCTTGGTCCACCATTTTCTCTATAGTTTCATCATCGAAACGATAGGTTTTGGTATTTGCTAAACTCCAATAGGCATCGCCAAAATCTGCCGCATAGCGAGTAGATTTTTCGTAAGCTGAAACAGCCTCTTGCAGCTCGCCCTTTGCTTTTAATGCGTGGCCTAGCGCCACCCATAATCCGGGGCGGTCGCCATTTTTAGCCAATAGTTCACGATATATTGCTATCGCATCATCTAACTTACCTACACCTACTAACGCATGGGCTAGCGATACCTGTACAGTAAAGTTATCAGGGCTTTGGGCCAGGCGTTTCTTTGCAAGTTCAACGGCTTCTGGAAACTTACCAAGTTTAGACAAAAGACTTTGAAACGAAGCGGCTGCTCTATCATTTTCTGGGTACATCTCTACACAGCTTTCTAATAAGAATTCTGCATCGCTATACACTTTTAACTGAATACCTAACTCTGCTAGCAGCATCATTGCTTCTGGATGATGTTTGTTGGCTGAAAGAAATTGACGGCATACTTGCTCAGCTTTGTGAAGCTGGCCTTCATGCATTAAATCGGTAGCACCAAGCAGCGGCTTGGGTAATGAGGACAAAAATTGAATTTGCTGCTGACAGAGTAAAAGCGCTTGTTCTTGCTTGTCTTTTTTGTACACCTTTTCTAGCTGCTGCCACGACGCAAGTAGCGCGGGGTTAAAACGCGTTGCTTGATAAAAGCTATGAGCAGCTTTTTTATCATCAACCTTTAAATAACAGTAACCCAACTCTTGGAATGCCCTTCCGTAATCTGGGAATAAAGCCACTAAGTTATCAAGTGTCGAAATAGCATTTTGAGTACTTCCAGACAATCGATAAGCCACGGCAAGTAGATACAACGCCTCACGCTTTGCCTCAGCACTCAAGCCAGTGTCTGAATTTGCACCGTTTTCGTCTGCGCTGGGGCTGAGTAAACTGCTGCACTGAGTGATTACAGACTGATGCTGTGACTGCATCAGGCTTTTTTTAATGTTGGAGAATAATTGTTGTTCTTCTATTTTCATTTATACAGCATGCCTAAAAACGCAAAAAACGGCAAACTCAAAAAGTTTGCCGTTTTAAATTTTACCTATGGTTTTGCAACCAATGTATCAAACGCTAACTATCTTAATAATAGTCGTATGAGAAACGCATTCCGATAGTACGAGGTCTATTCGTTACTACTTTCGGCGTAAATTGTTGTGTATCAATGTTTAACACTGCTCGCTCATCGAATAGATTATCAATGTACAGTTCAGCTTTCCAAACATCGTTAGTTACACCAACTGCCAAGTTAGCAAGGAAGTAAGACTCTTGAACATAGCGGCCGCCACGGAAGGTTTCGCCGTTTGAATCTGCGTATGTTACACCTTCATATACGGCTGCTTCTTGTTCTATTTTAAGACCAGAACCCGTGCCATAAATGTTTTGAGTAGCGTCTTCCATTACAAAAGCGTCCATTACCATACCCGCATAACGATCGCCTGTGTAGCTTACAGAGCCGTTAACATAACCACGTTTACCGCCTTCTAACTCGAAGAAATAGCGCGCGTTAATGTTACCAGAGAACTCCGCAGAGTAAGGTAGTTGTGAACCAACACCTGCAGCAATGCCCTCAAGCTCAGAGTTAACGCTTGTTAATTCTGTATCTAGTAAGCTAAATGCAGCATTAATCACTAAATCGTCTGTAGCAAGCCATGTTAAATCTGCATCTAGACCTTTAATCTCCGCATCACCCACGTTGTCGGTGAATACCAAGAATGAGATGTTAGTGGGGTCGTAACGAGATGTTTGAAGGTCAGTGATTTCTGAGTAATACGCAGTAGCATTAACACGGAATAGACCGTCGAAGAAGTCGCCTTTCAAACCGAGCTCATAGTTGTCCAGAGTATCGGTTGTTGAATAAACTGGAATACGGAAGTTTTCAAACTTACCTTCTTGATTTGTTGACAAACCACCACCAACACGGTTGGTAACCGGCGGACGGAAACCTTCAGAGTAGTTAGCGAAAACAAGTACGTCTTTATTTATTTTATAATCTAGTGAAAACTTAAAGATAGTATCATCAACGGTAAGCACACCGTTGTCATCAAGAAGATCTGTTTCCAACTGACCGCTCTGAATTGCTGCGTTAACCGCTTCAGGGTCTAAGCCAACAGCAGCAAGCTCGTCAGGATCTTGCGTACCAAAAGCACGAATCCGGCGTGTTACGTCAACAGTAGATGTTGACCCTACGTAGATATCATCAATTTGATACCAACGAGCACCAATACTTGCAGTTAGCTTCTCTGTTAGGTCGTACTCAACTTGACCAAACACAGCAATCTGCTCAATAGTATGAGTGATATCATTGACGAAGCTTACTTCAGATGGAAATGGACCGCCGTCGCTATTAATCCCCTCTCTTCCTACAAGTTCTGCTGCTCGAGGACCAAATTTTTCAATATTTGCAATCTTAAACTGCCCAACTGTTGCTACTTCTTGTTCATCGTAAAATAAACCCGCGGTTACGCGCCATGGGGTGTCCATGGTAGTATTAAAGCGCAGCTCGTGAGTATTGCGTGTCGAAGAAGTATCCTCTTGGTAATATTTTGTAGGATCAAGGCATCGTTGGTCTTCTGCAGCAGAAGTGTAATCACAAACGTAAAACGTAGAGTAAAATCCGCCGTTTGTGTAACCAGTATAATCAGCCAGCGTGTCAATCTCACGATCTAAATAACCACCGGTGTAGACAACATCAAGCTTGTCTAAACGACCTTCAACTGTCCACGTTGTAAGGCCAAACTCATCTCTGTTTTCATCCGGCTGAAAGCGAAGAGCAGAAGTTTCGCCTTCTAGCGTTGGGTCGTAAGCAAAAACTCCCTCGGTGTCTAGCGTTTGCTGAGTATGCTGTACCAATAAATCCCAGTCGTCGTTGATGTGATACGACAACCCAAAACGCGCGCCAGAGTAAACCGCGTCGTTAAAGTCTTCTTCAACAAGCGCGTCGTTTTGTGGGGAAACTACACGAGCATCTGAGTTCGCTGAGATGTTCGGATTGGTGATACGATTATCATCCATAACCTGTGGCTCTGCTAATTTACCAAAGCCTGCAGATATACGATCCATAACTACCGCACTTCCAATATAGCCGCCTTCGCCTGGAACGTTCCTCACGTTATCAATCCAACCACCTTGCTGGTCGTTGTATGCAGCTACGCGAACCGCTAAATCGTCGGTAAGTGACATGTTGAAGTAGGCTTCAACAGAATTGCTCATTTCACCGTCTTTGGTGAAACCGATGTTGGTGTCAAAACCCGCAGCAAAGCCTGCGTGATCTGGTTTATTAGTGATAAGTCGAATAGTACCAGCCTGTGAGCTAGCGCCGAATAGTGTGCCTTGTGGCCCAGGAAGAACCTCTACGCGCTCTACGTCAGTGGCATAAACGTCAAGATTACGGCCAGCCATTGAAACCGGCATCTCGTCTAAATAAAACGCTACAGACGGTTGCAGTGCTTGTACTGATGACAACATGATGTTTGATTGTGTTGTCGCTGCACCGCGAATATATATTTCGTTTTGTCCAGGACCTGTGCCTTGGAACACGACGTTAGGTAAGAACTCAACGTACTCTTGGAAGTTGTCGATGCCTAAATTTTCAAGCGCTTTACCATTGAGTGCAGACACCGCTACGGGCACGTCTTGAATAGACTCTGCTCGTTTTGTTGCCGTTACTTCAATAGTTTCGAGTTTTGCGGGTGCTTCCGACTCCTGCGCGGCTATAGATGTTGATGCCAATGCAGCGACGATCGCACAGCTAAGCTGAGTTTTTCGCATATTTGTGTTTTCCCTTTGAGTATATTGGTTTTTTTTCTTCGGATAGTGTTTACTTGAAACACATATCAAAAAGATCATATCTATTAACCCACAAACGGCAAATAATTTCTACTCTAACGATTAAGTTTCACGCAAAAACACGGCAAATATAAACTAATGGCTAATAAAATACGGCTTTCAGCAGACTATTGCGGATAAACAGAAAGTGTAAAGTGAAGACGAGGAAGCATAGTGCATTCAAAGCTAATTATTTAAACACATGTTTATAAAAAGTGCGCTTTGCGGTATATTTGTCAGTATTAATTATAATTAAATTAGATGTGGAAGGATTTATTCTGCGTGATTAAAGAAGAAAACAAATCTCCCTTAAACAAAGCGGTGTTCTATTCATCGTCTGCGATAATACTTTGCCTCTTAGCATTCGCGGCATTGGCGCCTTCTCTTGCAGATACAGTATTCCAAGCGACTCAAGCGCTGATCGTGTCCAACGGCAGTTGGTTTTACGTTTTTGCGGTAGCTGTTATCGTTATCTTTGTGGTTTATCTAGGTATGTCACGCTACGGAGAAATAAAACTAGGCCCAGACCATGCTGTGCCTGAGTTTGGATTCCCAACGTGGCTGAGTATGTTATTCGCCGCGGGTATGGGCATAGGTCTAATGTTCTTTGGTGTTGCAGAGCCTCTCATGCACTATCTTGCGCCGCCAACAGCAGATCCAGGCACAATAGATGCGGTGAGAGAGTCGATGAAAATGACTTTCTTCCATTGGGGCATTCACGCTTGGGCTATTTATGCCATTGTTGCTTTGATCCTAGGCTACTTTGCGTACAGACAAAATTTACCACTTACTCTTCGTTCTGCATTATACCCAATAATTGGCGACAAGATTCACGGCTGGCCCGGTCACATTGTAGATATCTTTGCTGTTACATCGACAGTGTTCGGTGTATCGACTTCTCTAGGCTTAGGTGCTTCGCAGGTAAATGCTGGTTTTAACTATCTGTTTGGTCTTCCCTCGAATACAGGTGTTCAAATTGCCATTATGGCGGGTGTAGTTGGCTTAGCTGTTATATCCGTTACAACCGGTCTCGATAAAGGAATTCGCAGACTGTCAGAAACCAACATGGTTTTAGCGATAGCGCTGTTATTGATAGTGCTTATCCTTGGGCCGACCGTGTTCTTGCTACAAGCCTTCATGCAAAACACCGGCGCTTATCTTGCAGACATTGTAAGAAATACATTTAATTTGTTTGCCTATGACAAAACCGACTGGATTGGTGGTTGGACTATTTTCTATTGGGGCTGGTGGCTAGCATGGGCTCCGTTTGTGGGACTATTTATTGCCCGAATTTCTTACGGTAGAACAATTCGAGAATTCATCTTAGGTGTACTTCTTATCCCTTCGGTATTCACTCTGTTTTGGATGACCGTGTTTGGTAACAGCGCAATAGACCAAGTTATGTCGCAAGGCCAGGAAGTACTGGCGACTATGGTGAACGAAGATAGTGCTGTTGCACTGTTTGTGTTCTTAGAGCAATTCCCGTTCTCTGGTGTGCTTAACTTTATTGCCGTACTCATGGTAATTGTGTTCTTCGTCACCTCTTGCGACTCCGGCGCAATGGTTGTTGATATGCTTTGCTCTCACGGCCGTAACGACACGCCTATTTGGCAACGTATCTATTGGGCTGTCGGCGTTGGTGTAGTAAGTGCGGTACTGCTCTACGCTGGCGGTCTTGGTGCGCTTCAAACCATGACTATTGCTGCAGCACTGCCTTTTGCTATTGTGCTTCTTATTGCGATGTTTGGGTTACTAAAAGCGCTTCGAGTTGAAGGATACAAGCGAGAAAGTTTGCAAGTTCTCGCCGGAACACCGCAACACAGCGACGGTGATAAAAACTGGAAAGAGCGTTTAGAAAATATCGTTACGTTTCCTGATGAAGAGGCTGTTCGCCGTTTCCTTCGTAAAGTTGCGAAACCTGCATTGGACGAAGTTGGTAAAGAGTTCAAAGAACAGCATTTTGATGTAAGTTTGGAAGATACCGATGAAGCACTTATTCTTAGAGTGACTATGGGTACTGACCCAGACTTTATTTATGCGGTTTATCCCACATCTACAGAACAGCCTGAGTTTGCACCGTCAGAAGAAGAAGTAGACGGTAAGGCACAACAAACGTATTATCGCGCGGAAGTTCACCTTAGTGAAGGCGGTCAGAACTACGATATTATGGGTTGGTCGAAGCTGTCTGTAATTAATGACGTGATCGACCATTATCACAAACACCAGCACTTTATTCATTTGCTTAAGTAACCGAAGCTATTCGCTAACGTTACGCATTTGTTGGAAAAAATATGCGAAAAGAAGAAGAATTGCTTGTTGCACTGCGGCGCGTTATCCGCGCCGTGGACTTGCGCAGCAAACAACTTAGCAAGCACGTGGGCCTAACAGGTCCACAACCTGTCTCTTATACACATCTCCGAGCCCACGAGACAGGCAGAAATCT
>OJFL01000953.1_pt1 | contig 12648 bp, 14 predicted proteins | sample 1594131 | NCBI WGS metagenome assembly OJFL01 (sample SAMN05416782, study PRJEB24817) | seawater metagenome | isolation source: Sea water | place: Canada:Atlantic | collected 2013-07 | reverse complement strand
CTTGAACATCTTCAATAGCTACATTAAATACTGTCTGAATTACAGGTCTTTCTGAAGCAACAACAACAACCTCATCATCTTCATAAAAATAGGTCGGTCTGATTCCGTTTGGATCTCTTAATACAAAAGCATCACCATGACCTACTAATCCTGCCATAGCATATCCACCATCCCAGTTTTTTGAAGACCTTTTTAAGACATTTTGTAAATCTAAGTTTTCTTCAATAAATGGCGAGGCATCTTTTTTATTAAACCCTTTTTCTTTTGCTTCTAAGTATAATTTGGAAACTTCCTCCTCTAAAAAATGACCTATTTTTTCTAAAACTGTTACCGTGTCTGTAAACTCTTTTGGATGTTGCCCTAATTCGACTAGTTCTTCCAATAATTTCCTAGAATTAGTCATATTGAAGTTTCCTGCAACGATTAAATTTTGATGCTTCCAATTGCTCTGACGAAGAAACGGGTGAACGCTTTCAATACTATTTTTACCAAAGGTGCCATAACGAACATGCCCAAGAAATAGGTTACCTAAGTAGGGTAAATTTTCTTCTTGCCATGTAACATCATTTAATTTATTTTGATTTTTTTCTAATACACCATTCAGGCGCTCATTAATTTGAGCAAATATATCTTGAATGGGTTGAGATTTATTAGACCTTACCCTACTAATATACCTTGTTCCTGGAGCAACATTAAATTTTACACTAGCAAAACCAGCACCATCTTGACCTCTATTGTGCTGTTTCTCCATCAATAAATACATTTTATTGATTCCGTAAAATGCAGAACCATATTTATCTTTGTAAAACTGTAATGGTTTCTTTAATCTTACTAAAGCAATTCCACATTCGTGTTTAATAGCGTCGCTCATAGTTTGGTCATTTATTTTTAGAAATAAAAAATCCGCGCAAGCGCGGAAATATTTTATGCTAATTTAATTTCAAATTGTGTTAACTCTTTAAAAATCTTTAATCTATTCTGTACTTCATTAGCTTGCAAACTTTCCATTCGTTCTGTACCAAATTTCTCTACACAGAAAGAGGCTAAATTTGATCCGTAAATAACAGCATTTTTCATATTCTCAAAAGAAATGTCTTCTGTTTTTGCTAAATACCCAGAAAAGCCACCTGCAAATGTGTCACCGGCTCCTGTTGGATCAAAAACTTCTGCTAAAGGTAATGCTGGAGCAAAAAACATTTTTCCTTCATTAAATAAAAGTGCTCCGTGTTCTCCTTTTTTAATAATTACAAATTTAGGGCCCATTTTATGAATTTTATTTGCCGCATTTACTAAAGAATATTCTCCACTTAATTGACGAGCTTCTTCATCATTAATTGTAATTACATCAACTCTTTTTAACACTGAATGTAAATCCTCTAGAGCTACATCCATCCAAAAGTTCATCGTATCTAAAATCACTAGTTTGGGTTTTTCATTCAATTGATCCAATACAGAATTTTGAGTTAAGGGGTGTAAATTCCCTAACATAACAATGGCTGCATCTTTAAATGATACTGGTACTATTGGAGTAAAATCTGCTAATACGTTTAACTCAGTAACTAAGGTATCTCTTGAGTTCATATCATTATGGTATTTCCCACTCCAAAAAAATGTTTTCCCATCTTCTACGATTTCAACACCTTCTGTATTAATTCCTCTTTGATTCATCATATCAAGATATGCTTGAGGAAAATCTCCACCAACTACAGAAACAATACCCGTTTCAATACCAAACTGGGCTGCAGCTAAACCAACAAAAGTTCCTGAACCTCCTAAAATTTTATCTGTTTTGCCAAACGGAGTTTCTATGGCATCAAATGCAACAGTTCCAACTGCTAATAATTTACTCATTTCTTATTTTTTTAACGTAATTTTGTGTTACGCTATACAGTGATTCGTAAGAGTTCAAAAATAAGTTTTAAAAATGACAATCAAAGAAATACAGGAAGAAATAATTGACGAGTTCAATCTATTTGATGATTGGATGGAACGTTATGAATATCTCATAGAACTAGGAAGATCACTTCCTATCATTGACCAACAATACAAACTTGATGAGAATATTATTAAAGGGTGTCAATCAAAAGTTTGGTTGTACTCTGAAATGAATGATACTAAAATTGATTTTACGGCAGATAGTGATGCTATTTTAACTAAAGGTCTAGTAGCACTGCTGTTACGTGTCTTCTCAAACCAAACACCTGAGAATATCTTAAAGGCAGATACTCTTTTTATTGATGAAATTGGGCTGAAAGAACATTTGTCTCCAACTAGAGCAAATGGATTGGTTTCAATGCTCAAACAAATAAAACTATATGCAATAGCTCAACAAGCAAATACATCCAATTAATGATAACCTTAGTTAAGTAAATTTTTAAAATGACAGAGCAAGAAGTTCAAGAAATAGGTGACAAAATAGTAGGGGTTTTAAAAACAATTTATGACCCTGAAATACCAGTAGATATCTATGAATTAGGATTAATTTATGATGTATTTGTAAATGACGAAAATAATGCGAAGATATTAATGACATTAACATCACCTAACTGCCCAGTTGCAGAGAGTCTTCCTATAGAAATTGAGGATAAAGTGAAATCTTTGAAAGAGATAAACAATGCTGAAGTTGAAATTACTTTTGATCCTACTTGGACACAAGAAATGATGAGTGACGAGGCAAAATTAGAGCTAGGAATGCTATAAGGTAATATTAAGATTTGTTTTAACAATGTCAGATAAAATTATAAATAAAGTTTCAAACAGTAAACTAATAACCATTGATTTAGAGGAGTTATATCCTGAAGGAGAACGTCTAATTTTTGACATCAAAGACTGGTTATTTGATGAAATTATTTTAAAAGAAAAAGATTTTAGAGCAGCTGTAAAAAACCACAATTGGTCTCGCTACAAAAAAACCTGTGTTGCACTCGGTTGCTCTGTAGATGCCATTATTCCTTCATGGGCATACTTATTACTATCATCAGAATTGGCACCCTACGCAAAAAAAATTGTAATAGGTAATCTAGAGCTACTTGAAACAAGCTTGTTTCAAGATATAATTCAAAATTTAAATATTGACTCGTTTAAAGGAGGAATTATTATTATTAAAGGTTGTACAAAAAAACCAATACCACCATCTGCTTTTTCAATGCTCATTCATAAAATACAGCCCATTGCTAAAACAATTATGTATGGCGAAGCTTGCTCTACAGTTCCACTTTTCAAGAAAAAAAAATAAAAACTCAATCCTTAAAAACAAACTAATGAAAAGACTATTCATTATTTTCTTTTTGACTTCAATAAACTTGTGTGCTCAAGTAAAAAAAGATTCAGTTTCTTCAATTGATTCATTAACAAAGATAGAGTTAAAGAAAAAAATAAAATTGTTACAAACTAAACTTGACGCTATTGTAAAAGATGAAAAAAAGGAAGAAGTAGAAAAAACATGGTCCGTAAAGGGCAGAGTAAACTTTGTATTTAACCAAACCTCTTTTTCAAACTGGCTTGCTGGGGGAGAAAATAACACTGCTGGTAACATTGGCGTTAATTACGATTTTAATTATATAAATAAAAAAGTAAAATGGGATAACAAAATTATATCCACTTTTGGAATCACTCATGCAAATAACCAAGGTTTTAGAAAAACAGATGATCGTTTTGAATACAATTCAATTTTAGCATTGGAATCCGTTGAAAAATGGTATATCTCTTTTTTCTCAAACTTCATTACTCAATTTTCAAGGGGTTTTGATTACTCTCAAGACCCAAGACTAGAAGTTTCCTCAATTTTATCTCCTGCATATTTTAGTTTTGGACCAGGAGTTTTATGGCGAAAGAGTGAAAATATCCGAATTAATATAGCTCCTGCAACTTCCAGATTTATTTTTGTTTCAAAACCTTTTTCAGGAATGTATGGAGTGCCTGAAGGGAAAAGATCTATTTATGGTATTGGTTTAAATATGTCTGCCTATTTAAAATTCAACCTGATAGAAAATGTTTCTGTAGAAAATATCATTGCTCTATATTCAGATTATACAGATAATCCTCAAAATGTAGATGTAAACCATCAAGTAAACTTTGAGGTTGATGTAAATAAATATTTATCTGTAAATCTAACGTTACATTTAAAATCTGACACTAATGCTTCATCTAAAATTCAATTTAGGCAACTTTTTGGTCTAGGTGTAAATTATACTTTCCATAAAATTTAACTTTCATTTAAAATCTTATATCGAAACTATAAAATCCATTTTTGGAATACTTTTTTATTAATTCATAAAAGTAGCCTCCACAAATAATTTCACTATTAAAAGTATTTGGATAGTAGTTTTTTAAATAAAATCAATTCTAAAAAATCAAATCGTTTCGAGTTTTCTTTTTTGATATCTTTACTAATAAAAATTGATTAATGACATTATTACTTGTTTACGCAACAGTTTCTATATTTTTCTCATTTCTTTGTTCCATTTTAGAGGCTGTATTATTAAGTGTTACTTCAACTCACATCAATCTTAAAAAGAAAGAAGGCTATAGATATGCTTCAATTTTAGAAGAGTTAAAAAAGGATGTAGATAAACCTTTAATTGCTATTTTAACACTCAATACTATAGCGCATACAGTTGGAGCGATTTTAGTTGGTGTACAAGCTGAGCAACTTCCTTATAAAATTGAATTTTTAGGGATAAATATTGTAGGTATAGTATCAGCTATTATGACATTATTAATATTAGTTCTGTCTGAAATTATACCAAAAACTATTGGTGCATCATATTGGCAGCAACTAAGTAATTTTACAGCTAAAGCATTATTAGTTTTAATATTTCCATTGAAATATACTGGTATTTTGTGGCTTCTACAACTAACCACTAGCTTAATAGGAGGTAAAGGACACGGTAGCGTTTTAAGTAGAGAAGATTTTACAGCAATGACCGAGATCGCAGAAAAGGAAGGCGTTTTTCAAGCATCAGAAAGTACCGTTATCAAAAATCTATTGAACTTCAAAGAAGTAAGAGTTCGAGATATTATGACACCTCGAACAGTTTTAAAATCTGCCAATGAAGAACAATCCATTCAAGGGTTTTATAATGAACATCCACAATTGCGTTTTTCTAGAATTCCTATGTATTCAGAAAACCCAGATAATATCACAGGATATTTTCTTAAAGATCAATTACTAGAAGCTATTATTAAAGGACATGGAGAACAATCATTAAAAAATATTAAGCGTTCTATTTTAATTACGGAAAGAGATCTGCCAATTCCAAGTTTGTTTGATAAATTAATTGATGAAAGAGAACACATTGCTTTAGTTGTAGATGAGTATGGATCTGTGAGTGGCCTTGTAACTCAGGAAGACATGATTGAAACACTACTTGGTCTAGAAATTATGGATGAAAGCGACACTATAGAAGACCTTCAACTATTGGCCAGAAAAAGTTGGGAGCGCCGAGCAAAACGTTTAGGGATTATTGAAGATTTATCAAATGAGGAATAATTTATTCTTCCTTATACTCATAATATAAAAAATCATTATAAGGAAATCTTTGAGTATGAATCTCTTTTACCTCGTTGTATGTGGTTTCTTTAAAAACATCTAAATTTTCTTTATTTAATGCTGATATAAATATTGAAGTATTCTTATCTCCTCCCATCCAAGTTTTTTGCCAATCTTCTAAAGAATAATGTGCTGATGTTTTTTCAGTAACTAAATCATCCTCCTCTATTGTATCGTATGTATAAGCATCTATTTTATTAAAAACCATTATTGTTGGTTTATTGGCACAATGAATTTCATCTAAAATAGTGTGAACAGAGGCTATATGATCTTCAAAATTTGGGTGTGAAATATCTACTACATGAAGGAGCAAGTCTGCTTCACGCACCTCATCTAGTGTAGATTTAAAGGACTCTACTAGTTGTGTGGGTAATTTTCTTATAAACCCAACAGTATCTGTCATCAAAAAGGGAATATTTTTTATCACTACTTTCCGTACCGTTGTGTCTAGAGTTGCAAATAATTTATTTTCAGCAAAAACATCACTTTTGCTAATCACATTCATTAAGGTAGATTTACCAACATTGGTATAGCCTACAAGAGCTACACGAACCATTTTCCCTCGATTTTTCCGCTGAACAGCCATTTGTCTATCTATTGTGATAAGCTTTTTCTTTAATAAGGAAATTTTATCACGAATAATTCGTCTATCCGTTTCTATTTCAGTTTCCCCAGGACCACGCATTCCTATACCTCCTTTTTGTTTATCTAGGTGAGTCCAGAGTTTCGTTAAACGAGGTAATAAATATTGATGTTGAGCTAACTCTACCTGAGTCTTTGCAGAACTTGTTTGAGCGCGTTGTGCAAAAATATCTAGAATAAGATTGGTTCTATCTAAGATTTTACAATCGAGTATTTTTTCAATATTTCTTAACTGAGCTGGAGATAATTCATCATCAAAGATAGCTGTTCCAATCCTTTTCCTATCAATGTAAGATCGAACTTCTTCAAGTTTTCCAGCACCTAAAAATGTTTTTGGATGTGGTTTTTCTAACTTTTGCACAAAACGTTTTACAACTACTCCACCTGCAGTATTCGTTAAAAACTCCAACTCATCAAGGTACTCCTTGGATTTAGTTTCATTCTGTAACTGAGTAATTACACCAATTAATACGGCTTTTTCTGAAATGGCTTCTCTTTGATCAATCATAGGTTACAAAGGTACTAAGAAAACTAATTGAATAGTCTTAAAAAAGGTGAGATTGGAGGAATTGGAATCATTCTTTTTTTTTCATTTCACCTAGTAGGGTCTTATCATTTATAATGTATTTTTTATACTTCCCATCTTTATATCTCCAATAAATAAAAATAGGCATAAAAATAAATGAAAGATATAGAACTCCTAATCCCATTACTATGGGTCCTTTTGAGTGTTCTATGGATTCTAAATACCCTCCTAAAAGCATCCAAAGAATAAAAATTATAAAAAGTATTTTTAATGCTAATTTCATAAAGACAAAACTACAAAAAGTTCTACCTTTAAATAAACCTTTTTCAATATGAAAAATCTAACATTCATCTTTTTAACTTTAATGATTATCTCGTGTCAATCCAATCTAGAAAAAGAGCTAAAATCAGCAAAAAAAATTACTGTTGTGGCACACAGAGGAGCTTCTGGATATTTACCTGAACATACATTACCATCTAAGGTAATGGCGCATGCTATGAATGCTGATTATATTGAACAAGATTTAGTATTAAGCAAAGATGATATCCCTATTGTAATTCACGATATATTACTAGATGATGTCACCAATGTTTCAGAAAAGTACCCCAACAGAAAAAGAGAAGACGGCAAATACTATGTGATTGATTTTACTTTTGAGGAACTTAAAAAATTGGAGGTTACTGAACGGTTTGATTCAAAGACAGGACTTCAAATTTATCCTAATAGATTTCCTAAAGGGGTTAGTTCTTTTCGATTACATTCTTTTCAAGATGAAATAGAACTGATTCAAGGTCTCAATAAAAGTACTGGTAAAAATATTGGAATATATCCTGAAATCAAAAAACCAAAATTTCATCACGAAAACGGAAAGGATTTTTCAAAAATAGTGTTGGAGATATTAACTAGGTATGGTTATTCTTCAAAAGATGATCAATGTATTTTACAATGTTTTGATGCACAAGAATTAGAACGGATAAGAAATGAATTAAAATCAAAATTATTTTTAGTTCAATTAATGGAATTTCCTGAACAAAAAAATCTTTTAGCATTTTATGCAAGTTATGCAGATGGTATAGGACCTTGGTACAAACACCTAATCTCCTCAAAAACAACCTCAGGGTTTTCTTTAACTTCTATAGTTGAAGATGCTCACAAACTAGGGTTGGTTGTTCATCCCTACACTTTTAGAGAAGATAGTTTAGATGAATTTGATTCCTTTCAACAAATGATTGATGTTATTATACATAAGGCAGGAGCTGATGGTGGCTTTACAGATTTTCCAGACAGAATGAGGGAAGCATTAGAATCGAAATAATAAATTTTTATAAGCAATATTAGTCATAACGTTGGCCGACGCTTAAGAAATCTGTTCCTAAATATTTTTCTCCTTTATTATAATACCAAGCACGTTTTTTTGGCATTTTAATTCCATTTACTATTTCTAAACCTGACAATAAAATAAATTCTCCATCATTTTTTTCTTCTTCATGATAAAACTGATAAACCTCCATTGCATAGGTAGAAGTGTCAAAATAAAAATACCAAGTATCTTCACCTACTTCTTTTTCATAGCTTACTTTTAATACAAGGTAATCCTTTCCTTTAAACTTTTTTAGTGCTACTTTTTCATGAATAATTGTTCCAGCATCTTTTAATTTCATTGGTAATCCATACAAATAGGTGTAGTAATCTTGATACATCTTTGCGCGTTCACAACTTAAATTATTGGCTGTTTTTTCTTCCTCTGTAGCGATGCGACCATTGAAATTAATATTGCACTTTTGGTCTTGTAAGGTGTATTCGTGAGAAGTTTTATCCTGAGCTGCAAATAACTGAAAATATTCATTTGGCAAATCAAGACTAATTATGGAATTTCTGTCTGATTTAGTAGGGGTTTTCATTGTTACATTGAAAGTTCCTGAAAATGTTGCCCAATTTTTATGAGGATCGTGATATTCAATAGCTTTTTCTAAAAGTTGTAAACCTGTCATTTCTTGCCCAAAAAATTGATTGGTTGAAATAACAACAAGTAACATTATAAAACTTTTTTTCATTTTTTATGTATAAAAAATCCCGCAGTTGCGGGATTGTATTTTTATTCTTGAATATCTAATTTAATATTCAATTCTTTTAATTGATCGTCGTCTATAGTCGCTGGTGAATCTATCATTACATCTCTTCCTGAGTTATTTTTTGGAAAAGCAATAAAATCTCGAATGGTTTCTTGACCTCCTAAAATAGACACCAATCGATCCAATCCAAAAGCAATACCTCCATGAGGTGGAGCACCATATTCAAAAGCATCCATTAAAAACCCAAATTGTGCTTTTGCCTCTTCATCAGAAAAACCAAGTTTCTTTAGCATAATTGTCTGAATTTCTTTGTCATGTATTCTAATAGAACCTCCTCCTATTTCATTTCCATTTAATACCAAATCGTAGGCATTGGCTTTGACTTCTCCAGGCTTGGAATCTAATAATTCTAGTTGGCCAGGTTTTGGTGAGGTAAATGGGTGATGCATGGCATGATAATGACCCGTTTCTTCATCCAATTCTAATAGAGGGAAATCTACTACCCATAGTGGTGCAAACTCATTTGGATTTCGAAGCCCTAAACGTTCTGCCATTTCCATACGAAGTGCACTCAACTGAGCCCTTACCTTGTTTGTGTCTCCAGATAAAACGCAAATTAAATCTCCTAGTTTAGCTCCAGTGACTTCCGCCCAATTTTCTAGATCATTCTGATCGTAAAATTTATCTACAGAGGACTTATAACTTCCGTCTTCATTGCATTTTACGTACACCATCCCTAAGGCTCCAACTTGCGGGCGGCGAACCCAATCTACTAATTTATCGATTTCCTTTCTGGTATATAAAGCTCCTCCTGGAATGGCAATCCCTACAACTAATTCGGCTGAATTAAACACTCCAAATTCTTTGTGCTGGGCTACAGAGTTTAATTCTCCAAACTGCATTCCAAAACGAATATCAGGCTTATCATTCCCATACAATTTCATTGCATCATCATACTGTATTCTTGGAAACTCTGCTACATCTACTCCTTTAATTTCTTTTAATAAATGACGTGTTAGCCCTTCAAAAGTATTTAAAACATCTTCTTGCTCAACAAAGGCCATTTCACAGTCTATCTGAGTAAACTCTGGCTGCCTATCTGCTCGTAAATCTTCATCTCTAAAACATTTTACAATCTGAAAATACTTATCTAATCCACCAATCATTAGCAATTGCTTGAAGGTTTGTGGAGATTGTGGTAAGGCATAAAACTGTCCTTGATTCATTCTAGAAGGCACTAGAAAGTCACGTGCTCCTTCTGGTGTAGATTTTATTAAATAAGGTGTTTCTACATCTACAAATCCATCATCAGAAAGATATTTTCGAACTTCCATAGATACCTTATGACGGAATAATAAATTCTCTTTTACGGGATTTCTTCGAATGTCTAAATACCGATATTTCATTCTGAGGTCTTCTCCTCCATCGGTAGTGTCTTCTATAGTAAATGGTGGAGTTTTAGCTTCATTTAATATAATTAACTCTGAAACCAAAACTTCAACAGCTCCAGTTTTTATATTAGGGTTCTTAGACTGTCTTTCTATAACAGTTCCTGTAATTTGAATCACAAACTCACGTCCTAGATTCTTCGCTCTCTCCATTAAATTTGTAGCAGTTCTTTCTTCATCAAAAATTAACTGTGTAAGACCATAACGATCACGAAGATCTATCCAAATCATAAACCCTTTATCTCTAGATTTCTGTACCCAACCCGATAAGGTTACCTCTTTATTGATATCTGAAGCGTTTAAAGCTCCGCAAGAATGTGTTCTATACATTTTTTATTTTATTACTACATAATAATAACCAAAACCACGATTTATAATTTATATAATTATAAACGTAATCATCCACAAATTTAATCAAATCCTATCAATAACAATGGGTTACCCTTTGCATTATTAAATGATTTAAATTTAAAGAACAATTTTAAAATACATAAAGATCTATATAAAATTTAAGCTCAATTACTTTTTGTAAATTTGCATTATGAATAAAGTGGTTAATCTTGAAGTGAAATTAAAACTTTTTAAAGACTTATGGTCTCCTAAAAGAATCGGAAAATTAAACGGTCAGCAAATTTTATTAGCAAAAATTAAAGGCGAATTTGTTTTCCATAAACACGATGATGAAGATGAACTATTTCTTGTTTTAAAAGGGCAATTAGAGATAGTCCTTGAAGATAGAACAGTCATTTTAAATAAAGGTGAGTTTTTTATTGTTCCAAAAGGAGTTCTTCATAAACCCATTGCAAAAGAAGAAACTCACTTATTGTTATTTGAGCCATTGAGCACAAAACATACTGGTGACGTATTAGCTGATATTACAGTTGAAACCTATGAAGAAATTTAAATAATTGATGATTAATACAAGTAATGCATGAGTAAATTATATTTAGTTCCCACACCTATTGGAAATTTAGAAGATATGACTTTTAGAGCTATTGCAGTATTAAAAGATGTAGATTTTATTCTAGCAGAAGACACTAGAAATAGTGGAAAGTTACTTAAGCATTTTGGAATTAGTACTCAAATGCATAGCCATCACATGCATAACGAACATAAAACTGTGAAAGGTGTGGTACAGCGCATTCAAAATGGAGAGTCGTGTGCCTTAATCTCTGATGCTGGAACCCCTGCGATCTCAGATCCTGGATTTTTATTAACAAGAAGCTGTATCGAAAATAATATAGCGGTTGAGTGTTTACCAGGTGCAACTGCTTTTGTTCCTGCACTTGTAAATTCTGGATTCCCAAATGATCGTTTTATTTTTGAAGGTTTCTTACCAATAAAAAAAGGAAGACAAACGCGTTTACTTCAATTGGCAGAAGAAACACGTACTATGATTTTTTACGAATCTCCACATAAATTATTAAAAACCTTAAGCCATTTTTCAGAATATTTTGGAGAGGACAGAACGGTATCTATATCTAGAGAACTTACCAAATTATTTGAAGAAACAAAAAGAGGGGCAATTTCAGAGGTGCTTTCTTATTATACAAACAAACCTCCAAAGGGAGAGATTGTTATTGTAGTCGCGGGTAAAAAATAGTTAGTTGTTATTGATGCTTACCTTTTTCCCAACCGTATTTCCCTAAATATTGATTTCCAGATGCTACTGCACCATCTTCTATAGAGGTTCCCATAGAATCATTCCACCTGTTTAAGTAGCCAAACAAAGAAATTACACCCAACATTTCTACAATTTCACCCTCATCCCAATATTCATACAAACGTTTCTTGATAGTTTCATCAACAGCATTAGGAACTTGACTTGCCAATAATGAAAAATCTAAAACCACTCTTTCTGCTTCTGAAAACGCAGGATGAGTTTTATATTCCCATATATTATCTAATTGCTCCTGTTCTGCACCATATCGTTCTGCAGCTCGGATCGCATGGGCTTGGCAATATCTACAGCCAGTAGCATTACTGGATACCCAAGCAATCATTCTTTTTAAAGCAGAGGTAACTCTACCCTCGTTTGCCATAACTGCTTTATTTAAATTAATGAATGCTTTAGAAATAGATGGTCTTCGTTGCATTGTTAATACTGAATTTGGACAAAACCCAAGAGTTTCATTAAAAAATTCTGCTAGCTCTTTAGTTTCTAAATTGTATTCCGCTGATAATGGATTGACTAATGGCATACTTTTGTTTGATTATAAATACAAAATGAAGTTACATATTTTATTTCTTACCTTCTCAACAGCGAGAAGTTCCCTTTTCTTTCTCTTAGTGCTCCATTTCTATCGACAAGCATAATAGAGAACCAATAATCATCAGAGGCTAATATTTTACCACCATAAGTACCATCCCATCCTTGAGTATCAATATCAATTTGCGCTACTATTTTTC
>OJFL01000950.1_pt1 | contig 12665 bp, 12 predicted proteins | sample 1594131 | NCBI WGS metagenome assembly OJFL01 (sample SAMN05416782, study PRJEB24817) | seawater metagenome | isolation source: Sea water | place: Canada:Atlantic | collected 2013-07 | reverse complement strand
CTACACACTGCATATCGTCGGCAGCGTCAGATGTGTATAAGAGACAGCCTTTACAGGACCTATTTGATAAGTCTGAACAACTAACAGAAGGCAATTCTGGTCTGACGCTTACAATTGCTGCTAATTACGGTGGGCGTTGGGATATTTTGAATGCGCTGAGGAAAGCTATTGACGAAGGAGTCGATATTGTTTCAGAAGAGGTTTTATCGCGGCATATGCAGCTAGCATTTGCCCCTGAGCCTGATTTGCTTATTCGTACGGGAGGTGAAGTACGTATAAGTAATTTTTTGATTTGGGATTTGGTTTACACCGAACTCTATTTTACTGACGTTCTTTGGCCAGATTTCGATTCTGGCGAGTTTATGAAGGCAATTACTTCTTATTCTGGTCGAGAACGCCGATTCGGTATGGCTGGATTGCGGGCTGATGGCTCATCAATCATTAAGGAAGGTTCATGACGAATTACTCAGCATTGAGGGCTAGAATCGTTACCTCAGCTATCTTAATTTCCATATTGGTGTTGGCAATATTTAATCTCCCCCAGTGGTTATGGGGCCTAATACTGTTAGTCCCTCTTGCTATGATTGGTCTTGAATATTCACGTCTTTTTCGTTGGAGTCAACGGGACAGCGTAATATTTATCCTTCTGTGCAGTGCCATCTGCGGCCTTCCTTTTTTCTTTATCGGCCAGTTCGAGGCAGTGTTAAATTCAGTTGCCACATTTATGTGTTGGGTCGCAGTTCTCTTTTGGATGTTCCTTGTCCCAGTTTTAATTCGGTATCGGCTTAGTTCAAGTCATCACGTTCCGAATGTTTTAATGGGTATTCTTTTGATTGTGCCAGTTTGGTATGTTCTTGTTTCCTTACAGCCGCAACCGTATGGATTGATTTACGTATTGGTTGGTATCTGGTTGGTCGACATTGGTGGTTATTTTTTTGGGAAAAGTCTAGGGAAGACGAAACTCCTACCTTCGGTGAGTCCTGGAAAAACCATTGAAGGTGTCCTGGGTGGATTGTTTCTTTTAATCTTATATGCTTTGGCCTTGCGCCTATCCTACGCGGACGTTTTTGTAGGCTTAAACTGGGGTCTATTACTTGTGCTTACTCTATTTTTCGCTATGATCTGTGTAGTCGGTGATCTTTTTGAGTCTTACCTGAAGCGAGTATCGGGTGTTAAAGATAGCGGAGGTGTCCTACCTGGACATGGGGGTATACTTGACCGAGTCGATAGTATGACCGCTCTCCTGCCTTTTTCTTTTTTAGTCTCGAAATTATTGTATTGATGACTGCGATTGCTGAGCAAAAGCGAGTCTGCGTACTTGGATCCACAGGTAGTGTTGGGGTAAGTACGCTCTCTGTTATTTTGCAACAATCTGATCGGTTTCAAGTGTTTGCATTGACTGCGCACTCCAACATCGATCTTTTAATGGAACAGTGTCGTGTTTTTCATCCCAAGTACCTTGTGGTTACAAATCCGGATTTATATCAAGCTTTGTCCGTTAGAGTGAAGGTTGATTGTCTTGGTGCGGTGGTGATGAGTGGTTCTGAAAGTCTAAACGAGATTGTTTCTCATGAAGACGTTGACATCATCGTCGCGGGGATCGTAGGAGCTGCAGGACTTGATTCAATTTATCATGCGCTTTGTCGGGGTAAAAGGGTATTGGTAGCAAACAAAGAGCCGTTGGTTATGGCGGGTGATTTTTTAGTTGACGTTGCGAAGAAAAATCATGCGACTATCCTTCCGATTGATAGTGAGCATAATGCAATATTTCAGTGCCTCTCTCAGTGCGTGCCTCCATATCTCCATGACCAAGGCATATCAAAAATCCTTTTGACAGCCTCTGGGGGACCATTTTTGAATACTCCTATTGATGAGCTTAAGAATGTGTCGGTATCTCAGGCGATCAAACATCCAAAATGGGAAATGGGTAGAAAAATTTCGATTGATTCTGCGACCATGATGAACAAAGGGCTTGAGGTTATCGAGGCGCACTATTTATTTGCTGCCCCGGTGGATACGATTGAGGTGGTGGTCCATCCTCAGAGCATTGTTCATTCAATGGTGCAGTATGTCGATGGATCAACGCTAGCTCAGTTGGCCTACCCTGATATGCGAGTCCCAATTGGCCATGCTTTAAATTACCCTCATCGAGTTGCTCTTAATGTTAAACCATTATGCTTGGAGGATATGTCTTCACTTCAATTTCAAGCTCCAGATTTCAAGCGTTTCCCTTGTTTATTATTGGCTTATGAAAGTTTGACCAAAGGGCGAGCGGCTGTGGTGGGTCTTAATGCAATCAATGAAGTTGTTGTGGCGGGGTTTTTGGATAACAAAATTCGATTTTCTGATATCTCTATTCTCATCGAATCAGTGATGACTGATTTTAATGCGTCAAATCCTAACACTATCGAAGAAGTCTTTGATGTTAATGCTGCGGCCAGAGAATTTGCGACTGAGCACTTAAGTAAGTTCAAAGCTGCAGAAGTTTATGGAGGTGTGTAAGCAATGAGCACGATGTTCACACTGTTTTCGTTTTTAATTGCTATCACCGTATTAGTGGGCTTTCATGAACTGGGTCACTTTTTTGTCGCTAAATTATTCAGAGTCACAGTACTTACATTTTCTATTGGTTTTGGTCGTTCTATATGGGCAACACGTGGTGGTGTGAATCGAACTAAATTTTCTATTGGAATGATTCCCCTTGGGGGCTATGTGAAAATGTTGGATGATGGCGATGACGTACTCCCAGAAAATCGGGAGGGGGTTTTTAGTTCTAAGCCAGCGTGGCAAAAAAGTCTGATCGTTATTGCGGGTCCCTTGGCTAATTTCGTTCTCACCTTTGTTTTATTCGCGATTGTGTTCAGTTTAAGCGCTACAGCATTAAAACCTGTTTTAGGTGAGCCGCGTGTTGAGTCGGTGCTCTACGCATCTGGTTTAAGGGGTGGTGAGACTGTATTGCAAATCAATGATCGAAAAGTGAGTAGTTGGTCTGACTTACGTTGGGAGATGATTCGTTTTAGTGGTGATCGTCTTGAGTTATCGGTGCGTCGAGAGGGATCAAATACGCCTGAAACGTTTAAGCTTGATTTTCTGGAGCAAGACTCCCCGATAGATTGGGATGCGATCGGCATTTCGGCGCCCAGGATTGAGTTGTTGCCCATCGTAGGGAGGATTGATGCGACTGGTAGTGCGTTCCTATCCGATTTGGCGGTTGGTGACCAAATTGTGAGATCTGACCAGACGCCGATAAGAACATGGAGTGATTTCGTCACACTGATTAAAGCGAAGCCAGGAGAATCTGTCAGTATCGATGTTGAGCGAGACGACCAGTTAGTCACTATTTCCCTTTTGGTAGGATTGAATGAGAATTCTGAGGGGCGGATTGGAGTAGCTCCAGATCCAGGTGGCATTATTCAAGAGGAGTTAATTGATCGTAATGGCATCACTATTTTTGGCTCCATTATTAAGTCTTTTCAGCGGACATTAGATCTAATTGGGTTTACGTCACGAATGATCATAGGACTCATCACTGGCGACGTTGGATTAAACAACCTGGCTGGGCCGCTCGTGATCGCTGATCAGGCTGGAAAAACGGCGGAGATTGGGTTGTCAGCCTTTTTGTCTTTCCTTGCTGTGCTTAGTATCAGTTTAGGTGTGATTAACTTGTTCCCGTTGCCGATGTTAGATGGAGGGCACTTGGTTTTTCACCTGTACGAGTTATTTTTGGGCAAAAAATTACCAGAAAGAGTTATAGTTACGGCTCAGCAAATAGGAATGATATGTTTAACTGTTTTAATGGTTTTCGTCATTACAAATGATATTTTACGTTACTTGGGGAATTAGACAGGGTGGCAGCGCATGAATAATGTATATAAATTTGTTGTGCTATTGTTTTTCATGAGCCTGAGCCTCACAGCTACCGCCCTTGATACGTTTGTTCTGCAGGATATTAAGATAGAGGGGATTCAAAGGACTGACCCTGGTGTAATATTTTCTAATATTCCTGTTCAAATCGGAGACCGCGTTGGGCCAAAAGTGGCAGGGCAAATCATTAGTTCTTTGTTTAAAACAGGGTTTTTTGATGACGTTCAGGTACTAGTTGACGGGAACGTCCTTGTTGTAAGAATAGTCGAACGGCCCGCTGTTTATAAAGTATCTGTTTCAGGGTCGAAGCTATTAAGTGAAGAACAAATCATTGAGGCGTTGGGTCAGATGGGTTTGCGTGAGTCGGCCATACTCGACGGTGCAATACTCGATCTCGCCGAGCAGGAATTAAAAAATCTATACATGTCAAAAGGCAAGTATGGTGTTGAGATTTTAACGACGACAACGCCGCTTGAGAGGAATCGCGTTGCGGTAACGTTTGATGTGTTTGAGGGCGCCAAAGCACTAATTGAAAAGATAAACTTCGTAGGCAATACATCTTTCACAGATGATGAGCTCCGTAAGCAAATGAGCCTTAAATCCCCTGGTAGAGTTAATATATTTAAAGGAGCTCTCGAATACTCTAAGCAAAAGCTGGAAGGGGACCAGGAGAAAATTCGATCACTTTATCTCGACAGTGGATATGCGGACTTTCAGATTGAGTCTACTCAAGTTCAACTATCTTCTGATCGGGAGCGCGTGTACATAACGATGTCTTTCTCTGAAGGCGAGAGTTTTTCTTTCGATTCTATTTCAATGGCTGGTGATACAGTCGTTAGCAGTGAAGATTTGTTTCAATTGGTAGATATTCAGCCAGGTGAGGTGTTCTCTCGAAAAAGACTGACTGATCTATCGCAAAAAATAACGGATCGTTTGGGAGAGGATGGCTACGCTAACGCGAATGTAAATCCGGTGCCAGAAAAGGATATTGAGGGCTCTAAAATCGGCTTCACTCTATACGTCAATGCTGGGCAACGGGTATATGTGCGGCGCATAGAGATTAATGGAAACCTTGATACTAGAGACGAGGTCATTCGTCGCGAATTGAGGCAAATGGAAGGCGCTTGGTACTCGGTAAAAGATATCAATCGCTCCAAGCAGAGGTTGAATCTTTTAGGATTTTTCTCTGAAGTAATCATAAATACAAACACCGTGGCGGGAGCTGCCGACCAAGTTGATCTTGAAGTTAAGGTTGTGGAACGTATGACGGGAAACTTCACAATAGGTATGGGTTTTTCGAGTGCGGACAAGTTATTACTTCAACTCGGACTTTCTCAAAACAACTTCATGGGGACTGGTAACTCACTAGGGTTCACGGTTAGTACAGGTAAGATTAATGAAACCTATGAAGTTAGCTATACCAATCCCTATGCCACAGATGATGGCGTAAGTCGCACTTATAAGGCTGGCAAGAGAGACACCGATGTCAGCAGCTTGGTAGTATCTGCGTTTTCGACCTCAACAACCAATGGGTCTGTTACCTTTGGGGTTCCCCTCACAGAATACGACAGAATTTATTATGGTTTTGGGGCAGAGCAAACGGAAATCACGTTGGGGTTGAACCCAACGCTTGAGTATCAAGAGTTTGTTGATCTCAATGGTGCTGACAATACGGTAATTCCTCTGACGGTCGGTTGGAGTCGAGATAAGAGAGACAGCTCAATTTATCCAACCGACGGTATGGTGCAACGATTTGGTACGGAGTTAGCTAGTCCTTTAGGAGATTTATACTACTATTCACTGACGTATAAGGCTGAGTGGTATCGCCCGTTAACGGAGACATTAACTCTGCGTTTAGGTGGGTCGGCAGCATATGCGGAAGACTATGATTCAAAGCAACTTCCTTTTTATAAAAATTTTTACGGGGGAGGGGCAACCTCCCTCAGAGGTTATCAGCCCAGTTCCTTGGGTCCTCGTAACGCTCTTGGTCAGGCATTAGGTGGAAAGCGCCGCATGCTTTCTCAGGCAGAGGTGATATTCCCATTGCCAGGGCTCAATTTAGATAAATCGATGAGGTTTGCTTTTTTTGTTGATGCTGGTTCGGTTACGAATCATTTTGAAGATGGTTTGGATGAGATGAAGTATTCTGCCGGTTTAGGTTTTAATTGGTATTCGCCTGTTGGTCCAATGAGATTTAATTTTGCTAAGGCACTGAATGCCGATGCTTCTGATAGAACGGAAGCGTTTCAATTCACATTGGGTACGGGTTTTTAATTAGATAGGCTTGAGGAGTTTAGTGTGAAAAAAATATCATTAAGTTTGTGTGGCTCAATTTTGACAGTTCTGGTTGCTTTAACTGCAACCGCAACCGCAACCGCAACCGCTCAAGAGCTAAAGATTGGTTTTGTAAATACTGACCGCGTTTTTAAGGAGTCAGCCCCAGCGGTTCGTTCGCAAAAGAAGCTCCAGGAGGAGTTTGCCCCTCGTGATCAAGAAATAAAAGCTGTTGGCGCTAAAGCTAATGAGGTGAAGTCAAAATTGGAGAAGGACGAGTTGACCATGGCTGAGTCTGAAAAAAGAAAGCTTGAGTCTGAGCTTGCTAGACTGTCAAGAGAAATTCAAAGACTGCAACGAGAGTTCAGAGAAGAGCTTAACCTTAGGAAACAAGAAGAGCTCAAAGTTATTCTGCGTATCGCGAATGAGGAAATCGATAAGATCGCAATCAAAGAGAAATACGATCTAATAGTTCAGGAGGCAGTGTATCGCAGTAGCCGCGTGGATATTACAGACAAGGTGATAGAGGCTCTCGCGGACGACTAACGTATAGAAAACTTGAGAGAAGAAAGTTTGTTTAAGACCCTAACAGTTGAGGCAATTGTAGATAAGTTGGGAGGGGATGTTGTCGGCGATCCCACCATTTCTGTAACTGGGGTCGGATCTATACAAAACGCTCGCACTGGGCAATTAACTTTTTTTTCGAATGCTAAGTTAGCGTCGCATATTCCTACAAGTAGGGCTTCAGTGGTAGTTGTGGCCGCCGAAAATGCCAAAAACTTTGGTGCGACGACGACAAAAATCATCGTTGAACATCCTTATCTATACTTCTCTCAAGCGTTGAATCTGTTGTTTCTCACACGTAATGTTTCAAAGGGCGTGAGTGAGACAGCGACTATTGCTGATACCGCGATGTTAGGTGACAACGTTACAGTAGGTTCCCATGTAATTGTTGAGGAGGGAGCGGAGATTGCTGAATCTGTTGTTTTGGGGTCTCGAGCTTATGTTGGTAGAGCAGCAAAAATTGGTAAAAAAACTATACTACATCCTGGGGCAATCGTACTTGACGGTTCTGAGATAGGTGACAGTTGTGTGATTCACAGTGGGTCGGTCATTGGCGGTGACGGATTTGGTTATGTTCAAGATAATGGTCAATGGATTAAGGTTCCTCAGGTTGGACGTGTGGTAGTCAAAGATTATTGTGAAATCGGATGTAATTCGACGATTGACCGAGGTGCAATTGATGACACCGTGATAGGTAACGGGGTGAAAATCGACAATCAAGTTCAAATTGGACATAACTGCCACATTGGTGACAACACGATCATTAGTGGGTGCGTAGGAATTGCAGGCAGTGTTGAGATTGGAAAGAACTGCCGAATTGGTGGCGCAGCAATGTTTACCGGGCATTTAAGTGTTTGTGACAATGTTGATATATCTGCTGGTTCGTTAGTCTCAAAGAGCATATTAAAAAAAGGTAGATATACCAGTGTCTACCCATTAAGCGAGCATGGGGCATGGAAAAAAAATGCGTCTGCTATTCGACATTTATCTGATCTTAAAGCACGAATTAAGGAATTAGAGGCTCTTTTGTCTAGACCTTCCGGTGACTGAGATAGTTAGCAATGCGTTAGGAGTGTTTGTCATTTGATTGGGAAACTTTATGAATATTAATGAAATTATGAAAGTGTTGCCTCACAGGTACCCTTTCTTACTGATAGATCGAGTAACTGCTTTTGATCCTAACCAAAGCTTGGTGGCGACTAAAAATGTCACTATTAATGAGCCTTTTTTTCAAGGACATTTTCCCGGGCATCCCGTTATGCCTGGTGTGTTGATTATCGAAGCTATGGCACAAGCAGCCGCTTTGTTGGCATTTAGATCCTTGGGTACGACGAAACCTGAAGACCATGTTGTTTATTTTGTTGGGATAGACAAAGCACGTTTTAAGAAGCCTGTAGTGCCGGGAGATCAGTTGGTCATCACGGCAGAGATTGTCCGCAATTTGAAGGGTATCTGGAAGTTTTCAGCTAAAGCTGAAGTTGATGGGAAGCTTGCTTCTGAGGCTGTTCTCATGTGTACGATGAGGGAAGCATGATTCACCAAACAGCGATCATTGATCCTGGCGCCCAAATTTCTGCTGATGTTGAAATTGGGCCTTACTCGATTATTGGAAAGAGTGTTTCAATAGGTTCTGGAACACGTATCGGCGCCCATGCCGTCATAACTGGTAAAACTTCAATTGGTGAAAATAATCATATTTATCATCATGTATCCCTAGGTGAGCAGCCACAAGACAAAAAATATATGGATGAAGAAACAGGTCTTGAAATTGGTGATGACAATGTCATTCGTGAGTTTTGTTCGTTCAATACAGGCACTGTGCAGGATAAAGGGAAGACTGTTGTCGGGAATCGGAATTGGGTCATGGCCTATGTCCATGTTGCCCATGATTGTATTGTTGGTGATGATGTTATTTTGGCTAACTGTACGCAATTAGCGGGTCATGTTGAAGTTGGAGACTTCGCCATGCTTGGTGGTTTTACGGGTGTTCATCAGTTTTGTCGTGTTGGTGCTCACGCACTGACCGGGGTTGGATCAGTCGTGCTCTCAGATGTACCCCCTTACGTTACATGTAATGGTGACTCGGCTAAGCCTCACGGTATTAATGCAGAAGGACTGAAAAGAAGGGGTTTCGGTCAAGAGGCCATACGAACAATACGACAAGCTTATAAAGTCTTGTACCGATCATCGCTTTCTCTAGAAGAAGCTAAAGAGAAGATTTGTCATATGGCAAAGGATTCATCCGAAGTGAAGATTGTATGGGATTTTTTAAGCTCCAATTTGAGTAGAAGCATTATTAGGTAATGTTTAACCCGGCTCCCGCGTTACGTGTCGTAATCGTTGTTGGTGAGGCATCGGGTGATGTGCTTGGGTCAGCACTATTAAAAGAACTAAACCAAAGATTCTTAGGTTTGGAATCCTTTGGTATAGGCGGTCCCCTGATGGTTCATCAAGGATTCAGTCCGTGGTACTCAATGAGTGAGCTCTCGGTGATGGGTTATATAGAAGTACTACTCAAACTTCCTCGCTTGCTCAGGATCCGATCGTCACTCGCAAAAAAAATTGTTTCTTACAAACCTGATTTAGTCATTGGTGTTGATGCTCCTGACTTTAATCTCTCACTCGAGCGAACTATTCGAAATAGTGGTATTCCAGTTATGCATCTCGTTAGTCCCTCAATTTGGGCATGGCGATATGAGCGGATCCATAAAATCCGCCAGTCTGTTGACCACATGTTGGTCTTATTCCCGTTTGAAGAGAAAATCTATGAGCAAGAAGGTATTCCAGTTTCCTATGTGGGCCATCCACTCGCAGATGAGATTGAGCCTGAAGTTGATCGGTCGAATTATCGAAGTAAGTTAGGGTTTTCCTCTGGCAAAAAGATTGTCGCACTTCTTCCTGGGAGCAGAAAGACAGAACTCAAGCAACATCTTAACTTAATGCTGGATGCCGCTAAGCTGATTCAAAATTCTTCCCCTGAGATTCGTTTTTTGGTTCCCTTATTAGATAATGAAGCTCATAATTTTGTACATTCGATTTTATCCAGGCGCAACGTTAATTTGAACGGTACGATTGACTTCGTTGTAGGAAAAACGCAGGACGCATTGAAGGCTGCAGATATTGCGATCATCGCTTCCGGTACCGCCACATTGGAAGGATTACTGTGTGAGTGTCCTATGGTTGTGACTTATAAAGTGTCCAAATTGACTGCATGGTTGATGCGTCTACAAGCAAATGCAAGGTTTGTGTCGCTTCCGAATATTATTTCGAATGAATCATTGGTCAGTGAATTAATCCAAGAGGATGCGCAGCCAGATTTGCTTGCCAATGAAGTGATTTCAATGCTCGAGAATTCGGATCAACTCATATCTTTACGTGAACGATTTAGACGTATCAAATCATCGCTTAGGATGGGGTCAGCCAAACGAAGTGCTGATGTAATTGAGCAATTCTTAAACGTTTGAGCAATAGTCAAATTATTTCGGGTGTTGACGAGGCGGGAAGAGGGCCTTTAGCTGGAGAGGTTTATGCTGCCGCCGTTATTTTGAATCCCAGCCGACCCATATTAGGATTAAAAGATTCTAAGAAGCTTTCTCCTAAACGTAGATCGGATTTATCTATCCAAATTAAGCGAGAAGCCTTGGCATGGTCGGTCTCTTTTTCTACGGTTGAGGAAATTGATATTCTGAATATCCTAAACGCCACGCTTTTGGCTATGAAGCGAGCAGTGGAAAACCTAAGTATAAGCCCGGAACTCGCCCTAATTGATGGCAATAGGTCTCCCACCATATATGGCGTAAGGACCCAAACGATCATAAAGGGTGATCAAACTGAGCCTTGCATCTCTGCGGCGTCGATCATCGCTAAAGTTGCTCGAGACGAGCGTTTAATGGTGTTAGATCAAATGTATCCTCAGTGGGGTTTTCGTGCGCATAAAGGATACGGAACCAAGTCTCATATTGCGGCGATTAGGGCTTTTGGAGTAACGCCGTTTCATAGGAAAAGTTTCGAACCCATTAAGTCTATGGGTCTGAATTGAGAGCTTGGATTAAAATGCCTGTCTTTTGAGCTTAGCTTTTTGCATGATGACTGTGGCCAGTTCTTCTATCGATCTTGAGGTAGTGTCTAAAAATTCAACATTGCTCTGCTTCATTAATGCTTCCGATAACCGCACCTCAGTTTCGCAATTTCTCAATGAAGCATATGTGCTGTCAGGACGACGTTCATTACGAATGCGCACCAAACGATCAGGGCGAATAGTAAGTCCAAATAATTTATTCTTAAATGCATTTAGAGCGCTTGGTAAAGCTAAGCGTTCGAAGTCCTCTGGAATCAAAGGAAAATTTGCTGCCTTGATGCCGAATTGCATCCCTAAATAAAGGCAGGTTGGGGTTTTGCCGCATCGGGATACTCCAACCAAAATAACATCTGCTTCTTGTAGCTCTTTGGTGGATTGTCCGTCATCGGAGGCGAGCGCATAATTTACGGCGTCCATGCGTTTCAGATACCCCGACCCTCGATTGCTATGTGAGCGGCCGACTGAGTGATTGGACTTAACTTTAAGTTCTGCTTCCATCGGAGCAATGAATACTTGAAAACAGTCGATGTAGAGTGCATCTGCTTTTTTTATGATTGACGATAACTGGGTGTTGACAAGCGTACTGAATACGAGAGGGCGACTCCCATCAGGTAGACAGGCTTGGTTGATTCGCTCGACGGCTTCATTAGCTTTTCTAGAATTGTCGATAAAGGGCAGGGTGATCTCATTGAAACTTACTTCTTCAAATTGAGTTAGTAAGCTGTGGCCCAACATTTCGGCAGTAATGCCGGTTCGGTCAGAGATGTAGAAAGCTGATCTTGTCTTTGTAGTCATTTCTCTTGTTCGTGTGCTGCAATATACTGCGCTGTTAGGGTAAAATAATGATCTTCAATGTACCAACAAATATTAAAGTCAGATGAGCATAACAGATAAAAAAAATCCCCCCTACGTGATTCCATTTCAATCATTGCGCAATACCGATGTTGAGGAGGTGGGAGGTAAAAATGCCTCTCTAGGCGAGATGATCAGTCAGCTAGCAAGTGTGGGGGTTGCGGTTCCGGGAGGGTTTGCGACGACTGCTGCTGCATTTAGAGATTTTCTAGAGGAATCAGGTTTAACTCAGAGGATTAACGATGAGTTATCTACTTTAGATATTGAGGATTTGAGCGCATTGACAACTGCGGGCTCAAAAATTAGAAAGTGGATTGTGGAGTCCCCATTGACTCCGCGACTCCAGTCCGAGATTGATGCAGCCTATACTGAGTTAATGGCGACGCAGGGTAGCGGTGTGTCTTTTGCGATACGGTCTTCAGCGACAGCTGAAGACTTGCCTGATGCATCATTCGCTGGTCAGCAAGAGAGTTACTTGAATATTCGTGGCCTAGATAACGTGCTTGAGGCGATAAAACACGTGTTCGCTTCCTTATACAACGATCGAGCGATCTCTTATCGAGTGCATAAAGGTTTCGAGCATTCCAATGTGGCGTTGTCAGCCGGGGTGCAGCGTATGGTCCGGTCAGATGCCGGATCCAGTGGTGTTATGTTTACGCTAGATACTGAGTCAGGCTTTGATAAGGTAGTGTTTATTACGTCTGCGTATGGGTTGGGTGAGACTGTTGTGCAAGGTCAGGTCAATCCTGATGAGTTTTATGTTTACAAGCCAGGGGTAGAACTAGGTTTGCCCGCCATTTTACGTAGAAATTTAGGCAGTAAAGCTTTACGTATGGAATTTTCTGATGATCAATCCGCAGGAAAATCGACTCGAACAGTTTCTGTGTCAGAAGAAGAAGCAGGTAAGTTTTCAATAAATGATGAAGAGATCCAAGAGCTTGCAGTGCAGGCGATTAAAATTGAGAAGCACTATGGTCGACCAACTGTCTCTTATACACATCTGACGCTGCCGACGATATGCAGTGTGTAGATC
>OJFL01000942.1_pt1 | contig 12746 bp, 13 predicted proteins | sample 1594131 | NCBI WGS metagenome assembly OJFL01 (sample SAMN05416782, study PRJEB24817) | seawater metagenome | isolation source: Sea water | place: Canada:Atlantic | collected 2013-07 | reverse complement strand
ATCTACACACTGCATATCGTCGGCAGCGTCAGATGTGTATAAGAGACAGAAATTGCGTAGTACCCCATCACAAATTGCGGTGACGATTGTAGGTCGAGAATAATTCGATCACCTTTTTTTACACGACACTCGTCGCGCAAGTATGCAGCGAGTGTTTCAGTCTGATGCAGTAGGTCTAAATAAGATATTTTGGTGCCGTAAAAAACAATCGCTGTCTTTTTTGGGAATCGCTCGGCAGATACAATCAGATTTTTGAATATTGTTCTTTTGGGAGGCTCAAGTTTACGCGGTAAGTGAACTGGCCAATGCTTGAAGTGTCTACTTTGAAACATAAGTTTTTAGGCTATGCGATTTTTGATTAATGTATTAAACGAAAACTATACCGAAATGTCCGTTCTATTGTTGGCTGTATACTCAAGTTTTAGTCGAATATTAAGCGGGGAGTAAGCTATGTCGGATCAATCACTGAAAGGTAAGATCGCCGTTGTCACTGGGGCGAGTCGCGGGCTTGGGCGAGCCATGGCTATCAGTCTCGCACAGGCCGGCGCGTCAATTGCTTGCGTTGGAAGAAATGAAGAAAAGCTATTGGAAACGAAGGCACTCCTAAATGACATTGGTGTGGATTCAGATACGTTTGTTTGTGATGTTCGTTATGAAGATCAGGTAAGCGATTTAGAAAAAAAAGTGAGTAAGCGATTTGGAGCCATTCATATTTTAGTTAACAATGCCGGGACAGCAATTCGCAAAAACCTCATTGAGTTTTCTTTAGATGAGTGGAATACGGTTATGGACACTAATTTGACGGGCGTGTTTCTTTGTTCGAGAGCTTTCGTTCCTCATATGAAAACCCATAAATGGGGTCGAGTTATCAACATCACCTCCATCATGGCTAATGTGGGTAGCATTGGACGGTCTGCCTATTGCGCATCCAAACATGGGGTCTTAGCAATTACTAAATCAATGGCTTTAGAGCACGCAGATGATGGTATTAATGTCGTGGCGATTAGCCCAGGTTTTTACGCGACAGATCTGACTGCACCACTGAGATCTGACTCGTCGAAAAGTGATGATCTATTATCAAATGTTCCCGCACGTCGCTGGGGGGATCCAAAGGAGATTGGGGAGATCGCTCGATTTTTGTGCACTGACGCAGCCTCGTTTATAACCGGCACTGATATTTTGTCTGATGGTGGCTGGGTGGCGCAGTAACAGTTCAATCATTGACATACGGAAATTCTCATAATATGAAGACATTAGTAGTTGGTGCGGGTGTTGTAGGAGTGACTACGGCGTGGTTTCTTGCTAAACGTGGTCATCAGGTAGAAGTGATTGATCGGGATTCCAGTTCTGGCCTAGGTGCTAGTTATGCAAATGGCGGGCAGATCTCTGTCAGTCAAGCAGAGCCTTGGTCTAATCCTGGCGCACCGCTGAAGGTTCTTAAATGGTTAGGTCGAGAGGATGCGCCGCTTCTCTTTCGAATGCGGGCGGACTTGAAGCAGTGGTCTTGGGGTCTTAGGTTTTTGTTGGAATGTTTTCCTAGTAAAACACGCCAAAACATGCTCGATATTTTGAGATTGGGTATTTATAGTCGCCAGTGTTTGCAGGAGCTTCGACAGAGTGAGGGTCTTGAGTATCATCAGGTCACAAAGGGCATTCTGCAGATCCACACTGACGAGTCCGAGTTTGCAGCTGCTAATTTGCGTTTGACTTCGCTGCTTGAGTACGGTTTGGATATGTCTGTGTGTGCCGCTGATGAACTGGTTAGGATTGAGCCTGCTTTGCGGCAATCAACAGTCCCTATTGTGGGAGCAACCTATGCGGCCGATGATGAATCGGGGGATGCTCATGTTTTTACTCGGGAACTCGAAGAGGCATGCAAGCGTCGGTATGATGTAACTTTTTCTTATGACACTGCAGCTATTGGGTTTTTAGGTTCTAACGATTCTATTGGAGGTATCCGTACCCGTAATAAGGAAGGTGAGGTCGCAGTTAAGGTGGCTGATGCTTATGTGATTGCTACGGGTAGTGTCACGGATGATGTTTTACGACCACTAGGGCTGCGAGTTCCCATATTTCCTGTTAAGGGTTATTCCCTGACGGTCCCAGTGATTGATCCAAGTTTGGCTCCACAGGTTTGTATTACCGATGAAAATGGAAAAGTCGCCATGTCCCGGCTTGGTAATTTTTTAAGATTGGCAGGTACGGCTGAGCTGAATGGCTATGATGTTTCGATTAATGAAGCGAGGTGCGCAGGCATTGTAAATCGAGTCAAGAAATTGTTTCCGCGAGGGATGGACTATGAAAATGCGCGAAAGTGGGCTGGGCTAAGGCCCATGACACCTTCGAGTGTGCCATTAATAGGTCGTACAGAATTTGGTAACTTATTCATTAATGCAGGGCATGGAACGCTTGGTTGGACATTGTCTTGCGGCTCCGGATCTGCAATTGCAGATATAGTGAGTGGTATAAAACCTGAAATTAATTTTTCATTTCTTTAAACGTACTTTCAATAAATGATGTTTGATAAAAAAAGCCCACATATATGTGGGCTTTTTGTTAGGACGGTTTGTAGGGGGCTATTACCAGAGTAAAGCGCCGCCTCCATTTTGCTGTGCAACCATCATATACAACATTGGAATTGAGAGCATGGTATTAAATCTCGAACCCATCATTGCTATCTTCGCAGCAGCAGCTTTTTGGGCGGCTTCAACGGTTACAATCCCAAGAGCTTTCTTTTGGGCGGGCCAGATAATGAACCAAACATTAGCCGCCATAACGAGGGCCATCCACATGCCAATGCCGATGGCTAGATATCCAGTGCCAAATGATAGGGCAGTTGTTAAGTAACCTTGCCCCTGAGCTAGTATTACACCGGTAACCACGGTCGCAAGAGCACCATACCGGAACCAAAATAGTGCGGCTGGTGCAATGACTTTACCGATCGCTGGTTTTTGTTCGTCGGGTATCTTTGGCATCGAAGGCATCTGCACAAAATTGAAATACCACAATATGCCTATCCACATTGTGCCGGCGAGCACATGCAACCAACGCATGACAAAGATTCCCCAAGCGTGTGACATATTGCTGGCGTCCCCCATGCTTGATGCGATGAGTAGCAGAGCTACCAGAATCACTACGCCAGCAAGGACAGTCTTGCCTAGCGATTGAAATATTGCAGTCATAAATATCTCCCTGTATTTAGAATCCACTTTTAGTTTCGCGCTCACACGTTTAATTTCGTGTTCACTTGCCAGATTGGTGAGTTCGGACACTATCCGGCTGGCCGAAGTATAGCCTAGAAGTAAACACAATCAAAGAAGCGTGAACCGATTTTGATGCTTGCCCCAGATCACTTGTCTATCGTCAGGGATGCTCTAGGATCTAGTTTGGATCCGCTGGTCACCGGAATTTATAATGCGAGACCCATACCTGATGCTTTGAGTGCTTGATTCAGTTTTTTCAATTCTTGGTTAGGAGTTTTCACAAGTTGGGGGTGGACCTCTGCCTGTTCGATTCGGCTGAGCAAAACTAGCGCTTCTTTCATCCTGTTTTGCATGTCAAGGAAGGGGGGGCGGAATAAAACACCTTAGCCAAGGGATATATCCGATCTTTGATGGTTTGGGCTAAATCTAAAGTTTTACTTTTAACTGCATGAAATAAATGAACTTGTAGGTCGATAATCACGCTGCCAGCTCCTGAGAGCAGTCCATTCGCATCCATAGTGAGAAATGCTATAAGCCAGAGCTGTGAGTTGTCAGTAAATTGCTGGGGTTAACAGGGACTGAAAGGTCTTAATGTGGTTCTCGTGGAGCATCAGGTCGTTTGAGCAGTCTTTGATCGCTATGATGGTCGGTACGACATCGAATAGTTTTAGTAGGGTGTCGAAGGGGTAACCCAGTCCAGTTAGCATTGGATATTAGAAGCAAATTAAGGGTAGATCCGCTGCATTCGCAATTTCACTAAAATGGGCGATCGCCATTTCTGGTTTTCGTTGGCTACCCATACACATGGTGATGGATGGAAAAACCAGTAAATAGGAGGCGTCTCCTGAATCTAACATTTTTGCGATTCGCGTAGATTCCTTGCTTCCGTCACCATAGAACCCATTAATAACTGGGCATTGGTCGCCAATTTCGTCCATCTTAGACTTAAGAGTTTGCTGTTGCTCTTCGAAAGAACACGCATGTACTTGAGACGCATTGCCAGTAACGGTAACCGCAGATGCGCCTGGAATCAGTGCGTAACCTCTGGTGTATTTGCTTGTGGCAGAGTCATTAATGCTGAGATCTTCGTTAAGCATCATTAACATCGCGCGCATAATTCCACTCGGTACGAATTGTTTAAATTTAGCCACGAAGCGTTTCTCCCATGCAAATTCCTCAAGGATGCCGATTCAGTCGTTCATAGCAACTCTAGCCGAAACTATATAACGCTAAAAGTTCTCGTAGAGCAAAGTGTCATTGTGTGTCGTAATATTGTGGTGGTAAAAAAAATATATGTTGATATTTACGTCAGGAAACTCGGAATAAAAACAGACATAGGAGATAAAAATGGAATTTGAAACGATGCTATTTAAAGTTGAGGACAATATTGCGAGAATAACGATTAATCGCGAGAACTCATTCAATGCTGTCAATGGTCAGGCAGCAAAAGATCTTCACGATATTGTTAATTTGATGGCGAGTAGTAAAGATGTTCGTGCAGTAGTGATTACGGGCAGTGGAGATAAGGCTTTTTGTGCGGGTGGGGATATTGCTGAGTTCCATGAGAATAAGCATCGTCTAGAAGCATTGGTGCGAGAAATGACAGGATATCTCCACATTGCTATTTCACGGTTGGCCTGGTTAGATGCGCCGGTTATTGCAGCTGTGAATGGCGCGGCGGCTGGGGCTGGATTGAGCCTCGCTGCATGTTGTGACTTAGTCATAGCCTCTGATACGGCAAAATTTACCAGTGCTTACACGCGTATTGGCCTTACGCCAGATGGAAGCTCCACTTACTTTTTGACGCGAGTTATTGGACGTCGTCGAGCGCTCGAGTTATATCTAACTAATCGAACACTAACCGCCCAAGAGGCACTTGATTGGGGGCTTGTCAATCGAATTGTGCCTTCCGCTGACCTCCAAAAGGAAGTGGACCAATTGGCTCGAGATCTCGCTGCAGGTCCTACATTGGCGCATGGTGGGGTGAAAAGATTAGTGCTTATGTCGCCAAATGATACGCTGGAATCACAAATGGAACGGGAAACTCGGGAAATCGCTCGTATGGTAGGCACTGAGGATGGCCAGAATGGAATCGCTGCATTCATTAATAAACAAAAGCCAGTATTCGAAGGGCGATAACTCAAGGAAAAATTTTATGCTTAGTAATAAGCACTTTGCGTCAAAAAAATCGCTGCAAATTAATGGGAAAAAGATGGCCTATATCGATGTGGGCGAGGGTGACTCGATTGTTTTTCAGCATGGGAATCCAACATCATCATATCTGTGGCGAAATATCATGCCTTACTGTGAGGGTTTAGGGCGACTGATTGCCTGTGATCTGATTGGGATGGGTGACTCAGACAAGCTAGCTGAATCCGATGCGAGTCGTTACTCATATGCTGAGCAAAGTGAATACCTTTTTGCGGTATGGGATAAATTAGATTTAGGGGACAGAATCATCTTCATTATTCATGATTGGGGTTCAGCTTTGGCCTTTGATTGGGCTTCAAAGCATGATCATCGAGTGCAAGGTATCGTTTACATGGAAGCGATTGTTGATGTGATGATGTGGGATGATTGGCCAGAAAATGCACGTAAGGTGTTTCAAGCATTCCGGTCTCCTGCTGGGGAGGAAATGATTTTGAACAAAAATATTTTTGTCGAGCGTGTGCTTCCTGGATCTGTGTCTCGAAAATTGAGCGAGATTGAGATGGACGAATATCGCAAGCCATTCAAAAATCCTGGTGAGGATAGGAGGCCTACCTTGTCGTGGCCAAGACAGATTCCCATTGGAGGTGAACCTGATGATGTGGTGAATGTTGTTAGTGAATATTCCCGTTGGCTTAACGGTTCTCAAGTACCTAAACTTTTTATCAATGCGGAGCCTGGGTCTATTTTAGTTGGACGACAGAGGGACTTGTGTCGCCAGTGGCCAAACCAAACTGAAGCGACGGTACCAGGGTTGCATTTTTTGCAGGAAGACAGTCCTGACGAGATAGGTAAATATATTGCGAGCTTTGTACAAGGTCTTCGCTCTGAGTAAATCTTACAGGTCGAATGAGATGTAACATCTTTTAGTTAAGCGTGAAATAATTGAAGACGAGATTGGACTCACAGCCTATTGCGTAAATGTGGCTATGAGCTACGGCGTCAAGGCTGATGTTAGAGAATTGAACGGCGCTAGTAATCAAGTGATTGACTTTGCTTCGAAGGATTTGTCCCAGTAGCCGGCAAATAACGGTATGGTTTTGAAGTCTGAAGTAGATTTCAGGAAAGGGTGATTTTATGTTTATGAATTTAAAACGATTGATGCTGATTCTTGGTCTTTACGCAGCTGGCATTACGGCCTTAAGTGCAGCTCAAATACAAAAACAGCACATAACGTTACAAGAAGTTCGCAACTGGTCTGTCAGCTCTGACGAGAATCTGAAAAACAAATTTTCAGGCTTTGTGCTTGGTATTCATGACGCTTTTAACGAACTGTTTTTTTGTACAAAAAGTGATGTGACACGGTTTGATCTAGAGGATACAGCGAGGACGTATTTGAGTGCTCATAGTCAGTTACGTCAAATATCTGGGGCGGATGTTGTTAGGCAATCTTTGTCTGAGGTTTATCCTTGTGGAAAGCCTTAAATGCCTTTGAGAACGAAAAGTTATCCGAGGGGAGAGTTAGTACGGCTAGAACACGTCTCCAAGGTGCTGAAGAATAACCCCCTAAGGGATCCTTATCAGCGGGATGTTTTAGTTTGGCTACCTCCGGATTATGGGGCTAATGCGACGCAGAGATATCCGGTTTTTTATGATTTAGCTGGTTTTACCGGGTCAGGTCCAGCGCGTTTGAATTGGAAGCCTTTTGGTGAAAATATGGCTGAGCGATTAGAGCGTTTATTTCACGAAAAAAAAATTGGCTCGGTCATTGTGGTATTTCCAGATTGTTTTACATCGCTTGGTGGTAATCAGTATATTAATTCCTCCGCATTAGGTCGCTATGAAGACTATTTAAACTTAGAAATTGTTCCTTTCGTAGACAGTATGTTGCGCACAAAGTCATCAGCCAAACATCGCGCCTGTTTCGGGAAATCGTCTGGTGGTTATGGGGCTATGGTGCAAGGCATACATCACCCCGATGTTTGGGGTGCTATTGCTAATTTGTCTGGTGATGCTCATTTCGATGTCGTTTATAGGCGGGATTGGCCAAACACATTGGATGCATTAGCAAAACATCGTGCCGCTAATTACTCGCCGAAAGAGGGTTCAAAGAGTGAGAAAGCTAGACGGGAGTTTGTAAAGCATGGGATGGACGATGGAAGAATTAAACGTTTTTTAAAAGCAACATGGTCGCGAGAAAAAATATCTCTTTCAGAGGGACATTGTTTAATGAACCTTTGCATGGCGGCCACATATGATCCTGATCCAAAAGCGCCGCTTGGTTTTCGAGTGCCATTTGATATGGACACAGGAGAGTTAATTGAAGTGCGTTGGAAGCGTTGGTTGGCTCATGACCCCATCAATTTGGTAAAACGTTTCGGGGGTAATTTAAAGAAGTTAAAAGGAATTTGGATAGAATGCGGGACAAGAGACCAGTATTTTATCCATTATGGAACACGTATTTTGTCACAACGATTGCATGGTCTAGGTGTTGATCATGTTTACGAAGAATTTGATGATAACCATTCAGATCTTGATTATCGACTCGATAGAAGCTTGCCATTTCTATTTAAGGCGATCAGTTAGCATTTATGGGTTTGGTAAAACCAGACATCAAGAGAGCCCGCGATATGATTCAGGCTGCTTCCTCAGTTGTGATTTTGACAGGTGCTGGAGTCTCTACTGATTCAGGAGTTCCTGATTTTAGGGGGCCGCAGGGGGTGTGGACGAAAAATCCGCTTGCTGAGAAGATGTCGAATATTCGATATTACATGACTGACCCCGAAGTCAGGCGTTTGGCGTGGCAGTCTCGCTTAACCCATCCTGCGTTAAGTGCAATACCAAATGATGCACATAATTCTATTGCCGCATTTGAAGAAGCTGGGAAACTACTGACCTTAATTACCCAAAATATTGATGGGCTCCATCAAGCCGCTGGTAATGAGGCGAATAAAATCATAGAAATTCATGGGACGATTCACCGAGTAGTATGCATGTCATGCAAAAAAAAAACGAATATGCTGGATGAGCTTGAGCGGGTCAAAGGAGGGGAGCTTGATCCCACTTGCTCGAGTTGCTCGGGTATTTTGAAAAGTGACACTATTTTCTTTGGGCAACCGTTAGACGAGATAAAAATTAATGCAGTATTTGATTGTGTTAAAAATAGTGACCTCTTGTTATGCGTCGGCACTACGCTTCAGGTGTATCCGATTGCAAGTGTTGTGGACGTTGCGAAATCTACTCGCACTAATGTACTAATCGTTAATAACCAGCCAACACAGTACGACGCAGTTGCAGATGCGGTTTTGAGAGATCCAATCCAAGTGGTACTGCCGGTCCTTCTAGGTTCTTGATTGCCTTAATCAAATTTTGCCTATAGTGTTGTTCTTAAGTTTTAGCACTTATTGAGTTATTCCTTTTGAGGAGATATTGCCCTAATGACTTCGTTTGATCCGTTTGCTTCAGTTATAGAGCTGGGTCAACAACTCCGTTCTGGGCAACTCACATCGGAATCATTGACTCAGGCTTACTTGAATAGAATCAAGCGCTACGATAACAAATTCAATGCGTTTGTTGAGGTTCTTGAGACTCGTGCGCTAGAACAAGCAAAATTTGCTGATGCGGAACTTGGCGCGGGGTTCGACCGCGGCCCGCTGCACGGCATTCCTTATGCGGTCAAAGATTTGTATGATGTTGCTGGTGTTCCGACTCGGGCGGGTACCGAGCTGCTATCCGATAATGTGCCGAATGAGAATGCCTTTATTGTCTCTCACCTCGAAGAGCTAGGAGCTATTCTTGTCGGTAAGACTCATACCGTTCAATTTGCTTACGGCGGTGTCGGCATTAACAATAAACTTGGTACCCCAGTAAACCCTTGGGCTCGTGAGCATTACATACCTGGCGGGTCTAGCAGCGGGTCTGGCGTGGCGGTTGGTGCTGGCCTTGTTCCCATGGCGCTTGGTAGTGATACGGGTGGGTCGGTAAGGATTCCCGCTTCATTCAATAATGTAACTGGATTGAAAACTACCGTCGGTCAAATTAGTCGTCGAGGTGTTTTTCCCTTAAGTTGGACTCTTGATTCGGTGGGGCCGCTCACGAGAGACGCTAGAGACGCAGAGGTCGTGTACCGGTTAATGGCAAAGCAGGATCTTGATGACTCTTCTATGCAAGATTTTCAACCATTAAGAAGTATAAGTAAGACTTTATCACAGGAATCTTTGGCAGGGCGCCGACTGGTTTACGCTAAGAATGTATTCTTCGATGACTGTGACCCTGAGGTGGAACAATCGGTTTTAGGAGCAGCTTCTGTATTTGAAGAGTTAGGGGCTAGCGTTGAATATCGGCCTTTTGAAGTCGCAAATGCGGCGCTCCGATTGAATCCAAAAGGCTTAGTCATTGCTGCGGAGGCGTACTACTTAAATAGGTTATTGGTCGATGAATATTTTGATCAACTTGACCCTATCGTGTCGCATCGTTTGATTAAAGGAAAAGATGTCACGGCGGTAGATTATCTTGATATCCAAAATGGTCTTAAATCGATTAGGCATCAAGCCATTGATTTTTTTGATACGGCGGATGCATTACTCGTGCCAACCGTGATGATTCCGCCATGTTCTGTTGCGGCGTGTCAGGATAATATTGAGACATATTCTAAAATAAATGTAAGCTGTTTACGTAATACTGCGATAGGTAACATGCTAAATTTAAGTGCCGTGACGGTGCCATGTGGCTTTAATGCCCTCGGGCTGCCAATTGGTCTAATGATTTACGGTAGACCATTTGATGAAATTAAAATTCTAAAGATTGCTAGAGCATTTCAGAGCCAGACTCAGTGGCATTCTCAGAGGCCATATATCGATTAGTGTTAGATTTTCAGCGGGGGCGTGTTAATGCTTTAGGGCGAATCTTAAAGACATATTATTTTGAGGAGGAATTGTAGTGAAAGAAATTTGTCGAGGTTTATTATTCCCTGAAGGACCTGTGGCCATGCCTGATGGGTCACTGCTGCTTGTGGAAATTGAACGTAAAACGCTCACACGTATTGATCCTGATGGAAAAAAAACCATCGTAGCGGATTGTGGCGGAGGGCCCAATGGGGCTGCTCTAGGTCCCGATGGGAAAATTTATATTTGTAATAATGGTGGGTTTGTTTGGGCTAAAACAGGATCATTTAATCGGCCGGGAGAAGCTCTGCCGGATGACTACGAGGGGGGGTCGATACAAACGGTTGACCTTAAAAGTGGTGAGGTAAGTACGTTATATCGAGAGTGCAATGGTGAATCTCTTAAAGGGCCAAATGATATTGTCTTTGATCGCTTAGGCGGATTTTATTTTACGGATTTAGGTAAGCGTCGTGGTCGGCAACTAGATCGAGGATCAGTTTTTTACGCAAAGGTTGATGGCTCAATGATCGTTGAGTTGATTCACCCTTTTGACACTCCCAATGGCATCGGTCTATCGCCAGATGAAAAAACACTCTATGTTGCTGAGACCAATGCTGCTCGGCTTTGGGCGTTTGACATTGATTCGCCCGGTGTATTGAAAAAAAACGGACCACACCTTTTTTGGCCGGGTCGGTTACTTCATAAATTTAGTGGTTACGAGAAGCTTGATTCACTCGCGGTCGATGCTGAAGGTAATGTTGTTGTCGCGACACTTGGGACGGGGTGCCTCACTGCTATTGCGCCAACGGGAGAGGTTAGGGCAAGAGTGCCAGTGCCGGAATTTGATTTAATGGTAACAAACGTTTGTTTTGGCGGTCCAGATCTCAAAACTGCCTTTGTCACCTCCTCTGGTCTCGGTCGACTATATTCCTTTGAATGGCATTGTCCGGGATTACCTCTAAATTTTTTAAATACCTGAACAAGTATTACTGAGTTGAGGTTTTTTGAGCGCCTCTAATTTTGATATTGATGAGTTCTACGGCGAGCGAAAAAGCCATAGCAAAGTAAATATAAGATTTTGGTATGTGAATTTGAAAACATTCCGCGACCAGTAAGACGCCGACCAATATTAAGAATGCTAACGCGAGCATTTTGATGGTGGGGTGTCTGTCCACGAAGTTACCAATACCCTCGGCCGCAAACATCATTACGACAACGGCTAAGACGATAGCAATGACCATAATGCTTAGTTGATCTACTAAGCCGACTGCGGTGATTACGGAGTCTAGCGAGAAAACGATATCTAAAATAGATATCTGAATAAGTATTGACAGTAGGCCGGCTCTTTTGTTTGATGTTCTCTCAACGTTTACACCCTTCAGTGCTTCATGAATTTCCTGGATCGCCTTACCAATTAGAAATAACCCACCGAAGAATAAAATTAGGTCACGACCTGATATCCCAACGTTGGCCAACGTGATAATTGGTTCACGCAGCGACATCACCCATGAGAGCGAGAAGAGAAGCCCCAACCGAGCGATCATCGCGAGCGAGAGTCCAAGACGACGTGCGAACTTACGTTGGGCTTGTGGCAACCGGTTAACAAGTATTGAGAGAAAAATAATATTATCGATACCCAGAACAATTTCTAAAGCTGTTAGTGTTCCAAGTGCAACCCATGCCTCGGGTGAGGCGAACCAATCAAACATTTTTCTTTCTAAATTTAATGAACATACATCTATTATAATTTAGTGCGTAGCCTGGCACCTGTAAGGTGTTTTTGAAGCTGTAATTTTCCATGTATTAATTTGAATATTAGTCTAATATTTTTTCTGTCGTAATTGACTAATGAGCGTCAATGCTATGAGTGCCGCCCCAATTATGTCGGTCTCTAGCCCTGGTTTAATGAGAACTAATGCTGCAGTCAATAAGCATATGCGTTCCCAGGCAGAGGTTGATTTAAATAAGTAACCAGAGAGACCAGACGCAAGGCATATGACGCCAATGACGGCGGTAATGCTTGTTTGCACTATTTCCATGCCGGTACCAATGAGCAGCAGAGATGGGCCAAAGACAAACATAAATGGAATGATATATCCCGTTGCACCAAGTCGCAGTGCCGTGATACTCGAGTCCCAAATTGATGCGCGAGAGATTCCATTTGCAGCGTACACAGCTAATGCAACGGGCGGTGTGATGGCGGACAGAATAGCAAAATAAAAAACAAACATATGGGCGGCCTCGACCATAACGCCTAGCTTCACAAGTGCGGGAACCAACAGTGCGGTTTGCATGATGTAAGCGGGGGCGGTTGGCATGCCCATGCCGAGCAGTATGCCGGCAAAACTAGTTAAAACAAGTGCTAGAAATAGATGATTGTTTGCCGCGGAAAGCACTAAATTCGTGAATTCTAATCCTAACCCAGTAATAAAGATCACACCAATGACAATGCCTGCACAAGCGCTGTCTCTTATACACATCTCCGAGCCCACGAGACAGGCAGAAATCTCGT
>OJFL01000939.1_pt1 | contig 12785 bp, 10 predicted proteins | sample 1594131 | NCBI WGS metagenome assembly OJFL01 (sample SAMN05416782, study PRJEB24817) | seawater metagenome | isolation source: Sea water | place: Canada:Atlantic | collected 2013-07 | reverse complement strand
CCTGTCTCGTGGGCTCGGAGATGTGTATAAGAGACAGATCCTGCGGTTAAACGATTGCTTCACATGGCTATTGATGCCTGCCTTCGAAACGGAAAGTACGTGGGCATTTGTGGCCAAGGCCCATCTGACCATCCAGATTTTGCTGAGTGGTTAGTTGGTGAAGGGATTAGTGCGATATCGTTAAACCCAGATACGGTTGTCGATACTTGGATGTACCTTGGTAAACACCTGCCGCACAAACAGGCGAGTTAAACCAAAATTTTTGGCAACATTTCACAGTCTCTTCGCATCAAAATTTTGACGCAAGATACTCATAGCCGATGTTACAATCGGCGCTTAAAATTTTTAAATGAAGTACACGTGAAATGACTAAATATATTTTTGTTACTGGTGGCGTCGTATCTTCTTTAGGCAAAGGCATCGCATCCGCGTCACTCGCGGCAATACTCGAATCTCGAGGTATTCAGCTGACCATGCTGAAACTTGATCCTTATATCAATGTTGATCCTGGGACTATGAGTCCATTTCAACATGGGGAGGTTTTCGTTACCTATGATGGCGCTGAAACTGACTTAGATTTAGGCCATTACGAGCGCTTTGTTGATGTTCGAATGGGTAAACGCAATAATTTCACCGCTGGTCAGATTTATGAATCCGTGATTCGCAAGGAGCGACGCGGGGACTACTTAGGAGGCACAGTTCAGGTTATTCCGCACATCACTGATGAAATTAAAAATCAAATTATTAATGGTGCTGATGGTGCTGATGTCGCGCTTGTGGAAATCGGCGGTACGGTTGGTGATATCGAATCACTACCGTTTTTGGAAGCGGTTCGGCAAATGAGCCTTGAGTTTGGTCGAGAGAATACGTGTTTTATTCATCTGACCTTAGTACCATATATTGCCTCTGCGGGTGAAATTAAGACCAAGCCCACGCAGCATTCGGTAAAAGAGCTACGTCAAATTGGTATTCAACCGGATGTTATTCTATGCCGTTCAGAGCGAGAAGTTCCAGAAAATGAGAGGCGAAAAATTGCTTTGTTTACCAACGTGTCGGTAGACGCAGTCATATCGGCAATTGATGTGGACAGCATCTATAAAATCCCTTCATTTTTGCATGCGCAAAATTTGGATGAGATTGTCCTCACCAAGCTGCAACTTAAGGCACCTCCAGCAAATTTGATCGAGTGGGATAATTTAATCCAACGACTTGAGCAGCCTTCAAAGCAAGTAAATATAGCTCTTGTTGGGAAATATGTTGACCTTACTGAGTCTTACAAATCATTGTCTGAGGCGTTGATTCATGCCGGCATTCACTGTGATGCGAAGATTAATATTTCTTATATCGACTCGGAGGAAATAGAAAGCAAAGGAGTTTCTTTGCTAGATGGGATGAACGCAATTTTGGTTCCTGGTGGATTTGGAAATCGTGGTGTTGAAGGGAAAATTCAAGCAATCAATTTTGCCCGAAAGAATGACATTCCTTATTTAGGTATTTGTCTAGGTATGCAGTTGGCTGTCATAGAGTTTGCTCGAAATGTTCTTGGTTTAGCAGGTGCTCACAGTACTGAGTTTGATAGCGCAACAAAACATCCTGTTGTTGGCCTTATTAAGGAGTGGATGACTGCAGAAGGTGAATTGGAAAAAAGGGGTATTGATTCTGATCTTGGTGGAACAATGAGGCTAGGTGAGCAGCAGGCATTGCTTAAATCTGGGTCTAGAGTAGCAGAAATTTATGGGGCTTCATCTGTGGGTGAGCGTCACCGTCATCGTTATGAAGTTAATGATCAATATCTTGAGAGCATTCAGTCGCAAGGCTTGATTGTCTCTGCGACGTCTGAAAAAGAAGGGTTGTGTGAGGTGGTTGAATTAGCAGGCCACTCTTGGTTTTTAGCGTGTCAATTTCATCCTGAGTTCACATCTACTCCTAGGAAAGGACATCCGCTATTCAATGGGTTCGTGGCGGCAGCTTTGGGTCATATCGAGAGAAAGTGAGTGCGCAATTAATGCGCATCCAAGCAACATTACATTTATTTAATGGGTGGATATTTTGAAGATAGCTGGATTTCCTGTAGGCCTTGATGCTCCGCTTTTTTTAATTGCAGGGCCATGCGTGATTGAATCCGAAAAGATGACGCTTGATATCGCACGAACGCTAAAAAGCATCGGCGAAGCCTTGTCGATACCAGTTATCTTTAAAGCGTCGTATGATAAAGCAAATCGTTCATCCAATGAATCGTATCGAGGTATGGGGCTAGAGCGTGGTTTGGACGTGCTTGCATTAGTGAAGTCTCAAGTTGGATTGCCAGTGCTGACGGATATCCATTCAATTGATGAAATTGATAAGGTGGCTGCGGTCGTTGATATGTTGCAAACGCCCGCATTTTTGTGCCGACAAACAGATTTTATTCGCTCGGTTGCCGCAACAGGTCTGCCGGTTAATATTAAAAAAGGTCAATTTTTATCTCCTAATGAGATGAAGGAAGTTGTCAAAAAGGCGAAGGACGCGAGCGGCCAAGACAATATTCTCGTGTGTGAGCGTGGCGCGAGTTTTGGTTACAATAATTTGGTCTCGGACATGCGCTCACTAGCGATTATGCGTAACACCGAATGCCCTGTTGTGTTTGATGCAACTCACTCAGTTCAATTGCCCGGTGCAAAGGGCCACGCTAGCGGTGGGCAAAGAGAATTTGTCCCAGTTCTGGCTCGGGCTGCTGTAGCTGCAGGTATAAGTGGAATTTTTATGGAAACGCATCCAAATCCAGAAAAAGCTCTGTCAGATGGCCCAAATGCATGGCCTTTAAATCGTATGGAAAAACTTCTCGAACAACTGAAGAAAATTGATGATCTTGTGAAATCTAGCCCGTTCGATGAGATGGATGAGGGGCTTCTAAATATTTAAAGGAAAGTTTGGAAAATTATTATGAGTTCAATAATTGATGTGATAGCGAGAGAAGTAATCGACTCACGTGGCAATCCAACAGTCGAAGTTGATGTTCATTTAGATACAGGGGACATTGGTAGGGCCACCGTACCATCTGGAGCTTCAACGGGAGTTAGAGAGGCTGTTGAGCTCAGAGATGAAAATAAGAATCGATATTTTGGGAGAGGCGTTTTGAAAGCTGTTGAGGGCGTTAATTCCGAAATTTGCGAGGCTATTATTGGTTTGAATTCGACAGACCAATCGTTAATTGATCAGACATTAATAGCGTTAGATGGCACTGAAACCAAATCTCGATTAGGTGCTAATGCAATTCTTGCCGTGTCGCTTGCAAGTGCAAAAGCAGCTTCTCTGAGCGTGGGGCTTCCACTATATCGCTATTTGGGAGGGTTGGGTGATGCAGAGTTGCCAGTTCCGATGATGAATGTTGTCAATGGAGGTGCGCACGCGAATAACAGTCTTGATATCCAAGAGTTCATGATTATTCCAGTAGGCTTTGATTGCTTTGGTGAGGCTCTAAGGTGTGGAGTTGAGATTTTTCATACTTTGCGCCAACACGTGGATGCCGCCGGTATGCCTACCATGGTCGGCGATGAGGGTGGATTCGCTCCAAATTTTAGTGGGAATGAACAAGCACTTGATTTCATTCTCAAGGCGATAAGTGCTGCGGGTTATGAGGTTGGAAGCCAGGTAGCGCTTGGGCTAGATTGTGCGAGCTCCGAGTTTTATAAAGATGGGAAATACGCATTACAATCAGAGGGGCTCCAATTGTCGTCCTCGGAATTCTGTGATTACCTTGCGACTTTGGTTGGTAGGTATCCGATTATCTCAATTGAAGACGGAATGTCTGAAGACGATTGGGAAGGTTGGGGGATGCTAACCAAGCGTTTAGGTTCATCGGTTCAACTGGTTGGTGATGATTTATTTGTGACTAACACAAAAATATTAAAGCGTGGAATTGATGAATCTATTGCCAATTCTATTTTGGTTAAGATTAACCAAATTGGCACGCTCAGCGAGACAATGGCAGCTATTGAAATGGCAAAACGCGCTCGCTATACCTGTGTAGTGTCTCACCGCTCGGGTGAGACAGAGGATACCTTTATTGCTGATCTGGCAGTCGGTTCGAACGCGGGACAAATAAAAACAGGTTCACTGTCTCGGTCGGACCGTTTGGCGAAATATAATCAGCTACTCAGAATAGAAGAGGAGCTTGGGAGTCGAGCAGTTTATGCGGGTCGCGGGGCATTTTATAATTTAAGTTAAATGAAAATAGTAACCGTTACCTTAGGTCTTCTAATACTTTTACTCCAGTATCCGCTCTGGCTTGGAAAAGGCGGCTGGCGTGATGTATTTGATTATCGTCAGGCTTTGAATGATCAAGTTAAGCAAAATGAAGGTGACCGTTTTGTGAATTCTCAGATAAAGGCTGAAATCTTAGATCTGAAAACCGGGTTAGACGAAATCGAGGAGAGTGCCCGGTCTGATCTAGGTATGATAAAAGAAGGTGAGGTATTTTTTAAAACTCTGGATAAGCCCTTGATTGAAGCGTCGAATTAAATGTACCCAACTTGATCATCGTATCTAATAAAGCACGCTTATTTGCTGTCATTAAGTAATGGTTAAATTTACGAAATCTTTTGGTTGATTTAGATTCATGAATGGGATTTGACCATCGTGATCATTAAATTTAACATAGGATTTTTTTAGTCGAGACTGCCATTTGGAAACTCTTCGAGTGCCTTTTTCTATCTCTATTGTTAGATCATTAATGGTGTTTATAGTTAATGCGCAATTTAGATATTGAATGCCACTATTGGTCTTGGCAATCGCGATGTCTGATAGATTAGAATTAAGGTTATTGATTAGTTTCTCTGCGTAATCTTTCGGAATGTTGATTACATCACAGGGCGTGATCACTACGTTAGTAGTTTTGATCTGATCGGTTACAGATGAGATGCCGATTAAAGGTCCTTGATCTCTGATCCTATCTTCTATCACGGAATACCCTAAATTTTTCAAATATGCTAAATCTTGATTGGCACTGATGATGATTCTGTCGACTTGAGGTTGTATGACCTCTATGACATGCTCAATAAGCGTATGATTTTTAAAGGGAATCAATGCCTTATTATTACCACCCATCCGTTTACTTTGCCCTCCAGCTAAGATAATACAAGTGATCCCGTTTTTAAACATTTTGTATCTACTTTCTAAATTATGATGTTCAATGTGGGGTGATCAAAGACGTAAGTTTACCCCACATTTATCATAGTATGAATGGGGTTGATCGCCTTGATAGAGGTGTAATTTTCATACTGCGGAAAAGGATTTTAGACAAAAGAGCGGAAATCGCGTTTAATACTTAAAACAAAAATTATAAGTTTGAAATTAAACATCAATGGAGGAGGAAAGTATGTTTGGATTTTTAGCGCGGGAAAGAACGGTCGCGGGCCCTGGGTTCAACCGCTGGCTGGTACCGCCGGCAGCGCTTTGTATTCACTTATGTATTGGGCAAGCCTACGCATTGAGCGTGTTCAATCTTCCCATGACTAAACTCATTGGAATTACAGAATCGGCTCCGGAGGACTGGTTGCTGACGCAACTTGGTTGGATCTTCTCTTTAGCTATTGTCTTTTTAGGCCTTTCGGCTGCCCTTTTTGGGCGTTGGGTTGAAGAGGGTGGCCCTCGTAGGGCTATGTTTGCTGCTGCGCTGTGTTGGTCTGGCGGATTTTTAGTTTCTGCTCTAGGGATGCAGTTACACAACATATGGCTGGTATACCTTGGATATGGTGTTTTGGGAGGAATTGGCTTGGGCTTGGGTTATATTTCCCCTGTATCGACTTTGATTAAATGGTTTCCGGATCGTCCAGGTATGGCCACAGGTATGGCGATTATGGGGTTTGGCGGTGGAGCGTTCATAGCATCTCCATTGTCGGTCTCTCTAATGGATATCTTCAGTTCGAGTACTCACATTGGCGTTGCTGAAACGTTTGTTTGTCTCGGGTTAATCTATCTTGTATTCATGATGGCTGGTGCTGCTATCGTCCGCGTTCCCGCTGAAGATTGGAAGCCTACTGGCTGGCAGCCTTCTTCGCAGCCTAAGAAGTTGATGACTACGGCTAATGTGCATGTTAATGAGGCTTGGAAGACCCCACAATTCTGGTGTATTTGGGTTGTTCTTTGCATGAATGTCACAGCGGGAATAGGAGTGCTTGGTCAGGCTTCTGCAATGAGTCAAGAAATGTTTGGCGTAACTGCTGCAGTAGCTGGAGGCATCGTTGGTTTTATGAGCTTGTCGAATATGTTGGGTCGTTTCTTCTGGGCTTCATTATCCGATTGGATTGGAAGAAAAAACACCTACTTTTGTTTCTTTATTCTAGGTATTGGCCTTTATTCTCTCGTGCCACACACTGGATCCTTAGGTAGTGTCGGACTTTTTGTTATTTGTACAGCGGTCATCATGACGATGTACGGTGGCGGATTTGCTACGGTACCTGCTTATCTTAAGGACATGTTCGGAACAAAGTATGTTGGTGCCATTCATGGAAGGCTCCTGACTGCTTGGGCGGTTGCCGGTGTGTTGGGTCCAGTGTTGGTGAATTATATTCGCCAATATCAAATAGACAGCGGCATTCCTAAGGCTCAAGCGTACAACACAACGATGTACATTATGGCTGGCTTACTGGTCATTGGGTTGATCGCTAATTCTTTAATTAAAGCGGTAGATTCACGCCACCACTTAGCGGAATAAAGGGGAGATAAATTATGTCGGCAACTAACGAAGGAAAAACAAGCGGTTTACATCTATTGCTGGCTTGGGGATTCGTGGGTATCCCTCTGGTCTGGGGACTCATTCAGACCATTGAGAAAGCAATGAAAATATTTGTGTAAATGGATTACGATCTCCACTGATTGTTTAACTTCAAACAATCAGTAGGACTTCGTTTTTCATTCAGATAGAGCTTGCTTTAACGTCACAATTTCTCCAGCTTCTGGAGCAGAATACCCTGGCAGCTTGAGCACATAATTAGCAAATTCTTCGCTCTTAAGTAATTTAATAAGCTCCAGTATTTCTGTTGTCTGTGTTGATTTGCTTCGGCACGCGAACATATATTTTTCTCGTGCTAAGGGGATGAAATCCAAGCCAAATTGCGTAGCAGCTGGCTGTACGCCGAAGCCTGTGTCTGCCATCCCAGAGGCAACAAATGCCGCAACTGCTGCGTGCGTAAACTCCTCAGATTGATAACCTTCAATGTCAGCTGATAAGACGTTATCTTTGGTTAAAAGTTGATCAAACAACATTCGGGTACCCGAACCCGTTTGTCTATTCACAAATTTGACCTCTTTTGTGACTAAATCTTTGATACATGAGATGCCCAATGGATTATTAGTTGAAACAAAAAGGCCTTGTGTGCGGGTTACTAGATGGATGAATCGATGCGCATTCGAGTTCCACAGAGGGGCAAGACTGTCTATGACAGTTTGACCATTTCCGTCTGTTGGCAAATGGAATCCAGCCAGGTCACAATCCCCACGATTTAGAGAGGCAAGTGATTCGGCTGCACCAATGTATCTCAGGTCGACTTGGAAATCAGGTGCCAACTTAAGTAGTTCGGGCAAGTGGGCCACAGCGTAACCATGGCTTGCGTGAATGGTTAGGGATGTTCTGGCTGAGGTCAATGCGCGGTTAATTTCTAGATTGATTTCAGAGGCTAAGGAGTCGAGTTGCAACCCAACTCGTGCTGAGACTCTTTGTTCGGCCCAAAGAAGTTTTTTTCCAAGTTCAGTCAGCGACGCCCCTTTGCCGCGAGTGAAGGTTACAAGGTCGGAACCAAAAAACTTTTTCCAGTGCTTTACTAGATTCCATGCATGTCGGTACGAAATGCCAGTTTGCTTAGCAGCTTCAACCAAGGTTCCAGTGCGGTGAATCAGATCCAGCAGTACGAATAGTTCAGCGCCGAGAGTTTCATTAGCCTCGTTCGAAAGGGACCAAGAGGGCGAAAGCTTTATTTTACTCATGATATATGAACAACCTAGCATATTGTATCGTTAATCAAAGTCGATTAACGTATGTATCTACATATTATAAGTCTAAGTTTAAATATGTAAATATATACATATTCATACGGCTATTAGAAATTGCGGTAGGGTGTTCTTGAGATGCCTGGCGCACAGGGAGGTTTCTATTTTGGCAGATACACATCACAAGGTCGTAGTTGATGCGGCACTAGAAAAACACGAAAGTACGAAGGGTTCCTTATTGCCCATTCTGCATGAAATACAGGATGCGCTCGGTTATATTCCTTCGGATGCTATTGACGTTATAGGCAAGCGCATCAATCGGTCTCGTGCTGAAGTGCATGGAGTGGTTTCGTTTTATCACCACTTTCGCACCCATAAACCAGGTCGTCATATTATTCAGGTTTGCCGATCAGAAGCATGCCAAGCGCTAGGTGCCAACGACGTAATCGATAAGTTGAAGCGAACTCTGGGTATCGAGTTTCATGAGTCCACCTCGGATGGTCAAATTACCTTAGAACCAATTTATTGTTTAGGGCATTGTGCTTGTGCGCCGGCTCTTATGGTCAATGGTGAGCCTAGGGCGAAAATGAAATCTGAGCGAGTTGACAGTCTCATAAATGAATTGAGGGCAACGAATTATGACGACTAAAATATTTATACCGCGTGATTCATCTGCAATAGGGTTAGGCTCGAATGCGGTTGCGGAGTCATTCGCTCGTGTTGCGCATTCTACTAAAGCCGATGTTGAGATCGTTAGGAATGGTTCTCGAGGGTTGATTTGGATGGAACCTCTCGTCGAGGTGGAAACAAATGCTGGCCGTGAGGGATATTCCAATGTGACCACTGATGATGTGGAAAGCTTGTTTAAAAGTCTGGTCACCGGCGAGCGTGATCATGAGAAGAATGTGGGGCTTGTTGAAGACATTCCATATTTAAAGAATCAAGAACGGTTGTGTTTTGCTCGTAATGGTGTAACCGATCCAACCTCAATTGAGGACTATTTAGAGAAAGATGGATTTAAGGGGCTTAAGGCAGCATTGAATATGGATGGTAAGTCCATAGTCGAGACCGTTACACAATCAGGGTTACGAGGACGTGGTGGCGCAGCTTTTCCGACGGGTATTAAATGGAATACTGTCCTCAACTGCTCTGCGAGTCAAAAGTATATTGTTTGTAATGCAGACGAGGGTGACTCCGGTACCTTCTCTGATCGTATGACAATGGAAGGTGATCCTTTTGTGTTGATAGAGGGTATGACCATAGCGGCCCTAGCTGTGGGGGCAACAAAGGGGTTTGTGTATTTGCGCTCTGAGTACCCGCATGCTGAAGAGGTCTTGAATGAAGCTTTACAGGTTGCTCGTGCCAAAGGGTATCTTGGGGACAATGTTTGCGGGAGCAAGCAGTCTTTTGATATTGAATTGCGACGAGCAGCAGGGGCATATATTTGTGGCGAGGAGACGTCTATGTTGGAGAGTCTCGAGGGTAAGCGAGGATTAGTCAGACCTAAACCGCCATTGCCTGCGATATCTGGACTTTTTGGGCAACCCACCGTGGTCAATAACGTGGTCACGCTGTCGTCCATACCATTTATTCTAGCTAATGGTGCGTCTGCGTATAAAGATTACGGAATGGGTCGCTCGATGGGTACGTTACCAATCCAACTAGCAGGCAATATAAAGCGTGGGGGGTTGGTTGAGAAAGCCTTTGGTGTAACTTTGAATGAGCTTTTATACGACTTTGGTGGCGGGACTGCCTCTGGCAAACCTATTCGAACAGTGCAGATAGGTGGCCCACTAGGCGCCTACATACCAGAGAGCCAATTTGATTTAAAGCTGGATTATGAAACATTTTCGGCTGCTGGAGCTATGATCGGTCACGGCGGTATTGTTGTCTTTGATCAGACGGTGAATATGGCATCGATGGCACGTTTTGCCATGGAATTCTGTGCCATTGAGTCTTGCGGAAAATGCACACCCTGTCGAATTGGCTCTACCAGGGGGATGGAAACAATAGATAAAATCATATCGGGAGAAAATCCATCTATGAATGCAGATTTGATTGAAGATTTATGTGACACGATGTTACATGGATCATTGTGTGCACTTGGTGGAATGATTCCTTTTCCTGTTCTGAGTGCCATGAAGCACTTCCCTGAGGACTTTTGCCTCGAACCGCATGCCAACAAGGTAGCAGCTTAGATTTTTGGAGAAAATTTATGAGCAAAATAGTATGGAAAGATTTAGGAACTCCTGAAATTAAATCAGGAAATTTTGTAGATCTCCTGGTAGATGGTGTGCCGATTTCTGTTCCAGAGGGCACTTCAGTATTGCGAGCTGCATCATTGGCTGGCTTGTCGATCCCTAAGCTGTGCGCGACAGAGAGTCTTGAGGCCTTTGGTTCGTGTCGTCTGTGTTTGGTTGAAATTGAGGGCAAGAGAGGATACCCAGCATCGTGCACCACTCCTGCCGAGTCGGGAATGGTTGTACGAACACAGACTGAAAAGTTAGCGAAGTTAAGACGTGAGGTAATGGAGTTATACATTTCGGACCACCCTTTAGACTGTTTGACCTGTTCCGCAAACGGTGATTGTGAATTGCAAGATGTTGCAGGAGCTGTTGGTTTAAGAGAGGTTCGTTATGGGTTCGAGGGGGAAAATCATTTAGAAGCGACCAAAGATGAATCTAATCCTTATTTTACTTTTGATGCGTCGAAATGCATTGTGTGTTCTCGATGTGTTCGGGCATGTGAAGAGACCCAAGGTACCTTCGCCCTAACCATTGATGGGCGTGGTTTTGGTTCAACTGTTTCAGCGGGTCAAAAGGAATCATTTCTTGACTCGGAGTGCGTGAGTTGTGGTGCGTGCGTCGCGGCTTGTCCAACAGCCACACTTATGGAAAAGTCTGTAATAGAGCAAGGTCAGCCTGATAGGAGTGTGATTACGACGTGTGCTTATTGTGGTGTTGGCTGTTCATTTAAGGCCGAAGTGAAAGGTAACGATGTTGTTCGAATGGTGCCTGACTTCAATGGGAAAGCTAATCATGGACACTCGTGCGTTAAAGGTAGATTCGCGTTTGGATATGCGACACATAAAGACCGAATCACGAAACCAATGATTCGAGAAAAAATTACAGATGCCTGGAAGGAAGTAACTTGGGAAGAGGCGGTGTCATACGCTGCATCCGAGTTTAAGCGAGTTCAGAAGCGCTATGGTCAAGGCTCTGTTGGAGGCATTACCTCTTCTAGATGTACGAACGAAGAGACTTATCTTGTGCAAAAGCTCATACGTGCTGCTTTTGGTAACAATAATGTGGATACGTGTGCACGAGTGTGTCACTCCCCTACGGGATACGGCCTTAAGACTACAATTGGCGAGTCAGCAGGCACACAAGATTTTGATTCAGTTGAGGATGCGGATGTCGTTATTGTTATTGGTGCAAATCCCACTGACGGGCATCCTGTTTTTGCTTCTCGACTAAAAAAACGGTTGAGAGAAGGTGCGAAACTTATTGTTGCTGATCCAAGGAAAATTGATCTCGTTGACGGGCCTCACGTTAAAGCTAACTATCACTTGAAGTTATTACCGGGAACGAATGTTGCCCTTGTTAATTCAATTGCGCATGTTATCTACACTGAAGGTTTACATGATCAAGCGTTTGTTGCGGAACGATGTGAAGAGGTGAATTTTAAGAAATGGGTGTCATTCATATCACAAGAGAGGAATTCACCAGAAGAAATGGAGGCCGTCACAGGTGTGCCGGCGGGTGATCTGCGTGGTGCTGCGAGGCTATATGCGACCGGAGGTAATGCGGCAATTTATTATGGCTTGGGCGTTACAGAGCATAGCCAAGGTTCGACGATGGTTCTGGGTATAGCAAACCTCGCAATGTTGACGGGGAATATCGGTCGGTCTGGTGTTGGTATTAATCCACTTCGAGGACAGAACAATGTTCAAGGGGCCTGCGATATGGGATCGTTTCCGCATGAGCTTCCTGGTTATCGTCACGTGTCGGATACTGTGACAAGAGAGATGTTTGAGCGTGAATGGAATGTGTCGCTTGACTCTGAGCCAGGCCTCAGAATTCCTAATATGCTCGATGCAGCTCATTCAGATGAATTCAAGGGAATTTATATCCAAGGGGAGGATATTGCTCAGTCTGACCCCAATACTCAGCATGTAACTTCGGCACTTGAATCAATGGAGTGTGTCGTCGTTCAAGATATTTTCCTTAATGAGACTGCAAAATTTGCGCACGTCTTTTTACCAGGTGCCTCTTTCTTAGAAAAAGACGGCACATTTACCAACGCCGAGCGACGTATATCAAGAATACGTAAAGTTATGGAACCGCTTGGCGGTAAGGCAGATTGGGAGGCAACCATTATGCTATCGGAGGCGCTGGGTTACCCAATGGATTACAAGCACCCATCAGAAATCATGGATGAGATCGCACGATTAACACCAACGTTCACCGGCGTGAACTATGAGAAGCTCGACGAAGGAAGCATTCAGTGGCCATGTAATCAGGATGCCCCAGACGGAACACCAATTATGCATATCTCAGAGTTTGTTAGGGGTAAGGGACGATTTGTTATTACGGAATATGTCCCGACCAGCGAACGAACTACCCGAAAATTCCCACTAATCTTAACGACGGGAAGAATATTATCGCAATACAATGTTGGGGCTCAAACACGCAGAACCGACAATGTTGTTTGGTTTGATGAGGATAGACTTGAGATTCACCCGAGTGACGCTGAATTGCGCGGTGTTAAGACCTGTCTCTTATACACATCTCCGAGCCCACGAGACAGGCAGAAATCTC
>OJFL01000933.1_pt1 | contig 12868 bp, 18 predicted proteins | sample 1594131 | NCBI WGS metagenome assembly OJFL01 (sample SAMN05416782, study PRJEB24817) | seawater metagenome | isolation source: Sea water | place: Canada:Atlantic | collected 2013-07 | reverse complement strand
TCTACACACTGCATATCGTCGGCAGCGTCAGATGTGTATAAGAGACAGGAGAAGAAATTCGTGAGGTACGTAAAAAGATACGAGAGTTCAATCAATCTTTACCTGCAGAATATCGGGGTGATGCGATTGATGATCCAGCGTTAGAAAGTTCTTATAAAGGGTTCCTCACAACAACCGGTAAAATGGTTAACGGTATTGTGTACACAGACGCCATGCGTAAGAGCTTCGAAGAGTACGAATAAAAAAGCCCCCGCCGAAGCGAGGGCAAGTAGGTTGAGAACAACATTCACAGGCGAACGTCGTGTGAGTATTGTTACACAGTACGCCACGTACGTAAACCTAATTTACCGTTTTCTATGCAGGTTTGCGTATCAAACTTCCATTCTTTACGTTTTGCGACCTTGTTTAGTTGCTCTTTACCCTTCTCGGTGTTGACACAAGGTATGAATATGGATGCCCCCACACTCATATCCTTCCAGTTAACAGTTATCCGTAACCCATCAGGGTTTAGATCGTCAACCTTCAATACCTTCTGATCCATCGCTCTCTTGCTCCATTTCTGTGAACTCCATCTCTAGCACCCAATCCGGCGGTAAGTTGAAGTCAGTGCCTTTAGTAAGACGTTTCTTGATACGCTTTGCGTCTAACTTATTCTTTAAGTCGTCTACAATGCCTTGATAGTTTATCTGCTGATCTACACACCACTCTCGGAATGGCTTCAATCTTAGGAACAATAGCTTAGTGTCTGGCTCGTACCGTGCAACCAAATGGCCTTTAGGCGATGCACCGACAGGTACAAGTTGATCTAGACCATTCTCGTTCTTGCCACGAAGGTCTTCAGTGCTTTCGATCTTGAGCATGTTGTTGAAGTTTTCTGACAAGTAGTTGTTGAGTGTTTGCACAACAGATGAACCTGTATCGCTGACGTAGCTGTTACGAGAAAGCAATTCACCTACAACCCACTTATACACAGCGGCTACATCGTAGTTCACGAGACCTAGTTTCTTGGCGAAGATTAGACCTGCAATGATAACCGCGTTCCCGTTAGACCAGAAACGATGCTCTGTGCTAAGTCCAGCCGCTTTATCCAGACGTACACGTACAGATTCTACTGTGCGGCGCACTTCTTCTTTGTTGTTGATAACCCACTGGATATACTCTGTGCCTATATGCCCGTAGTTGTTCTTGAAGTCGTTTATAAGGTAGGCTGTGGCAGTGTTATCTCCCTTAGTGAAGTTCATCTTTTTAACACGTATCTCAAACATCCGATACATCTCTGCTTTCGGCGATGCTTTGTGACGACCCAGTACTTCCCATGCACTTGTGTTGCCTGAGCTTAACGCGAGCAGTTGCCAAGGTTTACCCCGCGCCCGTTCTGTGTTGCCGTTCATAGACATGCGGTTTTTCTGCCGACCACCAGACACCTGATAAACGTAGTCAGACATCTGTTCACCATTTACGTTAGTCATCTCGTCTGACACTAAGGGTATGTTGTGCATCACCTCACCACGTAGCATACGAGAGTTATGTGTATCCTCTGGCTTGTTCATCAGATCGTCAGGGCTTCCCCATATACCGATCGCCGCCATCTGTGCAGTAGTTTTACCTACGCCCGAACCGCCATATAGGTGGATCGACATGCTGTTTAGACCTGTCAAGGCCATGAGAGGTGAGCCGAAACCAACGCCGACCACGTATTGATGTAGTTCGTAGTTTGGTTTGTTGTAGAACTCTAACAGTTCAAGGTTCTTTTCACGAGTGCCTTTAGCCTCAAACGAATCCATTAGCCCTGCTGTACTAGAGGAAGACGGATTAAAGTCAGTCCCTGTCGCAGTAACTAGTTTGTCACCTAATACGAACGCTTCCATATTGTCGTCTGCCCAACCGAACTGTCGGTGCGCCTCGTCTGCTACAGTTGTACGCTGTAGCTCGTCAACCCATTTTGTTGTGTATGCCATAAGTTTATCTGTGCCTTTCCCAAATGCAGTTACGCCTTCCTTAGCCATGCACTTACGGAACTCCTCACGGGAAGTTATACTCGTAAGAGGCACGTTAAACTGGCGCACACCGTCTCGTGGTAGATGTAAGCGAAACACTAGCGTCTCACCTAGCTCGATGTCATGTAGACGCCGAGTAATATAAATGTCGTGATGGTATATAACCTCTTCTTCTACGTCCCCGTCAGAGTTACTACTGCGTAAGAATACGCCACCCGCCGCTCCACGGAAGTAGGGCTTAGGATATTCTGGTATCTCAAAATCTTCGGACTTCTTTACACCGGCCTTTAGGATCGGTGCTGATACTATCACTTCGCCTTCGGACTCCCGAATACGCTTGCCCAGTACAATCGGTGATTTTATCTCATTCCATAAAGGGCAGTTCTGACATGTACCTTCGTTAAGGTCGTTGAAACGTGCACAGGTGTATGGGCCTTTGATCTCGTCCATCTTCTTGCGCATATCTGCTTCGTTGTATGCAGGGTGTTTCTCTGATATCTTTACTGCGGCGATGTCCCCATCACTACAGAACTTTGCAATGGATAGACCTGCTCTCCACAAAGGTTCACTTACCTCTGCTTGGTTCATGGCAATATACTTTAACTGCTCACAGCCTCGACCTTCTTGGGTTTTCTTAATGATTGTCTTGAAAACATTCTCGCTGTTCTCGGCGTAGGCTTCGTAAAGCGCGTCAGTACCCAGATCAATCTTTATAACTGGCTTTGCTAGGATACCTAGCTTAGACGTAAAGTCTTCTAGCGCAATAGGTTCTGGCATAGATACACCAAGGAACTCTACTGGTAGGGGCGGCTCTTCTTTATAGTTCTTTGAGTTTGGCATGCGTAGTATACGTACCACGTCAGCAGTAACCGCAGGGTCAGCAAGCAATCCGTTCTCAGAACAGCACCTCTTTAATCTGTCAGCTTCTACAGCCCATTGCTCTGCCGAAAGTGCTTCGGTAAGAGGCCAATATACGTGTACGCCTCGGCCACTGTTAATCATTAGGGGTTTAGGTAGCGACAGCTTCTTACAAAAATCACGTACTGCAGATACTGCGGCTTCTTTGGTAGGGTATTCGTATGTTGGTCCACAATCTAAGTCGAGGAAGAAAGACTTCAACTCGTGTGCGTTTGTGCCTTTACGCCCTGCATCTTTGGTTGGTTCTTTAAATGTACTTAAAGCAAAGTATGTGTTCAGTCCGTCTGATATAAACTTACGTGTAGCTCTTTCTGTGTCTTCAATAGTATCGTAAAACTTTTGTATGCGTACGTTACCTTTAGCGGCAAACACGCAATAGTGTCCTGAGTCGCTGAGTAATCCTTTTAAAAAGTCTAAGTTGTTCATTGTTTCTGCTCCAAAAATATGTCGTGGCGGGCTCTCGAAAGGGTAACAAACCCGCCACGACTGCCTATCGTTAAACTAGGTTACTGACCCCTCAGTCGTCCCAGTTGTCTACGATAGAAGCAAGATCGGCCTCGTTAGGAGATGGAGCAGATACCTCTTTTTTCTTGGCGACCTTCTTCGGCTCAGGGGCATCGTCGAGTACAAACTCTTCTTTTGCCACTGCACCACCACGTTGCGCCCCTACCTTATCGGTTTGAGAAACAGTCAACGTAATTGCTTTGATAGCGTCATCGCTATCTTTCATAGACACAGCTTGATTTAGCTCTTCCTCAGTCAATGGACGGACTGGCTTGAAGAACAGTTTTGGTGTGTCACTGTTTTCGTCAAAGTATGCTTGTGTAAGCACAGCTATAGACGGTGTCTTGTGAGCTTTAAGATACTTAGCGTATGCTTGCATACCCATCTTACCGTCTTTGGCTTCCCCGAATATAGAAGTAGCAGGTAACTGCAGTTGGTAGACAGTGTCGTACTCGCCTTCGAGCATCACAGCAACGCGCTGATTGTAGCGACATGCACGGCTTTCGCCTTGTCCAGAACCCTTAATGTTCTGTGGGCAATCCATACAACGAGACGCTTGGCGAGTATCCGCCGGTACGTCTTTAGAAGGCGCTTGTGTATCAGGAGACCAACAAGCAGGTGGAGTTGGGTTCTCAGGATCGTATGCACCGGCATAGTATGTGCGTGATAGCTTCGCCGCATTAATGACAACTATGTTTAATAGGCCATCGCTTTTAACATTGACCTGCTCACCGCTGACCATTTGACGGAAACGACCGCCGCGTAAACTGATACGGTTAGAACCGCCACCACCGCCACCACCGGCTAGGTTATCATCAGCTTCCTGTAGCTGTTTAAACAAGTCGCTACTTACTAGGGAGTTGCCTTCTCCAAACAATGATACTTCTGACATATGTTATTCTCCTTCTGATTTTGATGTTGAGGCTTCTTTATGAGCCTTATTGGTTTTAGAAGCTAATGCCGCTTCCACTTCATCGAGCCGAAACCGGTAGATATCGCCTACCTTTATGTAACTACTCGCAGGGATTTCACCTGTGTATACCCACTTGCGAATTGTAGATAGGGACACTTGGAAGTAATCCACTACCGTATTTATATTCACATATGGCGATTCAATATCACTCATTTTTTCCTCACAGAGATTGCGTACTCAGAATCCACATTGAGACCTGCCGGTATTAGGTCAGGGTTTTCCTCAATGAACTGACGTACATGGGTTTGATTTAAACGCTTCTCAAAAAACTCAGGGAGTTCGTTCTCCATAATAAACTTGTGCATGGATTCCCAGTCGCTTGTCCAATAGCGTTGCTTTACAGTGCGATAGAACAGACCCGAAGCAGTGCGTACACTATCAACTTCGTGTTCCTTGCAATATCCTAACAGGGCTAGCTTTACCTTGTCCTGTTGCTCTCGGAGCTTGCCTTCTTCCTCTTTATATTTGGAAGTTAGCTCCGATCGTTTATCGCGTATCTTAGTGTACGCTTTAACTAACTTGTCTACTGACACAGCCATATTGTTCTCCGTTTTATACTTGTGTTACCGTCATATACTACTGTATGGTAGTTAGTCAAGTATTTCTTTATATAAATCTATCATCGCAGTGTGTATGTTTATACGCTCGTCTAGCATGCGGTAAATACGTTTTTCCGCGGCAGACCCCGCTAATTGAATTACAGTACACTTTTGGTCTTGTCCCGCACGATGAATACGGGCGTTAGCTTGTAGGTAAGTCTCCAAAGAAGAAGTTGGCCCCCACCATACTATTGTGTTCGCCGCAGTCAAGGTCACGCCGTGCGCGGCAGACTGTGGTTGGACTACTAGAACCTTCGGATCAGATGCCGTCTGGAACCTGTCAAATATATCTGTGCGGTTAGGCGCAGAAACATCTCCTCGTATGACCTCAGACGTGATGCCGTCTGCTCGTAGCTTTTGTACTAGCATGTCGATGGTGTGTCGGAACGGAACAAACACAATTACTTTCTTACTACTCTCGTCGATGGTTTCCCTTAACGCTTGGTATCGGCTCCTGATGTCGAACTCTATCGAATCTCCATCGTCAGTATATACTGCCCCTGCGCTAATCTGCAGTAGCTTGTTCATGTTGATCGCGGCGTTAGCCGAAGTCACGGACTCTCCTGCTACCTGCATCAGCATTTGTTTGCGCAGTGTTTCGTAGTACTTCTTCTGTTGTGGGGTCATTTCGACGAAGCGTTTGGTGTAGACCATGTCTGGCAGGTCAAGGCACTCGTCTTTGGTAAACCTAATCGCGGGTTGCAGTACTTGATGTACCGAATCTTTAGCGGTCTCTTTAGGTTTGTAAGAGAACTGCGTGACTTTCCACATGACCATATCTCTCCATGCCCCAAAGAATCTCGGCACTGAAAGAGGGTTCACAAGTTTAGCTAGGCCATAGGCATCAACTGGACTTTGTGCGGCGGGTGTACCTGTCATCATCCACAACCAATCGTCTTCTTTGATTAGTTTGTTTAGTGTCTTCCACCGTTTTGTCTGTGCGTTCTTGTAGTGTGTAGCCTCGTCAACGATAAACAGATCAAATCCACCTGCCGCAATCTCGTCTCTAACAACTTCAACACCATCGTAGTTAATGATTACGAACTCAGCACCGCTATTTATTATTTTCTTGCGTTTCTGTTTGCTCCCGTGCGCTACATCTACTGTGCGGTGCATAGCAAAAGAGAACAAGTCGTTGCGCCATGCGCTGTCCATAATCGACAAAGGGCATACAACAAGCACACGTTTAACTTTGCCTTGGGTCATAAGATAGTCTGCCGCCCATATGGCTGATGCAGTTTTACCTGTGCCCTGCTCGTTAAAGCAAAAGGACTTCTTGTTCAGCGTCATAAAAGACGCGGTGTCTTTCTGATGGTCAAAAGGCGTGTATTGCCCCGGCCAACTGTACCGTTTTGTAATCGGTGATGGTGCATTTATATTTAACGAACGCAGGGATAGAACTTCATCTAACCCCCACTTTACGACGACCTTGTTCATAGGTAGCTCCTTGCTGTTGGGGATAGCTGTTGTTATTTGCTTTGGGTTACGCACCCGTAGCATTATTGCTTTATCCCTCAAAATTTCCATGTTGTTCTCCGTAGTAGTGAGTCACTACCTTTTTTTCTTGGGGCTGCTCATAGCACCACCCGCGGCTCGATTTTTCTTACGGCTCTGGACTTTGTACCCGTCCTTGTTTGTGCCGCCTTTACTTAGTGCCTTCTTGTGAGCGATATCTTTACCTTCTCTCTTGTCGGCTTTGCCGTTCTTATTGGCATCTTTACCTTTCTTATCCATCGCACGTCTGGCGCGTTGTCGCTCCATACGAGCTTCGTGTTCTCCTCTTGCTTTCTGCTGTTGATATTCTTTCTTATACGGGCGGGGTTTATTTACGTATGGCATTAGTTTGCTCCATTATGGGGACACTCAACTACTTGACAGTGTCGTTTACACAGACCAGATGGCTTTGGATTCCAAACATCCACCTCGAACGCTTTCTCCATCTTAGCATAGTTTGCTAACCATTTCCCCCATAGAAGTTGCTGTAAGTCTATTTCGTACTCAGCTTTTACAAGGCTCTTGGCGATAACGAATAACAGCCCTGCCTTTAGCTTGGTAACTTCTGGGTAATGTTTAAAGATTGTCAACGCCATCAACTCCAACTGACCTTTGTCAGCATACTTCGCCGATCTGCCTGTCTTGTAGTCAATGATCCAACCCACCCCAGTTTGTTTGTCTATGATCGCAAGATCAACAATGCCTCGAAACCATACATCTTTTGCAAAGAAACTGCAGGGTTCTAGATCGGCAGTCAAGCCTAACTTCTGCTCTACTATCTTCTTGCCTTCTTTGTCGTTAAGGGAATCCAACGTAGGTTTTATAAAGTCGAACTTGGCGGGTACAGGAGTACCTTTACCTATGTAATCCTCACATGCCTTGTGGAACTCAGTGCCGTAGCGCATAGCCTCGGTTTCTCTGAACGGATACTGCTTGAGTACCTTCTCATGGTAGAACTGTTTGGGGCATTGCTCAAATGCTTTGATCCGACTAAACGACCACGGCGCGGCTTTACTCATTATTTAGAAGCTCCGTAGCTTGCCCGCTCTCGCGTGTTTATCCATTCTATCACTTCTTCAGTCCGCCACCTTACCGCACGTTGACCTATTTTGATAGGGGCTGGAAATTCTCCGCTATTCATCTTTTCGTAGACAGTGCTTCTACCAATACCAACTATGTCTGTAACTTCTGATAGTTGTACAAGGGGTTTATTTTCTATCACTGGAGAAACTCCACGTAGTTCAGCTAAAGCCTTCTCGCCATCCCGTATGTATTCTTCTTTGGGAACCCCGTGCATGTAGTCTGGTGAGTATGTTCGTATACCCTCCAATAAAAACATTAAGGTGTCCTCAGCATTAGCTACAGCGGAAGCTACTCGCTGTGCGCCAGTCTTTCTATTTCTAGTCTTCATTCCTGCACCTCCTCGACTACATGTAAGAACTTTATACTTGGTGCGTCTTTACGTAGGGCATGATAATCCAGCTGTACCTTTGCTGAATTTATCATCTTGCCTGCTAGATTTGCCATTTCAGAAGCGTCTTTGGAATCCATCGTCCCATCTGAAAGCCCTTTAAAGGCTTTAGCAAGAGCGTCCCTTACTTCTACAACATTTTTCATACGTTATTCTCCTTTATAAATCTTTGTATTCTTATAACTTCTCGTTGAACGTCAACTATTTCTTGAGGGAACTCTGACATTTTTAACTTGGATCGCGTACTTAAGAGTTTGCGTATATACTTATCTTCCAGACCATCACTGCTACGTGTATATCTTTGTTTCGTCCATATGTTCCTGCAAGACTTACAACCTGCGGCAATCCCCTTATTTTCTTTTTTGGTTCTGTGGAAATTATCATATGTTTTATATTCAGAACACTCAGGGCAACGCTTATGTTCAACCCCTGCAATTAATTTATACACGTCTAAAGATTTAGGGCGCTTCACGCCATTATTCCTAAAGTAATCTTGTTCTCTAGCACATGCTTTACAAAAACTGATAACTCCGTCACGACTACGCGTATTTTTTGCCATCTGGCTTAGAGGTTTATGTTCTGAACATGTGCGGCACTTTCTAGTCTTCATTCACAATCTCCGTACGACTTGCCAGTGCCACTTTCGCAATCGACAGGTAGGCCCTCTGCCCAGTCTGGTGTCCATCTCATACATCTCTCCACGTATGCTTGTGCTTCAGCGACTTCTTCGTCGGGTACACAACATGCAATCGAGTCGTGTACAGTAAGCACTACTTTATATTTCTTATTAATTAGTAGCATCTGCTCACCTATTATGCAACGTGCTATAGCCTGACACACGTTCTCGATAACCTTACCACCATATATCCGTGTTCGGCCTCGACGTATTTTGTATGTATACTCGAACCCCTTCTCGGATTGCTCCCCATGTAACTCAGGGTAAAATATCTTTAATCCGTTAGGTATTATAAGGGCTTGGTTCTCAGGGTCTACTCCAATGATACCCTTCTTTCCGAACTGCACAGCGCGATTGTTTGCCAACTGCTTGACCATGTAGTTAGCGTCTTTCCACACCTTACTAATCTTGAAGTTAGCCTCTCGGTATATATTGATAACGCGCCGCGCCTCGTCCAACTCGATGTCGAACCCATATTGTTTTAGTTGTGCTTGAAACTTCTCTGCTCCCATGCCGTAGCCCGCACCTAGAATTGTAGTCTTGCCAACGAACCGCTGATCTTTAGTTACGTTCTCTACAGCCACGTTGTAGATGCTAGACGCCATGTACTTATACACGTCCTCACCCTTGGAGAACTGGTCTACTAGATCATTCTGTCCCGCAAACCACGCGAGTACCCGTGCCTCGATTTGGGAAGAATCGGCTTCGACAACTGTGTAGCCTTCTGGTGCAATGATAGCCCTCTTTAACTTCTTACCATTTGGCCCACGGCTCGGTAGGTTTTGTAAGTTAATCTTATCTGCTCCACCCCATCTACCAGTGTGCGCCGCGTAGTACCTAATCGGTACGGGTAAACGCCCACGTTTAGAGATACCTATAAACCTCTGTGTACGTGTTTCCTCAAGAGTAGATTTATTTCCAAGGCGCGCCGCTACTAGAGATTGCACACGATCATCCTCATGCTCCTGTAATATCTTGAAGTTCTCGTCACTCTTAGCAAAGGCATACGTCTCCTTGCCTGTTGTCAGACTGATCTTCATAGGTGGCTCGACGTTGAGATCACGTAGCATGTCAGCAAATTTTAAGTTAGACATCAAGTCTTTCTTATCTGTCACCCCTGCATCGCGCAGTAGTTTATCCTTACGATCTTGCGTGTCTTCCAAGTGCTGTTCCAACAACCCAAGGTCTAGGTCAAGTATCGGATCAATAAACATACGCAGTGTAACGTCGATCAACTTTAACTCAGTGCGCGGAAAGTTAGCTCCCATAATCTTAAACAGTTTATATGTTAGCTCGACATCCTGTATGCAGTACTCGCCGTACTTCTTAGCTTGTTCTGCAGTGAAATCGGCGGGGCGTTTACCCTTGGCATTGTTTACCTCGAAACCTTTTTCGCCGATACCATAGCGTTCAGATAAAGCTCGAAGTGATGCACCTGCTTCTACTCCGTGTAAACCTCTACCCATGCACATAGTATCAAACCATACCTTCGGCTTCACACCATATCTCCAACTCAGTATAGCTCCATCGAACATAGTGTTCTGTGCTAAGATAGCGCTCTCAGAGAAGTCTATGTATGATAGTAAACGTTCGATGAACCGGGCATCGTTAAAGTACTGTGTAGTTTTATCATTCTTTTTTATAGCAAGGCCGATTACTTCGAAGCGCGAGTCGCGCACATAATCTTCTGTCGTCATCTTAGATAGCGAATATTCCTGATCGTAGTAGGTCTCAAAGTCCAGAGTATAAACGTCCATTGCTTTTCCAGTCATACCCGATCATCCTCGCCTAAGCCGCGCCGCTGATAAGCTATAAGAAAACTAAGACAGCATGCGGCGTGAGCTAAATGTGAGAACCCTGTTTCGGGGTCATTATCTTCACCTCTCCACCAAGCCCACATGTGACGCATCATTGCACTAAAATATCTACTCCAAGATGCACCTTGCGCCCAGTTGTGTGCGCTGTATTTCTGTGCGCCGAACGTAAGTACTTTCGCTGTTTCTTCCAACAACTCTGGCGGTAGTAAGTCGTACCTAGTTTTAGCTTCGTCAGCCTTTACAAACTTAGGCACAGGTACTTCTTCTCTCCAGTTGGGCGACGATATAGTTTCTATCATCTTATCTACATATTCCACGCTCGTACTCGTTGCCTCAGCTACTTGGCTAGAACTTGCCTTTCGGTTGGCAAGTAGATACTTCCACACACGTTCTTCTTTCTTGGTCATATGATGTATCCTTCTTTACGCCTGTTGCTCACAAACTTAGTTAAGTCTGCCTTGGCGTAATCGTAACGATCTCGTGCAGATGGTGATGCAGTTGGTTGTAGGTATTGCTGTTGCCAGAAGTCTACTTGTTTTCGTAAGAACTGTAATTCGTACTCGAGGGCGGGTGTCAGTTTATCTTTATCCCGCATTACATTTCGTACCAATCTGTATTTGGAGCCCATAAAACCCAAGAGGCTTTATCTTGTCCACCTTTACAATGCACCTGCGCCTTAGTCATTTCCCCTGCATTGTGCATACGAACCAGTGCTGTTTGTATAGATACAACGTCAACCTCTAATGCGTCAGCCAATACTTTAGAAGTAGACGCAACCTGATTAGCTTCCTCTTTAAAGTGTTCCTCAATGCGGTCTTCCAGATTAGCTACCTCAACACGAGGTGTCGGCTCAGTATGAACTCCACTTACACCAACAGCTTGCCAAGGTGTGTCGATCTTAGTGTTTGGGATTAGTATAAGCGTCCGTACTTGTTCCTCAGTGATAGTGTGCTTCTTAGATAGTTTAGAGTTTATAAAAACTTTCTCGCCGTTATCTACTCGTACCCCAAAGGCAGTGCCTGTAGGCATTTGATGGGTAATAAAAACTTCTTGTGCTTCCATATTATTAATAATGCTCATGTTGTTTATTCCTGTTGTGTTGATGCCCAATACTTAATCTGTGTTTCTGTTTGGTGCATGTTTGTTTCGTTTACGACCCAATCAAAACCCCCTGCTGTTTTAATATCGTCTAAGTTTTTCTGCTGTAATGCAGTAGTCTTTCCCTTCCCTGCTTTACATTCAATACCAAGGAACATTCCTTTGTAGCATGCGACTATGTCAGGTACGCCGCTCCGCCCAAATCCACCTGTAACAGGGTAGAAGTAGTATGCTCCCATCTTCTTTAGGTAGTTAGTCACTACCTTCTTTACTTTAGCTTCTGGTGTGGTTGCCATTGTTGATCTCCGTGTGTGGTAACTGGCATAAATGGGAGGCGGTTGTCCGCCCCCCAAAGTTAAATTGGTAGTGTGTCACTACCTATCAGCGTAAATCCAATAGGTAGTCTTGTCGATCCTATGACCTATACCTACTATTGGTTCAGTCGGTGGTGTAGGGTCAACAAGCATAAGAGTAGCAATGCGTTCTTGAATCCATTTAGGTGTTTCGTTTATAGTGTCATATACCCCTAAACCTGTCGCGTCAATAGCGTCTAGATCAAAAGACATTACATTAACCTTATTTGTAGTAGGATGTATTGTCACGCGGTACGTGATGGTATCCCCTGTTTCCACACTCACTCACCTTTTATATAGAACATGTTTTCACCTGCACGATACCCAACGCCAGAAACGTATTGGCCTTCCTCGACCATAGACAGCACAGACATTGCACCGAACAACTTCTCTGGTAGTTCTTCCTGTGTGTACAATACCTTGTTCCCGTCGCTATCGTTGTGGCGAAACAATGCAGAGTTCTGTACTACTGCATTAAAGCCTCGATAGAGATTAGCACCTTGAGATTGTATCACCTCGATGAACATATGCTCTACGTCATGTAACGCCCTGCTTTCTTTATGCTCCTTAGTCGCTTCAAAGGCTTCGATCAGTTGTGCTTCAAGTTCTTTATCGACAAACTCATAGTCCGAACGAAGTATGTTAGCGAGTTCCCGATTAAGAGGGGCTTGGTTGAGGCGTGTCCTACCGAAAACATCGGTGTCGATCTTGTTTGTGATCTTACTCGCCCTAATTTTTGCTTCGTCCTTCGCGTTATGCACCGCTCTACAAAACCTGCTTTGCACTTGGTGTAACACCTGCTTTGTGTTTGGTGGACGTAGGTATTTACATGCGTTAAGTAACCCCTTGTTGAAATGCAGTGCGCTAGACATAAAGCAATTATCCCCATACGAGTACTTGCCGTTGTGTATGTTAGGTGAGTAGACAGCATGCCGACATTCGCCTGTACCTGTCTCTTATACACATCT
>OJFL01000932.1_pt1 | contig 12870 bp, 7 predicted proteins | sample 1594131 | NCBI WGS metagenome assembly OJFL01 (sample SAMN05416782, study PRJEB24817) | seawater metagenome | isolation source: Sea water | place: Canada:Atlantic | collected 2013-07 | reverse complement strand
CGAGATTTCTGCCTGTCTCGTGGGCTCGGAGATGTGTATAAGAGACAGGCAATGTATTTTGCTGGCAACCCGATTAAAAGTAAAAAAGTCGATGAGCGCATTGTTATGTTAATTGAACAATTAGCGCTTTCGCCACAGGTGCTTCACGTTAAAGCTGATGCTTTGAGTGTGGGTCAGCAGCAGCGCATAGCAATTGCCCGCGCCCTAATAAATTCACCTGATGTTCTAATAGTTGATGAGCCTACGTCGGCATTAGATGCGAAGGCAAGAGATAGTTTTATGGCGATATTAAAAAGTGTCGCCAAAGACAGTGCCTTAGTTTTCGTAAGTCATGACCCTTACATGATGAAGTATTTCTCAAACCACCTAGAAATGCGGAATTTTACAACGCCAAATAACGCTGCTTCTGATACAGAGTCTTTGAAGATGTTGGAAGGTGGGCTTTAATGTTAACCACCATCGCCATTGAAAGCTTAAAACGTCGCAAAAGCACGGCATTACTGACATTGGTCAGTATTGTTATTAGCGTGAGTCTTTTACTCTCGGTTGATATCATTCGCACTCAGGTTAAAAGTAGCTTTACCCGAACAGTATCTGGCGTCGATGTTATTGTTGGCGCACCTAATGGACAGCTGAACTTACTGCTCTCTTCAGTATTCAACCTGTCGGCGCCCACTAAAGGAATAAGTAAGAAAAGTGTGCTCTCGCTTCAAGAAGACCCTCGGGTTTCATGGCTGATACCTATCTCTCTTGGCGATACGCATAAAGGTTTTCGTGTTATTGGAACCACAAATGCCTACTTCCAACATTTTAAGTATGGCGATAAACAGCCTTTATCCTTTGCATCTGGAGGCCTTTTTTCCGACGCTGGCTCTACAGTTATAGGTGCAGATATTGCCGAGAGCTTAGGATACTCCGTCGCCGATAACATTGTTATATCCCATGGTTTGGGCAATGTTTCATTTCGTCAGCACGACGCCTACCCATTTACCGTGGTAGGCGTATTGAATAAAACAGGCACCCCTGTTGATAAAGCGGTTTACATTACCCTTAGCGGCTTAGAACAAGCGCATAGCCATAGTGCTTCTTCATCTATTACTAAACCGTTAACCATTAAAAAGCCAACAGTAATTAAAAAGTCATCAGCGTTAGCGAAACCTCATTCTTCAGGTCAGCATGGCGCTGAAGTGCATGAAGCAGAACACAGCGAAGACCATGCTTCAGGGCGCGATGAAGAGGATCATGAGGAGCATCATGAGGAGCATTATGAGAACTATGACATTGATAGCATCCGCACCTCTTCAGTATCGGCGGTAATGTTAGGGCTAGAAAACCGAGTAACGGCTCTGCAACTACAATATCAAATTAATCAGCGTAGCGATGAGCCGTTGCTTGCTATATTGCCAGGAATGGCGCTTGCTGAACTATGGCAAATCATGGGAAATGTAGAGGCATTACTTTTATTGCTATCAACACTCATTGTTGTTTCTTCACTGTTTGGGCTTTCCACTATGCTGCTAGCAACAATGCGAGAGCGTTACCGCGAAATTGCGGTACTTCGCATAATAGGGGCAAGCCCAGCAACATTGTTAATACTGGTGCAGATAGAAGCATTGCTTATCGCACTTGCGGGTTGCTGTATAAGTATATTATTAGTGCTAGGCCTTTTACACGGTATAAAGCCCTGGCTAAGTAGCGAATACGGGGTATTTTTAGGAAGCGTACTAGTCACAAAAAGCAGTGCTATTATCGTACTACTTGTTGTAATAAGCACTTATCTTGTATCTTTTTTCCCCGCGTATGCCGCCTATAGACGGGGGTTACACAGAGATTTAAATGACAGTTAACGAGTGGGCATAGAGCCTACTCGTTAACTTTGCTAAACGACTGCTATTCACCAACGCGTTTTTCGGTACTAAAGCGAAGTACGAGTTCGTGAACTTGTTTGACTGTTTCTTTTAAATCATCACTCGCTGCAAGTGAGGCTTCAGAGGAACGCTGCGTCTCTTCAGCGCCATCTGCCACATCTACAAGCTGCTGATTAATATGCTCGGCTACCGTACTTTGCTCTTCAACGGCCGATGACATCTCAACAGTAGCATCTGCAATACCGCTCACTGCATTATTTATCTCAAATAAGGCTCCGCGAGTTTCCTCGACAATCAAGCTGCCTTTTTCAGCAGACGCCAGTCCGTCGGTAGACACTCTAACTGCTCTGTCCGAGCGCTCTGCAAGCTCGTTGATAATATTATGTATTTTATCTGTTGAATCGCGAGTACGTGAGGCCAGCGTACGCACCTCATCGGCAACAACCGCAAAGCCTCTACCTTGCTCTCCCGCTCTTGCCGCCTCTATGGCCGCGTTAAGCGCCAGCAAATTGGTTTGCTCGGCGATGGCAGAAATGATGTTGGCTGCTTCGCCAATATCGCTCGTAGACTGCGCTAACTCGGTCACTGTCTCTGAAATAGATTCTACCGCTTGGCGCAAAGACACTATCGCCTGCATGGCCTCTTCTGCTTTTTGATTACCCATATCCACATTCATAGCAGCGGTTTTTGCGCTTTTCGCATTGCTCTCTACGCGCTCTGCTACTTCTTGAATAGCTTGGCTCATTTGCGTTACCGCAGACGCTATTTGTTGTGTTGCCTGATTTTGCTGTACAACCGCGGCACTCGTGTTTTCTGCTTGAGTATGGGTTGTTCTAGAAACCGCTTCTAAGCCAGCAGATGCATCTTTGATCCGTGCTAACGCCGTTCTGGTGCGGGCAAGTTCGCACCCCAACGTCAGTTTTGCTCGCGCAATATGACTGGCATCAGCGAAATAGGTTTGCGCAACAATTTCATTGTTATAACTTTCGGGGCTTAGCGACAGAAACTCTTTCCATTCAGCTTTCGTTTTGCCCGCTTGAGCTGCAATTAATACAAGAAGCGCGACAAATGAAATAACAGCTGCAGTTGTATTTGCGGTAAACCACACTGCTGCCACCATAAACAGCCCAATCAATAGAGAGGGCCACACATGAGCTAAGCCTTGGGTAACCTGTTGTGATAAAGGCGTTGAAGACTGCCCCGCATTGAGCCGCTTGTACATGTCGGTTGCGCGCCTAATCTCATCATCAAACGCGGGCACACGAACAGACTCGTAACCAACAATAGCGCCACTTTCGTAAACCGGCGTTACAAACGCCGATACCCAATAATGGTCGCCATTTTTTCGTCTATTTTTCACCAACCCAAGCCAGCACTTACCCGATTCTAGTGTTGCCCACATTTCCTTGAATACTGAAGGTGGCATATCGGGGTGACGAATAAGGTTATGGTTTTTACCTATTAGTTCATCACGCTCGAAACCACTGACCTCTGCAAAATCGTCGTTACAGTGCTGTATGACACCGCGCTTATCGGTAGACGAAATAAGTCTATAGTGAGAAGGGTATTTATACTCTTTTTGAGTAACAGGCTGGTTATTTCTCATTCAAAACGTGCTCCGTTAGGTCTAATCGCGGCAACAGATAGGCCTCTGAACCGTACAATTAAGATTAGATCAATATTAGATAACGTCTAGTTTTAGAAAAACTTTAATTAAAAAAAAGTGTTACGAGATTTATATGCCTGTTGGCCTAGTGCCTTTTACCCACTAATCTTCAGGCGAACTACAAGGGATAGAGACGACGACTCGCGTGCCCACCCCCTCGGTACTGTAAATATCTACTTTTCCGCCGTGCTCTTCTACTATTGTTAGCGAAATAGACATACCAAGCCCTGTACCTTCTCCCGGCGGCTTAGTGGTATAAAATGGGGTGAATACTTTGTTGAGCACCTCGGCTGACATCCCAGCGCCTTCGTCTTCAACAATGAGCAGCACGTTGTCATTGTCTCTCTCAACTTTCAACGTAATATTTTTACCCTCTGCAGTGGCATAAATAGCGTTGGTTAAAAAGTTGACAAGAACCTGCTGTATTTGCCCTGAATTCCCTTTAAACGTCACATCATGTTCTGGCTCACAAAAAATGACATTGTTTTTATACCTATAAAGATTATTGGTGAGTTTAATTGCGGTCTGGAACGCCTCTGTTGCACTTATTTCAGTACGTTTATCAGAGTTCGGGTAAGAAAAGCTTCTCAGTGCTTTAACGATATCAATAATCCGCTCTATTCCCTCTGAAGACTCTTCAAACATCTCAGCAATATCTTTAGCACTGTCTTTTAAGGCGTAATCCTTCTCTAACCTCTCGAAGGTGCTGGCTATGTGTCCGCCGGCCTCACGACACAAGTCGCCTATTTGCTCAAGGGCACTTTGGTAATCATTGAAAATTTCTTTAGCAACTGTTGTGTTACTGCGAACGTAACCAATAGGGTTGTTAATTTCATGGGCAATCCCCGCAGCAAGCTGCCCAAGCATGGCCATTTTATCGGCACTAACAAGCCTTTCTTCCAACTGCTTCCTATCTTCTTGCATTGTTGATATGGCAGCTTCTTGGTGGCTAAGCTTATGGGATTTGAGTTGATAGCGAAGGCCAAAATTCAAATAATGCTTTGTGGTATCGAGTATATAAAGGGTTTCTTCATCGAGATTGTCGTCTTCGGTTAACAACGCTAGCCAAGCAAACTCGTTATCCGCAAGCTCATGCATAAAATGAATAACTCTCGCTTCCTTTTTTGTATCATCGCGCTCAACAGCATTAACACACCAGTGGGCATAACCTTCGGTGAGAGTTAAAGGTAGCTCATTGACAATAAGCGTAGAGAGGTCATTAGCCTCAATCCAACCTTCGTTCGGCGTTAATACTTTATTGTCATCACCTACCACCATATCGCCATTTTTCACAATGAAGGCTTTTCCACAGCGGGCCTGACAAAACTCAACGGCGGACTCAAGCGCAGAGAAAATAAAGGATGCGACAGTGTTGTTTGCACCAAGCTGTGATGCAGAGCGACTTAAATAGAGCAGCTCTCGTTCTCGCTGCTTAGAAGCTTGAAGGGATTTTCGGAGGGCTTGGTTAGCTAAATACGCATCTTGAGAATAGGTTTCTAAAAAGGATTCAGCGTTTTTACGGGCTATTTTTTGGCGCTTTAGCTGCCGCTCTAATGAATTGACGCGGGCTTCAAGCTCGTTAACCCTCTCATTGGCAATGTGGTTTTTCTCATTACTCAAACGTAAGCTACCTTCAAGACAACGACGGGCCTTAAACCTAGACCCGCTTAATTGCTAGCAATGACTAATAATTAGCTAGCGTGTCGAGAATCTGCATCACTCGTGCGCTAGCCTGCTCCATTTCTATAAGCTTAGCATCAGATGTCGATTGATCACCTGCTAATTTTGCTTCTATGGCTGCTTTTCCACTCAAATGTACTGTTGCATGTGGGCTATCAAGCTCTCGGAAAGCTGCTGACTTACCTACATGGCTACCCGTATTTTCCCTGTACCACTGCCCTAAGCGACAATTTGTGTGATCTGATAGTTCGGATACTGACTTATTGCTATACCCGCAAAGCATGGCATAGATATCAGCTTTCCAAACAACATGGTCTAACTTAACGGTTTGAATAAACGTGCTAAAGGCACCATCAGTTATGGTCGATTTCATTGTCTTACAATGGCCCACCATACCTTCGTAACTGCCGTTTAACTCGTTAATACCCGCTTCTAAGTTTTCGTTATTACTGCGCAGTTCGTTTACACCCGACACCGCTTTTGCCGTGCTCTGAATAATGCCGTTTACTAATTCAGATACCTCCGTTGCAGACTTATTCGTTTCAGTCGCAAGCGCTCGTACCTCATCGGCAACCACACTAAAACCTCTTCCCGCATCGCCGGCTCTAGCGGCTTCAATTGCCGCATTAAGTGCTAGTAAGTTAGTTTGGTCTGATATGCTGGTAATGGTTGTAACGAATTTATTAATGTTATCCGCCGTCGTTGATAGACCGGAAATACGCTCACTCATACTGCCCATTTGAACATTTAAGCCGCTCATGTCGTTAACAATGTTGCCAAGCGTTGATGCCGACTGCGAAAACAAGGTATCAATATCGGATATTGAACGGCTTTCGGCTTCGATAGTTTCAAATGCAGCCAGCACTGTTTCCCTAATGCTGTCTATTGACTGTAATGCATCTATCACACACTTGAGAAGTACAGAATCATTAGCCTGAGTTCCCGCGGCAGTCAGCTCTTCAACTTCGTTAGCTAAGGCTGAGTTTTCAGCTTCTAATTGCGCTACCTTATCCAAGGTATCTTGAAGACGCATTTCTAGCTGCCTAGCTTGCGCTTCTTTTTCTTCATATTTACCGCGTGAAACAAACATATAATTTACCGAAAAGTGAGAGTAATTCGTTTTTTCAAGAGTAACAGAAAGTAAACCGCAGTGACTATTAACCTGAAGTAGAAAACGAACATAAAAGCATGTAGTTACGTTATCGACCATACCACGCGCTGCTTTAACGCTTTACTTATTTTCAGCTGTTAAGGGCCTTTTATGATTTTAGATAAGAGTTTGGCGATAAAAATAAGGTTCAACACTGGATAGCGGGCCTACAGTTTCTCACTGCAAATGCCGTGTAAGAGTGTGAACTTGCAGTAGCAAATTTTATCAACGTTTAGATGAATAGTAGGAAACAGCTTATTAGTAACATTTCAACAAATTGAAAAGAGGTTACCATTGCAGCATTTTTAGCTGATGTCTTTTTTAAGCAGTTGGGCTGCGGTTTTGAGCAAAAATTAACAGTCGCTAACCAATTATTTACTTGCCTTATTGTTGCGGTGATTTTCCACAATGGTGTTTGAAACGCTAATTTTAATGTTTGCGCTATTAAGTGTAGCGACACTTCTTCAAACGCTGAGCGGCTTTGGCTTTGGTCTTATCGTGGTCTCTAGCTTTACTCTGCTTAACATCATGCCGCTTACGGCAACCACGTTTTTAGTCAGTTTTTTAAGCTTGTTTAACTCTGTTAGCTTGGTGTTTAGAAACACCCACCATGTAAATAAACAGGCCTTCATAATCTTACTATCAACAGCAATCCCATTTTTAGCCATAGGCTATGTGCTGTTGGAGTACCTTTCACAATACATGTCAAACTGGCTAAATGTGTTACTTGGGTGCATTATTTTATTGTGTTGCGCACTACTGCTGGTTAAGCGCAGTGTTTCGTCGACTTCGCCTTTCGGTTTTGGTGTAGCAGGCGCACTAAGCGGAGTGCTCGGCGGATTGTTTTCAACATTCGGACCACCGGTTGTATTTCAATGTTACCGCCAAACTTGGTCAATTGTAGAAATCCGCATTACGTTGCTCGCGTTCTTTTGTATGACTTCGCTACTAAGACTCATTGTAGTTCCTTTCGGTACACTGCCCTCTTACGACATGCTTATATCGACACTTTTCGCCGTGCCTGTGGTACTCATTTTCACACGAATTGGACGCCTTCTTACAGCTAGAGTATCTGCAAAACACATTCGAGCCCTTGCTTTACTGATGCTTACCCTAAGTGGCAGTCTGCTTATCATTCAAAATATACAGATTTGACATAAAAGCATGTAAATAGAGCGCTGTGAATGCAACTCGGTAAATAAGTGCTATTTCGAGTGTTCAATTTCTACATGTTCGTTGTTGTGAGAATGTCGATGAAGATGATCTTTACTATCTCTACATGGCTCTCCAGGAAGCTCAAATTCTATTGTTGTATGAGCAAGCTGAAATTCAGTCAAACGCTCTGCAACTTCACTTTTGAGCCTTAGCAGCGTCTGTGTATCCACATTACAGTCAATAACTAAATGGGCGGTGAGAACATGCTGTTCACCGTCTAATGACCAAAAGTGCAGATGATGAACTTCCTCGACATGAGGCACTTCAAGCAGCGCGCTGCGAATTGCTACTCTGCTTTCTTGATTTGGTACGCCCTGTAAAAACAGTTTCATGGTTTTCACCACATACCGCACAACGTTGATCGAGATAAATAGCGTAAATATGATGGAGAGAATAGGATCAAGAATTGGCCAGTGTACAAACTGCAATAAAATGGCAACACATAACACTGCAACCCACCCCATCACATCTTCAATTAGGTGCCAGTTGAGCACTTTCTCGTTCAAAGAGTGGCCGCCACTTAATTTATAAGCTGCGAATCCATTAACCGCTATTCCCATTATCGCTAGTACTATCATGCCTTCAGTGACTGGCATGGTGGGGTTAAATAGTCTCGGTATTGCCTCAAGCAATATCCATATTGAACCCACAATCAAAATCAGTCCATTTATCATCGCTCCAAGCAAACTTAGCCGCTTAAAGCCGTAAGAATACTTTTCCGTTGCAGCTTTATGCCCCAGCTTACTGAGGTACCAAGCAAGGCCTATAGATAGCGTATCGCCAAGGTCGTGCACTGCGTCAGCCATAATAGCCACACTGTTTGTTAACCAGCCGCCAATAAATTCAATAATGGTGAAAACAAAATTTAGCCAAAAAGCCCAACCTATTCTATTACTGTCAGTAACCTTACTTTCGTGGTGGTGAGCGTGGCTATGCACGTGGTGATGGTGATGATGCATTTGTAGTGCTTCCATTTTTAGGTTCGACCATCAATAAAAAGACGGCCGTTTTTTTATTGTATTATCAAAATGCAGTGTTAGCGATTTTCACAAGCTGAGAAAACATTTACTCACTGACTATCTTTGCTTTTCTCGTTTACACCTAATTTCGCACACAAAATCTCAACATGCCGTAACACTTCTAGGCAAATACATACTTTAGAATAAACAACATATTCACAAATTTAGAGTTCCGCAATTGATACTGGTGGCAACTGATTCCACGTTCTCAAACAAAAGTAACAAAAAAACAATCTCACCCGGAAAATAAAAGCATATTTTTCATGGTGATACACATAGAAAAAGATTGTTAAATCTTTGTAGAAAATCGAGAGGAGAGCAGCTGTTTAATGGCAATATACAAAACTGTTAAACACTTTACACTCGCTGTTTAATGTTAAAAATATGAAAATATGATTGATCTTTTGATCGCAAGGCCTTAATGTTAGCAAAATGTAAGCGCTTCCAAATTTATTACGCCGAATTTTGTAAGCGCTTTCAAAAAAATATAAGCCATCGCGGCGATTTCTTTACAACACTCTTAGCAGGGCTGAAAGCAATGACTAAACATGCATCAAAAATTACGCGGATTACCGCCGCGTTGTCAGTCACGACCCTATTTGGCTGCGGTGGTGGAGCCACCACATCCACAGATATCGACGTCGTTGACGCGTCAGCGCCGGTTTCAGACTGGCAGCTAGTCTGGAGCGACGAATTCGACGGTTCAAGCATCGATGAAAATAAATGGACCCACGAAGTAGATTGCGCCGGCGGTGGTAATAACGAAGCACAGTGTTACACCGACAGCGAGAGTAACTCATTTGTCGACAACGGTATGCTAAATATTGTTGCTCTTCCCGCAGAAGAAGGAGCGCCTAAGCCGTACACATCTGCACGCCTAAATACACGTTATAAAGGCGACTTTAAATACGGCCGTATTGAAATGCGTGCGAAAATGCCTGAAGGTCAAGGTTCTTGGCCAGCATTTTGGATGATGCCAACCGACGAAGTATACGGCGGATGGCCACGCTCTGGTGAAATCGACATCGTGGAAGCAGTGAACCTTAAAGCTGCCGACATCGATGGCAATCCTGAAAATCATATCTACGGCACACTGCACTACGGCCAAGAGTGGCCGAACAACGACAGTTCAGGCCAAGCTTATTCGCTACCAAACGGTGCTAACCCTGCCGACGATTTCCATACCTATGCCATTGAGTGGCAAGAAGGCGAAATCCGCTGGTATATGGACGGTTACTTGTATGCTACGCAGCGTCGTTCTGAAGTACGCGAAAATAGTAAAGGTGAAGCCACCGGCCTTTCACACCGCGGCTGGTATGCAGAATACTATGAACAAGGCACAGGTGAGTTAACAACTCATTGGGACAATGCACCTTTCGACCAAGAGTTTTATCTTATTTTAAACCTTGCTGTTGGAGGAGCATGGCCTGAGTCTGTGAATGAAACAGGTATCGACGCTGAAGCATTTGCAGAAGGTCAAAGCCTTGAAGTTGACTATGTTCGTGTTTACGAATGTGCATCAGACCCAATGACAGGCAAAGGCTGTGAAACGGTTCGCCCAGGTTACGACTCACTTGAAGATGCGCTAGTTGAAGGCGCGGCTCCAATTCCGTCACCACCCTCTACAGGTATCGCGCAGAACCTGACTATTTTCGACGGCACGCCTAATCCAAACTGGCCAGCATGGGACTGCTGCGGTGGTTCTACTCCTGCACTCGTTGAAGATGCAGAAGAAGGTCAGGTTTACGAGTTTAGTATTGGTGACGCGCCAACAGTGATGGGCTTTATTAGTCGCTCGGCATTTATCACCGACCCAGATGGCCAAGCTTCACCGTTTGACGCTTCGCCAATGGAAGAAACTGGCAGCATTAAGTTTGACTTAAAAACCGTGGCACTTCCCAACAACGCAACAACTTCATGGTTATTTAAAGTTGAGAGTTCAGAGGGCTCTACCTTCGCCGAACTTCCTCTAAAGGATGGCTACGTAGGTCCAGCGGATGTAGCAGGCGACACACCTGAGCAAGGCGTGTGGGAGTCGTACGAATTCCCACTGAGTGTATTAGCAGAGGCAGGCCTAGACACCAGTGCCATCGACGTAATCATGGTATTCCCACTGTGGGATACGGGCAGCGGTGCGGTGTATCGCATGGCCAACGTTGAAATTTCACAAGAAGGCGGTGCGTCATACCCTGAGCTTACTATCTTCGAAGCTGGACAAAATCCAAATTGGCCAATGTGGGATTGCTGTGGCGGTTCAACACCAACTGAAGAAATGGATGATGAAGAGCACGGCCTTACTGCTGAGTTCCGTATAGGCGCAGATCCAACAGTTATGGGCTTCACCACTCGTGCTATTGATGGCGGCGGTGCTACTCCATTTGACGCTACTGCACTTACCGATGGTGGTCTACTTCAATTCGAGATGAGAGTTGTTAGCTCGCCAAATAATCCAGACTCAACTTGGTTATTCAAAATTGAATCAAACGACGCTGCCACTGCTGTGGAGCTTCCACTTAGCGACAGCGTAGAAGGTCAGGTCCCTGTTGAAGGTGAGTGGCAGACTTACACGTTCTCCATTGCCGATTTACAAGCTCGAGGCTTAGATGTAAGCGGTATTGACGTCATCATGATATTCCCAGCGTGGAGCACGGGTGAAGGAGCAGTTTATCGCTTAGATAATGTGAAGTTCTTCCACCCTGATAGCGGCAACGAAGCTCCAGCAGGCGGATTGAACATTTTCGCTGACACCGCTGCAGAGCAATGGTCTATCTGGGACTGCTGTGGTGGTTCAACACCAACAGAAGAAGTAGACGACGCTGAGCACGGAACCGTTGCTGAATTTAGAATTGGTGAAACACCAACGGTAATGGGTTTCCTTGCTGATGAAGACGTGTCTTACGACGCATCGGCATTACTTTCTACAGGCGTAGTTCGCTTTGAAATGAAAGTAAGCGCAATGCCAATTGATACATCAGGTGATTGGTTATTCAAAATTGAATCAATTGGCGCATCAACCGCAGTTGAACTCCCTATGTCTGCAAGCTTAGAGGGTGTTGCCCCAGTTGAGGGCGAGTGGCAGACATACACTTTCCCACTGCAAACTCTTTATGACGCAGGCCTGGATATCAGTGCTATCAACGTTCTTATGATGTTCCCTACATGGGGGACAGGTAATGGCGCTGTATACCGCGTAGACAATGTTGAAATAGCAGCACAGTAATAAAGCAATGTGCCGCCAGTAGCCCTGGCGGCACGTCAAATTGATAAGAATTAGTAGGCAATTATGAAAAACACTACCTTTAAAAAGACCCAGCTTGCCACTTCTATGGCTTTGTTATTGGGCTCTACCTTGGCAATGCCTAGCTATGCACAAGAAGACGAAACAGCCACTCCAGAAGAAGGCGAAGTTGAAGTTATCCAAGTTAGCGGTATACGCGGCAGTATGATTCGCTCCATGGACTTAAAACGCAGTTCAAACGGTGTTGTTGATGCAATATCGGCAGAAGAACTTGGTAAGTTCCCAGATACCAACTTGGCAGAGGCGCTTCAGCGTATTACCGGTGTAACCATAAGCCGTAATAACGGTGAGGGTAACGAAATCACGGTACGTGGTTTTGGTCCAGAATTTAACTTGATAACGCTAAACGGCCGTCAAATGCCGGGTACAGGTTTCACTCGTTCATTCAATCTGTCTAACCTCTCATCTGAAGGTGTTAACACGCTTGAGCTTCAAAAAACTGCTCGCGCTGAAAACCCAAGCGGTGGCCTCGGTGCAACGGTGAATATCATTACCATGAAGCCACTAGCGCAATCAGGGCAGCAAGCCTCATTTTCAGTAAAGGGTATTTACGATACCTCAAACGAAGAAGGTGATGATGTAACACCTGAAATTGCAGGTGTTTACAGCAATACTTTTGCCGATGACATGTTTGGTTTTGGTGTATCTTTTTCTCACCAAGAGCGTGACTTCCAGCAGCAAGCGGCGAACATTCAGGGCTGGCAGTTACAAGAGAACGATGCGCTACCTGAGTTAGACCCAGAAAATGTAGTTGATAACCGTTCTAACATTACCAATGCTGCGTTCTTCCCTAAAGATATGAACTACAGCATTAGTGATGTTCAGCGCGAACGTTCAAATGCGCAAGTGACCTTCCAGTTCCGTCCTATCGACGACTTCACAGCAACGGTAGACTACACGGCGTCTCGTGCTACCACAGGAACTAACACCTGTCTCTTATACACATCTCCGAGCCCACGAGACAGGCAGAAATC
>OJFL01000929.1_pt1 | contig 12925 bp, 8 predicted proteins | sample 1594131 | NCBI WGS metagenome assembly OJFL01 (sample SAMN05416782, study PRJEB24817) | seawater metagenome | isolation source: Sea water | place: Canada:Atlantic | collected 2013-07 | reverse complement strand
GTACAGTGCAAGGTCGTGTGGTTAGCAACAAGATGGATAAAACCATTACTGTTGTAGTTGAACGTTTTGTTAAGCACCCTATCTATGGGAAGTTCATCAAGCGCTCTACTAAGCTTCACGCCCACGACGAAAGTAATGTATGCAATAAAGGCGACGTAGTAACAGTACGTGAATGTCGTCCACTATCTAAGAACAAAACTTGGATGCTTGTAGACGTTATTGAAAAAGCAGGCGTTTAATCGTTCTCTTTTTTAGTCTCTAAAAAAGCCGCTCTTGAGCGGCTTTTTTGTTTTTTGGCGCTGCTAGAAACTCTTTAAACGAGTATACTCACCTACCATATACCTTATGGTTAACACATAACGTGTTAGCTATTCTCATTGTGTTAAGGACTAAGGATACATTATGTCTGCTGACCAGCGAGACAGTGTAAAACCCACTCTCATCGATGAACTATGTCGCTATTTGTATTCGTTCGTTCTTCTTTTACTCATACCTCTGGTTTTATTCAAATTCGCGGGAAAGAAAAATAGTCAAGGTGCGGACAATTCTCACGGACGTTTTGAGCGCTTTGGTATGGTACCTACGCCTCGTCAAAAGAATGGCTATTTATTTCATTGTGTCTCAGTCGGCGAAGTCGTAGCGGCGTCCTGCGTTATCAAGCAATTACTTGTAGCAGAACCTAACACAAGCATAACGGTGACCACTACAACCGCTACAGGCTCTGCTCGAGTGCGGGATATCTTCGGCGACAAGGTCAATCATTTCTATTTACCGTTCGACTTGCCAATCTTCATGTTACTGATGTTACGGCGTGTACAACCAAAGGCTATGCTTATCACTGAAGTTGAGTTATGGCCCAATCTAATACACATATGTTGGAAGCAAAACATCCCGGTTATCGTGATAAACGCGCGAATGACGAGTAGATCTGCAGTTCGATATAAAAAAATAGGTAAGCTATTTAAACCTCTACTGCTCAAAATCAGTCACGTTTGTGCTCAAGGGCAAGATGACTACCGGAATTACCTCTCTCTAGGGCTTTCTTCAAACAAGCTAACGCTGACAAATAATATTAAGTTCGATCAAGCAGCGTCTGTAAATCAGAATATCAAAGGGTTCATGAAGCTAGAACAGCATGATGGCCCCGTATTGGTGGCGGGAAGCACCCATGCACCCGAAGAATCTCAAATATTAGAAGCCGCTGCCATATTGTGGAACGTGCATCCGAATTTGAAAGTGGTGATTGTGCCCAGACACCCAGAGCGTTTTGATGAAGTAGCAGAGCTGTTAACGACAAAAAAAATACCTTTTACTCGTAGTTCAGTCGGGACAACTTTGCACGCGGGCGTGAGCGTTGTGCTACTTGATGAGATGGGCAAACTCAATGATGCTTATTCTGTGGCTACAATAGCGTTCGTTGGAGGTTCTATTGCACAAAAGGGCGGACATAATGCGCTTGAGCCCGCCGCATTTTCCTTGCCCATTCTAATGGGGCCTAACGTTTATAATAACCCTGTAATCTGCCACTATTTAGTAGAACGAGGGGCACTAACGATTATTCAAGATGCAGTGAGTATTGCCGAGGCGTGCAATACTTTTTTATCTTCTGATCAGCTTTGCAAAAAAGCAGGAAGAGCTGCAGGCTTGGTGCTCGAAGAAAACAGTGGAGCGCTTGATAAGACCATTGAGTGTATAGCTGGATTTACTGAACGGTAATGTGAGTAAAACACTCAGCCTACTCTTTGATACCTTATACTTTTGGCTAATAATCGAACCCCGAAACTGTGCGCTCCTGCACAGAATTGGGACGTTGTATGATTCGCCATACTCTTAAATTACATTAAATTTTATGTAACCGCATGAAAATAAAAAGAATATTAAAAGTGGTTCGACCTTTGCTATAAGACGGTAGACGACGTGACTTCGGTAAAACTCAAATAACAAAGCTCACAAACTAATGGGCACTGTTTCACGCGTTTTCCAGGGAGAGACCTCCTGCCGCTGGCAGGAGGTTTTCTTACTACATTTCTTTATACACTGCTTTGTCGCTTAGCCTTGCTCCGCTGACGCCTCCTCAGACACTGACACTCTTTCAGGCTCCACAAGACTGATAAGACGCCATCCCGGCTTAGGTTCAAGTTCTCTACCGTTAACAAAAGTAAAGCTCTTATTATCAGCATCTATGGCAATAAGTGGCGTCGCTCTATCGCCGTATTTGTGGATGTACTGCTCATAATCAAACTCTTCTGACAGTGGCGTTGTTTTTATCGTTGACTCCCTAGCCACGGCAGAGGCTAAATAGCCATACGTTACGCCTTCATCAAACAAGGTAAGTTTTTTTGCATACTGCTCACTAACTTGATGGCTAGGTCTCGTGGATTGTTCGTTGTTAGTCAGTGCCCAAACTTTGTCTTTTCCCAACGTATGCTCAAAGTGGTAGGCAATTGGCGGGTTAAGCTGCTTGTACGGTGACATAATAAGCACTGTGCCAATAGTCGATATATCTAGGTGGCGCGCTGCATGCTCTGACATAGGGTTGCCAAAGTACACAGGGATATCCATCATTCTGGCCTCGCGTATGGCATCCCAATTTGTATCTGTAACAATTACGTCGAGTTTCTGATTGATCATTTCAGCGGCTAGCATTCGATTAAATTTACTGCCACCGAATATTAAATATCCCGTTGGCGCTGGTGCCCGCACTTTAAGAAGAGTTGCTACCGTTCGCGCTGTTACACTTTGCACAACCACAGTGGCAATGATAACCATAAACACAATGGGCACTATGATACCAGCGCCCTCATAACCAATCTCTTCAAGCTTCAAGGAAAAAAGCGCCGACACTGCTGCGGCAACAATACCACGAGGAGCTATCCAACTTAGTAACGCTATTTCATTCAGCTTTAAGCCAGTGCCAATACTCGATATAAGAACAGACACGGGTCTTGCTACAAACATAATGGTGGCCAGCACTATCACAGAGCCCCAGCCAACTTCTGCAACTGAATTAAGGTTGAGTCGAGTGGCTAGCAAAATAAATAACCCAGATATCAGAAGCACACTCAGGGTTTCTTTAAACTCAAGAATATCTTCCACATCCACATTTTTCATATTTGCCATTACCATGCCGGTAATCGTGACGGCTAATAGCCCAGATTCGTGAGCAACATAGTTAGAGGCCGCAAAGACACCTAAGATAATTGTTAGAACCGCAGTGTTGAGAAGGTAGTGTGGGATCCAATCTTTGCGAACGCATAGCCCAAGGAAATAGCCAGATGCTAGCCCAAGCACAGAGCCTATGCCGATAGTTTTACCAAAAGCAATAAACGTCTGTGAGATTGCATTTTCTTGCGAGGCAACAATGAACTCGAAAACCAAAACGGCGAGCAGGGCGCCTATCGGATCGATAATTATACCTTCCCATCGAAGAATGTTAGCTAGGTTAGTATGCGGTCTTACCGTTCTTAGCATTGGAACTATCACGGTGGGCCCAGTTACCGTTACGATAGCGCCAAACAAAAACGAAAGCTGCCAAGTAAGATCCAAACTATAGTGCGCAACCGCAGCAGAAATAGCGCCGGTAATTAATACCCCAACGGTGCATAAGTTACGCACCATATTGCCATGACCGGCTATGTCTTTAAATTTGAGTGTAAGAGACCCTTCGAAAAGAATTATAGCAACAGACAGCGAGACTACTGGGAATAGAAGGTCGCCAAACAATGCGTCTGCATCGAGTACGCCAAAAACTGGCCCCACTAATATACCTGCTATTAACAAGGGGAGAATAGCGGGAAGTCGAATTCTATAGGCTAGGTATTGGCAACCAATAGATAGCAAACCAACAGAAACAAGAGAGAGCAAGGGGTCAGACACGATTATTTCCTTATTTACACCCGTTAATTCCGTAGCGATGCGTTACGTGCTGCTACTTTATTAATATTTGTTTATGGTTACGCTAGCACACAATGTTTAGACCAATACCTCATTACTTGCGATTTTTTGCAAGACGGATAAACAATATCTGATAACCTCATATAATGGAATGAATACGCTACATTGAGAATTCGTGTGAAATTAATCTTGGGTTTAACCTTCGCTTTTACTGCAACCGCACTTGTAAGTGCGTGCTCCTCGATTCCAGTGCCCTCGACTCCCTTAAATATTACTAAGACGATTATGCTCCCAAAAGCACTTTCGGAAACATCCGGGTTGTCTTGTGCCGACGACAATCAAATATTGTCTATTAACGATTCTGGAAATGCACCAGTGGTGTATAGCGTGAGTTATGATGGGACGATAACAGAAGAATTAGCACTATCGATCAGAAATAATGATTGGGAAGCCATTACCGCAGACGACGAATACTTATTTGTTGCAGACATTGGCAACAATAAAGGGCAGCGAGAACAGCTAGAAGTGTATAAGGTTAGTCGTCAAGACATCAATAATGTAACGCCCCTTGTTATAAAATATGCAGATAATAACCCTGCGGGTAATATTCCCTATGCCCATGATTTTGACGCTGAAGCTTTGGTAAAGAAAGGCAGTGAATTACTTTTATTTTCGAAAAGTTGGCGCTCTGGTAATACCCATATTTACCAAATCAATGATCGAGTTAATGAGGAAAAACTAGCGCAAATGCTCACACCTTTCGCATCAATAGAAGGGTTACCGGGTGTAGTAACGGGCGTCGATTATGACGCAAGCAAAAATCAATATGTGGTTGTAGGGTACAAGTCAGATCCGTTTGGAAATTTCGCAGCGTTTATGGCATCACTCTCTAGCACATTTGCGGTAGTGAATATTTGGCCGCTGGAAGGATACAAACAAGTTGAAGGGGTATGCGTAGATAGCGAAGGGGCTTACTGGTTCAGCGAAGAAGCCACTGAAGGGCGTGCTGCTTCACTTTCAAAAGCCCAGGTTTTATAGCAGCGATAGCAGCAACTTATACAAACCGTACAACAACTGTAAAAAAATCCCACAATACAACATAGCTTTTATACCAACACGTTGGCAATAATGCCCAGTTAGAGGAGCTCTCACATCAAGCACATTAGTGAGTCTGGCTTTCAGGTTAAAGCCAGACTCACACGAGAAAAGAGCAGTATTATATTTTAAATCGGTTAACCTCTACCGAGAGCGCCTTTGCAAGTGCATCTAATTTATCGCTAACGCTTACCAAAATATGTGTAGCGTTTAATGTCTCTTCGCTTGAGGCACTGATGTCATTAATATTGCGACTAATATCCTCAACCACTACAGCTTGCTCTTCAGTCGCAGTAGCTACCTGTGTGTTTACATCGTTGATAGTTGAGATCTCATGCGTGATTTTTTGCAGTAATACATCAATTTCGTTAGTTGCAGATACAACGTCGTCAGTCTTAGCGCGACTGGTTTCCATTTGATCTACAGCAGACTTGGAGTCTTGTTGAAATTTATCAATTTTCACCTGAATTTCGTCTGTAGCCTGTGCTGCACGTTGCGCAAGGGTTCTCACTTCGTCCGCTACCACCGAAAATCCTCTTCCGTGGTCACCGGCTCGCGCAGCCTCAATAGCCGCATTCAGCGCAAGTAGATTAGTTTGCTCTGAAATCCCTCGAATGGTATCAAGAATGCCGCCAATCGCTGCAGTATGCTCATCAAGAGACTGAATAACACCAGATACTGATTGAATCTGCCCTGATAAGTCTTGAATGGCCATAACGGCCTTTTGGGTTATTTGGCGGCCTGCAACAGAATTAGTATTCGCTTGATTTGCATTTTGTGCTGCATGGGTAGCAGATTGCGCCACCTCATTTACTGTGCTTCCCATTTGAGTTAAAGCCGCTGCTGCTTGTAGCGTTTGGTCTCGCTGGCTCTTGGTTGAAAGCTCAGTTTGCTGCGATTGTTGCGTTACGTCTGCAGCAGAGCTTTTAAGTGCCTGGCTCGTTGTAGCGACTTGAGTGATAGTGGCATGCAGATGACCAATAAACTGATTGAAACCCTCTACCAGTCTGGCAATTTCTTTTTGCTCGGGCACGGGAATCCGAGCCCGTAAATCACCGCCGCCTTGACCTAGTTGTTGAAAAATATCCGCCAGAGACTCTAAAGGCTTTGTGAGCGTTCCTGCTAACCAAATTCCGATCACAGCAAAACCCGCAGCAATAATGAGCGCCCAAATAATAATTTGTTGGCTACCTGCGTTTAGCGAAGCGTAAAGTTCGCTCTCTGGTACCTGAGCAACGACATACCATCCCGCCTTTTTCACATAGGTACTCGCAAACAGCATTTTACCGTTGCTTTGCTCGCTAGTGGCCATGGCAAAATCTTGCTTTGTAAGAAGCGTAGAGGCGGTTTTGCTATCACTTACAGAAGCCAGCTTGGCTTTACCCAATAAGCTTGTATCGGGGTGCGCAATCACAGTGCCCGAGCCATCAACCAAATATACAAAGCCTGTTTGTGCAATCTTAACCGCATTGATGATAGTAAGTAACTCGTCTACCGATTTTGCAACGCCAGACATACCGCGACCGTTGACCTCCTGATAATTGGCAAACAGTCGATAGCCTTCGCCTGGCTCGTTATATAAGCTCAGCGAAATAGGCTCACCGCTGTCTTTGTAGGCAAAAAACCAACCGTCAAATTCATCATTTTTTAATGTGCGTAAAAAGCCGTCTTGATTCCAATATTTGTAGGTGTTTCTATCTACAAAAGAAGCAACGGTGAGGTCGTTAAAATTCACTATGTTGTTGAGATAGCTCAGCAACCTTTGCTCGCCATTTCTGTCGGCACCCGCAGCCGACCATGCGAGAATATCTGGGTTCGACGCTATGCCATGAGCTACCGTTAGCATTACGCTTGCTTCACTATCAACCCGGTTGCCAATTTGTTTAAGGAGTGCAGGAAGTTGCAGGGTTTCCATATTCTCTTTAACGAGATCTCGTGCAATCCATTGGCTTATAGAACCAACTAAAATGGATGCTGCTAACACAGCAACAATGAGAGAAATAATGAGTTTTTGTTTAATACTGAAAGTCATAGCTTTCGACCACGTAAGTTAATGCTGAAAAAGTGACGTGGCATTGAGGCATAGCAACGTCCGAATGAAAACAGCGCTATTTGGCTGATTACACTATGCAGTATTCTTATTATTTTGCCGCACAGATTTTTTTAAAGCTGTCGAATAGAGAATATCGACCAGTGTCCGCTAAAGTTAACCTTAAGTGGTAACAATATCAGGCTCGTAATTGTGCGGCATAATTGACCATAGGGTCAATGAAAAAAGCCGCCCTATTTGGCGGCTTTGTAAGCGGAATGTGACCGGTGTAAACAGGTTGTTTACTGGTCGCTGTCAGATGGAATTGGGAAGCCTCTGTCGCGCATTAGTGCATCAACTTTTGCGTCTCTTCCACGGAATTTGCGGTAGGCCTCACCTGGATCCATGGCATTGCGTACAGAGAATAAGTATTTCACTAAACGCTCACCTACTTCTTTATCGTAGAAACCACCCGGCGCTTCCATAAAGGCTTCTGCTGCATCTGCTGTCAGCACTTCTGCCCACATGTAGCCATAATATGCAGCAGCATAACCTTCGCCCGAGAAAACATGCCCAAAGTGTGGAGAACGGTGACGCATCACTATTTCCTCAGGCATATCTATTTTCTTCAGCTCTTCGCTTTCAAATGCATCTGGCTCAATCTTGCTTGGGTCAGTTGTATGATACTTCAGATCCATGATAGCAGAAGCCATATACTCAGTGGTTTTGAAGCCTTCGTTGAACGTAGATGCTTTCTTAATCTTTTCAACAAGTTCAGCAGGGATAGGCTCACCAGTTTCATGATGTACAAGGTAGTTATTGATCACTTCGTCTGTGGTTAACCAACGCTCAAGAAGTTGCGACTGAAACTCTGTGTAGTCTCTAACGCCAGAGTGTGACGATGGATACTTCACGTCTGCCGATAAGAAGTGAAGGGCATGACCGAACTCGTGGAAGTACGTTTCAGCGTCATCGAAAGAAATGAGTGTAGCTTCGCCTTCAGCACCCTTTACGAAGTTAGAGTTGTTTGAAGAAAGAACGGTCTTCTTACCATCGAATGTTGTGTATGAGCGGTAGGTTGTTGCCCATGCGCCCGAGCGCTTACCTTGACGAGAGAAGGGGTCTAGATACCACAAACCAATGTGTTCACCGGTGTCTTTATCGGTGACTTCCCACACTTTTACGTCTTCGTGGAATACTGGCACTTTTCCTTCCTCAACAGGAGTGAAGTTAAAATTGAAAAGGCGACCCGCTACGTAAAACATAGCCTCACGAAGTTTATCAAGCTGTAGATATTGTTTTACTTCATTTGAGTCTAAGTCATATTTCGCCTGGCGCACTTTTTCAGCATAGAAGCGGTAATCCCAAGGCTCAATCGTAATATCTGCGCCTTCTTTGTTGGCAATGGCCTGCATGTCGGCGACTTCTTCTTCAACCCTAGCAATGGCTGCTGGCCATACTTTCATCATAAGGTCCATGGCGTTCTCGGGGTTTTTTGCCATACGATCTTCTAAGCGCCATTGAGCATAGTTTTCGTAACCTAACAGTTCAACACGCTCATCTCGCAAGGTCAGAATGCGTTTGATAATTTCGTTATTATCAAAGCTGTCTGCATTGTCGCCACGATTATAATAGGTACGCCATACTTTCTCGCGCAGGTCACGGTTTGTTGAATACGTTAAAAACGGGTCCATAGAAGAACGTGTGTTAGTGATGGCATATTTGCCTTCTTCACCACGAGATTCAGCCGCCGCTTTCGCCGCAGTAACAAACGAGGATGGAAGACCGTCGAGCTGGTCTTCTGTAATGTTAGTTACGTAATTTTCTTCGTCCGCAAGTACGTTATTAGAAAACTTGGTATGCAGGGTAGCAAGCTCTTGATTAATCTCGGCATAGCGTTTCTTCGCTTCACCATCTAGCGTTGCGCCATTGCGGGCAAAACGGTTATATGTCATCCAAGCAATACGCTGTTCTTCAGGCGTAAGCGTGTTTAACTCATCAGATTCGTAAACTGCTTTTACACGGGCAAACAGTTTTTCGTTTTGCGTGATTTTTGTCGAAAAAGCAGAAAGTTTTGGAGACATCTCTGCCTGAATTGCACGAAACTCAGGGCTAGATTTATTTGAACTCCAAATGCCGTAATAGGTAAATACCCGGCCTAGTTCATCACCAGCGCGCTCCATAGCAACGATTACGTTTTCAAACGTTGGTGGCGCCTCGTTATTGGCAATGGCATCAATCTCTTTTAGGTTTAACTCCATAGCTTTTTCAAGCGCAGGCTTCAAATCTTCCAGCGACATTTTATCGAATGCCGGTACGCCGCCGTAGGGGCCTTTGAATTCTTGTAATAAGACATTATCGAATTGTGCTGTACCTGATGCGTCTGCAGTGCTTGTTTCTGGCACTGGCGCTACTGATGTTTCGGCTACTTTTTGTTCTGAACATGCACCTAATGCTACAACAACAGCCACAGCGGTAAGTGAGGCTTTAAATTTTCCCATGATACTTCCTGTCATTTGTTATGTTTTTATATCGTCGTATTGCTATATGACTTCGACGTAACCCCATAGTAAGGCAATGCAAATATAAGATAAATGCTCTTTACCGTAATTCGTAGGCCTGTCGCGGTTTAAACGGCAAATTCGCAGCACGGCGAAGGCGTATGTAATTCGTCGAAATTGATTAATTTTTGATTGGCATTTTGAATGCTAAAAATTACACTGCGCCGGTAAAAATCACTGCCGTTAAAAACCTTTTTTCTTCTTATTTTTATGAGTGAAGCGCGATGTTTGAACTTTTGTTACATGCTTTTCCGGTTGCGTTTGCCGTTGCCTCGTTTTGGTCCAATACAGAACGCAAGTTGCTGCTGTTGAATCTGGGTCTTTGTGTGGCCATTGGTTCATTACTGGTATTTGAGCAAGCGTGGGGAGGAGCAATCGTTATTACGGTGGCGGGATTAAGTACCAGCTATCGTCTAATAAAACAGAAACTGCTGTCACCTATTGCCACTTATATAACGCTGATATCTATGATGTGCCTTGTGTTAACGGTGAACAACCTAACGGGGAAAACGTCATTTATTGAAACCATGCCTGTATTTACGTTTATGGCGTATCGTTTCGGTGAGCTTCACTGCAAAGAGGCGGGGTTAAGAATTTGCATGATAGTGGGGTCGTTAAACTTTACTCTGTACGGCATAGTAACGGGTACCTGGGGACTGGCTATTACAGAAGCGCTATTTGCGTTATCCAACCTGTGGTATTACATGAAACTCAGACGCGCAATGCGTGTGAGTCCGGTGTAACAAAAGCATAGTTAAAGGAGGCTAGATTACCTCCTTTAAAATGAACGTTTACGCAAATACCACGGTTTTGTTTCTGTGAATAATGACACGGTCTTCTAAGTGGTAACGCACACCGTGAGCAAGAGCGGTAACTTCACAATCTTTACCTTTGCGCACCATATCTGCTGCATTATCACTGTGGCTAATTCGCTTCACACTTTGCTCAATAATAGGGCCTTCGTCTAAGTCTTTAGTAACATAGTGACACGTTGCACCAATTAATTTTACGCCACGGTCGTAGGCCTGTTGATATGGCTTCGCGCCGGCAAAGCTTGGTAAGAAACTATGGTGAATATTAATTGCTTTGCCCTGCAACTCTTGGCACAGCGTATCGGGGAGTATTTGCATAAAACGTGCAAGAACAGTTAGGTCAATTTTGTATTCTTGCAGTAACGTTTTAATTTGAGCAAATGCGGCTTCTTTTCCCAAGGCTTTAAAGTCTACCCAGTGGAAAGGGACTTTATACCAGTCAGCAAATTGTTTCATTTGCGGGTGGTTTCCAATAATGACGGGGATGTCACAGTACAATTCACCCGTGTGCCAACGGTGAAGAATATCGACTAAACAATGGGACTCTAAGCTAGCCAGAAGCGCAACTCGTTGCTTTTTCGATGAATCAGTAAACTTCCAATTCATCTGATATTCGTTGGCAAGAGGAGTAAATTCTTTCACAAAACTTTCGGCATTCAGCGTAAGTGTACTGGCACCAATTTCATGGCGCATGAAGAAGCGGCCTGTTTGCAGATCGGTATGATGACTTGCCTCTACTATAGTGGCGTTATGGTCTGCTAAGAACTGAGAAACACTGGCTACAAGACCAACCTGATCCGGACAATCTATGACTAATTTATAAGTTTGTTGCATTGATAAAAGGAGACTTCGATAAAGGTTGAACCCTTTTTACCTGTCAACGATAGTGATGTAAAGAAATTAGCGCACCAATGGTCTGGTAAGCCTTGACTATAATAATGAATACCCTACTCAGTGATCCCTCTTCTGAGCTTTTCTCTAACAGACATACTGTATTCCAGTGACCAAGAATGGCGAATAGGATAGGTGACTCCCTGTGGTGTTGAAACCGACTCAAACAAGTGAAATGCGTCAACCTGAACATCAATGTTTGGCGGAAAAAGCGGGAGCGGCAAAGCCGATGTCGCTTTTCGAACCATAGTAACGTGAGGTTTATATTCTTTACTGTCTATTTCTATTGCAGAGCGTCTCGCACATTTGCGTACTTGTCTCGCTAAAGCCATGAGAGGCTCGGGAGGGGAGGTTGGCGAGGCAAAAAGTATTTTAGGGCCATTCCATACACCAACGTTATCGAGTGTAAATGTAAAAGGTTCTTCAGAGAGTGCATCTAACTCAGCTAACAGTGACTCATGTTGACGGTGCGAAATGCTACCTAAAAAGCACAATGTCATATGATAGTTTGCCGCTGGAACAGCGTACGGTGCAGCTGGCTCGTTAGCGACAAAGTTTCCTTTGGCTTTTTTATCACGCTTTTTACCAGTAAAAGTACTTTCTTTACTTTTCACTTTTTGGCGAGGCAGCACTTCTGGCATCGCCTTTTGCTGCCAACTTTCTAATGCTAACTTTTGTGTTGCACTTAAATCTAAACCTATGAAGCATCGCATATGTTGGTCCTCATCTGTTGGTCCTCATCATTAATACATGCTGCAGATATCTGACTTGTCGCCCTAGTTGCACCTTTATAGTTACCAATTGATAACGGCAAAGGTTTACAAAATAGCAAAGACAGCAATACATGTTGGCGTAACCTAGCTAGGCTAATCGGCACAAATCATTGGAAAAACTGCGATAGAAATGAGCAACTTAAGAAAATCTGTAGAAAAGCCCAATTAGTCATGCCTATGGGTACACTTGCGGTGCATATTTAAGGTACATTGCCGATATCAGCTTGTTCTTCGTTACTAGGCGTTATGCATTCCAATTCATCAGACAGTTTGTCAAATCATTCGTCAAAGGCAGTGGCAAACAACCTTGCACATCTACCCGCATTCTCTCTTGTAGAGTCATTATGCCGAGATATTCAAAAAAATAACATCGTTATAGGTGCTCCACCGGGGGCTGGTAAATCGACAATATTGCCTTTGGCGCTGTTATCCAGCGAGTTAAAAGGCAAGGTGTTGCTTATGCAGCCGCGACGAGTAGTGGTGAGAAACCTAGCCGGTTTTTTGGCAAAGCAGCTTGGTGAGCCGGTTGGACAAACCATAGGTTATCGTATTCGTGGTGAAACTAAGGTGAGTCAACAAACTCGCATAGAGTTAATCACCGAGGGTGTGTTAACTCGCATGATTCAACAAGACCCAGAGTTACAGGGTGTTGCTGTTATCATATTCGATGAGTTTCACGAACGAAGTATCCATAGTGACTTCGGGCTGGCTTTAGCCTTAGAAGTGCAGGCAGGACTTCGTGAAGACCTGCGACTTGTGGTGATGTCGGCAACTCTTCAACTTGAGCCGTTAAACCAGCTTCTTGAAGAGCACAGTCCAATCACTGTCTCTTATACACATCTCCGAGCCCACGAGACAGGCAGAAATCTC
>OJFL01000926.1_pt1 | contig 12948 bp, 10 predicted proteins | sample 1594131 | NCBI WGS metagenome assembly OJFL01 (sample SAMN05416782, study PRJEB24817) | seawater metagenome | isolation source: Sea water | place: Canada:Atlantic | collected 2013-07 | reverse complement strand
AGATTTCTGCCTGTCTCGTGGGCTCGGAGATGTGTATAAGAGACAGCTCCAACAATGTCCGCAATAGAATCCCACTCCCCCACTTCATGAAAACTAATAGTCTCTACAGACTTGCCGTGGACGGTCGCTTCGGCCTCTGCCAAGAGACAAAATATATCGAGGGCGATTTGCCGTACTTGTGGATCCAGATCTGACACAGACAACATTTGTTTGATCTGGGAAAATGGCGTGTGATGATGTTCGTGGACACCTAGCTCATCAACATTAAAACGAGTCCCTGTAAGAGCAAAATCAGCGTGTGGCAGCAAAGACAGCCCTACCTCATGGGGCAAGCCTGCGATGCGTATTGCGCCACACATGTCTCCGTACCATTCTGGCTTCGCATCTAAGATGGCCGCGATAAACATGTCTCCAGCAATACCACCGATGGTATCTAAATGAACTCGCATCCTCAACTTTTAATGTAAGACGTCACAGCTGCTCTAAAATACTTAAGCGTGAACGTGTGAGCGTGCAGCCAGCATCGGGTAAATCTTGCCATTTGCATCAAACTTCATTACCTCTGGTTCGCTGAGAATCTCAAACTTATCGAGGTTGCTTTTAATATAAGGCAGTAAATTTTCAGAAACGTGCAAATCCATCACTTCGAGTGTTGTAGAAATTCTGACTATTTTTGTATCCACCGGTTTTACTCTGACCACCGTCTTAACCGCTAGCTGTATAGCGGCTTGATCGGTATTCATGATGATAGGTATAGCTGCCCCATCTAAGTACATTGATGTGATTACGTTTGCATACGTCTTAGCTATATCGAGTTCTCGATACACATCCATTGTGATAACATCCGCCGCACCTAAACCCGTGGCATTGCCATGCGTTTCAGGCGTAAGCCCCAATACGGCGATTTTTTTGACGTGTGGGCTCATCTCCCAGTCAACATCGCGGCAATTGCGACCTGTTATATTAGGATCCATTCCTGAGCCAGATATATTTTTTCCAATCTTCTCTACAACCAACACATCAATTTCTTCAAATTGTAGTTTCGGCATCAGCGTTTTCGCCTGCGCCAATAAGAACGGCTCTCGTTCCAGAACCTCTTCGCTTGGAACAATTTCGATGAGCGCAGTTTCATCTGCCGCGTTTTCAACCATTGCCACACCAAAAAGAAAATTCTTTTTCTCCATGATGATTTCTGCGGCTTGTGGCAACAACACGCCAAACATATCCATACCATAAGTGTGCAGTGTCGACGCGCCAATAATTTTTCCCATACCAATGGTCAGCATCTTTACAATTCCTGACTCAATAGGAGCTCTAAAATTTGTATGTGGCTTAACACGACAAACAAGCGCTACAGCGTCAGCTTCCGAGGCCAGTTTATCCATATATATCGGCATCCCGTCATCAGCAGTTCCAATTTCCACGACCTCCATGCTGGACTTTACAGGACAACCAATGAATGATTCCATAACACCGTAACCATCTAACACTTCTCTTTGTCCTTCAGCAGTAGCGCCACCATGACTGCCCATAGCAGGAAAAACAAATGGCTTTCCACCAAGCGATTTTATTTCATCAACGACGGCTTTTACGCACGCAGCAATATTGTTTACCCCTCTGGAGCCAACACCCAATGCAACGGTCATTCCAGGTGTAATCTTCGATTGAATCTCCGGCTTCTTAAACTCCTGAGCTACGGTTTCACTAACGCTGCTGATTTTAGACAGTTCAAATTTCTGCCTCACATGCACCATTCGTGGCAAAGAGACATCTAAGCCTCCCGCAATATTTACATCGATTCGATCGCCAATCATCTCGTCACCTCTTTATTATTCATGCCCAAAATAAAACTAACCTGACTAATTGATCACATTTTATCTCAACATGTCTCTTCAGACATTGTGAATCCATACGTAAGGAATCAAACACTTTTTTATAACTGCAGCTGGTTTATTTTGACTCGCCGTTTATAGTATGCCACGGTAGGTCTAAAATCATAAATGGCGTAGAGCAGAATGCAGAACAATAAAAAAAAAGAAAGCGCTGATCTTCGCTCTCATCGATGGTTCGGTCCGCAAAGCCTGCGAGCTTTTGGGCATCGCTCGCGCACACTTCAAATGGGTTTCAGTCGAAAAGACTATGAAGGTAAGCCTGTTATAGGGATCCTAAATACTTGGAGTGAACTAAGCCACTGTCATTCTCATTTTCGAGAAAGAGCTCAAGATGTAAAACGAGGAGTCTGGCAGGCGGGCGGATTTCCCGTCGAGATTCCTGTCATGTCCTTAGCTGAAGTTTATCAAAAACCCACAACTATGATGTATCGCAACTTGCTTTCCATGGAGGTAGAAGAAGTCCTGCGAAGTTACCCAATTGATGGATGTGTTCTGATGGGGGGTTGCGACAAAACCCCACCAGGTTTGCTAATGGGCGCCTTAAGTATGGGGCTACCTAGTATTTTTGTGCCTGCCGGCCCCATGCTTCGAGGAAACTGGCACGGCAAAACTCTAGGGTCTGGTTCTGATGTTTGGAAGTACTGGGACGAACTGAGAGCTGGGAATATCACCGAGGACGATTGGCAAGATATCGAGGAGGGTATCGCCCGATCGGTCGGCACATGTATGACCATGGGGACCGCCGCGACCATGACGAGCATCGTGGAAACTTTAGGGTTTTCGCTGCCCAATGCATCAACAATTCCGGCGCCAGATTCAAATCATCCAAGGATGGCGTCAAACTCAGGGCGCAGAATCGTAGATATGGTTTGGGAGGATCTCACTCCTAAGGATATTTTGACGTGGCCATCAATTGAAAATGCTGTTCGTGTGTTGATGGCCCTTGGCGGATCTACCAATGCGCTTATTCATCTGATAGCAATTGCTAAACGAGCCGGGTTTAGCGTGCCTCTAGAGCTCTTTGAACAACTTGGAAAAAGCACACCGTATCTAGTAAACATGCGGCCATCAGGGGAGTACCTTATGGAGGACTTTCATTACGCGGGTGGGTTAGCGGCTCTACTTCAAGAAATGCGGCCTCTACTGCATTGCGACGCTTTAACTTGCACCGGAAAATCCTTGGGAGAAAATATTGAGCGCTTTCAGATATTTAACCATAAGGTTATCAAACCCTTAAAACATCCGATACTTGCCGAAGGTGGTTTAATTATTTTAAAAGGCAATCTTGCTCCCAACGGCGCGGTCATCAAAACCTCCGCGGCAACTCCGGCGCTACTCAATCACCGTGGCAAAGCAATAGTCTTCGACGACTACAACGACATGGAACGGCAATTAGATGATCCAGACCTAGATGTAGACGAAAGCTCCATTCTTGTTCTCAGAAATTCGGGACCCCAAGGAGGCCCCGGAATGCCAGAATGGGGGATGTTGCCAATCCCCAAAAAACTTGTACAAAAAGGGGTTAGAGATATGGTTCGAATATCCGATGCTCGGATGAGCGGCACGAGCTACGGTACATGCGTCCTGCACGTATCCCCCGAATCATGGGTAGGCGGACCACTCGCACTCGTCAAAACTGGTGATGTAATTGAGCTAAATGTTACAAACCGCGAAATCAATGTTCTAATATCAGATGAAGAAATAGAAGCACGACGACAAACATGGTCCCCTAAAATCAGAAAATTTAAGCGGGGTTATGGTCAATTATATACAGAGCATGTTCAGCAGGCAGACGAAGGTTGCGATTTCGACTTTTTAAGTAGTGATGAGGCAATAGATGATCCTGAAATCCACTAAGTGGAGTTTTACTTAAAATTTGATTTTCAAATTAATCGCAAAAACTTTTTGGGGAAGCCTTCTCCCTCACAACTATTTGACCGACCGGTAACTACGTATGCCCACTCATCGTCCTGGTAAACACTTTTTACACATCCCAGGTCCAACCAATGTTCCTGACCGAGTGCTCGCCGCAATCTCTAAACCAACGATTGACCATCGGAGTGAAGAATTTGGCGAGCTTGGACTAGAAGTTTTATACAATCTCCAGCGCGTATTCCAAACCAATCAACCCGTATTTATGTTTCCCGCTTCTGGCACCGGAGCCTGGGAGGCTGGTCTGACCAATGTATTAAATGCTGGGGATTCCATCCTTATATACGAAACCGGATACTTTGCGGCTCAATGGAAACGCCTCGCAACCAAGCTAGGGTTTGACGTAAAAGTCATTGACTCTGATTGGCGTACCGCAGTTGACCCGTCTCGTATCTATGACTACCTTATAAACGACTCAACTCAACGCATCAAGGCAGTTTGTGTCGTTCATAATGAAACGTCGACCGGGGTAACCTCCGACATACTGGCAGTAAGAAATGCCATCGACGACGCCAAACATCAAGCACTTTTGTTGGTTGACACCGTTTCCTCCCTAGCATCCATCGACTATCAACACGATACGTGGCGCGTGGATGTCGCTATTGGTGGCTCACAGAAGGGCTTGATGCTACCTGCAGGTCTGTCTTTTAATGCTGTCAGTACACGAGCACTAACGCTTCATACTAAATCTCAATACAACCGTGGTTATTGGGACTGGGGCGACATGTTGCTTCATAACGAGAAAGGTTTTTTTCCCTACACGCCAGCAACAAACTTAATTTTTGGTTTACAAGAATCTCTAAAAATCATTTTAGATGAAATAGGACTCGACACTGTTTTCGGCAGGCACGCTCGTCATGCGTCCGCAACAAGAGCAGCGGTTGCACACTGGGGACTTGAAACGGTATGTCGCGATCACGCCGCTTACAGTAATACACTTACCGCCGTGATGACTCCGCCCGGAGCAAGCGCGAACCAACTAAGAAAAAAAATCCTTGATAAATTTGATATGTCACTCGGCACCGGTCTAGGTAAATTTAACGATCAAGTTTTTCGAATTGGTCACCTGGGAGACCTAAACGATTTATCGTTAACCGGAACTTTGTCTGGTGTTGAAATGGGGCTCGCGCTTTGTGGTATCCCTTTCAATAAGGGTGGGGTTTCTAAAGCCCTTGATTATTTGATGCGCTTTGATTAGGCCGAGTGAGCCGCGCGAGTAAGCCGATCTCGGATTCCGTCCCACGGGCTCATTTCCGGCACTGCCTCAACGATGATTAACTCAGCGCCACAGCTATCTAATTCTCTCAATCGTTGATATAAATTTTTAGCGTAATCATTAGGTTCTTGGGACGCAATTATTACGGTTATATTAGGGCTCGTTCCAAAAACTTCTTGAAACGTTAACAAGGCTAATGCATCTGATCCCGCATTTTGTTCTAAGTATCGCCTAATTTCCGCTGCCCCGAGAAGCCTTAATTTTGTTCTTGGCGCGTAGTGTGATGGCAAGGCCCCGGGAACTTTTGGTAAGTTAAATCCAGCGCTCAAAACGTTCCCCGAAATCTCTTTAGAGATGCTCTCTCTATCAATCATTCCGGGCCTTAACATAACCGGCAACTCCCCATCGAATCCGATAATGGTCGACTCTATACCCACAGCACAGGGTCCTCCGTCAAGAATCAGACTAAGCTCCGACCCAAAATCGCGATCAACATCTTCCGCCCTAGTTGGAGATAGCCGACCAAACTTATTCGCTGAGGGGCCAACAATACCTCCTCCAAATTCTTTTAACAGGTCGATGGCGACAGGATGACTTGGAAACCTAATTGCGACCGTATCCTGACCACCCGTCACGATGCGAGGAACTTTATCGGAAGCATCCAAAACAAGGGTTAGTGGTCCAGGCCAAAAACGAGCAACTAAATCTCGTGCTACGTGAGGAATATGTATAGCGAACTCATCCAAAAGACTCTCAAACCCAATGTGAACGATCAAGGGATGGTCAAGCGGTCGGGACTTAGCCTCATAAACACGCTTGACCGCTAAGGGGTTTAAGGCATCAGCACCCAACCCATATACAGTCTCCGTTGGAAACGCCACCAATTGTCCATCCTTGAGCAAACGCCCTGCCTCATTGATGCTCTTGGTAATCCTTTTACTCAAAGTCCCCTCTTAAAAAGACTCATTGCGTCAGTAACGTTAAAGCTTCTTTGTACTTATCGGACGTTTTTTGGGCAATATCATCTGGCAAACAAGGCGGGGGCGACTGCTTGTCCCAACCCGTTGATTCAAGCCAATCGCGAACAAATTGCTTATCAAAAGATGGCGGGCTCGCTCCAATAGCGTATTTGTCCTGCGGCCAAAATCTTGAAGAGTCTGAGGTCAACGCTTCATCAATAAGGTAAAGTTCTCCAGCCGAATCAGTTCCAAATTCAAATTTCGTATCTGCAATAATGATTCCTCTCTCAAGAGCGTAAGTTGCCGCTTCCTCGTATAGCTTACAAGACACCGCCCGGATTCTACTGGCGTAATTTTGTCCTATTTTTTTTACGACTGATTCAAATGCAATATTTTCGTCATGACCGCCAAGATCAGCCTTCGTCGATGGCGTAAAAATAGTCTGCGGCAATTGCTGCGCCTGTTGAAGGTTGGGAGGCAGAACAATACCGCAAATACTCCCCGTGTTTCGATATTCCTTCCAGCCAGATCCCGCTAAATAACCACGAACAATTGCCTCCACTGGGAGTGGCTTCAGTCGGCGCACGACCATAGCGCGACCGTCAACTTGTTCAAACTCATCGTCAGTTAAAAATTCTTTAAGTGAATGGTCTAACCAATGGTTGGGAATAAGATGCGATAGTTTTTGAAACCAAAACACAGATAATTCGGTTAACAAACAACCCTTACCTGGTATTGGGTCGGGCAACACCACATCAAACGCTGAGAGTCGATCTGTTTGAACAACTAAGAGACGCTCGTCATCAATTTTATAAATGTCTCTAACTTTCCCGCGATAGAGAAATTCTAAAGAATTAATTTGTGTCTCAAAAACTATATTTCTATTATTCACCATCACTCCTGCCGCAATACTTGCTTAATCTCCTGAGACAGCAACAGCGCGCGATCAAGATCCGAATCAACGATCGTTAAATGTCCCATTTTCCGTCCTGGTCTCGGATCCTCTTTACCATATAGATGGAGTTTAACGCGATCATCTTGCAAAACGCGATGCCAATTAGGCTCGCCGTTTCGCCACAAATCTCCCAGGAGATTAACCATCACAGCTGGGGTATATTGCCTCGGCCTCACTAAAGGTAATCCACTCGTTACACGAACTTGCTGCTCAAACTGGGAGACACTACAAGCGTCCGTCGTATAGTGTCCACTATTATGTGGCCGTGGCGCGATTTCATTTATAACTAAAGCACCGTCATTCAAAATAAAAAACTCCACACACAGTATCCCGTTATATTGCAGCGCCTCGGCTAACGATATGGCTAGCTGTTCTGCCATGGAAACGATCTGTTCAGTAGCTCGTGCTGGAGCAATCGTTACATCTAATACCCCTCCGCTGTGCTGGTTTTCTGCGACGGGGAAAACTGCTGTGTCACCTGTGTGATCACGAGCAACAATAACCGACACCTCTGAATGGAGTGGTAAAAATTGTTCAAATACACAAGGCACGCCTCCGAGTTTTTCAAACCCGATTTTCAGCTCGGATAAATTGTTAACTAACAGCTGACCTTTGCCGTCATAACCAAAACGGCTAACCTTCAAAATTCCTGGGAAACTTATGTTGTGAGAAAAATGATTAAAGTCGTCCGCATGGGTAATTACAGCATGCGGCGCGACCCGAAAACCATGATTATGAAGAAAAGTTTTCTCCCGAATACGATCCTGCGCAATCTCAACAGCTTCCGCATTAGGACTTACTGAAACTAAGTTATCAAGAAATCGAAGGCTGTCGGCTGGAACATTTTCAAACTCCGTAGTCACCGCCAAAGTGACTCGTGCTAATTCACTTAGTGCATCTAAGTCATCATAATTCGCTTGTATGTGCCTCTCTGCGACACGACCCCCTGGACTAGACTGATCGGGGTCTAATACGGCAACTCGGTAACCCATGGTTTGCGCCGCCATCGTAAACATTCTGGCAAGCTGTCCACCCCCGAGGATTCCTAACCAAGATCCTGGCTGAACCATTACTTTAATACTTTGGTGGGTAACTTCATTGCCTTCACTTTTGACCGCTGGCGCTTGCGAAACAAATTAAGCTTACCGCTCAAACCATCATCGTGTCTAGCTAGTAAGGCAACCGCAAAAAGAGCCGCATTAGCGGCGCCGGCGTCGCCCACAGCAAAGGTAGCCACCGGTATGCCTTTAGGCATCTGTACTATCGAAAGAAGCGAATCAAGGCCATTCATAGATTTGGTTGTCACAGGAACACCCAATACGGGCAATATGGTTTTTGATGCCACCATTCCAGGGAGATGTGCAGAACCGCCGGCTCCGGCGATGATAATTTGAATCCCGCGACTTTCTGCGTTTTCGGCGTATTGAAACATCTCATCAGGCGTTCTATGCGCCGATATAACACACGCTTCATAACTCACGCCAAAAGAATCTAGACTCTCAGAGGCCCATTTCATAACGGTCCAATCGCTTTCACTACCCATAATTATTCCTACGAGTGGCTTAGTGCTTTTACGAGATTTGCTCATAAATTAACTTCTAATTAATGCTGCATGGTCCAGGATCTTTTTGCTCAAGAATTTTCGTAAATCAACGCAATGTCATCCAATGGTGTCGGTTTGATTTTTCCCGAATTTCCTGCGGTACCGAAAGCCTCAAATCGCAATTTACAAATAGACTTGGCCGCTTCTTTCGCCGGCTTGAGATACTTTCTGGGATCAAACTCACCCTTATTAAGATTAAATGCTCTCCTAATAGCACCAGTCATGGCTAAACGAATATCAGTGTCAATATTAATTTTACGAACACCATGTTTAATACCCTCTTGAATCTCCTCCAACGGCACACCGTACGTTTCTTTCATCTCCCCCCCGTGCTCTCGAATTATCTGCAGCCATTCCTGCGGAACGCTCGACGAACCGTGCATCACAAGGTGCGTATTAGGAATCTTGGCATGTATCGCTCGAATACGGTCAATAGCCAGAATATCCCCCGTAGGTTTTCGGGTAAATTTATAGGCTCCATGTGATGTGCCGATTGCGATGGCGAGTGCATCTACTCCTGTTTTCGAAACAAAGTCCTCAGCCTGCGTTGGATCAGTCAACAACATTTCTCTTGTCAACGTTCCCTCCGCGCCAGAGCCATCCTCTTTATCTGCCTGCATCGTTTCAAGGGACCCTAAGCAACCCAGCTCGCCTTCGACTGATACACCCACGGAATGCGCCATGTCCACAACATGCTTGGTAACAGCCACGTTATATTCATAAGAGGCCGGTGTTTTCGCATCCTCTTCTAAAGAGCCATCCATCATCACGCTTGAAAACCCCGATCGAATGGAACGTTGGCAGACCGCTGGGGACGCACCGTGATCTTGATGCATAACAATGGGAATATCTGGATACTGCTCGATAGCCGCTAAAATAAGGTGTCGAAGAAAAGGTTCGCCCGCATATTGCCTTGCTCCAGCAGAGGCCTGCATGATAACTGGACTTGAAGTTTCAGACGCAGCCTCCATTATCGCTTGAACCTGCTCAAGGTTGTTTACATTAAAGGCCGGCACTCCGTAATTATTCTCGGCCGCATGATCAAGCAGTTGTCTCATAGAAACTAAAGCCATATATAAAGTCCTTTATTAGAAAAATTAGTATTGGGCCTTCATGAGCCCTGACATTCTTATGTTATTTCAAGCGCTCTTTGTTCAAGTACGTCTAGCGCCGGCAAGGCTTTTCCCTCTAGGAACTCTAAAAAAGCACCCCCAGCAGTTGAAATATAGTCGATTTCATCAGTCACCCCAAATTTATTGACCGCTGCTATAGTGTCTCCGCCGCCCGCGATAGAAAAGGCCGCTGACTCACTGACTGCGTTCGACAATACTCTAGTGCCCTCTGAAAATTGATCAAATTCAAAAACCCCTAACGGCCCGTTCCAAACGATAGTCCCAGCCTCTTTTATTACGTTTGCAATCTCACCCATGGTCTCAGATCCGAAATCAAGGATCAAATCATTATCATTCAAATCATCAACATGCTTTCTGGTCGCAACAGCATCTTGATGAAATGAGGTCGCACAAACCACGTCTTTTGGCAACGGTATTTGCCCACCCCTCGACTCAATCTGCTCTATAACGGCTCTTGCTTCTTCAGCTAAATCTTTTTCTGCTAGTGAGGCACCTATATTTTTGCCTTTCGCGAACAAAAATGTATTCGCAATGCCTCCCCCTAGAATCAGATGGTCTACTTTCTTCGCTAACTCCAAGAGTATAGTGAGTTTCGTCGAAACTTTAGAACCTCCCACAATTGCTACTAGTGGCCTCGCCGGTGACGCGAGCGCTTGACTCAGCGCTTTAACCTCTCGGACTATTAATGGGCCAGCACATGCTATTTCAACATGACGCGCGATGCCGTGTGTGGACGCGTGTGCTCTATGGGCCGCGCCAAAAGCATCGTTCACAAAAACATCACACAATTTAGCCATTTCGCGAGAGAGCGCCTCGTCATTCTCGATCTCTCCCAAATTCATTCGACAATTTTCTAATAATACGACCTGTCCCAACTCAACTGTTACTCCAGATATCCAATTCTTAATAAGGAGTACATTTGTGCCTAACAACTCCGACAAACGTTTTGCAACAGGGGCGAGAGAGAACTCCTCTTGAAATGTCCCCGGCTTAGGTCTTCCAAGATGAGACGCCACCATAACCGCAGCGCCAGAAGCCATCGCTTGCTGGATCGCAGGCAGTGACGCTACAATTCTTGTTTCATCCGATATCTGATGATTCTCATTAAATGGAACATTTAAATCAGATCGAATAAGAACGCGCTTACCCAAAAGATCAACTTCATCCAAGGTTTTAAAATTCATAATTTCTTTTTCAGTAGCCAAAAAACAATGGGGCATGCTTAAGCCACGCCCCATCTAGAAAGTTAAAACTTTTACGCTGCAGACATCAATGCAACGGTCGTATCAAGCATTCTGTTAGAAAACCCCCACTCATTATCGTACCAAGAACAAACTTTAACCAGCGTGCCCTCTGAAACCTTCGTTAGCGTCGCATCAAACACGGATGAAGCTGGATTATGGTTGAAATCTATAGATACCAACGGTCCGTCGCTATACTCCAAAATGCCTTTCAATTTGCCTTCTGCGGCATTTTTAATTTTTTGATTAACCTCGTCTACCGTTGTTGCCCGTTTAGCAATGAACGATAAATCAACAAGCGAAACATTAATCGTTGGCACCCGCATCGCGAAGCCGTCCAACTTACCATTAAGCTCAGGTAGAACCAAACCAACTGCCGCTGCCGCCCCTGTTTTTGTTGGGATCATTGACATGGTCGCGGAGCGTGCTCGACGTAAATCCTCGTGATACACATCCGTTAGTACCTGATCATTCGTATAAGAGTGAATAGTCGTCATCAATCCGTTAACAACTCCTATCGCGTCGTTAAGCACTTTAACAACCGGAGCAAGACAATTGGTTGTGCAGGAGGCATTTGATATCACCTCTGCTCTAGACGTGAGCACTTCATGATTCACGCCATAAACAATTGTTGCGTCAACATCTTTACCACCAGGCGCAGAGATAACTACTTTTTTAGCTCCCGCCTGAATATGCGCGCCCGACTTTTCTTTTGAAGCAAAAAAGCCCGTGCACTCTAGCACCACATCGACTTTTAGCTCTTTCCAGGGTAAGTCACTGGGGTTCCGTTCAGCAACAACCCTAATTTTATCCCCATTAACCACAAGGCTGTCTCCATCAATAGACACGGCACCAGGGAAGCGACCGTGTGCAGTATCATATTGAGTCAAATGCGCATTAGTTGCCGCGTCGCCAAGATCATTAATCGCGACAATCTCAATGTCATGCTTCTTGCCGCCCTCATAGTGAGCCCTAAGAATGTTTCTCCCAATACGACCATAACCATTAATTGCAACACGTATCGTCATTCGTTAATTCCTTCCATCAATAATCATATGTAAATTAGCCCACCAAACTCAATAAGCAAGCTTAGCGTCTAGTGTTTAAAAGACTTCACAGCGCTCGCAACCGCTTGAACGGTGATTTCAAAATGTTCATATAAGGCGTCTGCTGGCGCTGATTCACCAAAGGTATCTATGCCCACGACTGCTCCTTCGGTACCAACATACTTGCGCCAAAAATCTGTTACGCCAGCTTCAACTGCTACCTTGGGCAATGTTTTCGGCAAAATCTTATCGCGATATGCGACGTCCTGCCGATCAAAAACGTTAGTAGAGGGTAGCGACACAACACGAGTTGCAATTCCTTCATCCTGCAATAATTTTTGTGCGTCTATCGCTAGCGACACCTCCGACCCAGTAGCCAGAATTACTGCTACTGGATGCGCTGCATCACTTAAGACGTAAGCACCCTTAGTAATATTTTCAATTTGTTCACTTGTTTTATCCTGGTTCGGCACTCCCTGACGCGTTGCGAGCAAACAACTTGGCCCGTCAACACGATCCAGCATACAATCCCAAGCAACCAAGGTTTCGACCGCATCACATGGTCTCCAAACATCCAAATTAGGTATTATGCGCAGACTAGTCGCGTGCTCTACAGGCTGATGAGTTGGCCCATCTTCTCCTAAGCCGATCGAGTCGTGCGTGAATACAAATAACGATCTGAGCTTCATTAGTGCCGCCATACGCAACGCATTACGACAATAATCGGAAAACACTAAGAATGTTGCGCCAAAAGGAATAAATCCACCATGGAGCGCTAGACCATTAACGATTGCAGCCATTCCAAATTCTCGAACGCCATAAAACAAATAATTGCCATGACTGTCTTGCCGCAAAGGCTTTGATCCTGACCACATCGTCAAATTAGAAGCAGCTAAATCGGCGGATCCACCTAGTAATTCAGGCAAAAGAGGACCCATAAATTCCAAAGCCTGTCTCTTATACACATCTGA
>OJFL01000925.1_pt1 | contig 12956 bp, 5 predicted proteins | sample 1594131 | NCBI WGS metagenome assembly OJFL01 (sample SAMN05416782, study PRJEB24817) | seawater metagenome | isolation source: Sea water | place: Canada:Atlantic | collected 2013-07 | reverse complement strand
CGAGATTTCTGCCTGTCTCGTGGGCTCGGAGATGTGTATAAGAGACAGGTTCTGCCAACGGCTTGGCTTTGCTCCAACCCCTACCATGCATGAGGTTTGCAAACTATATTCGCCAGATAGTGCTAAAATATTTACGTAAAATGTAAGCGAAATACAGAGATGGCTGAAAATTTTACTTATGCTTTTTTCACTTAATCCTTGAAACAGTTTAGGCACTGAGGCGGATATGCGGTACTGATTCATTTCTAGACTCTTGCCATACTTTAACTTTGGAGCAACTTCATTACATCCAATTATTAAATTCATAAACAATCTCTAGATTATCGAAAGAAGCTAATAAATGCGAACAAGCATGCCGCCTTAGACGAATTAAAGCTATAGAGGCAATCCGGTAGCCAGGATTCGCATAGGTTACTTGGCAAATTTAGACTGCAACTCTCGAACGATACCCTGGTCAATATCCGTTTCTTTGCTCAATAGCCAGTTAATACGCTCCATGCAACGAGGAAAGTTGATGTTTTGCTTAACGGTACTTCCCGATGTATCAATCAGGTGATTGAGTAAATGCAGCACGTTATCAAAAGCTTCAATGGTTATTAATCCAGTTTGTTCATGGTAGTTAATCAACCGGATAATCGTCACAGGTAAGCTAAATTGGTACATTTCATCTAACCAGGGTTTCATAGTACCAGGTCGGCTAAGGTTCAGCACATTGGTATTGATGCGCTTATGAAAATCATTTTTATTTTGCGACAAGTGCACAATAATGTGCGTATTACAAACAGCTACAAGGCTCAGCATGTTTGGATGAGTGACGCGCGATTTTACATATTTAGCGAATTTAAAATGCCAATTCCACAGTGTTTTTTCCTGACCAAGCTCTGGCGCATTTATAGACGTCCACCAAGACACATGGGTAAATGAGAATTGAAAATAACTCTCTACCAATTGCCTGGGGTCAGCTTGCTGAGTATGCATTTCATTATTCATCGCTTCGATGAAGCGTCGAAGCTCAATTAGCGAGTATAACCCCTTCGCCGATAGTTCACGGTTAGGTTTGATTGCCGTCAGAGTTTTTCCCTTAATTCGTTCGGAAGGAGCCGAGTAATTACTAATCAGCGTTACGGTGCCATTATCAGCTTTATTATCTACCAGAACGTTAAGCAATTTCAGGGCAACATCAAGCGGCTCTTTTATCACATCTTTAACCCATCGAGAAAGCTCAATATTGGCAAATCCTAGCAAAACAGAAGCGAGCCATTTTTTAGCAAGTAAGTTACTCCCTTGCGCTGCTGTGTTTAGAATGAACACAAATTTAGCATCAAAAATAAATGTCAGACGATACCAATTGCTCTCTAGTGCCTCTAAAAATAACTTGTTACGCAGGGGCACACCAAACTGTTTAATTAACTCATGGCTGCGCGAGTCACTGGTTTGTAAACACAACAACCAAAGATAGACCGCTGTATTATCTAACGAATAACTGTCTGTTGAAGTGCGGTTAAATGCTATAGCTTTAATGTTTTGTATTTCTTCACCGAGAATTTCAGTGTTTGAACTTACCCATGCAGACGATGCAAACAGCTTGAGCAAGCGATCCAAATAGCTTGGATCATATTGAAGCCGCTCACTTTTCAACACATACAAAACCAAGCTTTTTATATCTTGTATGGAGTTCTCTTTAACCTCCCAATTTTCGCCATAATTAGTATTTTCTACATCAACATACAGTGCAATGTCACAAGTCTTGATATTAAGGTAACTCTTTATAATTTGGTTTAAACATAAAGCATGGCCATCATCCGCACCTATTTTTAACCAGCCGAAGGAAGTTTTTGTGTCATATGGACAATTATTAGTATTTGTCGCTTCCCAGTAAACCGCAATGGCACTGTCATGATAACCAAGCTCAATGTTCTCAGTGTGTTCCCGAAAAGCGACTTCTCTGCTTTGAATTACTTCACTGCCTTTGAACTCTGAATCCAGGTGAAACTCGGCGAGTATATATCTAGCATGACAACATCCCATAGATTCAGCCTTAGCCAACATTTCCAGGCCACGATCAATGTTCTGCTGAAATTGTTTATTTTTGGCGTTGCCGTATAAAAAACACTCTCCAAAATAGAGAAGCGTCGGTATATAATTACTCTCATGAAGTTTGCTGAATTGCTGGAGGGCCTGCTCTGACATGCCAGATGGCCAAGTGTAATGGGCCAAATAACCAAATTGTTGTGCACAATTTAATTCAGAAAAATTTTCCCCCATCGCTTGGATAATTTTATCGTAGGGGTTTTCAACCTCCATATTGTATTTTTGTTTTAAAAAAGCCGTCGGGCATTGGGTATTTTCAATTTCTGAATCAAACAAATAACTAAGCGGAAAGACTGCTTCGACACATCCTTTTTCATAAGCTTGCAAATATAATCCGCACGCTTTTTCTTCGTTGATACCTAAATTGCTATCACCGTAATGATACATTAGTCCTAATTCGTACAAAGCTTCCTTACAGCCTCGCCCCGCTGCCGCTTGTAAATATTCAATCGCTTTTTGGTTGTTAATCTTAATGCCAAACCGGCCTTTCAGATAAAAAAGAGCCAGATGGACGTGCTCCATATCCGATTTAACAATTTTACCTTCTAATGCGGCTTTGTAGGCAAGCGCCTCATCAGTTGGCCAGGGCAAAAGAAACCTGTGATAAATATCTTCGTGTGACTCTGCAGCAGGTAATTCAGATTGAGCTTCACTCGACTGACCTTTCCACTTATAGCGTTTCCTTTCCAATCTGAAAATATCATCGCTAATATCGCGATAAAAGTCTTCGGGCAAAGGTTCATGAAAGCAGAAAGCCTGATAATCAGAAAGTTTCGGTTCATTAGGTACATAAGGCCTGCAGCGCTCAAACACCTCTTCCATATCCATGCCGACAATAACAGGAATAAGCGTGCAATGTTTCGAATTGATAGCCCAGTTGAGTTCTTCAATAATAAAATTACGATTGAAATTATGCCCTTGTTCGATGCGCTCAACGTAATCGCGTGTAAACAGAGCCACTACGTACGTCGCCTCTTTTATCGAGGATTCTAGTTGAGGTGAAAATTTACCGGGTAATAACTCCGATGTATCTATAAATACTTTAAGACCAAGCCGTTGTAAGTGGGCTGCTATATCGCTTGCTATCGTACTGTCGTTACCTTTGCGGTAACTTACAAAACAGTCGTACTTCACTACAGTTTCATTCCAGAAGTTAACATTGTCGGTACCCGGTACCAGACAAATTTACCTGCGCGTCAGCCCTCGCAGGCATATCGCGCCTGTTCATAAAGAGATGTCGCTCCATGTTAGGAATTAAGATTGCTTTACTCTTTGTGTAATTGCAACCGATCAGGATAAATTGTTGAATCTTCACACGCGGCCAAGTTTTTATAACTGCTTTGGTTAATTGAATCGCTTTGTATGTATCAGGCACTTGCCAATGCCCTACTCCAGCCCCTGCCGGAATCAATAAACAATTGAAAAGATTGGTTTAAAAGTACACTATAAGCTGGAGTGAATATTTACACCACCAAAGGCTACTTGAATAAAATGGATTTATCACACCTCTTCGAACGCATTTTTCATTCCCGCCCCGTTGCCTGTCAAGGCACCACGCTAAACGAGGATATTATTCCGCACGACGACGTGTTGCTTCCGTTTTTAATGGTCTATCTGGATGCGGTAACAGTGGGCACCAAACTAGAAAATACGCTTTGTGAATTTGAAGCCTATAAACACAGCGACTCACTTCTGTATCTGAAAGTGCGTAATGTAAAAATCCTTGACTACGATCTGGCTGAAAGTGTGATAAAGCATTTGAAGGGTTACCTAGGATTATCCGATCCGAACGCAGATGAAATCGACATTCTGCCGTTAGTGACTGCGTTCAGAGACTGTCTTGTTGGCGTTGACGATAATGGAATCATCAACAAAACCCATGAAATCTACAAGCTCGTAACCAGTAATTTCACGCTAAAGGTCGAACAATCTTTCGCAGAGCAGGCAATTAAGGAGCAACATGAACGAATGGTGCCCCCTGAGTTTAGTGTCGATGATTTTGAAGATCTCTTTGATGAGTCAGACAATTCCTCCCCCTCAACACCGCCTTCTTCACCACCTTTAAACCTCAAAGAGGTCTATACAAAGGTTGGCGGTATCACTAAGCGTTTTTTTGATGAAATCTCAGTGGTGGTATGCGGTCAGTATCTGCAAGCGCAGCCTGGCAGAGATATTAACGACTTGTCTGTTAAACACATTCCAAAAGTAGAAGTAAGTACCTTATTTGCTGCCATTGTGAATATTCCCGAGGTGCTTTTTGAACTGGCTGAGTATTTCCATTGCCAACCGAGCCAAGTGATAATGCCGGACGATGTGTATTCAAAACGTACTTGCTTATTAGAAAATGCGGATACCCGCAGTTTTTCTGTCAACGATGTGAGTAAAACTTGGTACAGCATTGCATCATCTTACGCCCTTTATCTCAACTTTACAGACGAAGCCCAACAATGTGTTAATCAGATCTCTGAACTGAAAGGTGTTGTAGGCTCTGAGTTTGTTGCCAAACTTATGCGCCTTAACTTGCCATTTATTACTCAATTAAACCGACTCAATCAAAGTAAAAACGCCGTAGCCAAAGCCGTCAAAATATCCCAGGCGATCAACAGGGAGCTAAACGAAAAAATTATTGGCCAGGTTAAAGCTGTTAGTCACCTTAGCAATGGTTATTTGTCTTCGAGTTTAGCCTCGCTTGATGGTCCAAGGCTCATATATACCTTCGCTGGCCCGTCTGGTGTTGGTAAGACCTATCTGGGATCTTCTTTTTGTGAACTGCTTAATCAACATGAACAGTCTGGCTATGCATTTACAGAGTTTAACATGGAGCAATATTCGCACGAAAAAGATGCCATGAAACTATTTGGCACTGGGGTGCAATATACCGATGCAAGCCTTGGTACACTCACCAGTAAAGTTAGGGCATGCCCCCGTCACATCTTGTTATTTGATGAAATAGAAAAAGCCCATAATACGGTCATTCAAACGCTACTAGGTATGTTAGATAAAGGCATTGCCCAGGATCAGACCAGTCAGGAACTGATCAACTTTAAACAATGCATAGTGATTTTCACATCGAACCTAGGACAAGATGTATTAGCCAAAAATACACAGGGTCATGCCCTAAATGTTTTCGACGTATTGCGGCAGACCGCTAACCCGTCATCCGGTACCAAGCTATCTTTTGAATTTATTAATCGACTTGCTAAAGGCTATTCAGTGCTCTTTTCACCATTAAGAGCAAATCACTATTTACACATTGCCGAACAAGCCGTTAAAAAATCGGCCAGAACCAATCACAATGTCACGTTTAATTGGCCCATGCGGTTTTCGTCATTTTTAGTCAGAGCCTTGGCGCCGGAGATATCAGCAAGACAGCTCGGTACCATATTGTCAAAAATTAAGGCTGATATCTTAACTAAATCAGCGAACTTACTTGATGATCAGTCTGAAGCCGTTGAATATGTCATCACAGTAAATGAAAGCTCTACTCAGGCAGAAGCAAGGCAAATTCTGCTGTTTGACAATGACAAGCGGTTACATGATGCGCTAAATGTGCTTGATATCAATGTAAATATTAATCTCGTTACTACCCTCGAGTCTTTACCTGAGCAAATGAAAAATCAGCGGCCGGATGCATTGCTGATTGACTCCGAGTCTGTATCTCAGTCACATACGTCATTAAGTGAAATCATTGAGAAGGTAAGAGAGCAAAACAGCAGTATTCCCATTTTCACCTACCAACTCGCCCAGTTAGACGAAACTCTGCAAACCGATAGCTTTTGTGTCGATGTCCTGGAGCATTTTTCCATAAAATTGGATGACATTAAACAAGGCTTTACAGAGCTACTGGGTAAAGTTAATCACTATCTGACAGTTGAAAAAACGATTCAAAGAATGTTGTCCCGTAACGAGACGCTTGACTACACGTTATCAGTGGATAAGCATGATAATAAACTCGTCGCCACGTTTGACAATCTGCAATATAAGCAACTTATTCAGTCCAAAGATCTTCAGGAATCAGCGCTGTTTCAGCAAAGTCTCCCAAACGCTACACTGGATGACGTTATTGGACTTGAACGAGCCAAGATGAGATTAACAGAGGTGATTGGCTGGCTTAAGCACCCTGAAAAACTGTCAAACTTTGGCATTAAGATTCCTACCGGTTTTTTATATGCAGGCCCTCCAGGCACGGGTAAAACCCTATTGGCAAAAGCTGTCGCTGGTGAATGCAAACTGCCATTTTTCAGTGTATCCGCGGCAGAATTGTCATCACCTCATTCGTCAGGGACCACCGAAAATATTAAATCGGTGTTTGCCGTTGCCAGAAAATATGCACCATCTATTTTGTTCATTGATGAAATAGACGCAATTGCAGGCAAACGAACGGCAAATGATGACGGAGCAAGCCGGGACCGTAATTTAACCGTCAATGCGATGCTTACGGAAATGGATGGATTCAATACTCAGCAAGAACCAGTGTTTGTTATGGCGGCGACAAACCACCCTCACCTGCTTGACGACGCATTAACTAGGCCCGGGCGATTTGATGAGACTATTTATTGTGACCTTCCGAATAGCGCTGCCAGACGAACTTTTTTTGTACGGTTCTCACAAAAACATAGCATGGAATGGCTTGAAGTAGATATCGAGCACCTTGTTAGCTCATCTCAGGGAATGTCTGCTGCACAAATTGATCAAGTACTACGAGAGTCTATTTACCAAGCTGTAGGAGAAAACAAACAGCTTTCGCCAGAGCATGTGAAACATGCCATGATCCGAATAGTATATGGTTCACCATCAGAACAAATTATTCTCAGTAAAGAGGAAAAACGCCGAACGGCTTTCCATGAAGCGGCCCACTTACTTGCTTACAAAATTTTATTTCCAGAGTACCCCATTGACTTTGTAACTATCGAGCCAAGAAACCAAGCCCTTGGTTTTGTGGCAACTCGTTCACCTGAAGAATATGAAAGTTTATCGAAGCGCAGGGTTATGGATAAATTACAGGTTATGTTGGCGGGAAAAGTCGCAGAAAAAGTATGTGGAGGAAGTAAAGAAGAAGTCAGTACGGGCGCATCGAATGACATTGAAAAAGCGACGCAATTGGCAATGCACGCTATTTATGAAGGCGGCTTAGATGACAATGTCGGCTCTGTAAACGTGTCCATGTTAACGAGATTTGAAGAAAGCGAGCTGCTAGCAAATGCGCAAAACGCAGTGCAAAAATGGTTAGCTGATTCAGAAGCTGCGGTTGCTGAGCTGCTCAAAAAGCATAGAGACCAGCTAGATAGAATTGCGTCAGTACTACTCCAAAAAGAGTCTTTGCAACACAACGAGATAGCAACACTTTTTAAAAACCTTGAAAAAACCTGATTTTGTAGCTTGTTGGTATTTTTGGGGGAGAGGTCATATTGATTAATTGAGCTTTGCTCAGTGATGATACATCCCCCGTTTTTGACCAATAGCCCGTATCAAAAAGCGTATGATAAAACGCAAATACTGGAGAATTTAACCTTTATGGTTTAATACCTCCATGATAGAGCAAAACCACTGTTGTCCGGTAGTATGTGCTCAATAATTAGTGCATGTTTTGCTGTTAAGCGTCCTGCTGTTTTTGCTTTCTGTTTTAAAAGCAGCATCCCTCCAGTTGGATCGGAAAGAGCATTTCTTTTATAGAAAAATTGCGACAAAACTCCACGAAAATATAACGAAAACGGAAGTAGGCTCTTATCGCTAATACCTTGTAATTGAACAACCAAACTATCAACAGCTTCTTTCTTAGCCTTCCTAATCGGTTGTTTTTTCAACTCTATAATTCCATTCAATATAATAAGACGTTCCCGCGCCTTATTAGGAAACACCGTAGTTCTGACTAAAGCATCTGCTTTGGAAAATGCTCCATTTTTTAAGTACGCTTCTATCTCATCCAAAGTATGTTCAAAACTGAACTTAAAGTTACCTTTTTCAACGGCCTCTTGAATTTTATCCGAGACGCGATCGTAATCGCTTTGCGTTTGACAGTCGCTAGCTTCAAGCCATTGGCTTCGAGACAGCAGATATTTGAACTCTGAGTGAGAAGTATCATCTATCCAGTTATCATCTATTTTGACTGGGATAATTAATGCTCCATTGTCCTCAGCCAACTTTAACTCTCTCGAAACTTCATCTGAACCAGAAATTTGACTTTTTCTGTTACCCACTGAGTTTTGGCTCACAACGAGTATAAACACATCGATTACAGACAAAGCTTCCGCTATGTTTCTAGCATAGTAATCGCCGGGTGAGATATTAACTTGATCAAACCATATTTGATATTTCTTCTTACGTTCAAGCGCTCCCTTTAATTCTACCACTGCTTCTCGATCCTTCGAACTATAGCTAATAAAGACCTTCTTCACGATAACTCTCTCTTGAACGGCGCAATAAGAGTTTGAATTGCAACGATAGCTTCATTGGCTTTATTAACATGTTCTTTGCTCTCCGTTTGCTGCAAAGCTAAAAGCGCTGATTGCCTATCCATATTAATCAACTGCAGTTCTTCTTCTTTTTCTTCATCAGATAGATTACTTTCGTTAAGGTCTTGCTCTGCTCTATCCAACTGTTTCAGTTGAAGAGAAGGACTAATGCTTTCATTATTTTTCGACTCTTCGTTAATCTTGGACAAACTATCTTCATTCAGAAGTGTGAGACTAACCCTATCTCCGCTGGTCAGAGTGAAGTAAAACTCGGTTGCTGTAACATCATTTGACACACCACCAGATTCAAAAATGTTGTCGCGATTTACAATTTCAGTAGAAGTAGTCGTTACATCCTTGTAAAAATATGTGCCAGTTCGCTGACAATGTGCTTGGTCAGTTATGAAGTCATAGTACATGCTAAATATATCGATCTTATCCTTGGTGAGAAAAATATATTGCACAAGCTGTACTGCAAACACCAAGCTCCCTCCAGCTATTATACGAACAGCTTGCTCATTGTTGAAAGGTATTCGATCTGATGCAGCCTTGCGCTTTGTGTCACTTTGTATCAAGCTCCAAGATGTCAATATTATAGGTTCTCCTGTTTTGTAGACTATGTCCTCTATTTCTATGTTGCATTCGCGCATAGCCTTTGATTTCAAATCACCATTTAGTCTCCCCCATATATAGTCTTTGATAAAATTTCCTGAATACAAGTCTTGCTGACCTGCTTGAAGAGTAGGTATCTGACTAGTAAGTCTTCGGCGATACTTCTTAATGGATGCTATTACTCCACTATGACCTTTAAGAATTGCCTTTTGTACCTCGATATCACTTGTGAATTGCTGTACTTTTGCTTTTGCTCTCGAAAAACGTAAGGCAAATATGAACAACAGCAACGCAATAGGTAAGGTAGGTACAAATGCAAATATTTCAGGCTTATCGGCTACCTCTTTAATAGGAATGCCCATATTTCCATAGACCTTTTTTAAAAAGTCGATGTTTTTAAAGGCATAAAATCCAATACCTCCAGACATAAAAAATAGAAGAACGAAAATCCAAGAGACAAAACGGTTGAAATCCTTCTTCCGACTTTGATTTTCCAGAGACGTTTGCGTTCCATTGATTTGATCTGTAATTTTTTTCTCAGTTATTCTCGACGACTTAACTGTATCTTTTAGCACCGTGCGTAACTCTTGTACGTCTGGCCGAAAAAAGAAATCCCAAACTTTTCGTTGTTCACTGTTGTCTGCAAACGCAAGGTTCTGTCGTTCAAATTCATTCACTGGTATGAAAAAATTGTTTCTGGGGTTGGCAAAAAAGTTTCGAGAATGAGGAAAAAAGTCAATATTGGGCTTTTCTTCAATATTTTTCGAGGTAGATTGATGACTAGCCGTAAGTCTAGTGAAGCCTTTTGTAGTTTCAGGATCATTTGAATGAATGTGAATCTGCTCGCCATTCGAGTTATATAAACCTATGACCGATTTTGACTGCCTAAACAGAAGATTTCCATCATCTAATTCAGTGTACTCATTCTCGCCTTCTATACTAAATGCGAAATCTTTTAACAGATTACCCTCGTTAGACCAGAGGCTGACATCAACTTTACTCTTCCAAACTAGCCAGTTTTTACTTTTTAGATAGCTGGCTTTGTGGATATTCGACTTGATCCCAATTAGCGTTACAACAAGGCTCCCATTAAATCTCCAGATTGAAGTGTCATCACCAGAGCGAACAATCACAACCTTTTCTTGGAACAATACAAGAACATCATCTAAATCATCAAAGTTAGCTTTTATAACGCTTAATATCTGGCCTGTCTCCGGGTCACAAAAGGAAAGAACACCATCAGATGTGGCAACCAAGAGCTGCCCATCGTCAAGCTCCTTTATACCTATGATTCTTTCACTAAAGCCATCGAGAAGACTGACTTCTCCTCCTCTATTCTCTGAAACTTGAATAGAGTTTTCTTCACCAATACTGATAAAGCGGGTCCGATTTTTTTTAGCTTTCAAAGGTAAAATACCAATTACTTTCTCAAGATGACGAGTAAATTCCTTACGAAAGTCTTCATCTTCACAAACGATGAAGAACTGACTACTGTTGTTCCATTCCACCTTATATCTACTATTCAGAGTAACAATTTTTAACTCATCCTTTTGTAATTGTTCCTCTGTAAATGTTCTGTAAAACTCGCTAGCATTAGCCATTTAAACTCCCTCTTTAAACTAAAAATCTAAAAATATTACTTATTAAAAAAAGCCTGCTCAGTACAAACAATCAAACTCAAAAAATTACCCTACTACCCTGGCTCTGATTCCTTAACTTCATAAATCTCTAGCCATTCAGCAACTTCTCTTGCACTAACATCACTGAGCTTATGCAATCCAACGTCCAATGCATCTGTTGACCTTGTTATGCCTAAATTCTTGTCGGAACGAAGACGGATGAAATACTCTTTCATGCTGTTAAAAAACGCCAGCATCGTTAATGATCGCTGTGAAGATATGTCAAACTCTGCGTGATTTCTAACTGCGAATAAAAAAGAAGCGAGTATAGGAAACAGGATAGTTAAAAGTGTTGTTAACTTAGATGGGTAATACCAAAATGACGTTTCAGGAACTTTGCCGTTCGTATATAAAAATATAAATACTACTTTAAAAACTAAGAAAACTGCTGTTAAGTAAAAAAGCCAATGTGTCCAACTGGAAAGTTTCTCTCCTAACTGCTTCATCTTTGCAGCATTGTTGATGTGGTAATTACTTTGACCTTTTAGCCACTTATTTTGTAAAAACGCGATTGCGCTTTCTCTGTAATTAGTATCGGCCATCGGACACTGCCGAAAACCTATATATCGGGTAACAGCTTCCGCATGAATACATACCCATTGCCCACCCGAGTGACCATGTCCTAGTACTTCACGATGCATAAACTCATCACTACTTCTTGTATCTAAGAATGAAAAACATCGCCCCAGCGCAGATAAAAAAACATTGGGTCTAATAGCTTCTGCGAGACACCTGCTTTGTAACCACAAGTGATGATTATGGGCATCGTACCTATATAGTAAGTAAATACTTATCAGTGCTACAGCTTTGAGCCCTACGGATGTATACAAAACTGCCGTATAATCTTTAAAAATTGCTCCTACCGCAGCACTTATGAGCGCCAATGCCGCAAGAGTGTAAATAAGAAAAAATGTACTTCTATGAATTGCAGCATATCGAACAGCTAATGAGTCCGCGACCTGAAAATGTGAAAAATAAGCATCAGGACAAACGGTTGTTTCAGCCTCGTCAACTTGGTTAAAAGTATCATTTTTTTTGTATTCTGATTTAATTTGGGAAACACGTTTTGCATCGAAAAAAAGTTGTTTAAACCAATTAAAAGAGTGTGATCCCCTCAGTTTATCGAAAGCTGAAAATTTAGCATTGATAGGACCTCTGTAGTCATAATCTGGTAAACACCTCCCATCGAAGTTTAGAAATTTTGTGCCTTTTTGCAACGCTTCTGCACTGCGAAGAATCGCATTTTCGCGATCTGAAGGGGCCGATGATACACCTCCCGCATCTAACCGAAATATATCCGTAAAAAGCACCAGTCTACTTAGTAAGGTCTCAATTGATGTTTGGCTTGTGGTTTCTACTGCTTCTCCACGCCCAAAGCGAGTCGATTGCAAGATTTGGCAACTCTGTTGTCCGCTAGGGTCTATTTGAATTACTGGCTTTCGAGCGTCAAGTGCCAATTGCACACTGCTTTGTGTACCGGCCTTATGTTTATTATTTTTGTTAGAGATGGAATTGCCATCGTAAACTGCGATGATCAAGTCACAATTTTCAACCAAAACTTTACTACAGCGAAAATACGCTGCATCTCTGCTATCGTCATTCGTATAGTCACCGTCTAATTCAACTAAGCGCGGAACTGACTGACTAACAACATTATCAATTAATTGGTCAAACTCTTGGGCCTCAGTTAAAGCTGGATTGGTAATGCTACTTTTATGCTCAAAATCATTTCGATATTGGCTTTTTGAGAAAGGCAAAATTGCAGCATGTTCTATTCTAGCAATTTTGTGAAGTTTTTTAGCGAAACCTGCACTCATTCCGAGACGATCAACGCCAACTGCGAGTGAACTAGTAAGCCTTATTATTGGAAGGGAGTTTTCACGACAATCGTATAATTCGCTCGCAATCCGGTGATATTGTCGTTCGGTTTCACTTCCTTTTGTTTCATTTGGAGAAACATAGTTATGAAGCACAAAAGCGATTTGCTCAATTACCTGTTCGAGTTGCTGAGAGCAATAGCTTTCTTGAGCTTTGGTAAATTTCCTTGGACCTACTATTCCAACCCTAAGTGCTATAGCTGTCTCTTATACACATCTCCGAGCCCACGAGACAGGCAGAAATC
>OJFL01000923.1_pt1 | contig 12964 bp, 15 predicted proteins | sample 1594131 | NCBI WGS metagenome assembly OJFL01 (sample SAMN05416782, study PRJEB24817) | seawater metagenome | isolation source: Sea water | place: Canada:Atlantic | collected 2013-07 | reverse complement strand
CTACACACTGCATATCGTCGGCAGCGTCAGATGTGTATAAGAGACAGCTATCATTCTAGAGTTGTCTTATGAAGACGGTACTAAAGAAGAGATGCGTATACCTGCTGAAATTTGGCGCAGAACGCCAAAAGCGGTTAGCAAACTTATCGTAACTGAAAAAGACAAAGAGCTAGTGAGCGTTACCGTAGACCCGCATTGGGAAACGGCAGACGTGAATGTTGAAAACAATCACTATCCTCGTCGTATTATTCCTTCGCGCATCGAAGCATATAAAGGCAAATCTCGTAACAGCTACGAATATCGCGACCTTATGCAAGACTCGAAAACTGAGTTAAAGACAGATGACGACGAAGAGGAAGGCGAAGAGGAAAAAGATGACTAATAAGTTGTCCATTGTTAAGCAGGGCGGTTTCGCCCTGTTTGCTATGCTTTTGGTTGCAGGTAGCATGATTTACAGCAACGCGGCACAGGCACATCAAATTAAAGCTGCAATTACGACAGTGTTGTTTAATCCAAGAACGGAAAATATTGAAGTAATGCATCGTTTTAACATGCATGATGCTGAGCACGCGGTGAAGGTATTGTTTGAAAAGAACGCAGATATCATCGACGATAAAGCAACGCAGCAAGCATTTGCCGACTATGTAGGTAAACACTTTGCGTTGTTAAACATTGAAGATGAATCACTTCCGCTTACCCAAGTGGGTTTTGAAGTTGAAGGTAAGCACTTTTGGGTTTACCAAGAAACAGACCAACCACCTGCATTAGAGGGCCTTAAAATTCGTCATGATGCGCTAAGAGACCTGTGGCCTAGTCAAGTAAATACCATTAATGTTGAAGGCAATGGGCCGCTTAAAACCCTTACCTTTACAGATAATGTTACTCTCTTAGAAGTAGGCTTTAACGTCAGCCATCACTAAGGTTTTACTTTTCAGTACATAAATACGTTTCAATTTATAATTACAAGGCCCGCAGTATTTACAGCTAAATATTGCGGGCTTTTTTGTATCCGTTTCTCTCGAATCTTGTCGTTTGTCTACCACCGAAGTCTTATGGCATTCTAATTAACAATATATTAACGTATTGGAGAATTCACGGGTTAGATATTCATTATAGGTATCATTATGAGTCATAGTGCTTCTAGTGCACTTTCGCACAACGCTCGAAAAGACAGAAAGAAAAAGGCAACTAACAACAGTGATAATGTAGACACTAGCGCAATTGTTGAACCAGCTGATGCCAACAAAAGTAATAACGCTTTTGATGACAAGAAAAATATCATGTGGGTATTGCTCAGTGGAGCAATGGCTCTCACTTTTATTGTTATGCTGTTTTTGCCCAATACTGGTATGGGCGATGGCATGATCGCAACGTATTCTTCAATGCTTTGGTGTGGCTTTTTTGGCGCTGCTCTTTGGCGTTACTGCAGCGCTAATGGCTGGACGGGCTTTGCCATTGGCAGTGTCGTTGGATTTATTTTGCAAGTGATATCCCAAATAATCTAGGGCGTGCCCTAATTATTGACAACAAGCGATTACGCTTATTTGTAATCGCTTCCCACCGCTTCCACGTAACTATTCATATTGTTATCTAAACCAAGCGCGAAAATACTTTTCGGTGCTATTTAGTGTCTTTCGCTACTAAATTAACAAAACTAATAATCAGCGCGTTGCGCACCAAGTTCTGCTTACACTGTGGTGTGCTTCAAGCGCATGAGGCTTAAGCACATAAAGATTAAGTATACGAAAATCACGCACAAAAATTACTAAGCACGGCAAGCTTAAACCCATAAAAAGAGAGCCTACATGTCCAACGATACCCCTTCACGAAAGTCAAAAGCGATCCCCACTTCTCGGTTTTCTAGAGTAAGTAGGCTAGGCGCTCTGGCCGGTAAAATTGCAGGCAATGTCGTGACACAAGGAGCTGGGCAGCTTTTAAGAGGTGAAAAACCCGCATTATCGTCATTGCTGCTTACCCCACAAAACATGACTAACGTTGCGAATCAACTGGCCAGTATGCGCGGAGCAGCCATGAAACTAGGTCAGCTAATATCCATGGACGCCGGCGACTTCCTACCCCCTGAACTAGCCACCATAATGTCGCGATTGAGGGAAGACGCCGACCCGATGCCAAAATCGCAGTTAATCGACACATTAAACCAAGCTTGGGGCGAGAATTGGCAAGATGATCTGTTGTACTTTTCCTTTGCTCCCGTGGCAGCAGCGTCTATTGGTCAGGTGCACAAAGCTATTACTATGGAAGGAAAAATGCTTGCCATTAAAGTGCAGTACCCCGGGGTTAGAAAGAGCATTGATAGCGATGTAGACAATGTTGCCACACTTATAAATTTAACCGGGCTCATTCCAAAATCACTGAATATTAAGCCACTGCTTAATGAAGCTAAAACCCAACTGCACCAAGAAGCGGATTACAACAGAGAAGCAACTATGCTTACCCGGTATGGTAGTCATTTAGCGGATATGGAGCGCTTTTTAATTCCATCTACTTACCAACCTCTTACCAGTGAAACCGTTCTGGCTATGGACTTTATTGAAGCCTCGAACTTAGACGCTTTACTCGATGAGCCCCAAAATGTACGTAACGCTGTTATGAGTGACTTAATGTCACTTTTTTTCAATGAAGTGTTTAACTTTAAGTTATTACAAAGCGATCCAAACCTTGCCAATTATAAGTTTAATGTTGAGACCAAGCAGATAGTATTGCTTGATTTTGGTGCCACCAGAGACATTCCTGACGACATTTCTGTGGGGTATAAAGAACTTCTCAATAGCGCCGCTTTGCAAGACACGCAACGTATGAAAGCAGCAGCGTTAGATATTGGCTTAATTGACAGCACTCACGAGGCAGCACAGGTCGATGCAGTCATAGGTATTGGTATGGAAGCCTGTGAATCGCTGATACATGACGAACCTTACGACTTCGGTACAAGTACCTTGGTACAGCGCCTTCACGATAAGGGCATGACACTCACTGCCGAGCACGACTTTTGGCACACGCCACCGGCTGACGCACTGTTTATCCATCGAAAGCTTGGTGGTTTATTTCTTCTCGCAAGACGCTTGGGCGCCCAAGTAAACATGAGAGAGTTGGCTGCGCCTTGGCTAGAATAACGCAGCCTTTCCTTTGTTTTTGCTTTTTGATCTGGAATATCAATTCAGATGATGGGGAAGTGCTTAGTAGGGTAAATCCATACTAAAAGGCAGTGCCATCTGCTCAGCGCTTTTTGGTGGGTTACCTATCATTTCATCATAAGGCGTATCGTGCTTCATCACAGATTTCGCAACACTACAGTGTGCAAAAGCCTCACGAATATGGCCTGTACTAAAGAATCGCATGGGCTTACCTTTTTTGTCGTAAACCATGCCACTTCTGTCCTTCACAGTTAGATACACTAAATATACGTTCATCTCGTAAGACTGAACTTCTAAGTAGTCTATTACTGTTGGCGTATCTTCTAAATCACTAAATAGAAACTTATGCATGCTACCCTCTAAAAACAAGCCATTGGTATCGGAGTGCTCTATTCTCACTTATGTGCATATCTGATTGCCGAGCCCAAACAAAAGAGGGCTCTGCAAAGTAAGCCTTCGCTATAACTATATGCGGAATAGGTTAACGCTTTTGCGCAAAACGACCTTATTACGTAATGGCGAGTTCTCAGGTTCAATCTGCCGTTTCAGCAGACAAGGTGACATCTTCAAGTGGACGTCGATAATTGCTGTGGCGCACAGCGTAAAGCAGGGCAATTAAGCTAACAACACACGATAAAGCAAACCACAACGCTGCTGCGCCAACCCCTGCGGCAATCCACAGTAAAGGAAGCATTAGCAGCCGAGGCCCCTCAATAGCTAACGCCAACGTTGACTGAGACAGTATAAAACCGTTTTGAATACTCATAATCACAACCGTTGTCACAATAGTGACTTGTTGAATACCCGAGAGAGCGCTTAAATTCAAAAGAAAATACAGCGAAACGACAAGCATAATGACATGTTGCAGTAAGCTATAGCGCGTAACCGATTTATGAATATGTGGGTGGTACTTTTTAAATTGTTGCAAGGGCAATTTTTCCTTTGGAAACCGCTTTGAAACATCTGCTGGTCGCCATCCAGTACGACCAAACCAGACGCGAAATTTGTCACTCCATCGGCGTGTGTAATAACTGTCTTTGGCTAGCTGACTATAGACTTGCAAATTAGCCATTATCGGATTGAAACTGTTGAGTGCTCCGCGGATACCAAAAACAACTGGTTCCTCTTTTAATTCAGGTATGTAAGTACCGAACAATCGGTCCCACAGAATGAACACACCGCCATAGTTTTTATCAATATAGACAGGGTTCTGTGCATGATGCACCCTGTGATTAGACGGGGTAACGAAAATGCGCTCCATCCACCCTAGAGTATTAATATGCTGGGTATGCACCCAAAATTGATAGACCAGATTAAGTGCCCCTACGGTGATGATCATTTCAGGGGTAAACCCAACAAATGCTAACGGTAAATAAAATACCCAACTAAAAATTGCACCGCTCGTTTGCCGCAACGCAGTGGTAAGATTGTAATCTTCACTAGAGTGATGCACGACATGGGCGGCCCACAAAATACTTATTTCGTGTCCCATTCGGTGATTCCAGTAATAAAAGAAATCATAGGCAACAAAGGCAACTAACCACACCCACCACGCTTGCGGAAGTTCAAACATCGCAACGGCGTCGAACACAAGCACATAAATGGTGAACGGAATAAGTTGATGGCCTATTGCCATCATGCGAGAAAGTACACCAGCACTTAAGCTGGTAATGGCATCATTGGTACGGTAGTGCCCTGTTTTACGCTTGCTATCAACGTAAAGCTCTAAGCCAATAAGCAGAAAAAATAGCGGAATCGCAAATAAAATAACGGTCATAAACTGCAACCTAATAAACACAGCCCTCATGTTAAACAAATGTTTAAAAAAACCCAAGCTATTTACATTTGCCGCATGGCTCGTTTTTGAGCTTTGGCAAGAAAACGGTTCATTTTTGATATAAGCAATCGAAAACCCCGTTTGAAACGTTAAAGAGTAGTACAGTTAATATATTAAGCTGAAAGGAACAATTCTCTTGTTTGATTTTCTAACATTGAGTGTTATGTCTGGTAGTATTACCAAAAAGGAAATCTCAGCAGCGGAGTCATTATGAGCGAAACAACAGAGAAAAAGTCGTTAGGCCCACACTTTCTGATAGCGGGAATTATCCTTGTCGTTATTCTGGCCATTGTTTTTTGGCCCAGTGATGAAAAGCCTGATCCGGTAGAAACACCAAAGCCACAAATAGATGAGCCTGTTATTACAGAATCTGACGAGCCAGAGGTTTTTGAAACCAAGCCTGCGCCACCTACTGTTGAACTTGAAGAAAAAGATGAAGTAGAACCACTACCAGAGCTTGAAGAACCCGAGCCTGAACCTCTCGATGTGAGCGACCCTGCAATTAAAGAGTCGTTGATTAATAGTGCTTCTGCCGATGAAAGCACCGTGAATAGGCTGCTCGTCAATGAGGGGTTATTACAACGCTTTGTCGTGTCGGTAACAAACTTAGCCAATAATAAAATGGCGCCTAACCATCAGCTTTTAACGCCACCTGAGCAGAATTTTAGAGTTTACTCACAGGCCGGAAAACAGTGGATAGATGCCGCAAGCTATAAGCGCTATACACCATACGTCAACGTGCTGGAATCATTTGATAACGAGGCACTGGTCAATGTTTTTCAGACTTACAAAGACGACATTCAGGCTAAATACGCAGAGATTGGCGATCCAGACAAAGACTTTAACGTCGTTTTGTTAAACGCCATTGATGAACTGCTAGATACACCGGAAGTGCCTGTACCGGTAGAAGTTTACTCAGACTCGGTTATGTACAAGTACAAAGATGAACGGCTTGAAAACCTTGACGGGCCTCAAAAACAGCTTTTAAGAACAGGGCCTGACAATATGCGTCGTATAAAAGCGAAGCTACGTGAAATTAAAGTCTTGATTGAGCAAAATGGACTTAACTAAATTTCAAAAACAGATAGAGGGTTCGTCTGACAAGGCGCGCTCTCTGCCTCCCGTAGAAAATTGGAACCCAGACTTCTGTGGCGACATTAACATGGTCATAGCGATGGACGGCCGCTGGTTCTATGAGGGAACGCCGGTAGGCCGTGCTAGCCTAGTGAAATTGTTTTCATCGGTGCTTAAAAAAGAAGAGGACAATTACTTTCTTGTTACTCCAGTGGAAAAAGTGGGTATCACTGTTGAGGACACCCCGTTTTTAATCACTCAATGGAAAGTGCTAGAAGAAAAAGACAACAGTGAGACACTGGTACTTGTTACTCAAACTGGCGACGAAGTCCGTTTGGATAATGAGGAGCAAATTGAATTACGCGTTCCTCCCGAAGAGATCAGAGATAAAGATGCCACTGCAATTCCCTACGTGTGTGTACGCCGAAATCTATGGGCCCGCCTCCATCAAAATGTGTATTATCAGTTACTTGAAACGGCCGAAGAAAAAAGCAACGGTAATACAACACGCTTTATAATACGCTCAGCAAACCGCAAATTTGTGATTGGTGAAGTTAGTCAATCAAAATAGGCTTGACCAGTTCTATCAGTAGTGTCAGCCCTATCGCTAAAGCCAGTTTTATCAACAAGTATAGTGTTTTCAACAAAAGCGGTAGTGCATTTGAATATATCTTCCGAATATCGTTACATCTTTCTTTTGATTTAAACTTATAAAACAACCCATTAATGGCGTAATACTTTGCGTTAGTTAGGTGAGTGCTTTACATTAAATTACTGTGTAATTATCCATCAAAAGAAGAACTATATTATGAAAAAGACACTCACCGCTTTAGCTGTATCTTGCACTCTCTTGCCTTTAACTATCGCTGCTCAAGCAGCTACCCTCATCCACGCAGGAAAAGCCTTTACTGGTACTTCTGACGAGTTAAAAAACAAAGTCACTATTGTTATTGAAGGCAATAAAATTGAGAGCGTTAAAAATGGTTTTGTAAAAGGTGGCAAGGGCGATAGCGTTATTGACTTAAAAGACAGCACTGTTATGCCAGGTCTAATGGACATGCACGTTCACCTATCTTCACAACAAGGTGGACCTAAGAGCTACTTAGAGCGATTTACTCTTAACGAGGCCGACTATGCACTGCGCGCAGCCAGCTATGCAAAAACAACGTTAGACGCTGGGTTCACAACAGTAAGAAACTTAGGTGACTCACATAATGAAACGATAGCCTTAAGAACTGCAATAGATAAAGGCTATGCCGTTGGTCCTCGCATTTATACTGTGGGCAAATCTATTGCCACCACAGGCGGACATGCAGACCCATCTAACGGCATGTCGCATTTGCTGCGTCCCGATGTAGGTCCAGAACAAGGCGTAGTTAATGGCGAAGCTGAAGCTAGGGAAGCCGTAAGAACCCGTTACCAAGACGGCGCAAACTTAATTAAAATAACGGCAACGGGCGGTGTATTGAGCGTGGCAAAGAACGGTCAAAACCCTCAATTTATGACGGACGAACTAGAAGCCATTGTCGATACTGCAAAAGACTACGAAATGACAGTAGCCGTTCACGCACATGGTAAAGAGGGTATGAAGCGCGCCATCAAAGCGGGGGTCGATTCGATTGAACACGGCACTTACATGGATGAAGAGATCCATAGTCTTATGAAGGAAAATGGAACTTACTATGTGCCCACCATCCTTGCTGGTAAATTTGTTGCTGAAAAAGCCAAAATAGACGGTTTCTTTCCTGAGCTTGTACGCCCTAAAGCTGCAGCCATTGGGCCGTTAATTCAACAGACCTTTGCTACAGCACACAAAGCAGGTGTAAAAATTGCATTTGGAACAGACAGTGGCGTATCGGCTCATGGTGATAACGCTCAAGAGTTTGCTCTTATGGTTGAAGCGGGAATGACGCCTGCAGATGCATTGACTAGCGCAACAGTAAATGGCGCGGATTTACTTGGTGTCAGCGATATTTTGGGTACCTTGGAAGCGGGTAAACTCGCAGATATTGTGGCTGTAAAAGGTAATCCTCTCGAAGATATTACCCTTATGGAACGCGTTTCATTTGTTATGAAGGACGGCGTGGTATACAAAAACTAATATGAAAGGATTACATGACCCCGGTTCAAAAGGTAAGTAAAAAGGTTACACGGAAAACCAAACAGCTGGTCGATTCTAAGCATATGCTGAAAGGGATTACTATTTCATCCTTTTTAGAGTCGACCATAGTGCCTATTCCTCTGGAAGCGGTAATGTTGCCCTTAATGCAGGCGCGGCGTGAGTCACTGTGGCAAATAGCGGCAATGGCAACGCTAGGTTGTGTTATTGGTGCCGTGTTTGGTTATGCCATGGGGTACTATCTTTTCGATATTATTGGAGAGTGGGTGATTGAAACCTTTTTCAGTCAAGACCAATTCGACAACGTAAAAAATAAGATGGAACAACAAGGGTTTTGGTTTGTAATGACCTTAGGTATTGCTCCAATTCCCTTTCAAGTCGCTATGCTTGCTGCAGGAGCAACAAAATTCTCTTTTCCTCTGTTTTTACTTGCCACAGTAATTGCACGCTCTCTTCGTTATTTCGGTTTAGCCGCAGTGGTATATTATGCTGGCGACAAAGCAGAGCAGCTTATAAGGCGTTACAAGATGAAAGCCGTAATAGCGGCAACACTTGTTGTTCTTTTGCTTTGGTGGGCTACAAATGCACTGTAAACGCAAAAACTAGTAGGCTTGTTTTTAATAGGCGTTTCCAACGTTCGGTTTTAGTCTTTCATTTTAAGAGGAGTTAAAAATACCGGAGCATTATTGATAATGATTCCCATTTGCATTATTGTGATTAGCAGGAGGTGCAAATATGAACTCACAACATCTATGTCCGGTTTACAGAAAATGGCTGCAGTTGAATCCAACAGATGCACGAAAACATCGCCTTATGCTGCAAGACAGGGTTCAACAGGCACACCTTTTAGGGCAGCACGAAAAGGCCTGTGTATTGGGATACCAAAGCTTAGAAACAGCGAAGGTTGTCATTACATCATTACAAAATGTCACATCTCATCGTGATAGCGCGGTGCAAGACGATATTATTGCTTATGCAACAATGGCTATGTACTTGTCCGCAATTTTGCATCATCAGCATCGCCAAAAGGATGCACAGCAAGTTCTGCAAGATTGTCAGCAGCAATTACTCGCTATTTTACCGTTACATGCCACCAATACCCATATTCTAGGCGTGTTGAAAACCGTTCTTAGCACATTAGAGCAGGGGAGTGTTATACCGCCTCTCACTCGCGAAGTTTCTCGTTATATTCACTAAGGCTTAAGTAAATGAGCAAGTCACTGTTAGCAGAGGGCTTATTCGCCCCCTTTCCTAATTACGAACTGATACGGCATGGTTTCTGTTTGAGATGCCACCAGCGTGTGCCCCATAAATCGACAAAAACTGGGAATGTCTCTGGCCGTTGATGGGTCGTCTGCCGAAACAGACAATGTTTCGCCATCCGGCAGTTTTCGAATGTTCAAGCGCACCATCATTACGGGCTCTGGGCAACGAAGACCTAAAGCGTCTAAGTGCTGGCTGGCGCTATTAAACTCACTGTCAAAATCAGATGCCATAGTTTTCACGGTAGGTGTTAATTGCGTCTATTTCAGCGCTGTGACCACCTTTTTCCTGCAGGTATGCAACTACATCAGCAAGAGTGACAATAGAAATCACAGTAGTATTGAAATCTCGCTCTACCTCTTGAATAGCGGATAGCTCACCTTTACCGCGCTCCTGCCTATCAAGGGCAATAAGCACACCAGACAAACTTGCCTGCTGTTGCTCAATCAGCGTCATAGATTCCCGGATAGCGGTTCCCGCAGTGATCACATCATCAACCAGCATTACGCGACCTTGCAAGGGACTACCCACTAAATTGCCACCTTCGCCGTGTGCTTTTGCTTCTTTGCGATTAAAGCAATAAGGCACATCACGTTGATGACTGTCTGCTAACGCTACCGCTGTAGTAGTGGCAATAGGGATCCCTTTATAGGCAGGCCCGAATAACACATCGAACTCTACACCTGCATCAACCAACGCATCGGCATAAAAACGGCCTAACTTGGCTAGGTCGCCACCGCGATTGAACAAGCCTGCATTAAAAAAGTAAGGACTTATACGGCCTGACTTTAACGTAAATTCACCAAACTTTAGTACACCACGGTTGATGGCGAACTCAATAAAATCACGTTGGAACCCTTTCATATAAACCTCTTACGCTAGTGCTGCTTTCTGAATATCAAACAATTCGCGAAGACCGTGCTTGGCTATCTTCAGCATTTCCTCTAACTCTTCAAACGAGAAAGGTTCACCTTCTGCAGTACCCTGAACCTCAATTAGCTTGCCCGTTTCTGTCATCACAATGTTCATGTCAGTCTCGGCCTCAGAATCTTCTGTGTATTCAAGGTCGGCAATAGGTGTACCTTCAAAGATACCTACCGACAGCGCGGCAATCATATGCTTAAGTGGATTAGCTTTTAAAATACCTTTTGCGCGCATATAAGTGAGTGCGTCTACCAATGCCACACATGCACCTGTAATTGATGCGGTACGAGTACCACCATCTGCTTGAATTACATCGCAATCTAGCGTGATAGTATTTTCACCAAGTAGTTTTAAATCTACCGCAGCGCGCAACGAGCGAGCAATAAGGCGCTGAATTTCTAACGTACGGCCACCTTGTTTACCACGCGCCGCTTCTCGGCCACTGCGTGTATGCGTTGCACGAGGTAACATACTGTATTCAGCGGTTATCCACCCTTTTCCTTGCCCCTTCATAAAGCGAGGCACGCCTTCTTCTACCGTCGCGTTACATAACACCTTAGTGTTTCCGAACTCTACCAATACAGAGCCCTCTGCATGGCAAGTGTATTGACGAGTAATTGTAACAGGGCGAATTTGACTGGCGGTTCTGCCGCTTGGACGCATAGGGTTCTCCACAACGTAAATGCTAAAAATAGAATCTTCGGTAGATAATAAAAAGTGAGTACACCTAGAGTGCACAAACTAAATTTACCGAAAATAAGAATAAGCATAAGTATAGCGCAATGAGCCTGTCTGATGAAAACGAACTTTGCTCGTATTCCTTACAGAAACAAGCAAATGTACGCTAATATAGTAAGAACAAGAAAGACTGCCTTCATATTCACAGATACAACACGGCGTTCGCGTTGTTTTTGCAGGCTTTCAGTACAACTCGAAGGATAACTATGATTTATAGTATGACAGCATTCGCTCGTGTAGAGACGAAAAAGGAATGGGGCTCTGCGGTATGGGAAATACGCTCGGTTAACCAGCGTTTTTTAGAGACCTATTTTCGCTTGCCTGAACAATTTCGTTCTCTGGAACCTATGCTACGAGAGCGCTTTCGCAAAAAGCTAGCCCGCGGCAAAGTAGAGTGCGCTTTACGCTTTACGGCAAATGATGCAGCTATTACAACGCTTAGTTTAAATGAAGATTTAGCAAAGCAAGTTATGCAGGCTGCTGATTGGGTTCAATCTCATGGTCAGTCATCGGGCGTAAACCCATTAGACGTATTGCGCTGGCCTGGCGTAATAGCAGCAGAAGAGGCCGACATGGATACCATTCATGCAGATGTTATGGCTGCATTTGACCAGGGTTTAAAAGATTTCATTGATGTTCGTGCTTCAGAAGGCGAGGCGCTAAAAGATATGATTACACAGCGTTTAGACGCTATTGAAACCGAAGTAGAAAAAGTTGCCTCTCGCATGCCAGAAATTATGGTTTGGCAAAGAGAGAAAGTGCAGGCGCGCTTTGAAGAAGCGAAAGTAGAACTAGACGCAGGACGCTTCGAACAAGAAATGATCATGCTTGCACAAAAGGTAGATGTTGCTGAAGAATTAGACCGCTTAAACACTCATGTTAACGAGACCCGCAATATTCTGAAAAAAGGTGGGGCAATTGGTCGCAGACTCGACTTTATGATGCAAGAGTTTAATCGTGAATCAAACACCTTAGGCTCTAAATCTATAAGCACCGACATTACGCAGTCGGCAGTAGAGCTTAAAGTGCTGATTGAGCAAATGCGCGAGCAGATCCAAAATATCGAATAGTTTTTTTACCCGTCCAAGAATGTCTTAGAAGCCCTGTTATTTGCTTGTAAATACAGGGCTTTTTTATTTTTCCCGTCCAAATCGGTTTGCAGATGTCCGTTACCAACTACCTGTTTAGTGGTGGGCAGTCCCCTCATTTTTGCTCAATAAGCATTTTGCGGTGAGCAAATTGGTGGGCAGTAAGTTACCCAATTTTCGCATTTAACTCGCCACCACAACAGGTTAGCTGCTGATTCAATAAGCAAATCGGTGGTGGGCAGCCATTATTGCCCCCTCCATTATTTCAGCAACTATGGAGTAAACATGGGAAAACTCACAGCAAAACAGGTTATTGCATACAGCAAAGCCGACCCAAAAAAATATTCAGATGGTGAAGGGTTATACATTTGCGTCCGCAAACAAGGCTCGCCTTACTGGATGATCCGCTACACCACAGCCAAAGGAAGACGAGAAGCAACCTTGGGGCAATTTCCTTTAATGTCGTTGGCAGACGCCAGAATTGCCGCCGCATACTTTCGAAAGGAAGTACGTGACGGCATAGATCCTCTTCTGGAAAAACAGAAAATCGAGTTACCTGACATTGAAACCGTGGATCAACTGTTTCATGACTGGTATCGAACCGATCTGAGTAGACGACTTAAGCATCCCAAGATTCCGTATCGGGTTTACACCAAAGACATAAGCCCAGTCATTGGCATAAAGTGTATTGCTGAGGTGACCGCACGTGACGTACGCGAAGTATTAGAGCGCATTCGAGAAAGTAACCGCCCTACCATCGCCAACGATA
>OJFL01000919.1_pt1 | contig 12976 bp, 8 predicted proteins | sample 1594131 | NCBI WGS metagenome assembly OJFL01 (sample SAMN05416782, study PRJEB24817) | seawater metagenome | isolation source: Sea water | place: Canada:Atlantic | collected 2013-07 | reverse complement strand
TACACACTGCATATCGTCGGCAGCGTCAGATGTGTATAAGAGACAGCATAAAGAGCACTGCGGAAATCAATGTGCTATGCAGAGCATAGTAAAATGCCGCCGCACTTGCTTCAGGGCCTCTTATTGCGAAAGCCATTAACAAAGTGCCTACCGATATAAGCACCGTATTAGCCGCAATATTGCGTAAGTTAGGGCTAGCTAGTACACCAATCGTTCCGACAATCACCGTTAAAATAGCGAGCGGCCATATCCAAGGCAAAATCATATTGCTGAGCGCCCCAGCTTCATCGCCAAAGATGACGGTGAACACCCGAAATATGCTGTAAATACCCACTTTTGTCATAATGGCGAATAGCGCAGCCACAGGCGCACTGGCAGCGCTGTAGGTACTGGGCAACCAAAAGTGTAATGGCAGCATAGCGGCTTTAAGTCCAAACACCACCAATAGCATCATGCCGCCTACTTTGGCCAGCACTTGCTCTGCCTCTGATAAAGTACTTATTTTAAGGGACATATCTGCAATATTGAGTGTTCCGGTAGTACCATACAAAGTCCCTAAGGCAATCAAGAATATGGCGGAGCCCACGAGGTTTAATATCACATAATGCACGTTGGCTTGGGTTCTTTGCTTTCCACCACCGTGAACCAGCAGCACATAAGATGCGATTAATAACACTTCAAAAAATACAAACAGGTTGAACAAGTCGTGTGTTAAAAACGCTCCGGTTATCCCCATTAACTGAAACTGCATTACAGGGTGAAAATAACGTCCTTCACGGTCGGTACCAGCAAAGGAATAAAGCGTAGATGCTAGCCCCAGGAAGCCTGTGAGAAAAACCAAAAGTGCGGCTAGAGAATCTGCATACAATATGATGCCAAAAGGTGCCTGCCAGTTACCTACAGCATACATAATAGGCCCAACATCTATAACTTTTGCCATTAGCGCTATTGAAATAGCAATTTGCAGTAAGCACAAAAATGCCGCTGCAACTCTTCTATTTACGTAGCGTTCAATGCCAGCAAAAGGCGGTAGTAAAAGAAGCAAACCACCTATCAGAGGAACGAGAATGGGTAGTATGGGTAAATGGTCCATCATTGCTTACTACTCCAGCGAGACACCGACTGCTTTGGTCTGCCAGGTGGCTCTTTACCGTCCACAAAATCATTCCCAAGGTCGGCTCTAGCCCGCATAGACAAAATGACGGCAAAAGCTGTCATCGCAAAGCCAATCACGATGGCCGTTAATACTAAGGCCTGAGGAAGTGGGTCTGCGTAAGTTTCTGATTTACCTAAAATAGCGGCGCCGTCTAAACTTAGTCGCCCAGTTGAAAACAAGAATAAATTAACTGCATAACCAAGCATCATTAACCCCATTACCACTGGAAATGTGCGGCCTCGCAAACATAGAAATACGCCGCTAAATGTCATCACGCCTACACAAAGTGAATACAGTAATTCCATTAGTTTTCCTCCATCGTAGGGCGATGCTCGGTGGTAAGCTTACCTAGGTTTGCCAGTATTAATAACGTTGCCCCAACTACCGTGAGATAAACACCTAAATCGAATACCAGTGCGCTAGCCAACTCTGTCTTTCCGATGAAAGGAATATCGAAATAATCAAACCACGATGTTAAAAATGGCTTTCCGAAAGCCCAGCTACCCACTCCTGTAAGTACCGCCAGCAAAACGCCCCATGCAATCACACTTTGATAATTAACAGGTATACGTGGTGTTACCCACTTAACGCCGTGGGCAATATATTGTTGTATAAGCGCTACGGAGGTAACTAAGCCTGCAATAAACCCACCGCCGGGCATATTATGACCTCGTACAAAAATATAGGCAGACACCAACAGCGCAAGAGGAAGCAACGACTGAGAAATCATCACTAAAATAGGCGGGTGAATATCCTTTGTCCATGGAATACCCTTGTCATCGGCTGAGGGCATGGCAAGAGGAATTCTCGTCAACAACTTAAAGATCCCCAGTGCAGCAATGCCTAACACAGTGATTTCGCCCATGGTATCGAAGCCACGAAAATCTACCAAAATCACGTTGACAACGTTAGTCCCACCGCCGCCTGTTTTACTGTTTTCCACGAAAAAGTCAGAGATAGTCTCGAAGGGACGAGTGATTATTGCATAGTTAATGGTTGCCACAATGCCACCTATAACGGCGGCAATGCTTAAGTCGCGAACCACCCGCTTTGGCGCTGAATCGGCAGAGGTTTTTTGTGGTAAAAAGAACAGTGCTAGCATCAACAAAATAACCGTAACAATTTCTACCGCTAACTGGGTTAACGCAAGATCCGGCGCCGAAAAACGAGCAAAGGTAATTGATACCACAAGCCCCACTACCGAAATTGCAATGAGTGCAGTCATACGCTGTTTATGCAAAATAGCAGTTGCGATAGCGCCAATACACAGTATTGCCGCCAGTATAATTTCAATGCCGTTTACAGATTGAAGTGGTGAACTTCCCGCGGCGTTGTTCAGCATTATCAAGGGTGGTGCGGTCATCACTATCACTAACAGGAACAGCAACCCTACATAGCGCTGCAGTGATTCATTGTCTAGCGTGTTATGCATTTTCTGAGCATACAATACGAGTTTCTGCATGGCCTGCTCAAATATCATCTTTGCATCTGGGTCGTTGAACTGAAACTGAAAACGGTAAAGAGGATGGCGGTTGATATAAAGCACTACCCCACCCACAATAGCGATTACGCTCATCAGCAGCGGAATATTGAGCCCGTGCCATATCGACAAGCTGTAGTAAGGTAAAGATGACGCAGGGAATAGCGTAGATGCTGAAATAGCGAGTAAATCACCAGCCATAAACCCAGGAAAAACGCCGACTAAAATACACAGTACAGCCAATAGCGCGATTGGCAGCATCATTAATATGGGAGGCTCTTTAGGCGTTTTAGGCAGCGCCTCTGGTTCACCTTTAAAGAATACGTCTTGAATAAAGCGCAGTGAGTAAGCAACCGACAGTACTCCGCCTACCGTCGCGAATATAGGCACCATCCACGATAGCGAACCAAAAACAGCCTGCTCTAAGGTTTCGGCAAAAAACATTTCTTTCGACAGGAAGCCGTTGAACAAAGGAATACCCGCCATCGATAATGCAGACACCATTGTTAATGTGGCCGTGTAGGGCATAAAGCGCCAAAGTCCGCTGAGTTCTCGCATATCTCGCGTACCGGTTTCATGGTCGATGATACCCGCAGCCATAAATAGCGAAGCTTTGAATACCGCGTGATTCATAATATGAAAAAGCGCTGCCACCGCAGCTAACTCGGTATTTAAACCTAGCAATAATGTAATAAGCCCCAAGTGACTAATAGTTGAATAGGCAAGTACGCCTTTTAAATCGTGTTTGAACATAGCCACGTAAGCGCCTAGCAAAAACGTGGCAAGACCCGCTAAACTGACTAATAAAAACCATAGTTCGGTACCCGCTAATACGGGGTAAAGCAGCGCTAAAAGGAATATCCCCGCTTTCACCATGGTGGCAGAATGCAAGTAGGCGCTTACTGGTGTAGGTGCTGCCATGGCATGAGGTAGCCAAAAATGAAAAGGAAATTGTGCCGACTTGGTAAATGCACCAATTAGCACTAATACCAACACCACTGGATAGAGGCTGTGTTCTCTTATGGTGTTGGCGCTATCTATTATTACACCGATATCGTAAGTTCCTACAATATCACCTATTAAAAGAAACCCTGCGAGTAAAGCTAATCCACCGGCACCCGTTACGGTAAGCGCCATACGGGCCCCTTTCCGGGATTCCGACTTAGCAGACCAAAACCCTATTAATAAAAACGAGCTTATACTGGTTATTTCCCACGCCATCCAAAGCTGCAGCAAATTATTTGCAAGCACAATAGAGAGCATTGCGGTCATAAATAAAATCAAAAAACCATAAAACCGCCCCACGGGCTCTTTTGAAGACAGGTAGTAGCGCGCGTAAAAGATAACTAAAAGGCCAATACCTAGGATAAGAAACGCAAAAAGCAGTGCAAGGCCATTAAGCCTCATTGACAGTGTAAGGCCTATCGCTGGGATCCATTCGATGTAGTCGGTAATAACTTCGCCAGCAAATATAGCGGGGGCAAAACTCGCGATAATAGACAATGATGCCGCGGGCGCGAGCATCGTCATGGCAGTGCATACGCTTCTACCGAGGCCTTCGGTAGCTTTCGGTACAAGGGTGCCGATGAGTAATAAAATCGGGATCCAAAATAGGCTCATTAGATGAAACTTTCCTTTCTAGTTTTCATTACCTTAACAAAGGCCTTGGTGATTTTTCTCTGGTGCATCCAACACGCTCAGGCAAAGTAACACGATACTAAAAAGCGTATTACTAAGACAGTAGAATACTGAAACTAGGCCCATTTGGTTTACAAAGCCGTCTTCGGCATTGCTTGCCTGTTCGCTTTATAGATTGAAGATGTTTGTGACTTACCTCAGCGCTGGGGCATCCCCGTCCTTTATGACTTACAATAAAGTATTCGAGGTGAATCTAGGAAAAGTCGTTATCTCTACCGAATGTGCGCTAATGGCGTTAGACGATAACAGCCCACTTTCTGAAAAAGAAATGTCAGCGTTTAAACTTACATCACAGAGGATGAAAACCCACGATATCGCTACCGCGTAGTTTTTAGCTTAAGGTACGGTAAGAAATTATCTCTCAGAGGCTATTGCAAAGCTAAACTCAACAAACCGCATTGATGCTGCTCGAGCAGCACAGCAAAAAGGCTGGCTGAAGCACATCACAGAATAAAATTGTTATTGGGGAGAATTGAAAGACTGCAAATTGAGCGAAGACGCCAGGCCTGTTACCACCCTTTCAGGGCCCACAATTTGACCTTGGTGCTCACTAGACCATGTGCACACCAAAATACTGGTGCCTTTCTTTAGCTCACATTTCCACTTTTTTGTAGAGGCTTTAAGTGGCAAATAGTCTTCTTCTATTTCCCAACCATCATCAACATGAGAGGCTATAGTTTCTTCGAAAGTGTTAAAAGGAATGCTCTGAATGATTCGCCAGTCGTGCTTTTTAAATTTTCGCTCTGTCCACGAGCGCTTTAGCTTAGATAGTAGCCCCACCCTGCGAATCCTTTTATTCAAAAATAATAAATCTACACGGCGCGCCTGCTAATTTGCACGTTTAGAATAGATTTACTTACGCATTAGTAATACTTTAAAACTATTCTAATACGAACATGAAAACAAGTTCATAAACGTAATTAATCATAAGAAGCGGTTAATATATCAAGTGCCATGAGATGTTTAACGGTGTAAACACCTAGTAAAAAGCGAAAAAAACAAAAAAGCCGATCAAACGATCGGCTTCTAATGTCTTTATGGCGCTAGCGCATTTCGCGAGCACACAGATAAAATCTAGCGTTTATTAAAACTCAGTGCTAAATCTCACACCGAACTCACTCGCATCGTTGCTAAGTATTTGCAGAATATAATCGCCAGTATTTAAACGAGCATTATCATAACGCTCATCAAAGATGTTACGACCGTACAATGCTACTGTGTAAGCTTCGTTTGCTGGCGTATAAGCAATATCAAAGTTAACCAGCTCTCGGCTATCTAATTCAGTCATACGCTCTGGTGCTGATGTTGGCTCGCCGTACATCTCTGAACGGTATGAGTAGTCAGCGCGCACGCGAATTGAGTCGCCGCCATCAAGTTCGAAGGTATACTGCGGACCAATAGCAAGCGTTAGGTCAGGAGTAAGTGGTGCAACAGGTCTGAATCCTGCCTGCTCTTCCACATCAACATCCATATAACCAATACTGGTCATCATGCTGAAATTGCCTAAGTTAAGCGTTGTATCTAGTTCAATACCGCGAGAAGTTTGTTCAACAACTAAGTTAGCTGTGTCGAAACCACCTTCACTTACACGACTTACTTGATAAGGCAGATCTTCAAATTCAGTGTTAAACACCGCAACGCTCATATCAACATATTCATTGATACGACCTTTAACACCCACTTCGTAGTTTGTTGCCGTAATATTGTCAGAAGCAGTAAAGCAGTTGTTAGCGCGAACCGCAGCTTGTGCACCGTCAATATCGTCGAAGCCACCAGCGCCAAAGAACTGACCAATTAGGCAGTATGGACGCGCTGGGTATTGACCAGATTGATAGCCTGACTGAATAGTCGCGTAACCCGTCATACCATTTTCGAACGTGTAGTTAGTGGCTAATTCCCACGTTAATTCATTCCAGTCGTTGGAATCGAAAATAGTGCCCAGTGCTGAGAATACGTTTGCAGAAGCGTCTTTCTCATCTTTGGTGTAACGCAAACCACCCGATACAGATAGTTCATCATTGATGTCGTGGCGAACGTTAATGTAAGCCGCTTTTGATGTTGTTTCTTGGTCTAGCTCAAGTAAGTTACCACCACCGTCGAAGCTAGAGTCTTCACCTTGGCGGTTGCTACCTTCTTCGTTGAAATAATAAAGACCCGCAACAAAATCTGTGTATTCGCTCAAGTACCCGTTTAGTTGGAATTCAACAGATGTTTGATCTGCTTCACCACGCTCAGGGAATTGGTCTAGTGAGAAAACGGTACCGTCATCGTCTAGGCCAGCTTTGTATTTTGAAGTACGCTGACTAGCAACAACTTTAGCAGTGTAGTCTTCATTAATGTCCCACTCGGTGGTAAGTGCAATACCGCGCGCTTCGTTCGATACACCTGTAACCGCTTCTGTGCCAGTGGCGTTGTCGTAACGGTCAGTGCCTTCAGGAATAACGTCTGAGTTACGTAGCTCAACGCCTAATCCATTACCACCACCGAAGTAACGAGCAGAGCCCACTTCGTCAATTAATACAGTGTAAGGGCGTAAGCCGCCGTCGCCATTGTTTGCGTCAGCTGTAAGTACCATACGAAAATCGTTTGATGGTTCCCACTTAACTGATACACGTCCAGATACGTCTTCTGTCTCGCCTACATCGTATTCTGCATTTGGAACGTTAATAAATTCGCCTAAGCCATCACGCTTGTTAAACGATAGGTTTGCATTGAATGCTACTGTGTCTGAAAGCGCGTGGTTAACAAACAAGTCTGCTTTCACACGGCCGCGGGTACCAAACTCTGTATTGACCTTGGTCACATCGCCTTGATCTGGCTCTTTAGTAATGATGTTGATAGCACCACCAATAGAGTTACGACCGTAAAGTGTACCCTGTGGACCACGCAAAACTTCAATACGCTGTATGTTGTTCAGACTCCAGTTTTGACCTACCTGACGCCCCAAGTAGACACCGTCAACGTAAACACTTACGCCAGGATCAGTGGTAATAAGGTGGTCTTGTAAACCTATACCACGAATAAACGGGTTAACTGATGAAGTGTGACCTGCTGAGAAACCAGTAACGTTCAAGTTAGGTACAAATTTACCCACATCAGTTAAGTCGGTAATACCTTGAGCAGCTAGCTTATCGCCATCAAAAGCGCTAAGGGCAATTGGTACTTCGTAGATTACTTGTGGACGTTTTGTTGCGGTAACTGTGATCGCTTCAAACTTTTGCTCTTCTGTTGCTTCTACATCTTGTGTTTCTTGTGCAACGGCAAAATTTGATAATGCTGGAACGGTCATCGCTACTGCTAAAGCGACAGGAGAAAGCTTACTGGCGAGTGTCTTTGACACGTCAGTACGATTCGTCATGTGGTGTAACCCCTTTGCGTGAGTGTTTGGTATTAACTGCGTATAATCAGGTGCTTAACGTTCTTCTAAGGAACGATTGAACTTAAATTTGGAGCTGAAATAACAAGGGGCAAAGACGTGCATGTCTATGCATGCAGTAGCTGAACGTAAATAGAAATATTTACACCAGTCTTCGCCAAATTTCAGGATAAATTCAGGCTCAAAACTGGACGGATATGATACCGACTTATGCGCTTCATGCAAAGATAAATATCATTTTTTCACCAAATTTAAAATTCGCTAACTAGACCAATAGGTTAACTGATTAGACCTAACCAACTCGACTTGAAAAACATTTTTTTAACTTAAAATTCAAAAAATTACTACACTCTCAAAACGCATCAAAACATAAAAACACCTCATCCACATTAATTTAGCCACCTGACCAAGTGGACAGGAAATAGCGATTTTTACGACCATTTCTATCTCATCATCTCTATCGCTAAATCATTACAGTCTTCCAATAGAAGAAATATTTTTTCCAAAACATGCTTCTTCGTAATTTCTCTATCCCCTCCATAGTCATTGAACCAAAACAAATAGTTGAATCCACAGCCCGCCTAAATGACTTCCTCATAAGACTTTAATCTTATTTTGTCGACAATTAAGCCTTTAAAATTTGATATTGAATTTTAAAACGCCTATATTGTCGACATTATCAGTAAATAAGTTTTTCATAGTGACTCTCAATAACGAACAACCTATTACCAGTGCAGATAAGACCTTTTATCAGCTAAGAAACGACATTGTCGAAGGCGTGATCGTTTCCGGCTGTAAATTGAGTGAAACCGAGTTGTCGACAAAATATGAAGTGTCGCGCGCAGTAATAAGAGAAGCGATAAATCGTCTTGCCACTTGTCACCTTGTTGAGCGAAAAGCCAACGTAGGCGCTCGTGTAGTTGCACTATCTCCTGAAGGCTTAGTTCAACTGTATCAAGTTCGTGAAGCCTTAGAAGGCATGGCAGCTAGACTTGCAGCTCGCTACATGAGCGATGAAGAAATTGCTGCTATGCAAGGTTTACTAGACAGTCACTTTAATAAAGTAAAAGGTGGCGAAAGCTACTATCAAGAAGCGGGCGATGTAGATTTTCATTACCGTATTGTCACTGGCAGTAAAAACAGCCATCTCATCAGCGTATTGATAGACGGCTTATATCACTTAGTACGAATGTATCGCGTACAGCTTGGCATGGCAGGCCCGCGGGTAACCACGGCATTTGATGAACACAGACACATTGTAAACGCCATTGCTAACCGAGATGAAGAGTTAGCAGAAATACTCATGCGCAGACACATTCTTTATTCAAAAAATAATATAGAGAAGAAGCTTCATAATGCATAAATGTAATAAAGCTTTTTTAACTTTCATTCACCTCTACCCTACTTCACGTTAAGCGAGTAAATAAAATGAGTGCAGGAAAAAAATTTAGAGACGCCCTTTCTAAAAACAAACCGCTTCAAATCGTGGGCACCATAAATGCCTACTCGGCCATGATGGCAAAATCCATTGGTCACCAAGCTATTTATCTTTCTGGCGGTGGTGTAGCGAATGCATCTTACGGCCTTCCCGATTTAGGTATGACCTCGCTTAACGACGTTATCGTAGATGTGCAGCGTATTACATCGGCATGCGATCTTCCTTTATTAGTAGATATCGACACTGGTTGGGGCGGAGCTTTCAATATAGCCAAAACCATTCGCGATATGGAAAAAGCGGGAGCAGCTGCTGTGCACATGGAAGACCAGGTTGCACAGAAACGCTGTGGACACCGTCCTAACAAAGAAATTGTTAGCACAGAAGAAATGGTAGACCGCATAAAAGCGGCGGTAGATGCTCGAACCGATCCTGACTTTTTCATCATGGCTCGCACCGACGCCTTCGCTCAAGAAGGATTGGAAAAGGCGATTGAACGCGCTAAAGCTTATGTAGCAGCCGGTGCAGACGGCATTTTTGCTGAAGCAGTAAAAACCGAAGAACACTACCGCGCCTTTGCCGACGCACTAGATGTGCCTATTCTTGCCAATATTACCGAATTTGGCCAAACCGAACTATGGAACAAAGAACAGCTTGGTGAATGGGGAGCCAGTATGGTGCTTTACCCATTAAGCGCCTTTAGAGCCATGAACAAAGCTGCAGAAATGGTTTACACGTCTATTCTTGAGAATGGCGATCAAAAAGCTGTTGTCGACAGCATGCAAACCCGCATGGAACTATACGATTACCTTGGTTACCACGATTACGAGCAAAAGCTAGATGAGCTTTTCGCTAAAGGTAAAAACTAAATTAAACACATTAAACAGTAACTGGGACGCAATGTACTATTGAAGCGGGAGCGGTACTTAGGTCGTTACCACGCCGTGAACCCATCCATGGGGGCTCCGGCTCGGCCTCCATGCCTCGCAGGGGTAACGACCTAAGTACCGCCCCCACTTTTCAATGCATTGAGCCCGCTTATAAAAGTTTACATTTAACAGCGACTAAGGAATCCGTTCCTTTTTCATAATAGATTTTTTACTAACGTACCTTACAAATTTAAAAGACCGGAGATTACAAGATGGCTAAACAATTAAGTGGCGCGGGATTACGCGGCCAAGTTGCAGGTAAAACAGCATTATCAACCGTAGGCAAATCAGGCTCAGGTTTAACGTATCGCGGCTATGACGTAAAAGATCTGGCCAATAAATGCCAGTTCGAAGAAGTGGCTTACCTTATCTTAAAAGGTAAATTGCCAACGCAGGCTGAGCTAGATAGCTATAAAGAAAAACTTCGCGGCATGCGCGGTTTACCAGACGCGCTTAAAGAAGTTCTTGAGCGTATTCCAAAAGATGCTCACCCAATGGACGTGCTTCGCACTGGTTGTTCCATGTTAGGTAATCTTGAAATGGAAAAGAGCTTTGACGAGCAGCAAGAAGTGACTGATCGCATGCTCGCGTGTTTCCCTAGCATCATTTGCTACTGGTATCGCTTTTCTCACGACGGCGTACGTGTTGAAGTTGAAACCGATGATGATTCTATTGGCGGCCACTTCCTTCACATGCTTCACGGCGAAAAGCCACGCGAACTTCACGAGCAAGTTATGCATGTTTCGCTCATCCTTTATGCAGAGCATGAGTTTAACGCCTCAACCTTCACAGCTCGCGTATGCGCATCAACATTATCAGATATGCACTCGTGCGTAACTGGTGCCATTGGTTCACTTCGTGGTCCACTACACGGTGGCGCAAATGAAGCCGCTATGGAAATGATTGAAGGCTTTACCTCTGCCGACGATGCAGAAGAAAAAATGATGGGCATGTTAGAGCGCAAAGAAAAAATTATGGGCTTTGGTCACGCGGTTTATGCCGACTCAGACCCTCGTAACGGCATTATAAAAGCGTGGTCTGAAAAGCTATCCGCCGATGTGGGTGATACAGTGCTTTACCCAGTTTCAGTACGCTGCGAAGAAGTCATGTGGCGCGAGAAGAAACTGTTCTGTAACGCAGACTTTTTCCATGCCTCTGCTTATAACTTCATGGGAATTCCTACAAAACTCTTCACACCAATTTTTGTAATGTCTCGCTTAACAGGCTGGGCAGCACATGTGATGGAACAGCGTTCTGATAACCGTATTATTCGCCCATCGGCTGATTATACCGGTGAAGAGCTTCGTCCAGTGCCATCAATCGCTGACCGAGCGTAAGGTAATACGCTATGAATATTGATTACCGAAAACCCCTACCAAACGCGGGTATCGATTACTTCGATACCCGCGAGGCGGTAAATACCATAGAGTCTGGGGCTTACGAAAAGCTGCCCTACTCTTCTCGCGTATTTGCTGAAAACTTAGTGCGCCGTTGCCCACCTGAGCAACTAACTAAAGCGCTACAACAGCTAATTTATCGCAAACGCGACCTCGACTTTCCTTGGTTTCCAGCTCGTGTTGTATGCCATGATATTCTTGGCCAAACTGCTCTGGTTGATTTAGCAGGCTTGCGCGATGCGATAGCGGCAAAAGGCGGTGACCCTGCTAAAGTGAACCCAGTGGTTCCTACCCAGCTAATTGTCGACCACTCTTTAGCAGTTGAGCACGCAGGTTTTGAAAAAGACGCCTTTGAAAAAAATCGCGCCATTGAAGACAGACGTAACGACGATCGTTTTCACTTTATCAATTGGACAAAGACGGCGTTTAAAAACGTAGATGTTATTCCCCCAGGAAACGGCATCATGCACCAAATCAATTTGGAGCGCATGTCACCAGTTATTGAGTCTCGCGATGGCGTTGCGTTTCCTGACACCTTAGTAGGAACAGACAGCCATACGCCTCATGTAGATGCACTTGGTGTTATCGCTATTGGTGTAGGTGGCCTTGAAGCCGAAAGCGTAATGCTTGGTCGCGCATCCTACATGCGTTTGCCAGACATTGTGGGTGTAGAATTAACCGGTAAACCACAGCCGGGTATTACTGCTACCGATGTAGTTTTGGCACTAACTGAATTCTTGCGTAAGCAGCGTGTGGTGTCTGCCTTCTTAGAGTTTTATGGGGAAGGTGCTTCACACCTTACCCTTGGCGATCGTGCAACCATTTCGAATATGACACCAGAATACGGCGCTACTGCGGCTATGTTCTATATCGACCAGCAAACCATCGATTATTTGCGCCTTACCGGTCGTGAAGAAAAACAAATAGCCTTAGTAGAGAACTACGCCAAGCACACGGGTTTATGGGCTGATGATTTAAAAACTGCTGAATACGAGCGTGTGCTTACCTTCGACTTATCATCAGTAGGTCGTAATATGGCAGGCCCGTCTAATCCACACGCACGTTTGGCAACAAGCGATCTTGCCAGTCGCGGTATTGCGGCTAAGTGGGAACAAGAAGACGATAAAATGCCTGACGGCGCAGTAATCATCGCTGCCATTACAAGCTGTACCAATACCTCTAACCCGCGAAACGTAATTGCTGCAGGTCTTATTGCTCGTAACGCCAATCAGCGCGGCCTTACCCGTAAACCGTGGGTGAAAAGCTCATTAGCGCCTGGCTCAAAAGCGGTAAAGCTTTATCTTGAAGAGGCTAATTTGCTGAGTGAGCTTGAAACTTTAGGCTTTGGTATCGTGGCGTTTGCCTGTACTACTTGTAACGGAATGAGTGGCGCACTTGACCCTAAGATTCAACAGGAAATCATAGACCGCGATCTATATGCCACCGCAGTACTATCGCTGTCTCTTATACACATCTCCGAGCCCACGAGACAGGCAGAAATCTCG
>OJFL01000909.1_pt1 | contig 13051 bp, 13 predicted proteins | sample 1594131 | NCBI WGS metagenome assembly OJFL01 (sample SAMN05416782, study PRJEB24817) | seawater metagenome | isolation source: Sea water | place: Canada:Atlantic | collected 2013-07 | reverse complement strand
CTACACACTGCATATCGTCGGCAGCGTCAGATGTGTATAAGAGACAGGAATAAATAAGATTTTATTTATTTTTCTCATGCTCCTGATTTATTGAAATTATAATATTGCGGCGAAAAAAAAAGGCCCTCGGTTACGAGGGCCTCTAAAAGCTTCTCTTACACTAGGAGGAGATCAAAAAGAAGAATCAAAATGATATGTCATTTGTTGCAACGCGTCAATAATATTTCTTATTATTTTTATTCTTATTAATTGACAAGTAATATCTTTTGATAGATATTCATTCCAAATTGTAGATATATAAGGTGAGTTATGGATAGATTCAGGCTGATGAACCTCTTCGTACGTATTGTAGAGACAGGCAGCTTTTCATCTGTCGCTAGAGAGTTGGAAATGCTTCAGCCGTCTGTCAGTAAGCATATGAATATGCTTGAGCAGAGCCTTGGTGTTCGATTGCTCAATCGAACAACACGCAAAATTTCACTCACTGAGGCCGGAAAAGAGTATTTTGAGCGTTGCCAACGGATCATAGATGATGTCAATGAATTGGAAGCGGAGGTGCAGGGCTTAGTCAATAAGCCGACAGGCACACTACGGATCAGCAGCCCGGTTGCCTTTGGCCAAATTTATATGTTGCCCCTTCTGTTGGCATTCCGGAGCCAGGTCGCTGAATATGGTGTCGATCTTTCTTTCGATGATCGTTACGCCGACCTGGTTCAAGAGGGATTTGACGTTGCGATACGGTTTGGAGAGCTCGAAGATTCTCAGTTGATTGCCCGTCATGTCGGCAGTAGTTCGCGAGTTTGTGTGGCGTCGCCTTCCTATCTCTCAAAACATGGGATACCCCGGGTGCCTAATGATCTCAAAAATCATAACTGCATCACCTATACTCATCTTTTTTCTAGTGTTTGGCCATTACGTGATGCTAAAGGCCTTCTTCCAACAAAAGTATCAGGTAATTTTAGAGCAAATAGTGGGTATGCTATCCGCGATGCGATATTGAACGGAGTTGGTGTCGCGTTAGTTCCTTCATTGCTGGTGAAAGAGCAGATCGAGAGTGGAATTGTAGTACCCATTTTGAATGATTATGCTCCAGACCCAATTAAAATTTCGGCTGTTTATCCCTCCAATCGCTTGATTTCAAGAAAGGTTAAACTTTTTGTTGATTTTATGAAAGAGGAATTTTTGAAGATTCCTTTGTTGCATCCGCTCACACCACTGCGGCCCGTGCCGAGATTAAGATCTAAGCCCGCTGTCGTTGTCGAGGCGGGTGGATCGCGCACGGATCATTCAGTTGTGTAACTCAGTTAAACTGACGGGCAATAAAGCTTTTAGTTGTTAACTGTTTTGCATGTTGTAGTCACACTAACTTTAAAGATTAAACGGTTAAAAATACTTAAACGGTAAAAGGATGTATGAATAAAAGAGCCACTCAATACACTGCTGATGACATCGAAATTCTTGAAGATTTGTCTCCTATTTTACATCGTCCTGGTATGTACACTGACCCGATTAACCCTAATCATGCGTTAGTGGAGATCATCGATAATGCCTCAGATGAGGGCTTAGCGGGATACGCAAAGAGTGCAGAGATTAAGCTTTATGAGGATGGTTCTGCTGAGGTTATCGATGATGGCCGAGGAATTCCTGTGGATATACACAAGACCAAAAAAATCCCCGCAATTCAGGTTATTTTTACGACGTTGCATTCGGGTGGTAAATTTCGTAAGACTGACTCTGAGTCTGTGTATCGGATTGCTGGTGGTCTGCATGGTGTTGGTGTGTGTGTCAGTAATGCGCTTTCGACAAAATTAGAGGCAGAAGTGACGCGAGATGGGGGCGTTCACCAAATGACGTTTGGCCCTAATGGCAAAGTTAAAGTGCCTCTAGAAAAGTTAAAAAAGGTAGCTGGTAATAAATCAGGGACTCGTATACGATTTTGGCCGGATGCCAAGTACTTTGATAGCGTGAAATTTGATGTTGTCCAACTCACCGCATTACTAAGAGCCAAAGCGATGTTATTGCCTGGTGTCCGATTTTCACTTGGCATTGAGAAGAATGGAATATTTGATACGCAGACCTGGCATTTTCCCAAAGGTATAGAAGGTTATTTTGCCGAGGCCATTGTCGGTCAGGACGCTGTGGCGAACACCTTTTTCGGTGAGCGCTATGTCACGAGTAAATCTGAATCAAATTTATTTGCAGAGGGTGAAGGTGCTCAATGGGCACTATCTTGGACAACGGAAGGGGAGGTCATTAGTGAATCCTATGTGAATATGATTCCTACCCGTCAAGGAGGAACGCATGTATCCGGTCTTAGAGATGGTGTGTACCAAGCGATTAAAAGTTTTATCGACCATCACGCCATGGGGCAAAGGGGTCTAAAAGTAGTGCCAGATGATGTCTGGTCAAGAGCTAATTTTGTTCTAGCATGTAAAATTCTTGACCCACAGTTTAAAGGTCAAGTGAAAAATGAGCTAATTTCGCGCGATGCCTTTAAGTTGGTGTCACAAATGATACGAGACCCTATTGAGTTGTGGTTGAATCAACATGTAGATGAGGGTAAACGCATTGCTGAGTTAGTATTAAAGCAAGCAGTGCAGCGAACTCGGGCAGCGCAAAAAACAGAACGAAGGAAAACATCTGGAATAGCGGTATTGCCCGGCAAGTTAACGGATTGCGCCTCAGAAGACCCTAGTCGTAATGAACTTTTCATCGTAGAGGGCGATTCCGCTGGTGGTTCAGCAAAAGGAGCCAGAGATAAGGAGTTTCAAGCAATCTTGCCCTTGAAAGGAAAGCCTAAAAATACATGGCAAGATGCGCCCAGTTCGCTTTATTCGAACAAGGAAATCGAGGCGATCGCGCTGGCTATAGGTGTGGATCACCACACCTTAGACGACCCAATAGACTTAACCAATTTACGTTATAACAGGATCAACATTCTTGCTGATGCGGATGTCGACGGTGCGCACATTCAGGTTCTACTCCTCACGTTATTTTTTCGACATTTTCCAAAATTAATTCAAAGTGGTCACATCTATATTGCTCAACCGCCATTGTTTCGGATTGATGTGCCTACTCAAGGCAAGAGCAAACCGGGGCGTAAGTTATATGTTCTGGATGAGCACGAGCTTAAAATGTTAGAGGACAAACTTATTGATGAAGGTGTCAAACCCCAAGGGTGGTCGGTGAGTCGATTTAAGGGGTTAGGTGAAATGAGTCCAGATCAACTCTGGGATACAACGCTTAATCCAGACACAAGACGAACCCTGCAAGTGACTTTTGAGGACGTCATGGAAGAATCACTAGATATATTTGGAATGATGATGGCGCGTGAGAATGCGGGCCAACGTCGAAATTGGATGGAAACTTTTGGTAACTTAGTTGAGGCTGATTTTTCATGATTAAATTTTTATTTTATTTGCAGTCTGTGATGGTTTTTCTGTGCTTCTTTTCTGTAAATGGGCATGCAGGGCAAGAAGATAAAATTACTGAGTATGGTATTTATGATGATGAACAGAAACTCATCAAGCAATCAAAAATTGTCCCTGCTCAACAGGTTGTGCGATTTGGGTTTTGTTTTGAAGCCTACGTAAATTTTGATGGTGATAAATATATGCTTACGCAATCATTGGCACACCCGGAGATATTGAGTGAGGGAGGGTGGCCTAATAAGGGGTATAACGTTCCTAGAAAATTCAAAGTTAGTAATGGAGTGGCATCGGGGTGTGTTGGGTACAACGCTCGCACAAAAGAAGAGGCTCCTGCAGGGGAGTGGACTTTTAGTGTGTCTGACCGTAGTCATGAATTACTTCGATTTATATTTATCCTGCAGTGATAGGGAAAAAGCGTAGCTGACACAAAGAAAAAAATGAGTAAACAGAAAGAGTTATTTGAAATGAGTAAAGTAGAAGAAAAGCCCATAAAGAAAAATGCAGTGTTCGTGAGAAAAGCTACGGATGTACTCCCTGATTATTTCGCACCCTTGGAACGCATTAATTTTTCAGATGCCATCCCCTTAGGTAGATATGCCTCTACTCAATATCTGCAGTACGCCATAGCTACGGTCAAGGATCGAGCTTTGCCGCGGCTTGCGGATGGCCAAAAGCCAGTCCAGTCAAGAATTTTGTACGCAATGTGGGAGATGAATGCAACAGCTGGGAATCCAAGGAAAAAATCAGCTCGGGTTGTTGGTGACGTTTTAGGAAAGTTTCATCCCCATGGTGATTCATCGGTCTACGACGCTTTAGTTCGAATTGCTCAAAATTTTACGCTTCGTTATCCGTTGGTTGATGGGGAGGGGAACTTTGGTTCTAGAGATGGTGATGACGCTGCTGCAATGAGATATACAGAAGCCAGACTTACGAAATTTTCTGAGGTGCTACTCAGCGAACTGAATGAAGGAACAGTTGATTTTATTCCTAACTATGACGGCAGTGTCAATGAACCTTGTTTACTCCCCGCTCGTTTGCCTGTTTTGTTGCTCAATGGCGCGAGTGGCATTGCGGTAGGTATGGCAACGGAAGTGCCAAGTCATAATCTCGGTGAAGTAGCTTCTGCGGTTGTGTCCCTTATCAAGAAGCCTGATATGACAATTAAGCAGGTCATGCGCCACATAAAAGGCCCAGATTTTCCGGGTGGCGCTCAAATCATTACGAGCGCTTCCGATATTGCTGAAGTTTACGCGACAGGTCGAGGTGCTGTTCGAGTTAGAGCTAGATGGGTTGTGGAAAAATTAGCAAGAGGTCAATGGCAGTTGGTGGTCGCAGAGCTGCCTCCTGGAGTTTCATCTAGGAAAATTCAAGAGGAAATAGATGCGATTACGAATCCGCAGCCGCGGGCTGGGAAGAAGTCAATTTCAGTAACTCAGCAAAAAGAAAAGCAAGCCATGTTGTCGGTTTTAGATCGCATGCGTGACGAATCGGATCGTAACAACCCAGTCCGTATGGTCTTTGAGCCCAAGACATCGAAGATCGGTGAGGATGAGTTCATTAATGCGTTACTTGCGCGAACAAGCTTAGAAACAAATGCTTCTATCAATATTGTTAATGTTGGTTTAGACGGTCGTCCATCCGGGAAAAACCTTCTTGAAATATTGACAGATTGGATTGAGTTTCGGCGTGCAACTGTAACGAAACGTACACTTTATCGTTTGAGTAAAGTTGAAGATCGTATACACGTCTTAGAGGGAAGATTATTGATTCTTCTCAATGTCGATAAGGTTATAACAATTATTAGAAATTCCGAACAGCCTAAACAGGATTTAATGTCAGAATTTAATCTATCGGAACGTCAATCAGATGACATTCTGGACATGAGACTAAGGCAGTTAGCCAAACTGGAGCATATTAAAGTTGAGCAGGAGCTCAAAAATCTAACAAAAGAGCAAAAATCTTTTAAAAACATCCTGAAGAATAAGAATCATCTTGAGCAGTTAATCATTGAAGAGATTGAAGCTGATACCAAACAGTTTGGCGATAAACGACGCACCATCATAGAAGTATCCGAGAAATCTGTGCTTGAAGTTAAAGCTTCAGATGATCCAATTACAATAATTTTTTCTAAAAAAGGTTGGATTCGAATGCGGCAGGGTTGGGATGTCGAGCCGAGTAGTTTAAGTTTTAAGGAAGGAGATGCGCTCTCATCAATTATTCAATCTCGATCAGTTGATCCCGTTATATTTTTAGATTCAAGAGGTCGAGCCTACAGCATTGATGCCAATATACTTCCGTCAGGTAGGGGGGATGGCGTACCTGCTTCCTCCCTCTTGGATCTTCAAGGTGGCGCCCAAGTTATGCATTGTCTTGCAGGAAGTTCGGAATCAAGCGTATTTGTCGCAACTACAGGTGGATATGGTTTTTTTACGAAGCTCGGAGATATGGTGTCTAATCGACGTGCGGGTCGAGATTTCATGTCAATGCCGAAAAATGAAGCACCTATTTCGCCACAGTTCTTGAACCCCGAAACAGATCGATTGGTAGTTGGTGTGTCTGAAAATGGCAAATTGCTGATATTCGCTGCTGAGGAAATTAAGTTTCTCTCTAAGGGGCGAGGCGTGATTGTGATGGGGTTAGATGATAACGATAAACTGTCTGCAATCGGCGTGCTAAATAAGAGAATGGCGAAGATCATAGGCCATTCACCTAGAGCGCAAAAGGAAGATACCATTTCGCTAACTGGTGCTAAGTTTGAACACCATTATCTTAGGCGTGCACGTATGGGGCGAGTGCTTCCAAGAAAATTAAAAGGTCCCCATAGGATTATCAACGGTTGACTTAATTGGGTGTGAGGTCAGAATCCAGGGGTTGGCATTTTGTTTCGGTATTAAATTCCCGTTACAGCAACTATATTAAAGATGGCTGTGTCTTCTCTTATTTTTTTTGCTTTTTGGTATTCTTCAGAGGCGTACCATTTGTGAATGGTGTCCATATCAGGGAACTCACACATGACTAGTCTTTGTGGCGCCCAGCCCCCTTCAATGTTTTCTATTTCTCCCCCACGAATCAGAAATTTAGCGCCATAGTTCGCCAGAGAAGCACCCACTATAGCTCTATATTCCTCGTATCCGTCTGGGTCTAAGACGGTAATTTCCGCAATAAGGTATGCTGACATTTTATGGTTATTGTATCAATATTGAATATTTCGATACTATACACATGGTTTTCAGTTTGAAAATATTGTTAATGACTTTTAGAGTTGAAGGATAGATGGAAATGAGAACGCGAATTACTGAACTGTTAGGTATTGATTACCCCATTATCCAAGGTGGTATGCACTACGTGGGGTTTGCGGAATTAGCTGCTGCGGTCTCTAATGCTGGAGGGCTCGGCACTATCACTGGCTTGACTCAAAAGTCGGCTGAGGATTTACGTAATGAAATCCGAAAGTGTAAATTGCTCACTGATAAGCCGTTTGCCGTCAATCTTACATTCCTTCCTTCATTGGCAACTCCGGATTACCCTGGGTACGTAAAGGTCATCATAGAAGAGGGCGTCAAGGTCGTTGAGACTGCTGGGCGTAATCCTCAGCAGGTTATGCCTGCGCTAAAAGAAGCAGGGATTAAAGTGATCCATAAATGTACCTCTGTCAGACACTCGCTCAAGGCGCAATCTATTGGTTGTGATGCGGTTTCTGTAGATGGTTTTGAATGCGGTGGTCATCCTGGGGAAGATGATGTGCCTAACTTCATACTTCTTCCAAGGGCGGCTGATGAACTTGAGATTCCGATTGTTGCCTCCGGCGGCATGGCGGACGGACGTTCCTTGGTTGCTGCTTTGGCATTAGGTGCCGATGGTATCAATATGGGGACCCGTTTCATGGCAACACAGGAGGCCCCTTGTCATCCTAATGTTAAGGAGGCCTTGCTTCAGGCGACAGAACTGGATACTAGGCTTGTTATGAGACCTTTGCGCAATACCGAGCGTGTGCTTAATAATACTGCGGCGCAAAAGTTGCTTGAGAAAGAACGTGACCTAGGAGAGAACATTAAAATTGATGATGTTCTAGATCAGGTTGCCGGGGTCTACCCGAAGGTTATGCTTGGTGGTGAGATGGAAGCGGGAGTTTGGTCTTGCGGAATGGTTGTGGGATTAATTAATGATATTCCTTCATGCAAAGAATTGATCGATAGAACGATGTCTGAGGCAAAGTCTATCCTTGATAAAAGAAATCAACAGATATCGACATGAGATCAGACAGTTCACCTCTATTCCAGTGACTTCTGCGTAGCATTTATGCAACAACTATCATCGAAAAAGTGGAAGCAGCGGTTCTACACAGTCATTTTTGAAGCGGACACCCCAGCAGGCCGATTTTTTGACCTATCGTTAATTTGGTTGATTGTGTTAAGTGTTGCTGTCGTAATGCTCGACAGCATAGATTCGGTTCATGCCAATTGGGGTGAGCAATTGATGACGCTGGAATGGATATTCACAGGGATATTTACCGTAGAGTATTGTGCTCGTATATGGTGCGCGCCCAAGCCTTTGGCATATATGCGAAGTTTTTATGGCATTGTAGATTTTCTAGCAGTCATGCCTACATATTTTGCATGGGTTGCTCCTGGAGTTCATGTGCTCATCGATATACGGGTGCTTCGACTTTTAAGATTGTTTCGATTGTTGAAACTAACCGCATATGTTGCTGAATACGCATCGCTAGGTCGAGCCCTTTACGCGTCTAGGAGAAAAATTTTAGTATTTCTGACTTTTGTTGGGATGGTTGTGTTGATTATGGGGACAGTCATGTATGTCGTGGAAGGTCCCGATAACGGTTTCACCAGTATTCCGATGGCCGTGTACTGGGCGATTATGACTATGACTACCGTTGGGTTTGGAGATATTTTTCCCCAAACTGATATTGGTAGGGTCGTTTCCTCAGTAACGATGCTCCTAGGTTGGGGAATTCTCGTGGTTCCCACCGGGATTGTGAGCGCAGAGTTCGTCTTTCAAAGAGAACAACCTACCACCCGAACGTGCGGTCAATGTGTCAGCGAGGGGCATCTGGAGGCTTCCAAATTTTGCCGAGATTGTGGCGCTCCACTCTAAATCATTAAAAGTGGATTTCTGAATCTTGATAAAGTAGAAACTTTAGTTTTAACAGAAGGTGATTGGGAAATGATGAGAATGTGTAGGTTGAGCCTTTCGATACTTTTTATATATGTATTGGTGGGTTGTGGTGAGGAGGCGCAAGTTGTGTCCCTAGATTCCTCGGAAGAGGCGGGTATATTTCTTCAGATAATGCTCGAAGATGAAAAGGAGCAGGAGATCAGTTACGTCCTATTTAATCCAAATGTTAAGACGTTGGAGGCATGTGATGCCGCAGCAGAAATATCGATGGATGATATTGTTAACAGACTACCACCCGACTATAGCGGGGCGACAGTTACGGGTTGGTCATGCTCATTTACAAACCCGGAGGCTGGAAAAATAAAAATAGATCGGGTAGATGCTTAACTCCGATTTGTTCCTCATAAAGCTGAGGGTTATTTTCAACGTTAGAGCTGAATGTTGTGAGGGTAGAGTAAAACTCAGGGGGTTAATGTTGAGCTATAACTTGAACAACGCGACTTATTAGCGCAGACTCGACTTTAATTTATTGATTATTGATAGAATTTTGAATGGTAAATGCATGAGTGAAAATATTCTAAAGCACTTGAGAACCCAAGGCGAACAGCTTGATGCTGACATTTCAAAAGCGCTAAAAATTCCCAAGGCGCAGCTTGAAAAGCAGTTATCCGAGCTATTAACGGCAGGGGCAGTGATATGTTGCCATGTAACTCGTTTTGTTGGTGAAAAGAAAATAGAGGGCATGAGTTATCGGTTATCAGCGCACGTGCCGCCGAGAGCGCCCGGTAGGAAGCCAGGAGCCAAATCCAAAGCAGCAGCTACCACGAGTGATGATGCGGACGAAGATTGATCTACGTTTTGTAGCGTCTCAACACCTTATTCATTAAATCCTAATCGAATTCTTCTAAATTGTGGCGCTCATAAACTGGTTCCCTGGCCATATGGCGCAGGCGAAGCGAAATTTAAGTAAGGCATTGGCGTCTGTTGATGTTGTCGTGGAGGTTCTGGATGCTCGTATGCCGGCAGCTAGTGCAAATCCACTTTTTGACGAATTACGTAAAGAAAGGCAGCGTCCCGCACTTAAAATTTTAAATAAGGCGGATTTGGCGGATGATCAAGTAACCGAACAATGGGTCCGTTATTTCATGGATCCAACGTCTTTAGCGAACGCACTTCCTATAGTAGGCAAGTCCAAACAGGAGGTGCGTAAGATTATCAGGGAATGTCAGAAGTTAGCACCCCATCGTACTGACGCGATTAAGCCACTGAGGTTGATTGTCACAGGTGTTCCTAATGTCGGCAAGTCAACGATCCTCAATGGTCTGCTCGGAAAGGCCAAGGCTAAGGCTGCTGATGAACCTGCCGTGACAAAAATGATTACTCGATATGAGGTGAGTGATCAGTTGGTTATTTACGATAGTCCCGGAGTTATGTGGCCGAAGGTTGATACCGTTGAAACAGGTCTTCATCTGGCTGTCAATAATGCAATAGGTGTTCACGCTTACAACATAGAGGATGCTGCGATTTTTTTGATACAGAAAATGCTTGAACGTTATCCTCAAGCACTATCAGATCGATACAAAATAGAATTTGAGGGGGTCGATGCGGTCACGTTTATTGAATCAATCGGAAATAAGCGCGGCATGCGATCGAGAGGTGGGAGTGTTGATTTTGAGCGTGCGGCGCAATTGGTTGTGACCGATTATCGACATGCTAGGTTTGGACGTGTTTCGCTGCAAGTAGTTAATGATTTAATTTATAATTTAAGTGAAATTGACGTCAATAAACTAAAAAAATAAGAGAGGATGGAAAGATGGCAAAAGCCTATTGGATTGCGTTTTATCACTCAATCAGTAACCCAGAAGCAATGGCAAGATATGCGGAGTTAGCAAGACCAGCTGTTGAGAGCGGGGGAGGACGTTTTATAGCTCGCGGCATGCCGTCCAAGGTTTACGAAGCTGGACTAGAGCAACGTGTTGTGATGATTGAGTTCGACAGTGTTGAGCAAGCTGTCGCTGCGCATGATAGCCCAGCGTATAAAGAAGCTCTCGAGGCTATGGGCGATGCGGCCGTCCGTGATATGCGGATTGTGGAGACTATTTAGTTCGGCTAGAGGTGTTTTGAAATATTCTCGGAGATTAACCTATTTCCGAGTCTTAGATGCGCCTCAAATTAACGTTAAGTTTCTTGGCAAAGAAGAGACTTAGTGTCAACACGCAAACGCCGACGCTTATGAAGCTAAGCGTGTAACCAAAAAGTGTTGTTAAGAGCCCAAAAAATATTGTTCCAACCGCTTGCCCACTAAAAAGACTCATAGCAAACACTGAGATCGCAGTGCCCCTAGCTTGAGGGTACATTTCGGTTGCTTTAGTCTGTAGCGTGTTGTGCAGTATGTAAAAACCAAATCCGCCGAAGATGCACCAAGCTCCAACAAGCACTTCGGAGTGCATGACCGGTAAAGCGACAAAAAATAGAAATAAGATCAAAGCACCAGTCAATACAAATCCAACTTCTCCCATGAGGGTTTGTAACCTCCGTATGGAAATGGTGTACAGCACTCCTCCGAGACCAAAACCAGAAAGCAGTAGGCCAATCGTCATGTAGTCGAGGTTCAACTCGGTTTTTATCCATGCCCCAACAAATGCAAAGCTACCATAAAATAAGGCTCCTTCTAGATGGACCATCACGAGGACAGTTTGGCACCAAGGGTCTTTGAGAATATTTGAGTAATTTCTAAACGGGTGATTTGGCAGGGTTGACGTTTTCTTTACTGAGTGCGTCGACTGATATTTATGGGCGACTAAAAACAGTATTAACGTCATGATGAAAAAGGAAATAGAAAAGAAATAAAAAATTGTTCTCCAAGATGAGAATTCAGCTAAGGCGCCACCAAGTGATGGTCCTAAGATTTGTCCCAATAATATGAAGCTGATGAAATTCCCAAGGCTGGCCTGACGGTTTTCATATGTTGTTTGATCTCCAATCCAAGCAAGTGAGACGGGTATAATTCCTGCTGCCCCAATTCCAGTTAAGAAGCGCAAGGCAGTTAACCACTCTAGATCTTGAGCGTGAGCAGACCCTAATGACCCAACAGCAACAATTCCGGTCGCCACAGATACGGTTTTTATGCGGCCATAGCGATCACCAATAGGCCCATAAATGATTTGAAATAATCCGTAGGCCAGCGTAAAGGCGGCAATCACTATGGCGGCTGTAGCGTGAGTGACATCGAATTCAGCAGCAATATTCGGCAGAAGTGCGTCAAAGACTCTTAGGTTAGCCCCAGATAAAAAGGCGGCGGTAGCCAGTACGATGAAGTGAATTTTCACAGTTGAGATTTAAATATGAATTAGATTTATAAAGATAATTAATAAGTGATGGTTGCCTCTTTTTTGGAGTATCATTAATTAGCATTAACGTGAACACATTATATTCCTATACATCTGGTTTTCGTTCGCAATAAAGACTCATTGTCTAAGAGGCTAAAATGTTTAGTAACCATCTCCAAAGTAAGCAACGAAATCGTAGGAGAATTATGTACATTGGTTTTGTTTTGGCAATTTTTTGTGCTTTTGCTGCTTTGGGCTCAGGCGTAGGCTATCGATTGGGGTTATGGCACTTTAGCATCGGTTTTCAAATTCTAAAGTGGTCGGTTTTCCTATCGGGCGCTACACTGGTCGTGTTGTTGGTAGCTATGTTCTTCATTCAAAGCAAGACGAGAATGGATTCTTTTGTTGGGTTCGTTGGGCTCATTATTTGTCTCGTCATGGTTTATGTTCCCTACAGTTGGAAGAAGACGCTCGACGCGCATCCATATATACATGACATCACAACAGATACGTTAAATCCGCCGAGCTTTGTGGCAGTGGGTGAATTGAGAACTGCAGAGCATCACTCGATTGTTTACGATGGGTTAGAGGTAGCAGAGCAACAAAAAAAAGCTTACCCAGATCTGAAAACACTCTTCCTGGATGTGCAACCCGCAAGTGTCTTGGTTGAGGCGATAGATGTTTTATTGACAATGGGTTTAGAAATCGTGAGTTCAGATGCAGATTCTGGTCGAATTGAAGCAACGGCGACAACCTTATTATTTGGTTTTAAAGACGATGTTGTCGTTCGAATCGTCGAAAATGAGGCAGGTGGCGTAAGTATTGACATGAGGTCAAAGTCACGTGTTGGGAAAAGTGATTTGGGTCAGAACGCTAAGAGAATCCGTCAGTTTATGGAGAACCTAACGTTGCGTATTGCGAAAGGCTGAGGATGCTCCGGCGCTAACGCCTCTAGCGATTATCGTTAATAATAAACTCTGCTGCGCGCTCGGCAATCATCATTGTCGGTGCATTGGTGTTTCCTGATGTGATTGTGGGCATTACGGACGCATCTACAATCCGTAGGTTCCTTATCCCATGAACTTTAAGTTCAGAATCAACCACACTAGATCTGTCTCTTATACACATCTCCGAGCCCACGAGACAGGCAGAAATCTC
>OJFL01000906.1_pt1 | contig 13072 bp, 13 predicted proteins | sample 1594131 | NCBI WGS metagenome assembly OJFL01 (sample SAMN05416782, study PRJEB24817) | seawater metagenome | isolation source: Sea water | place: Canada:Atlantic | collected 2013-07 | reverse complement strand
TCTACACACTGCATATCGTCGGCAGCGTCAGATGTGTATAAGAGACAGGCCTTGAACCTTTTGGTTCAGGATGAAACGAGCAGCTCTTCCACAGAAAATATAACAAACGGAATTGTTCTAAAGAATGACCAAAGCAAGTAACACCCAATATTGGCTTATGAAATCAGAGCCAAATGTTTTCAGCATTGACGACCTTAGAAATTGTCCTGGGCAAATTGAGCCCTGGAACGGTGTACGCAATTATCAAGCTCGAAATTTCATGAAAAATGATATGAAGGTAGGTGACGGAGTGCTGTTCTACCACTCGAATTGTTCTCCTCCTGGGATTGTTGGTTGCGCCGTAGTCGCACGCGAAGCATATCCAGACGAATCTCAATTTGACAAAGTGAGTGATTACTTCGACCCTAAGTCAACAAAAGAAACGCCTCGTTGGTTTAATGTAGGCGTTAAATTCGTTCGCAAAACTCCCCTTATATCACTAAACGAATTGAGAGAGCACAAGGAATTAGAGAGCATGAGAGTGCTTCAAAAAGGATCACGCCTGTCCATCACGCCAGTAACCCCTGAAGAGTGGTCTTACATTCAAGAACTTAGTTCGTAATGGACTTAATGGTTCAATGGTGGTTCGCCTATCTTGCGGTTGGACTTTTTGTGGGATTTTTTGCGGGCCTTCTCGGAATTGGTGGAGGAACACTTCTGGTTCCGCTAATGGTATTCCTATTTACAGCACAAGATTTCCCAGTTGAGCGGATCCTGCATCTCGCTATCGGCACATCGCTTGCATCGATTGTCTTCACATCCCTATCGAGTATTCGCGCTCACCATACCCGAGGCGCCATATTGTGGCCAACCGTAAGGCAGTCTGCTTTGTTCCTTGTTATAGGAACATTCTCTGGAAGCTTTTTTGCCGAATCTTTAAATCCTGCCGTTCTCGCGGCCTTATTTGTTCTTTTTGCGGGGTACGCGTCGGCTCAGCTTATTCTTGATCTCAAACCAAAACCTACTAGAAATTTACCTAAAAGTATAGGTATGGGAGTTGGTTCAGGGTTTATTGGAGTTATTTCTAGTCTGGTAGGTATCGGCGGAGGTGTAATTACCATCCCGCTGATGGTAATGCACAACATACCGATGCGAAACGCCATCGGCACTTCCGCCGCCTTAGGGCTTCCCATCGCTCTAGCTGGCAGCCTAGGCTATATCTGGAATGGTTTGGGAAATACCCAATTACCTGAATTTAGTATTGGTTACGTATATCTGCCAGCGCTTGTGGGAATTGTAGTGGGTACATTTATCACAGTTCCATTAGGAGCAAAGCTCACACACTCAATGCCTGTGTCCCGCTTGAAAAACATATTTGCAGTAATCCTAATGATACTAGCGATAGAAATGTTCTTAGAGATATTCATGTTTAACTAAACTTATCTAATTTCAAACTAAATACGTTCTAAAAACCAACCAGTTAGACTTAATCGCTCCCTATGACTTGCTAAAACCTCGTGAGGAAATAATTCGCTCAAAAAAATTACGAGCGTACCGAACTGTGGTTCGATGTCCACGAAATTCTTACAATTTTGCATCAAATACAAGCGTAAGCACCCCCCATCCTTTATTGACCAACCCTTATTTAAGTAGAGCGTTACCGTCAACTTACGTCGCACACTACCTTTTGGACGGTCATAATGTCGCTCGTATCCAGACCCTGGTTTATAACGCGCCAGATGAGATTCAAAATCAAAAAGCCCAAGATAGAGTTTTTGGTTGAGGTAATCTCTCAGGCGATCAAACTGTAGAAATAAACCACCGGCAGTCGCGGCATCATCTCTACTAAACCACCATATTTGATCGCCGCGTATTTTTTCTTGAACTTGATGCCGTGATCCTGTTCCGATGCCGGCCTCTTTAAAGCATCCTTCGGCCAAACCAACATCGCACTGGACCAGCAAGTTCTCAAGAACCTCATCATTGAAAAAGCCCTGGGTTATCGAGTACCCATCGCGATCAATATCACTCGCAATTTGGTTAAGTATCGGGTTCATTTAGGGTGCAGACGTCCACGACGATAACCTCATGTCAGTCGCCCGTATGCGCATCTCTGAGTAACGATTTTTGAACCTTACCCATTGCGTTTCTTGGTAACTGAGTGACAACTCGAATGATTTTAGGCACTTTGTAGCTAGCGAGTTTTATTTTGAGCGCTTCAATCAGGCCCTCTGGATCTAACTCGGCCTTCGTACTAGGAACAACTACGGCAAAAACTGCCTCACCAAAATCAGGATGCTTCACGCCAAATACTGCGGACTCTAAGACTCCCGGTTCATCATCTAAAATAAGTTCTATTTCTTTTGGATAAACGTTATACCCACCGGTAATAATGAGGTCCTTCGAACGGCCCACAATGGTCAAATAATTATCCGCATCTAATACCCCAAGATCACCGGTACGAAACCATGCATCATCTGTAAACTCATCTTGAGTTCTTTCTGGCATATTTCGATAGCCAAGAAATACATTGGGGCCTTTAATCTGTATATGTCCCGTAGTTCCTTTGGCCGTGCTTATGTCAAAATCGTCCACTATGCGGACAGAGACACTAGGCAGCGGCATACCAACGGTCCCAACCTTACGCTCTCCGTCATAGGGATTACTAGTTATCATTCCAGCTTCGGACATGCCATATCGCTCTAAAATTCGATGTCCGCTCCTTTGCTCGAAAAGCTCATGTGTTTCTGACAACATTGGAGCAGAGCCAGATATAAATAACCGCACATTACGACACAATTCAGTAGTTAATTTCTCATTACTAAGTAACCTGGTGTAGAAAGTAGGCACACCCATCATCACCGTCGCCTCTGGAATCAAATCAATAATTGCGTCGACATCAAATCGCTCGAGCCATAACATGGACGCACCCACGCTAAGCACACAATGATTCGCGACAAACAAACCATGCACATGAAAAACTGGAAGCGCGTGAAGCAGGGTGTCATGTTCAGAAAAATGCCACAGGCTAGTCAACACTTTTACGTTCGACACCAAATTATGATGTGTCACCATCGCACCCTTACTTCGACCCGTGGTTCCCGATGTATAAATAATAACGGCAACGTCATCAGATTTTACCGAACGAACTACACTACTTGACGAATGCCCTGCCGCCAACCCTAAGAGGTCGCGACCCGGATCTCCCACCAAAATAACTGCCGAGCAGTCGTTGGCAGCCATAACAAGCTCTGACACTTCGTCATATCGATCACAAGAGGTCACGAATAATTTTGGCTCTGCGTCTGCTATAAAGTGCGTCAACTCTTTTGACTTGTAAGCCGTATTTAACGGTACGAAAATATATCCTGCTTTCAAACAAGCCAAATATAGAAACAAGCTAGGTAAACTCTTATCGACTTGCGCAATAACCCGGTCACCGGGACAAACTCCCAGGGCATCCAGAGCCAACGCATATCGAGAGGCATGTTGATCCAACTCTCGATATAATATGACTTGTTCAGCGCTACTTTTTATAGCGATATTCGTTGGCTTTGATTTAACGATGCTTTCAATGAGCGAATAAAAATTCATAACCTAAACCTGAGGGGCGACGACGCACATTTTAGAAAGGACAAAAACTGTCAATCTAAATATCGCACCAGTTAGAAATAATATCCTTGTACATATCTACGGACGCCTCAACGCGATCAAGCACGCAATATTCATCTGTTTGATGCGCCATGCTAGCCTCTCCCGGCCCCAAGATCAAAGTTGGCGGTGATCCATATGCCGGCGTTAGTGCCGCTGCATCTGTGAAGTAAGTGGCAACTTTTGCCTCTGGTCGATACCCTAAATAAGGCTGAACAATATCAAAAACGTTTTGTATCCAGGGGGTCTCAGGCTCAGAGTAAACGCTTTCTAAATCGATAAATGTTTCAAGCTCCACATCGTGTCCTATACATTTTTGTAGTTGCTCTCTGACGTCCGTGTGTTTTGAAGTGGGCACACTACGGATATCGATAGAGATAGCGGCTTCGTCAGGCACAGAATTTATGTTTAACCCTCCATGCACCATCCCTACGTTAAGGGTCGCCTGCCCCATCATGTTGTGTGGTGGATTTGAAAATTTAAAATTTTCAAGCGCGGTTATTGTCTTTGCCGCCTTATAAACTGCATTTTCTCCCAGCTCTGGCATAGAACCATGAGCCGTAATGCCTTTCGTTTTTGCTGTTAACCAATAAGCTCCTTTGTGCCCGACATATGGAAAATTAGATGTCGGCTCTCCTACCAAAACTGCTCCCGCTCGTCCTAACGCTCCCTGTTGCCTAACCAAATCAAACGCGCCCTGGCACCCCAGCTCTTCCCCAGCAGTAATCACCAATTCCAATCCCGGCGTTCCACTCAGCTTACCTGATAGCTCAAGGGCTGCTGTTACAAAGGCAGCTACGCCGCACTTCATATCACTCGTTCCTCGACCAAATAATCTACCTGCATCAGTCTCGCCACAAAAAGGATCCTTGGTCCATTCGGCCGAACCCAAAGGAACCGTGTCAATATGTCCCGTTATACACAGTGGCTTCTTGGTGCTGTTCCCACCAATTCGGGCCACCAAACTTGCTCGCTTTTCCCCGAGTGGGAAATAAAACACCGAGAACCCAGCGTTCTCCAGAATGTTACCTAAAAATTTTGCGCATGCCTCCTCATCGCCTGGTGGGTTGATGGTGTTCATACGAACTAGATGTTTGGTTAACTCTATTACCGATGTCAATATGATCTCCTTAACGCTAAGCGTTACCAAAATAAGCTGCGCGCAACTCTGAATTATCTTTCAGTGCGTCAACAGCTCCACTTGCCACAATTTTTCCCTGAGATAAGACGTAACCATAATGCGCAATTGCTAGTGTTTGTCGAACATTCTGCTCCACCAACAACACGGTCATCCCTTTCTCGTTGATCTGTTTAATAATACGAAAATTCTCTTTAACAAATAGCGGCGATAGACCAAGCGAGGGCTCATCAAAAATCATGAGTGATGGATTGCTCATTAGACTCCTGCCGATAGTCAACATCGCTTGCTCGCCACCCGACATTGTTCCGGCAAGTTGATCGAACCGTTCTTCAAGTTTAGGAAAGAGGGTGTATACCTGCAACAAACGCTCCGCGACTACTTTGGCATCTCGCTCTAAAAATGCTCCAGCTTGGAGATTCTCTCGGACCGTCATCTTCGCAAAGACACGCCTCCCCTCTGGCACGCACGTAATACCTCGGCTCGCTATGTCATGCGTAGCAAATGAAGAAATATCCACGCTGTCAAATGAAACGCGTCCAGAACGGATTGTATTCAAGCCTAATATCGATCGAATTAAAGTTGTTTTTCCCGCGCCATTTGCTCCGAGTAAACAGGTTATTTTCCCTTTGATAACCTCAAGCGAAACGTCGCTTACGACATCTGCCGCGTCATACCCGGCGGTTAAATTATGTATTGTCAGCATCGACATCTGCTCAGTCCTCTCCTAAGTATGCCGCTCGCACGCCTGGCTCCATTGAAACCTCTGAGTACCGTCCCTCCGCAATTTTCTCTCCATAATTAAGAACCACACATCGATCAGAAACCTTATTAATCAACTCCATTTCATGCTCAATCAAAATGATAGATAAAGAGGGATATTTCACCCTCCAATCTTGCAACTCATCCATTAAGGCTCGAGTCTCATCGGGCGTCATACCAGCAGACGGCTCGTCCAACAGCAAAATATTGGGTTCGCTGATCAAAGCACGGCATACCTCAACACGTCGACGGTCTATCATCGACAGTGAGGACACTGGTTTAAACAAATGCACCGCGAGGTCGCGGCTAAACCGACTCAACAGTTCCTCCGATATTTGGATTTGTTCCTGAAGCTGTCGCTTAAAAGACTTTCGATTAAAAATATTATGCCAAAGCCCTAAATTTAAATTTCTCTGGTTCCCAATAATAAGATTATCAAGAACCGATAAAGACGTTGCAAGCCTCAGGCGTTGAAATGTACGCGTTATCCCGTATGCATAAACCTTATTTGGTGGTGCTCCTGTAATGTCGTTACCATGTAAAAGCACCGACCCTGCCGCGGGTCTATAAATTCCCGTTAATGCATTAAAGAAAGTTGTTTTACCAGAGCCATTAGGGCCAATAAGGCCTAAAAACTCTCCTTCGTACAGCTGAACATCTAGTCCATTGAGCGCCTTCAGACCGCCAAAACTTACGGTTAACTTCTTCGTTTGCAATACGGTCTGCCTCATCCGAATCTCCCGGCAAAATATTGACGGAGGCCTCGAGGCATCAACCCACTCGGCCTAAACCGAAGTATTAATATCACAACAATCCCGAATAACAACAATCGATACTCCTGTATCACCTGGAATTTCTCGGGTAAGACTACAATCAGAAAGGCTGCTGGAATAACCGCTACCGCATTGCCAATGCCACCAAGCAGCACTATTGATACCAGCAGTAGCGAATCAGAAAGATTAAAATTCGCTGGCGCAATAAACCCATACATTGCGGCATATACAGCACCGGCCAACCCTGCAAAACAATTGCCGAGCATAAAGGCTGCGATTTTCCAGCGCGGGCCATTGATGCCGAAAGCGGCAGAAGCAACCTCATCCAAACGAACCGAATCCATGTTTAACCCTAACCAAGACGACTCAATTAGCCGCGTTATTAAGTAAACTATCGCGACTAATACGAGTGCAACAATCGCATACGCCACGTAAAACGAACCTCCGCCCATTTCACTTGGGAAGCTATTACCAAAGTTCCAACCAAACATTTCCAAGGCTGGAACTTTAAGGCCCTGGGGGCCCCCGAGTACATCATTTACCTCAAGAAATGTACGGAAAAGAATTCCAAAGGCTATGGTGATTAAGGCTGCGTAGTGACCTCGAGTTCTGAGTATCGGCAAAATTAACAGCGCACCAAGTAAGGCCGATATGGCGCCGCTGAAGAAAATAATCAGCAGGTCTGGTAAAAATACAAAGTGTTGATTTAAAGCGGCCATGGAATAAGCCCCAATGCCAAAAAATGCCACCGCCGAGAAATTTACTACGCCCACAAACCCAAATTGAATGGTTAACCCTAAACTGACTGTGGCGTAGAGCAAGACGGTCGTTAGCATTAATAGTGCAAAGTCGTCATGTCTCAACAACATAATTAACACTACAGCACCAAGAACAAAACTTATCCACGTAAATCTCGGCATTTCACGAGCCGCATGTTGATAATAAGTTAACGCATTAGTCCGCCTCAAAAAATACACGCCTAAAGGCACCATCACGAGGAGCGCGCCAATTTCCCATTCACGCTCAAGGTAGAGAAATCCATAAAGCACGACAACACTTAAAGCCACCCCTAATAGAATCGCCAGTTTAGTTTTGAAGTCGGGCATCGTAATTACACGCGTTCCGCAGAACGGTCTGCCAACAACCCGGTTGGTCGCCATGCCATCAGAATAATGATGACTGCAAACGCAAATACATCTTTGTATGCCGGTACGCTAAACCATATAGCACCTAATGTTTGCAAAAAGGCAAAGAGCAGCCCACCGACAATCGCTCCATATATACTTCCCAAGCCACCAACTACGGCAGCACTAAAACCTATAACCCCCAACATTAGGCCCATACTAAAATTGATCTCCTGATAATACAGTCCCGTACTGATTCCGGATAAAGCCGCTAGTCCTGAGCCAAGAGCAAAAGTAACAAGTACGGTTTTTTTAAAATCAATGCCCATTAGTCGCGCTGTTTCTTCGTCCTGGGCTACAGCTCTTATCGCCAAACCTATCCGCGTTTTTTGGATTAGTAGGTGGGTCACGACAATGGCAAGCGCGCCAGTAATAATTAATATGACACTGTCCAAACGTAAATTGAGATTGCCCCAATTAATAGATGCCTCAGGCAACAAAGCGGGAAAAGGTTTGGGATTAGATCCATTAGGAAAGAATAACCGAACAGCCTCTCGAATAACTGATCCAAACATCAGCGTTATCAGCAATGTATTTAAGGGCGGCGATTCCTTAAGTGGTAATACCAGAAACTTACACAGCAATGCACCAAGCAACCCCATTGCTAGGATCCCGATACACAACATTATGATTAACGAGAGCCATGCTGGCGATGCCAGCTGATCCAAGCCTAAGAATACTGCGAGCGCGGTAAACGCACCCAGCATCAGCACATCTCCATGGGAAAATTTAATGACGTCCAAGACACCAAAAAACAAAGTAAAACCTACTGCGACCAGAGCGTAGGTTATCCCCTGCACAAGCCCATTGATTAAGTATTGCGCAAAAAATCCTAGATCCATGTGTCTACTGTAACAAACGTTACTTTAAAAAACGCTTGCCCGACGCATACTCACTGTCTTCCCACACCACCCACTCACTATCTTGAATGACATATTTAGTAATCACCGCAATCGTGTTCTGACCGTTACCATCAAACGTAACAGGACCAACGATAGATTCATGTCCTCGCGTTTCATTTAACATATCACGTATTAACTTTCTATCTGGGCCAACCTGCTCGATCACATCAATAATGAGGTTTGTGGCCGCAAATGCGAATGCACCATAGGCTTCGGCAGGCTCATTGAAGTTGCGGGCTTCATAGGCCTTCATAAACATTTTTCCACCTGGTAATTTTTCGGTAGGCGCGCCCTCTCTAAATGCCAGCACTCCCTCTGACAAATTTCCCACACCATCAATAAAAGCATCCGATACGATTCCTGATGTGCCTTGAAAAACTTGCGTCATACCCAACTTATTCATCTGTGACCGAATGCGAACGCCTGTTGGTGCAAGCCCTCCGAAGTAAATGACCTCAGGGTTTAACGCTTTAATTTTTGTCAACTCAGCCGTGAAATCCTGTTGATCTGGATTCACTCCAAAAGTGCCTAGTATTGTTCCACCACTTTCGCTTAAGGCTCTTTCAAAATATTTAAAATGGCCTTTTCCATAGTCAGTAGTGTCATGAATAACAGACCACGAGGAGAAATTTTGGGCGATCATAAACTCTGCCGCAACAGTATTTTGATTAATCATCGTTCCGTTTACACGATGAATTTCTAAATAATCATTACCGTATGTGATGTCTGGCAGCACCGCACCCCAGACTATAACGGGCAAACCAAACTTGTGATACACATCAACCGTACCCATAGCGACCGCCGAACAGTAATGTGTTACGCCAGCAACAATAGCTTTATTTGCCGCTGCTTTTGTTGCCACCTGAACGCCTACGTTTGGTTTACATTCGTCATCTAAGGAGACTAACTCGTATTTATATTTTGCATCCGGCGCCTGATTACGCAGGGTAATTGCCAAGTCCGCAGAGTTTCTGCCTCCTAATCCACCAGCAGAAACCCCTCCAGTCAATGGTCCGATGAACGTAATTTTTATGGTCTCTGAATCCTCACCACAACTCGTCAAAAATAAACACAAGACAGATAAAACCCATAAGCGTGACATGCATTGGAATTTAATCATGGTTCGGTTTAGGCCTTTAGGGGTTAGTTAATCGTCTCATCTTACCAGACATAAAAAAAGGCAGCATAAGCTGCCTTTAAGCATTATTTAAACCAGTTATAACTTAATTCTTTCTCAACTTTCGTATTTCCGCTAGCTGCGCTCCCAACATGGCCAACTCAGCTTCGACTGTCGCGATTTCTTGTTTGTCGGTCGCAGCTCTAAGAGCTTCCTCTGCGCGCTTTTGCGATTCTTGCGCCCGAGCTTCGTCCAAGTCAGCACTACGAATGGCGGTGTCTGCCAGAACAGTTACTGAACCTGGTTGGATCTCTAATATCCCGCCAGCAACAAAAATAGCGGTTTCTTCATTAGATCCTGCAGATTGAATACGAACCGATCCAGCGTTTATTCGCGTGATGAGCGGGGTATGTTTTGGATAAATACCTAAGTCACCAAGTTCTCCTGGCACGACAACAAAAGTTGCCTCACCAGAAAAAACTGACTCTTCCGCACTAACAACTTCGACTTGAATGGTGCTTGCCATAATGATCTTCATGTGCTCCGTTTAACTAATGAAACTTATTTTATGATCTCGCCGTGCTACTTTAATGTCTTTGCTTTTTCGAATGCCTCTTCGATTCCACCAACCATATAAAAGGCCTGCTCCGGCAATTCATCACATTCACCGCTCACAATCATTTTAAAACCACGAATCGTATCTTTAAGGGAAACAAATTTTCCTGGTGAACCCGTAAACACCTCTGCTACGTGGAACGGCTGCGACAAGAAGCGCTGAATTTTACGAGCGCGAGAAACCGCCAGCTTATCCTCAGGTGCTAATTCATCCATACCTAAAATAGCAATAATGTCTCTTAACTCTTTATAACGTTGAAGGGTCACTTGAACCGCTCGCGTTGTCGCGTAATGTTCCTCACCAATAACATTCGGATCAACCTGTCTAGAGGTGGAATCAAGTGGATCAACTGCCGGATAAATGCCAAGTGACGCAATATCTCGACTCAAAACCACCGTTGCATCTAAGTGGCCAAATGTTGTGGCAGGGGAAGGGTCGGTCAAATCATCAGCAGGCACATATACTGCTTGGATTGAAGTAATCGAGCCTACCTTAGTGGAAACAATTCGTTCTTGTAGTTTACCCATCTCATCGGCTAGCGTAGGTTGGTAACCCACCGCGGAGGGCATACGACCTAACAATGCGGACACTTCTGTTCCTGCCAATGTATAACGGTAAATATTATCAACGAAAAACAGAATATCTTTGCCTTCATCTCGGAATTTTTCAGCCATCGTCAGTCCCGTCAGCGCAACACGCAGTCGGTTACCTGGAGGTTCATTCATCTGTCCGAACACCATTCCAACCTTGTCCAAAACGTTGGATTCTTTCATTTCATGATAGAAATCATTTCCCTCTCGCGTTCGCTCTCCAACACCCGCAAAAACAGACAATCCCTCATGGGCTTTCGCGATATTATTAATTAATTCCATCATGTTCACGGTCTTACCCACACCCGCACCACCAAATAAACCAACTTTTCCGCCTTTTGCGAATGGGCAAATCAAATCAATAACCTTAATACCCGTTTCAAGCAGATCAACCGAGGGTGATAAATCAGCAAACTTAGGAGCGGCTGCATGAATAGGGCGAAGTTCGTCCGCCTCCACTGGGCCCGCCTCGTCGATGGGTCGTCCCAAAACGTCCATGATACGACCAAGCGTACCCGCTCCTACTGGTACTGAGATCGGCGCGCCCGTTCCGTCGACCTTCATTCCTCGACGTAATCCGTCTGTTGCGCCTAACGCAATGCAGCGCACGACACCATCGCCCAGCTGTTGTTCTACCTCTAGAGTCAGGCCGTCCTCCACAAGGCCACCTGACGCCTCCTCTGATAATTTAAGCGCATCGTAGACTTTTGGCATCGCCTCTCGTGGGAACTCAATATCGACTACGGCTCCGATACATTGCACAATTCTTCCGGTTGCTTGTGACATGGCTTTCTCTATCCGTTAAAAAAAATTCTATTAAAAATTAAACTGCTGACGCTCCGCTAACAATCTCAGATAGCTCCTGCGTGATAGCGGCTTGACGCGATTTGTTATAAACAAGAGTTAACTCATCTATTAATGTGGCAGCATTGTCCGACGCAGATTTCATAGCCACCATTCTCGCTGACTGTTCGGACGACATATTTTCGGCAACAGATTGGTAAACGACCGCCTCAATGTAACGATTCAGTACTTGGTCAAGAACCTCTTTGGCATCAGGCTCGTAAATATAGTCCCAAGAGCCATCAGGGATGCCCAGGCTTTCACCTTTAACAGGCAAAAGCTGCTCAATCGTGGACTCTTGTTTCATTGTGTTTACAAATTTATTGTAAAAAATCACAACCCTATCGAATCGATCTTCGTTGTAACCATCCAACACAACTTTAACCGCACCTAATATCGTCTCCATCCTAGGTGTATCCCCTAACCCACTGACTTCTGCAACAATATTCGCACCGAGACGCTGCATAAAACCGACTCCCTTGCTGCCGATGCAACACACATCGATTTCTTCTCCCTCATCTTGCCACTCTTTATACTGCGCTAGCGCCATTCTCAAAACGTTGGTATTAAGCGCCCCACATAGCCCTTTGTCGGTTGTTACGACAATCATTGCTGCTCGTTTAACCGTGTCTCTTTCCGTTAAGAATGGATGCCGATACTCTGGGTTCGCGTTCGAGATATTGGCTGCAACAGAACGTATTTTTGCCGCAAATGGTCTCGCCAGGCGCATTCTCTCCTGAGCTTTTCTCATCTTTGAAGCCGCCACCATTTCCATGGCTTTAGTAATCTTGCGAGTATTCTGAACACTCTTGATTTTCGTTCTTATTTCCTTAGTGCCTGCCATCCTAAAGTCTCTCTGTCTTCATCGACTTGATGTTGCTATTTTTCCTGTTAACTAATAGGTACCAGACGTCTTCCAACTTTGGATCGCCGACTTGAGCGCTTCCTCATCTTCTTTCGTCAGGTTCTTAGTTTCGTCAATTCGAGCAATTAGCTCCGCATGTTCACTCTTAAGGAAATCTCTCATGGATTTTTCTGCGGCAAGCGATTTTCCAACCTCAATATCATCGAAAATATCATTGTTCACAGCGAATAACGTAACGGCCATTTCCCAGACTTCCATTGGTTGATACTGAGGCTGCTTCATGAGCTCAGTAACCATTTGTCCTCGTTCCAACTGGCGTCGCGTTGTTTCATCTAAATCGGAAGCAAACTGCGCAAAAGCCGCAAGCTCTCGATACTGAGCAAGTGCTAGCCGCACACCGCCGCCGGTATCCTTTCGCTTCATGATTTTGGTTTGTGCCGCACCACCCACTCGTGACACAGAAACACCCGCGTTAATTGCTGGCCTAACGCCAGCATTAAATAAATCTGTTTCTAAGAAAATTTGGCCATCCGTAATAGAGATGACGTTTGTCGGCACAAATGCGGACACGTCGCCTGCTTGTGTCTCAATGATCGGTAGCGCCTGTCTCTTATACACATCTCCGAGCCCACGAGACAGGCAGAAATCTCGT
>OJFL01000900.1_pt1 | contig 13113 bp, 12 predicted proteins | sample 1594131 | NCBI WGS metagenome assembly OJFL01 (sample SAMN05416782, study PRJEB24817) | seawater metagenome | isolation source: Sea water | place: Canada:Atlantic | collected 2013-07 | reverse complement strand
GCAGCCAGAGAAATACTATTACCTATTGACGGGAGCTGGGCTCATATGTGTTAGGTGTGTTGCTGGCAGTACCCATATTTGTTTGTATTAAGCTGACTCTTCAACAAATGGAAGTTTTTCCCCACTGGTTAAAGTTAATTGAGGCTCATGACTAAGCTGGCAAATTGATTTTGCCCGCAAATAGCGATGGGGCTAAGTGCTGCTAGGCCTAGCCCTCACTTGAGCTGTTGCGAGTGTTTTACTGAGAATTTGCTGTATTGTGCTATTGACTTGCCGCTGACGTTGTTTGGTCTGCGCACAGAAATAATTAAATTGCCTTTTTCGCTGCGATATTTGTTAACTTTGTTACAAAAAAGAGCAGTATTTGCGATACTTGTTGTATAAATGATGTTTTTTGACATAACGTGAACAGAACGCATCTCAACGATGTCGTTTTAAGGAGTAAGTATGTTACTGGCCAGCTTGGCTATTGCTATTGGTTTACCCGTATTATTGTGGAGTGCCGGAAAATTTGTTGGTGGCGCCGCATCAGTAGCGAATCATTTTGGCGTATCGCCCTTGCTTATAGGGATGCTTATTATTGGCTTTGGTACTTCAGCCCCAGAGATAATTGTTTCAATCTTTGCTGCAATTCAAGGTAACTCTGGTATTGCCCTAGGCAACGCCTATGGCTCTAATATCGCAAACGTCATGCTAATATTAGGTCTAACTGCAGTGATAAGCCCTATTGCGGTGAAGTCTGAAATCATCAAAAAAGAACTGCCTGTACTACTTGGCATTACCTTTTTCGCCGCGTGGCAGGTTCTCGATCAGCAAGTGTCAAAAGATGACGCATTTTCACTACTGGGTTTATTCGTTCTTCTTATTTCCTGGAGTATTTACCACGGAATGAAAGGCGACAAAGATGCCCTAGCCGATGAATACAGTGATGAAATTAATTCAACAGAAGGCACGGTAAAAACTCACGTTATCTGGCTTATAGCTGGGCTATTGCTGCTAGTTGCTAGCTCTCGCATGCTTGTTTGGGGTGCGGTAGAAGTCGCTACATTCTTCGGTGTAAGCGACACCATTATTGGTCTTACGGTTATTGCTATTGGAACTTCATTACCTGAATTAGCGTCTTCCCTTATTGCAGTTAAAAAAGGCGAGCACGATTTAGCCATAGGAAACGTGATTGGTTCCAACATGTTCAACACGCTTGCAGTAGTTGGTATTGCAGGGACTATTCAGCCTATGACAGTTAGTGCCGATTTTATCTATCGCGACGTGGTTGTTATGTTAGCCTCTACGGTAGCGTTGTTTATTTTCTGCATAGGAATAAAAGGCCAAGGACGTTTGAATAGGCTTGAGGGCGGTGCTTTTCTGTTGGCATATATCGCCTATACCTATTGGCTGATAAAAGTAGCCTTTATCTAGCGAATGGCCTTTATCTAGCGAGCGGCCTCTATTTTTAATAGATTCAAAAGGCAATGATTAGCCCACCGTAGTGGCTAACGTGAATAAACTCACAGCCACTATAATGGTAAGCACAATAAGATTAACTCCGAAGCTGTCGTTTTGTCGGCGGCTTCTTTTGGCTTTCATTATCAAGCTCACTAAACTCAGGCCAAGGCATACTCTTAAAAGGATTATCATGGCATCAATATAGTCCTGAGACCAGGTTGTTACCCCCTCTACTCCCCAATACTTTTGCACGCCACTAATGAAGTCTGGTCGCGCGTAATGAAACAAGATAAGTACTGCGACTAAACCAAGCCACGCCAAGATATTCAAGGTAACCATCACTTTATAAAAAGTGGTATCCGCTGGTGAAATTTTCCTGCGATCATCTTGATACATTGCCTGCTTTTCGCCTGTTTTCCGTTTTTCATACTTATTCAAGGGTAGAGAAACACTTTTATTTCCCATTTGTCACTCTGTTCTCTGGCATCCAGCTTATGGTTGAGTATACTAGCGTGCTATTGGATAGTGGCTATCATCTCACCGTTTACCACCCTAGCCGACGTTATGCGCTATTTGAAAGGCTACTGTGTGTTTGAAACGCCACATTTTTACTTATGTTGTTGTATCGGCAAAAAATCCAAAACATTGACCAAAAGACATTTTTTCGTGCATTTTGCACACTGCGTTGAGTGTAATTAACCATAGTACACAACAGCAGAAAAACAGTAAGACGGAGAAACTAACATGACGCACGCGCCCGTAGTTGACGTACTTAAAGGTAAGTACGCCGTTGGCGAATCGGTAACCGTTAAAGGTTGGGTAAGAACACGCCGAGATTCTAAAGCTGGATTATCATTTATAGCGTTGCACGATGGCAGCTGCTTCGATCCAGTTCAGGTTATTGCGCTAAATTCTCTGTCAAATTACGCTGATATTCAGCGTTTAACGGCAGGTTGCTCACTCGCAGTAACTGGCACGGTGAAGGAATCTCAAGGCCAAGGCCAAGCGCTAGAGATTGAAGCGACAGACGTTGAAGTTGTTGGATTAGTAGAGAACCCAGACACCTATCCAATGGCAGCAAAACGCCACAGTATTGAATATCTTCGTGAGTATGCGCATCTTCGCCCGCGTACTAACGTGATTGGTGCGGTAACACGTGTTCGTAACTGTCTATCTCAAGCTATCCATCGCTTCTTCCACGAGAAAGGTTACTACTGGATATCAACACCAATATTAACAGCCAGCGATACAGAAGGCGCAGGTGAAATGTTCCGCGTATCGACTCTTGATATGATGAACTTACCTCGTGATGACAAAGGCAATGTCGATTATTCCGAAGACTTTTTCGGTAAAGAGACCTATCTCACGGTATCGGGTCAGTTAAACGTTGAAACTTACTGTACCGCAATGTCAAAAGTATATACCTTTGGCCCTACATTCCGCGCAGAGAACTCAAACACATCTCGCCACCTGGCTGAATTTTGGATGATTGAGCCAGAAGTAGCATTTGCCGAGCTTAGCGATGTAGCGCAGCTTGCCGAAGATATGTTGAAGTACGTTTGTAAGGCAGTTCTTGAAGAATTACCCGATGATATGGCGTTCTTTGCTCAGCGCATCAAGAAAGATGCTATTGAGCGTTTAGAAAAGCTGGTAAGTTCAGACTTTGTTCGTATGGATTACACCGATGCAATCGAAATACTCAAAAATTGCGGAAAAGATTTTGAGTTCCCAGTTGAATGGGGTATCGACCTTTCGTCTGAGCACGAGCGTTACCTGGCCGAAGAGCATGTTGGCGCACCGATCATCATGCAAAACTACCCGAAAGACATCAAGGCATTTTACATGCGTATAAATGATGACGGTAAAACCGTGGCCGCAATGGACGTCCTTGCGCCGGGTATTGGCGAAATCATTGGTGGTTCGCAGCGTGAAGAGCGTTTAGACGTATTTGATGCACGCCTTGAGGAAATGGAAATTTCAAAAGAAGACTACGCGTGGTATCGCGATCTTCGCCGTTACGGTACAGTTCCCCACTCTGGTTTCGGTTTAGGCTTCGAGCGTTTGGTAGCTTATGTGACAGGTATGCAAAACGTTCGCGACGTGATCCCATTCCCGCGCACGCCAGGAAACGCAAGCTTCTAAATCGATATACGGTTAAAAGCGTATTTCACCATGTATTAATAAATACATTTACAGATACATAGAACAAATGCGTAGAACAAATAGGCCCGCTGTAAAAGCGGGCTTTTTTATGTTCACTATTTATTCATTCCTTCGAGTGTGTAGGGAAATGGGTAAAGATACGATATGCTCGTATTACCTATTAACGAAAATATACTCATAACAATGTTAAATAGAGCTGCAAAACCACTGGTTAAACTAGTAGAACGTTATTTACCCGATCCGTTCGTATTCGTACTTATTCTCACTGCTATTGTCTTTGCTGCCGCGGTGTTTATTGAGCAGCAGTCTCCTATCACCGTGATAGAACAATGGGGCAACGGGCTTTGGGGTCTACTTACATTTTCCATGCAGATGCTATTAGTCCTGATTACCGGATATATGCTGGCATCGACGCCCGTTATTCGAAGGTTGTTAGAAAAGCTTGCTCACTTGGGCAATACACCCGACATTCCGCATCAAATTCAGGAATAAATCTCTTGGTATAATGTGCCAAGTACATCAATGATCACCTGCTGGCGCTCCTGTTTGTCTGTGATTACGGGGGGAGAGTCACCAATGCTGACTTCGTGGATCCCACTAAAACACAGAAATACCCATCGTGCCGTTGGCTTCTGGGACGGTTTCTTTTTCATGTCAGGGAAGTATTGTTGTCTTTCTTTTAATGACGTTCGGATCCGGTGTTCAAGGGCGGCGTATATCATCAGACTGCACGTCATCACCATGAGCAGCGCTTCAATCCTTTCCGGTTTCTTTAGAAACAGTGAGGATGTCAGAAATTCCGGACTTTTGAGAAAACGAAATCCCCGCTCAACATGTTGTTGGGATTTGTAGGTATCTAACAATGTCTGCATACTGAGTTCCCCGCTACAATCATTGGTTGCGAGGATAAACATCCCGGTTTGCGCCTGAGCTATTCCAACTTTATCCAAACAGGTGGCTATCAGCCCATCGAGTTGGTATTCATAGTATGCTGGCTGTTGTCCTTTTTTGGGGCGACCTTTACCTAAGAACACGGGGTGGGCTATACAGTCAAACTCACTGATGCGGGTTGTTTTTAACGTCTTGCTAAAGACTTTCATTGCCGTCTCGGCATCGGTCTGGCAGGCAAAGCGTTGCTTACACAATTTAATAAATTGCTTGTGCTCTTTTTCACTGCTTTTAAGTAAATTGCGGGCCAGCGTCTGCTGCTCCCGTTTAGTCGCCTGCTCACTGCGCAGAATCAACCATTTCTGTTTCACTCCGGCATAGTCTGCATCCACCCAACAACCGTGGTAACCGTTACTCATGGCAGTGAGACTGGCTTCCGTCACGTTGCTTACGTGCTGCCTGGCGTCTTTGATGGTCATGGGGACTCGTGAGATAAACAATTGGTTCTGTGTTGCCAGGGCAGTGATAGATTCTTCGGTATAAAGCGCCGCATCGGCAACAAAATATCGGCATTGTTGTGCGGCCTTTAAACACTGAATATGGTGACGGGTCACTTCTGCAAAAGCTTTCTGGTCATTCGTATTGCCACTTAAAGCCTGCATATAGACAGGGATACCGGCTTGATTTTCACAAATCAGCTCCAGTATCACCTGGTTTAATTCTGGCCGGTGGTCCCGGCTGTAACCTTTAACCAGCTCAATGCGTTTAGTCTCGCTATCTTGTTCATCAACAGCGTATTCACCATCGACATGAAAACTGGTGATATCCAGGTGCACAGCGTTACTGGCTAACCCCAGCGTGTCGACCACTCGCTCAGCCATGACTTGATATAGCGACGACACGTCTGCTTCATAGAGGGCATCAAGACACCGACCAAGTACATCATCATTCAGGTGCTTGGCCTGTACACCCGGACCAATCAGGCGTTCAGTGGGCTTGTCAGCGAAAAAATCTGCAAACATGTGTAGGGTGCGACTGTGAAAACCCAAACCATTGAGAAGCATGGCGACAAAGGCTTCTCCATGAGTCACCTTATGCTCATTGTTTTTTGGGATAACCGCATCAATCATCTTAGCGATACCAAGCTCCCGACACATACCGGATACTAAACCAAGATGGTCCATGCGTTTGATAGTTAACCCTGATAGGGAGGAAGTAGAAATAGCCATTTTGCTGCACCCAAAGATGAGTAATAGATCAAAATGGGGGATCGGTGTCAAGAAAAATAAATCAGTTAATTAGGTGCGGAATGACGGATACACCGGGTAAGGCAATTATTTTGGTCACCTTGGTTTCATTAACGGCGAGTTGGATTAACTGGGGTTTTGGTTTAGTGATTGGCGCGCTATTCGCTAAAGCCATCGCTCGCAAAACTCAAGTAGATTACCGCCTGCTGGTTGCAAGCGCCTACTCCGGCTTTATTGTATGGCACGGTGGCCTGGCCGGTTCAATTCCTCTAACCATTGCTACAAATGGACACTTCAGTGAGGCGCAAATAGGCGTTATAGATACAAGTAACACTATTTTTAGTGTGTTTAATCTTGCTCTCGTTGGTATCTTATTTATCGTTGTTCCCTTAATAAACCGACTAATGCTGCCCACCCGCACAGACAGCGTTTTTGTGAGCCCCGAAAAACTCATCGATGCCCAGCCGGATGAGCAAGACACAGAAAGACCCGCAGATAAACTCGAGAACAGTAAAATATTAGGCACTTTGATTGGCGTCATGGGGTTAGTGTATCTCATTAATTATTTTGCCCATGGCGGTGGGCTAAACCTTAATATCGTAAACGCCATTTTTTTGTTTTTAGCAATTGTACTGCACGGCTCCCCCCGCCGGTTGCTGCTCAGCTTACAGCAAGCCGTAAAGGGCGGAAGTGGTATCATTATTCAATTCCCATTTTACGCAGGGATCATGGCAGTTATGGTTCAATCCGGTCTTGCCGAAAGCATGTCTCAGTGGTTAATCAGTTTCGCTTCTGTGGAATCGTTGCCCGTGCTGAGCTTTATTAGCGCAGGTATTGTTAATATGTTTGTGCCCTCAGGAGGTGGACAATGGGCTGTACAGGCCCCAGTTGTGCTGCCTGCCGCAGCCGAATTGGGTGCAGATATATCGAGAGTAGCCATGGCGGTGGCTTGGGGAGATGCGTGGACAAACCTAATACAGCCTTTCTGGGCCCTTCCTGTTTTGGCCATCGCTGGCTTAAAAGCCAAAGATATTATGGGTTTTTGCCTAGTTCAGCTTATTATCACGGGCGTGCTCATCGCCCTGATGCTGCGCTTTTTTTAATTGATGAGTGCAGTAACTTTGCCCGTCTATTAATACTTTTTTTTAATACGTTTTTTTAAAAAAGGCTTTTGCCTATAAAACTTAATTTATGTGGGCAATCTTTCACGATTGCTCATATTATCGGTAGCCCACATTTATGATTGCCCAAATTAATGGTTGCCTAAAGCAGCCGACTGACACGCTATCACCTCGTAAGTGTAGGTATTTTCCTTGCCGGCGTTTTGGCTGATCTGCAAAATTTCATAGTCATTAAGCTCGACCACTTTCGTCCCTTCCTTATGCTCACACCTTGAGTGAGTATCTGCCTCAAACTCAAAAATAAAGCCGGCAAGTAGAAGCTCTTGAGCCTCTCTGAGCCGTTTACTTTGATTGTTTGCATCAGATACAAGGGTTTTAAACTCAGCCTCGAAAGGGTCGTTTTTATCGTTTAACTCTTTAATAAGAATGGATACATCGCTTGCCTCTTCATTCTCACTAGTCTCGACACTGTTGATATCATTGCTTTCATGGCTGATGGCAGATTTATCAGCATCTTCACTGGCAATCTGATCAGAACCACCCACCGACTGCACAACGTCAGTTTCTTGTGGCTCTTCAAAGTTTACTCCAGATACTAAGCCCAGTTGCGCTGCCACCGTTATTACTTTGAACAGCAGTGCAAATGTCCAAATATAGCGTATGAGGGCTGTGGTAAATACAAACCGATAGTCTGGTGCATGCCACAGGCTGTGCACACCTATAGGCTTTAAAATAAGTAACACCAACAAATATATGGGAACAAGCACTGTGCTCAATAGCAATGCCAGCAAGGTGGTGATAAAAAACCAACTGGGCAAGGTAAGAATCAGTGCGAAGTTATGGCTATAGGGCAGAGCACTAGATGATACGCCTGTGACATCGTTAACCATACCGCCTGCTGACGCGAGAGCGAAGTTGGCTATCACCGCATACATAAATAAAATAAGCGCTTTGCCTGGTAAGCTATCCCACACCTCATAAAACGAGGCCATATCTCTTTTACTAAAGCTGAAAGTACAAGGCCAAACATAAGAAGTTCAAATATCGTGCTTTCTATGTCGTGATACAACCAGGCAACCATCATTAGAGAAGCGATAAGATAGCAACGTTGAGCAAAAGTTAATGTGCGCCATAAGCGAACAAACTGAACGCTTTGTTGAGTAAAAATTCGATAGCTACGCTTGCGACCGGTAGTGAGGAATTGTTGAAACGCTCGTAGTTTTTGCATCAGGTATATCGCTATTTATTAAGTATAAAACGCAGATTTGGCTAAAGACATGGAAAGAAAACGCTATTTGGTAGACACTAAAAATCAATGCTTTATATTATTGATATTACACACAACGGGTGTCGTTAGCGACTAGTATGGAAAAAGCCGAGCAATTAACAATAGTGTGCGACCAATGCCACACTAGCGTGAGTATACCCACACTTGCTCACCGTCAAAGGGCGGCCTGTCCTAAATGCGGACATACCCTGATTACCTTCAAGAATAATGCCACTGAAAAGCTAATCGCTTATACGTTCAGTGCCTTAGTGTTTTTATTATTATCCCTTCCTTTTAACTTTTTAACGTTTAGGGCTAGTGGGCAAAAGCACAGCATTGACCTACCATCCGGGATAACCGTACTGATTGAAAACGACTATCTATCACTTGCTATTATTACGGGCCTTGCCACTGTTATGCTGCCGGGCTTGGTACTTGTTGGCCTGGTATGGCTGTCAATTGCACAATTACAGCAACGACGTTCCTTCTACCTTCACCGTCTTTTTTCAGTCGTTAAGGGGTTACTCCCCTGGAGTATGGCTGAAATCTTTCTAATTGGTACATTAGTGAGCCTTATTAAAATTAACGAGCTCGCTGATGTAACAATAGGTTTATCTTTCTATGCGTTTATTGGGTTTAGTGCCTTCACCACGTTAGCTATTATGCAGTTTGATCCCACTCGTTATGCTATGTGGTTAAAGCAAGGTACGCCACCCTCGCCCAAACCACTGAGAGCATCTCAAGCTAGCGCCAGTATCCAAAGAACCTGGGCTTTACTTTTAACATCATGTGTTTTGTATATTCCTGCTAATTTTTTACCAATTATGTATACTGAACTCTTTGGCCAAGAAACGCCAAACACCATTATTGGTGGTGTGCTGTCACTGTGGGAGTCTGGGTCTTATCCGGTGGCGCTTATTATTCTTTTTGCCAGCGTTGTTGTCCCCGTGGCGAAGATATTAATATTGGGATGGCTAAATTATTCCGTTCAACGACAGCGAACAGGCTCACAAAAACTGCGCACTCGCTACTACCGACTGACAGAAGCTATTGGCCGCTGGTCTATGATTGACGTTTTTGTGGTTGCAGTGCTGGTATCGCTGATACAGATGGGAAATACATTATCAATTTATCCCGGCCAAGCGGCTCTCGCCTTTTGTGCCGTTGTTTTTATTACAATGATAGCTGCAATGACATTTGACTCACGGCTTATATGGCAGCAGTGGAAGCAATTACCATGACCACAAACGATGCGAACATTAACGAGGCAGAGGTAAAACCAACATCATCCGTCTCCCGAATTTGGTTAATTCCCATTATTGTGGTGTTAATTGGCGGCTGGATGGTTTATTACCAGTGGAAAAACCAAGGCCCACTCATCACCATAGAGCTGCACTCGGCAACAGGTATAGAGATAAATAAAACCCCTATTAAAGTACGAGATTTAGAAATAGGTCAGGTAAAGAAAATCTCCCTAAAACCCGATCTTGACGGAGTGCTAGTGACGGCTCGCATCGACGCCAGTGCATCGCACCTACTCAATGAAAATGCTGAATTTTGGGTGGTTGCTCCGCGAATCAGTTTTTCAGAAGTCTCTGGCCTCAGCACTCTCATTTCGGGCAGCTATATTGCCATGTCTGCAGAGGACAATGGAAAAGAACAGTTTCATTTTAACGCGCTTTCCCGCCCTCCTGTTACCCCGCCGGGAACACCAGGGCTTCACGTGATGTTAAGAAGCGATGATGAGTTTGCCTACAAACCTGGCGACCCGATTATTTACAAAGGCTTCAAAGTCGGTGAGTTTGAAGATGCTACGTTCAATATTGAAGAGCGCGTGGTCTATTATGATGCTTTTATTGAAGCTCCCTATCACAAACTTATCACTGTAAATACACGCTTTTGGGATGTCAGTGGTATTAAACTACAGCTTGAATCTAGTGGCGTAAGTGTTGAAACAGGCAGTCTCGAAACACTTTTAGCTAACGGTATAACTTTTGGTATTCCCGAGGGTGTACCTAAAGGCGAACGGGTGGTAGAAAATGCGTTTTTTACCATTTTTGAAGACGGCAGCGCAGCCTCAGACGCCCGCTACAAAGTGGCAGCCGAATACTTATTACTCATTGATGAAAGTGTGAGAGGACTCACCGTTGGTGCGCCGGTTGAATACCGCGGTATAGAAATAGGTAACGTGACAGGTATTAATTCCCTCCCTGCAGTGGAAGGGAACATTTTAGAACAAGACTACCCTATCACTGTCCTTATCAATATTTATCCTGGCAAAGCTCGACAGCCAGATACTGAAGAAGGTTTACGGGCGATAAAACAAACGCTGCGCAATTGGTTGGAGCGCGATTTACGCGCAACCTTAAGAATGGGCAACGTGCTTACCGGCGGGCTGTATGTCGATCTTCAACACGTTCCCGATGCCTCCGAGAGCAGTATAATTAGGGTGATCAATGGGTACGAGGTTATTCCTACCGTGAGCAATGAGTTCACACAGCTGACTCAAAAGGCCGATGCCATACTGGATAAAATTAATCAATTACCGCTTAAGGAAATGGTAGAAAACGTTCAATTAGCGGTAGAAGACATGAAGCTAGCCGCTGAATCAGTAGAGACCGCAAGCAGTGACTTTGACCTTCTTATTGAGGACATTGATGCGAAAGCGCTAAATAGTAATTTGAATCAAGTCCTGATAAGTTTAGATAGCTTATTGAAAAATTACAGTGAAGGTGGCTTCGACAAGTCAGAAATAAAAGAAACGGTGGATGCGCTTCAAGACACTATGCGCACAATTCAACCATTATTGCTTAAGCTAAATCAGTCGCCCAATAGCCTTATTTTTTCTCGTGAGGTCAATGAAGATATTCAGCCTAAAGCAGTAGAGAAATAAGCGTAGAATTCATTTATTCTGAACGTATAAGGCCAGAGAAAGGCAATGGAAACATGCGTGATATCTCAGAAGTAAAATGAGAGAGCATGCCTATCAGAAATTGAGAAAAGTTGACGTTCATTTAATAAACGTAGTTAATACTCTTGTCATTAAAAGACAAAAGAGTTTAGGGAAAATAAAAATGGCAATGAACACTGGTTTTTTTTCGAAAAAAGGAAACATCAGGTTTGCACTGGCAACAATTTTAGTTTTATTTATCAGCGGGTGTGCAGGTTCTAATCCGTCTTTGTCTTACTATTTATTGCACTCGGCAGTTCCCTCTAAAGCCCAAAACACAACTGCGTACTCAGATACTAATAACACCAATCTTGTTTTCAACAAGGTTACGCTTCCCGACTATTTAAAACATCGCGGGCTAGTCTATCAAGTTAGCGATACTAACTTGCACATCTCTGCCACCCATTTATGGGCCGAGCCTGTTGAAGAAGGTTTGAGAAAATCGCTTAGCGACCATCTCGCCCTAAAAAACATAAGCCTGACATCGGCAAAAAATCCGCTAGAAGGGAATTTGTCTACGCTAAACCTTTACGTTTCAGATTTTATAAGCACATACAAAGGCAATGTTGTGCTGAAAGGTGACTTTGTCATTACTGACATGCATTCAAATGTCCATAGGGAGTCGTTTCTTATAGAGACCGAATTAGAGAACGACGGTTTTTCCGCCAGCATAACAGCCATGCGGCACGCTTTAGTGGAGTTAGCCAGTAAAGTTGCTGATAGTACACACAACACCAGAGCACCTTCAGCCTAATCTTTATGATGAGTTTTCTAAAACAGTATGTGATGAGTGGTGTGAGTCGACACTACAAAGACGAAACCAATCGTCGTATTATGGTGGTGAACTTATTTTCTGCTGTTGGCGTCTCGATCACTTTCTTTTTAGGCATACGCGCACTCATCGGGCAAGAATTTCCACTAGCTATTATTCTACTTACCGCAAGCATTACTTTTGCGCTATCTCAACGAATACAAATTCATTTTGGTACGCCTCGCTCACGAACAGTTTCCATGACGTTGCTAATAACGTGCTTAATGGTGTTAGTGTTTCTTTTGCTTATTACTGGAGGAAAAGATAATACGGGCCCGCTGTGGATTTATTTAGTGCCTCCGGTCACCATGTTTTTTGCTGGTTTCGTTCGGGGACTACTCGCTTTATTGGTATTTACCATTGCCTGCACCCTGCTTTTTTTTGTTTTCGACGAATCGCTGCTTTTAACGTCTTACACATACGCATTTAAATCTCGGCTGCTATATTCATTTCTTACCGTTACCTTCCTCTCTGCGTTTTATGAGTACAGCAGACAAAAAAGTTATGAGACAGCGCTAGACCTCTCTGAACAATTTGAGCAGCAAGCCAATCACGATCATTTGACCAAGTTAATGAATCGCCGCGGTTGTCAGGTCACGCTAGAAAAAGAGTATGCACGGATTCAGCGCAGCAAAAAGGTATTCTCAATTGCCATTGCTGATATAGATAGATTTAAAAGCATCAATGATACTTACGGCCACGAAGCGGGTGATGACGTACTGGTAAAAATATCAGAAATTTTCAGCTCACGGTTGCGAAAGCAAGACATTCTTGCACGCTGGGGCGGTGAAGAGTTTATGTTTATATTCCCAGAAACCACCTCCTCAGAGGCTGTAAACGTGCTGGAGGAGCTGCGTGAGGCACTAAGCTACTCAGCAGTCGCAATCGGCGACAGCGACATTCACATAACCAGCAGTTTTGGCGTGTGTGAAGTTTCCTGTGCACTCCCCCTTGCAGACGCTATACGTCATGCAGATATGGAATTGTACCGCGCCAAGGAAAGCGGTCGCAATAAAGTCTGTATCGGCTAAGATTGTGAATAGCCAGTTTCGCTCTCTCGACGTTATTCGACTCACTTTTCGTTACAATTTCTTTGACAAAAAACGTCAGATAAACGTTAAACTATAACCAGAATTAGCAGTAAGTTTAGGTAGTAAAATGAAGTGGTCGAAAGTCTGTCTCTTATACACATCTGACGCTGCCGACGATATGCAGTGTGTAGA
>OJFL01000895.1_pt1 | contig 13145 bp, 10 predicted proteins | sample 1594131 | NCBI WGS metagenome assembly OJFL01 (sample SAMN05416782, study PRJEB24817) | seawater metagenome | isolation source: Sea water | place: Canada:Atlantic | collected 2013-07 | reverse complement strand
GAGATTTCTGCCTGTCTCGTGGGCTCGGAGATGTGTATAAGAGACAGCCCCCAAGTGGGTGTTGAGATTATGGCTCCTCCGGGTATGGAAGAGATGACAAACCAGCTGCAGGGAATGTTTCAAAATCTGTCTGGTTCGCAAAAGAAAAAGAAGAAGCTGAAAATTAAAGATGCGTTCAAAATGCTGATTGAGGAAGAAGCGGCCCGTCTTGTTAATCAAGAAGACTTAAAAGAAAAAGCCATTGAGTCAGTTGAGCAGCACGGCATTGTGTTTGTAGATGAGATTGACAAAATTTGTAAGCGCGAAGGCAACAACTCTGGCGATGTTTCCCGCGAGGGCGTACAGCGAGATTTACTTCCTTTGGTTGAGGGCTCTACGGTATCGACGAAACACGGTATGGTTAAAACAGACCATATTTTGTTTATTGCCTCAGGCGCTTTTCAAATGAGCAAGCCATCGGATCTCATTCCTGAGTTGCAGGGCCGTTTGCCTATTCGCGTTGAGCTATCGGCGCTTAAAGTCGGCGACTTTAAACGCATCCTTACCGAGCCTAATGCCTCTTTAACGCAACAATACATTGCGCTAATGCAGACTGAAGGAGTGAATGTGACCTTCGACGACTCTGGTATTCAGCGCATAGCTGAAGCGGCATGGCAGGTGAATGAGACCACAGAAAACATCGGCGCCCGTAGGCTTCATACTGTGCTCGAGCGTTTAATGGAAGATATTTCATTTGATGCCTCTGAAAAAAGCGGTGAATCATTTGTCATCGACGCTGATTATGTAAATAGTCACTTAGAAACATTGGTTGATAACGAAGATCTCTCGCGTTTTATTCTATAGTCGAGTTCACGCCATCAGCCATAAAAAGCCCAGCAAACCGCTGGGTTTTTTGTTCTCAGCACTGTTAAAACCAGAGGCCTTTAAAGTAAGGAAAACTACCTCTTAATTTTGCAGTAGACTAATAAGCCTGCCGGTAATATCTAACCCCGTATCCCGTTCAACCTTTAGAAAAAAAGGGCTGGGGTTGGCTTCCAAGAAATAATATGTGTTTTTATCCGTTTTTCGCCAATCTATAGCGCACCAATGCATACCTAATGCGGCGCAGATTCGAATTGCCAGGCGTTTAACGTCTTGAGGGATAATGGTAATTACCGGCGTGGCATCTATATCATTTCTATAATCCAGTTCTACGCTGTCAATAAGTACGCTCACCACTTCCTTTCCAAGTACGTAACTGCGAATATTCGTGCCACTTATATACTTTTGAAATGTCACAGGGCGCTGTGAGAGTAACGTGGTGAGCAGGGGTCGTAAATGCTCCGTTTTATTGACATATTGCGCTACTTTTCCACCTCTAACCGGTTTATACACCACTTCAGGCATGTTGCTACAAAATTGCGCCGCCGCTTCAGGTGCATTTCCAACGAAAGAATAGGGAATATTTGCTCCCTGTTGAGACGCAACGCTTAGTTGCATGGGCTTGCACTGATGGGAGCGCACAGCATCAATAGAATTTACCCATTTAGTGGCGCCATAGGTGAACCAGCATAGCAGTGTGCTCGATAACTCTTGCTCTATCCACATGCGCTGAGAGACGGACGTTTGACTGCTTGTTACCGACTCTGCTTTTGAAGATGGATTTACTTGCCGAGGAGCAGCCGTATCAGTGGGAATATATTGATGCCAGTACACAGACTTTATATCTGAAAACATTACCCTTGTGGGAAGTCTTTGTTGAGACGGCGGAAAATGCAAAAAGCCTTCATTAGAGTCTGGATCGAAACTTATAGTCCATCCACTGCCAAAATAAGCGGTATTGGCAACAAAAGCGGTAACATTGGTACTTTCCAATGCGCTGACCATGTGAACCATTTGTGGGTCGTATTCATCGCCTATCAGTCCTACATACATGCGGTATACCTTTTACATGAGTGGGTTATATGGTTTGTGTCTAGGGTTTCGCACAAGTCGCTTTTTTAACACGCTTATTGCAAGCTACGACAAGATCGAAATAATTGAGCACTAGGGACATTATGCCCCTAGTGCTAGCGCTCCCGCCTAAGCCAAAATATCTGGCAAGGTACCGCCACCTTCGCCTATTGCCATAGTGATATAAATCGGCTCTTTTGGTGTAGGACTTCCCGTAATGGGTGCTCCTGGTATGGGCCTAGAAGACAGGCTTTCTTTAATGGTTTGTAAGCTATTGCCGCCCGAGACTGCAAATAGCTGACTTTCGGCTAACGTTACTGCTTGTTGTTGGTCTTTCATTGATTACGCTCCTTGTATTAGCGTGGGTTAAAATGAGGTTATAGCGCTAATGCGATACATCCTCTCGGTAAAGTGTTCTAAAGCAGCCGGCGATTAATGCAGTCCGACTGGTGATATTGAGTTTTCTGTAAATATTGGCACAGTGAAATTTCACCGTACGCTCGCTAATAAACAGTTCATCTGCGATGGATTTGTTGGAGCATCCACCCATTATTTTATGTACCACCTGCATCTCTCTTTTAGATAAGCACTTTATAGGTATCAAAGTTCCACTTGATGTAATTCCCTGAGCTTCCACTTGCATGCGCTCCGACTCTGTCATAAGTGCGTTATTTTCTCTCACTTCGTGTGTTTTCATTGGTCTTCTCCATAGGTTTTTGGGGTGGCTTCCTTTTCCATAATTGAGGGAGAGAAAACCTGTAAGGATTGATTTGATAGGTGGTAAACCGTATCCGCAATGGCAATAGTTTGCGGTCGATGTGCCACCATAATTCGAGTGATATTGAGTGTCTTAAGATGCTGGTTTATCTTTTCTTCGTTAGCCATATCGAGATGACTACTGGCTTCATCTAAAAATAAAATATCGGGGCTTTGGTACAGCGCTCGGGCGAGCAATAGCCGCTGTTTTTGACCGCCACTTAAACTACTGCCCATATCGCCAACCAGAGAATGGTATTGCATTGGCATAGCGACAATTTCGTCATGAAGACAGGCTAAATGAGCGGCGCGAACGACCTTCTCTAAGTTGGGAGTCTCTGAAAAACAACTAATATTGTCGGCAATGGTGCCGTTCAAGCAGGTGTCTTCTTGTAAAACAGAGGCCACTTTACAAGCATTACGACGGCTTGATGAGTTATGACGTTGAACCTTGCCCTCTTGAGGCATGTACAGCCCCATAAGGCATTTCAAAAGCGTGCTCTTTCCGCTGCCGCTTGCACCTGTAATAGCAATAATATCGCCATGGTTTACCTGTAAATCAATACCGCTAAATACAGGTTCACTAGCCTCGCTATATCGATAGCTTATGTTGTTTGCACACAGCGCTATGGCAACTGCTTGAGGAGACTTCACGCCACCGAGTTCGTTTGCTTCACAAAGCCCGCTTTCAGGTTTTTGTGAGCCAGCGTTTGTGTCCGAAGATAGTGTATTTGCTAACCCAGCTTGTGAATTTAGAGCTGGATAGGCTTGAGGGTTTTCAGTGTCGAAGCCAGCACAATATCGCTTAGCCGAGTAAAATGAACGCTCAGCATTTTGTATTCAATGACGTTATTGACTACTCCGTCAATGGCGCTGGAAAAGCGGTTTTTGTATGCAATAAACGCTAATAACATGCCTATTGTCATGGTGCTGTCCATGACTAAGTTAGCGCCCACATAAATAACAGCTAAATTTTCTAAACCAAACATAGCTTTATTAACGGCGTCGTTACCTATATTGACTTTGCCTAAGCTAATGTCTTTATTCAAAACGGCAACCAGCTTATTTTGCCAATGGCTCTGACGCTGTACTTCTTGACGATAAACCCGAATGGGCAACATACCGCGCATGCTCTCAATAAAGTGGCTCTGCTCAGAAGCAGCTAAACCAATTTTCTCGGTTGTTAGGCGTTTCATAAAAGACAGTACGCCTAAGCGCAGCGCTACATAAAGCGTCATTACGGCGACAACAAGCAAGGTAAGTTTTAGAGAGTACACTGCCATTACAAAAAGCGTGATAATGGCGAATAAACCATCGAGCAGTGCGGTCACCACTCCCGTCGTTAAAAATTCGCGAATATGGCTGAGTGAATTAAAGCGAGAGACAATATCGCCTACATGGCGTTTGGCGAAATAGTCTAGGGGCAGCGAAAGTAAGTGCTTAAATACCGAAGCAGAAAGTTGAAGCTGTAGCCGCGTAGAGACCGAAAGCACCAGCAGTTTACGCAAAACAGCTGTAAATATCTCAATAACCAATAAGAGTGCAAAGCCAAGCGCTAATACATCTAAAAGGGCATTGTTGTTGTAGATTAGCACGTCATCTACCACAGTTTGCATGTAGTAGGGGCTTACTAGTACAAACAGTTGCAACACTATTGATAGCGCAATGAGCACCAGAAGATTTCGTTTAAAGCCAACGGCATTGGAGAAAAAATCTTTCAGTGAAATAGTTGGCGTGCTCTTTTTAGGCGTAAATTCATTTGCAGGCAGCACCTCAAGCGCAATACCTGTTATGCAACGCGATGCCTCATCAAGAGTAAGGATACGTTCGCCCAGCGCAGGATCGTTTATGGTTACCTTTTTATTGGTTACTTGAGTTAACACCACAAAATGCTTCATGTCCCAATGTAAAATGGCTGGGCACGTTAGCTGGCGTAAATGAGCAAGTTCAATTTTTAATGCCCTACAGTGTAGGCCTACACGCTTGCCAATGTTCATAATATCCTGCAGCGTGCAGCCGCGAAGTGAGACTGAAAAGCTTTGTCTCATTGCGTTTAAGTCTCGCTTGTCACCGTAAAACTGCGCAATCATATTCACACACGCCAGACCACATTCCGCCGCTTCGCTCTGCAATATCAGAGGCACCCTGCGTTTTGGTAGAAAAGATAAGTTTAATGGTGATGTAGTTTGGTCAAACACAGTTATAGCCTCCCTGACAGGCTATACAAGGGTTCTAAAAACCACTCTAACAAGGTGCGTTGGCTAAGCTGGATGTCAGCAGAAAACGTCATGCCAGATTTCAACTCAATCTGCTTGCCATATGCCATTAGCGTATTGTTTATTACGTCCGCGGTAACGAGGTATGCCGGTTCCGAGCTGCCTACAGGTGCGCTGTGCAGTTCCCCAGGTAAAATCAACGTCTTCGAAATATTGCGTATCTGACCTGGCTGCACCCCAAATTTCTGATAAGGAAAGGCATCGTATCGAATGTGCAGCAGTTGACCCTCATCAATAAATCCAGCTGAATGCACGGGCACAAGCATATGAGCTTGCATAGCTGAAGACTGAGGTACAAGGGTGGCCAGTAGATGGTTACTGTTAATATCGTAACCTGGCTTGATATGTAAACCAGATATTATTCCTGCCTTTGGGGCGTAAATAATTTGTTCGCTTTCGCTGGTATGAGCCAAAATTTGTTGGTTCAAATCGCTTAGGGTGTTCTGATACTTAGCCAGCTCGTTTTGCTGCCGGTTTGGCAATGAAGTGCGTTCGCGAATTAGCGACGAAATTTTATTTTCAGCTGCGCTGAGGTTTTGTTCGGAGAGTTTTAGGTTTTGCTCGCTACCAAGTACCTTTATTTGCTGCTCTTGAATAGTAACTTGGCTAACGTATCCCTTGCGATAAAGCGCATGTGCTTTTTCAAACTGGGCTTGCGTTACCTCGTGTTGATGAGTGGCTATGTCGACCAGTGCTTCTAATTCACGCAGTTCTTCTGATAGCTGTTCAATTGAGGTATTGAGGTCAGCTAGTCCAGCTTTATGCAGTGCCCCCAGCCTCTCCACAATACCCTGAGTGCGGTGTTGTTTTTCCTTGAGCTCGCGCAGTAAGATTTCACTCACTTGGTTTCCAGATGCATTTTTACCGCTGTAATTCACTTTAATTAACGCATCGCCGCGCTTTACATATTGTCCTTCAGCAACAAGCACCTGAGATACTCTGCCGTTTCTTGCGCCTGCGTAAAGCTTAAATACGCCACCCTGTGGCTCTATCCATCCATGGACCGAGGCTTTTCTGGCATAGCTTCCGTGCATTAAAAATAGACTAGCCGCGACTAACCAGCATACTAATATGGCAGTAATCATCATGTAGGCAGGTTTTGGAGTCATTAATAAGCGCCCACCAATAGAGGTAGATTGCTGATTGATGGCTTCCTGTCGGAATAATCCCTTTCTCATTACTTTTCCTTGTATACCTTTTGTTGCTTAATCTGCGTTTTTTAGCATCTCGGTTTATTCATAGCTGTTTATCTATAATGATATTGCTAATTAAAGGTATCTGGCTGTCTCTTCCCTGCAGACATATTCTCCGTGGCATCACAATCCTTAACGCCTCCCTTATTGCTGCCAGATACCTCAATGTCGTCCTGTTCTCGACGACATATTCACAATAGGTTAGCAATGGGAAAAATGGTCGTGAACTCAAGCCCGAGGCTTTGCAGGTCAGTAGAAATGGGGGGATGGCTCAAAATTAAAAACAATGGCTCAAAAATAGAAGATGAAATATTCACAAAGCGATAAAGATTGACCTACATTAAATAACAAGTAGTCATAGATCTGTATAAAGAATGTGCTATAAAAAACAATAAGTCGTTTGGCTTATCTCCTAAAAAGAAATAAAAAATGCATACGCTATTAAGGAAGTCTCATGTTTGTGCCCAGCATATTATTAAAACAACTCTACACCCGCGCTAGCCTTTCTAAGACCAATAAGGGTTTGTCGTTCTCGTTAAAAAACCGTTTGAAAGACGCCACAATTGAAAAGCTTCATTGGATATCTTTAGATGGTGAAAAAATTCCAGAAGACAAGATTACTGTGCAGCTTACTCATGACTCCTCGTTGTCCGCTGCAGAACTTAACGAATCAGACGGCAAGCCTTTTGCCCTTAGACAAACCATCACGTTGCATTTAGATATTGATAAAGACGCCTGCCCTGAAAAAAGAAAGCTAGGAATATGCTTTTCGGCGTCGCCATTTGGGAAGTTAAAATTTGAAGTAGAGGATAATATTACTCTGGCCGGCGAGCGAAGCGCACATATTCCTCGCGATGACTTAGATGATTATGGTGAGTCTATTATAAAAACTCGCCAAGAATATTTTGAAAGCGCCACCGGCAAAAAAGTCAATCACGTAGGCCAATACTCCATAAATCCTAATGACTTACAGGGAAATATTGAGCATTTTATTGGCGTAGCCCAAGTGCCTATTGGTATCGCAGGGCCGGTAAAAATCAACGGCGAGCATGCTAAAGGGGAGTTTGTTGTTCCGCTAGCTACAACAGAAGGCACTTTAGTGGCATCGTACAATCGTGGTATGAAGCTGCTTAATATGAGCGGTGGTGTAACAGCTACAGTAGTAGATGATGCTATGCAGCGAGCGCCAGTATTTATATTCGAAAACGCACGAGGCGCACGTGACTTCGTAAAGTGGGTACAAGAGAATATTGACAAAATACGCGAAGAGGCTGAGGCCACGTCTAGTATTGCCAAGCTCACCTATATCGATCATTTCCTATCAAATAAATTCGCATTCCTGCGTTTTAATTATAAAACAGGTGATGCGGCGGGTCAGAATATGGTTGGTAGAGCAACCTTTGCCGCTTGCGGGTGGATCTTAGATCACTACGAAGGCATAGAGAACTTCTACCTCGAATCTAACTTCGCGACGGATAAAAAAGCGTCACAAATTAATATTATGCGCACACGAGGCAAGCGAGTAACCGCTGAGGCGACGATAAAGCGTGAGCATTTGTTAGAGGTAATGCGCGTTGACCCTAAACAAATTGATTACCACGGCCGAGTGGCTGGTGTGGGCTCGTTCTTGTCTGGTGTGAACAACACTGGCTTGCATTCACCAAACGGTATTACCGCTATGTTTATCGCCACAGGTCAAGATGTGGCAAATGTCTCTGAATCATCAGCCGCTATTATGTACTCAGAACTAACAGAAGAGGGCGACCTGTATGTTTCTATCACCATACCGTCGTTGATTGTGGCAACCTATGGCGGTGGTACAGGTATTGGTACTCAAAGAGAATGTTTAGAATTGCTCGATTGCTACGGCCGAGACCGCGTATATAAGTTTGCAGAAATCGTAGCTTCAGTGGTACTGGCAGGTGAAATATCCTTGGCCTCAGCCATTAGCTCTTCAGATTGGGTGTCGTCTCACGAACAGTACGGGCGCAATCGCTAAGCATACATATTTTCGCTAGCCGCTCTTTCATTTCGGGGAAAGAGCGGTGAAAGTGAGCTGCCAAAAAATAGCGGCGAGTAAATGTTGTCAGAGCTATCAATGAAGTCTTTATGTAAAGTGCATAAATCGCCGTAGGGCTTGCCAGCGCTTTAAGCTTTAATCCCTTTTTTTAAAAATACTGACCTATAAACGCACCGCGGTTTCGCTTTGCTACTGCTTGCATAAATGCCCCGAAACGCTGAGCATTGCCATTACTGCGACTAAAACCTACGCCATGAATACGTATGATAGGTTTACCATCGGCTCCGCTATTTGCTTGTGTTATTTGCATAACAATTTGGTCTAGGTTTGCTCTTTGATAATCATCACCGAACACATAAAGGCTGACGGTTCCCTTAGTCTTTTTGTAGAACTGTATAGCTTTTAAAATGCCCGCTTCGGGTTGACTGGCACCACCTTTAAAACTTTGCATCTGATCCATCGCCGTCTTTCTCATCGAAGGTCTATCGTCTAACCATTGCCCCGCTTTGCTTGAGAACATAAAGCTTCCGTCAGCTGACATTATTTGGAAACCTTTCATTTTTGGGTGGTTTTCCAAAATATCGTTAACAATGGTAATCACTCGATTCCAGCTACTGCCATTAGACATTGAGCCCGAATTATCAATTGCGAAAATGACATATTCAGCATCGGTAGGTATACCGCCTACATCGTCATCCGGAGTGTCCGTTGAATTAGGCGTATTGAGCATTGCAGTCGTTTGGCGAATCTCTTTTCTCAGCGATGAGGCCTTGTCTTGTAACTGTGTTATGGTTTGTTGTGCACGAGGGATTGATGAATCTAAGTTCTGTTGTTCGTCTGTTACCGATGCAGTTTTACTCTTTGCTGCGCGCAATTCTTGTTGCTTATCTGAAAGCGCGCCTTTAAGCGACTCAACATTGACTTGCGCTTGTAAAACTTGGTCAATTAGCACGCTTACGTTACTAGGGCCTCGCTCGGTATCTTCAGTGCCATTTTTGGCCAGCAACACGAGCATTACCACGGCGCCAAAGGCGCAGGAAATAATGTCTAAAAAGGCAATATTAAAAACCTCTACTGGCGCGCGTTGAATTTTTCTCATTAGGGCCACTCCGGCGCGGGCGCAAGGAAAGTGCCGCTGGTTACCCGGGTCCATTCCCAATACATGGGAGAGGCATAGGGATCGCCTTCAATAGGCAGTAAAATCACGTTATAACTGACCCCTTTTTTGGCCCGTTTTACTGATTCGACAAATAATGTTCTTCTGCAGTCTGATGAGATAGATTTTTTGCTACTTATCAAGTTTCGGCAGCTTAGCGGTAAGCCTTCACCAAGGGTAGGCAATCCGTCGGTAACAATATATACATCGCTAATGTTAGGGTTTGCGTTGAATAACACTGCCAGGCCCTCTTGAAGGTTTGTACCTCCAGCGGGTACCACTGCGCCAAGATCTTTTACGATGGCGTTAATTGAGCCACTCACTTTTGCACTGTTGACGTTTCGTATGCCAAGTGGCTTAGCGGTATCAGAGAAGGTGACAACTGTAAGCCTTGATTCTTGCGGCACACGTGCGAGCATCCACTGCGCGACTCGCTTTGTGCGTACCCATTTGTCTGTAGAGACTTTTTGACTATCGCTAAGGGCGAGTTTACTCAACACATCTAGAAGAGTATCGCCCATCATAGAGGCACTTCTATCAATTAAGAAACCAATGTCGCGGCCTTCTATTTTCATGCCTGTAATGTAATTTTGTTCTCCGGTTCCCTGCATTTGAATATTGGCAGATTTTTCTACTTCTTTAGACAGCGCTGCAAGTTGGTTTTCAAGGTCTGCCACTACGGCCATCTCTGTAGACATATCTTGCAACAATTTAGACTGGTTTTGTGAACTATCTTCCTGCGCTTGTTCCGCATCATCTTGTTTAGCAGACTCAAGGGCTATTTTATCGTTAACTTCATCTATCGACTTTTTCAGCTTTTGTTGCTCAGATTCTGCCGCAGCGAGTTCTTGCTCTAATTTTTCTTTCTCATCGGTGGGCATAGGGGTAAACGCATTAAAATCAACGAGTATAAAGATCAGGATGACCGCGCCTAATCCGCATGCCATTACATCAAGAAATGCCAGGTTAAATCCGTCGGTTGCTTTACGCACTTTAGGCATGTTTACGTTGCTCGTTTAGTGATGCAGATGAGACAGTAAATGACGTTCACATGATGCTTGTGTACGAATAACCATAGTATCTTGCCGGCCATTTAATAAGTGCATAAACAGCATCAATACTAATGAGATAAACAAAGCGACTAATGTTGAATTAAATGCAACACCGAGCGACGCCGTCATTCCGGCGATATCGCCATCCAGTGCGGCGTCGGCCTGAGCAAGCGCAGCGCCTATACCGCGCACCGTTCCAACGAAGCCAATAGACGGAATGGCCCAAATGATGTACCTAATCACATTGTTGCCACTTTCTAGCTGTGCCGCAATGTTTTCAATCGACGAATGGATCGCGTCGGCGGCGTGCTGAACATTGTTTGTGTTTTTATACCGCCGAATACAATTTATCCATGTACTGTAAGCAGGTGTATCGCTATACGATGAAGAAGACAATTCATGTATTGCTTCGTCTACATTTAACGGCTGTTCTTTGTTGTGTTCGGGTAATAAATCGCGAGAGTAGATTTCTTCTTCGTCAAGAAGTTTCCACAGTTTGTATACCATCAAAAAAATACAAAATAGCATGAGGGAAATACACACCTGCTGCTCCACATCTTTTAAGATAACCCAAAAAGAAGACAAAGAGGCTGTACCCGCTGTGGCCATCACTTTTTCTGCTGCTGGACGTATAAATCCAGCAAAAAGAAAATGAACCACCGCAAAAATCAACAGAAAAACACCACCGCTAAACAAAAAGCTGGGGTTCATCGATAAGGCATTGTTTTTATTCATAGTAAACCCTTGGCGCTAAATGTTGGTTGGAAAGTCTTGTGGCGCATCTAGTGATACAAAGTATGCACTGGCCGAGCCTGCGATAACCACAAGAATGGCCGTCACTATTAGTTTCTTTTTCATTCTAGTTCTCATATCTTGCTATCCGAAAGCCAATATCGTCTTGTGCACTATTCTCACCTGTTCGTACGCTTGCTCGAATATTTTTTAACCGACCTGTTTTAAACGAGGCCCCTTTAACAACATGCTTGCTGCCTTTAGGTCCAAGATAATCAACGACAGTGCGGCTATTTTGTGGTGGTGTAACTGAATATCCATCGTGTACCCATTCTCGTACATTACCATCTAAGTCAAAAAAGCCGCCACGGTCAGCATCAAACGAGCCAACAGGAGCTGCGCCAGCGAATCCGTCATCATATTCTTTCAGAACAAACGTTTGTTGGCCGTTAAGCGATGCATCGGCAAAATTTCCCTGTTTATCTTTAAGCCGGTATTGGTTTCCCCAAACAAAAATAGTGGAAGAAGCCCGTCGGTTCATTTTTGCAATAAATTCCCACTCAGCTTCAGTGGGCAATCGATACCCCCTGGCCTTTGCATTTATCCCAACTACACGGTTTCCTTGCATAATGTAAAAAGGTGTTAACCCTTCTTTTTCACTTAACCAGTTAGTAAACGCAGCGGCTTGCTCCCAGCTGATATTAGTAATGGGTATCGATGCCCCCGTATTTGCGCTTTTTCCTGTAAATGCCGCGAACTGAGCTTGGGTAATCTCGTGTCGTGAAATCCACACCCTGCGAGAGAAGTCAACAGTAAGTTGGTGTTCGTTGCGCTTGCGATCTTTTTCATTTGGCGGCGAGCCCATGGTAAATTTTTTTGGCGTTATCAGGGTCATTTGAATCCCCAATGCAGCGGCAAATAGAGGTTTGCCCTCCCTGCGCCTTGCGTCAAACTCGGTTAGCATTTCAGCGTTAACGGTTAAGCTTTTTTGGCTATTAGGCGTTATCGTTTTCTCAACACTTCTGTAGCCTTCTCGGATAAACGACACTTTTGTCGGCAGTGTCTGAAGACTCAAGCTTAAAGGTGTTTGCCCTTTTCTAACGCCTTCCACAAAAACTTCAGCGGGGAGTGATGATGCTAATTTCACATCGCCATACGCTTTTTCCAACTCGAAGCGAATGGATTTTTGTTCGCCAGGCTGTAGCTGAACATTTTGCTGCTGAGAAACGAAACCTGGTTTTTCGTAGTTAATTGTATGTGTAGCATTGGCGTTTACGCTAGTTTGAGGCTTGGTGGGAGTGCCATTAATGCTTATCACACCACCTTCTGGAGAGGTGCTTATTGAAAGTTGTGCCTGCAGTAGTTGTAACTTATAGTTTCGAGAAGGTGATAAGCGTTGGTTCGTAACGTCAATGGTGTCATGCAAAGGCTCGAAGCCATCTTTTTCTACAGTTACGTCATAACGCCCGCCCCGTCTTGCGACGGTAATAGGGGTAGTGCCTACCGACTCGTTGTTAATACTTACGATGGCCCCTGCTGGCGAAGAGTTAATGCTTATTTGGCCATCGATGGGTGTGTGTTCCATCACCTCTTCAATTAATGCAGCTTTCTCCGCATCAATGGTTAAGATAGCAGTGTTGTAAAACGGGTGAGTCGCTGATATTTCATAGCTGCCTTCTGGTAACTCTGTCTGCAGAGTATGATTTACCGTTAGTTTCTCACCATTAACATACCAGCTTACATTTGCTAGGTTGGGGTGTGTGGTAACATTGATAGTCGCGGGAAGAGGAGAGAGTTCTACCTCAATCGTACTAGGCGTAGCGCTAACTATATCGAGGGTGGATGGCGCAAACTTGGGTGCAGACACGGTTATCTTTGCTGCGCTTCCAATAACATACAGCTTATCGCTGATGAAAAAAGCGTTGCCGCCTACCACTTGAAATGCTGGCGATTTGGCTGCTTCATCGGGGGTTACATTAAACGCTGTCTCTTATACACATCTGACGCTGCCGACGATATGCAGTGTGT
>OJFL01000890.1_pt1 | contig 13203 bp, 12 predicted proteins | sample 1594131 | NCBI WGS metagenome assembly OJFL01 (sample SAMN05416782, study PRJEB24817) | seawater metagenome | isolation source: Sea water | place: Canada:Atlantic | collected 2013-07 | reverse complement strand
TACACACTGCATATCGTCGGCAGCGTCAGATGTGTATAAGAGACAGCGTCATACCGATAAGTGGGTATAAACCCCAGGAGGGGACCATGTTATAAAATGGATGAGTGATCGTTTCAGGTTGAGCAAGAATAAGCGCGCCTTGCCCGAAGTAATTGAGCAGTAAATTCGGCCAAACCCACAACGACCAAGCGATCCTTATTGGTTTGCGGCCAAAGTGCCCCATATCGGTATAGATACCCTCGGTCCCGGTTATTGCGAGGGCTATCGCCCCAATAGCGAGAAAACCAAAAATTTTATTAGTAATAAAAAATTGTACAGCGTAGCTTGGATTTAGCGCTCGAAATACTGACAGATCTAAACCGAGATTAATGATCCCTAATAACCCTAAGACACCAAACCAAACCACCGTTACTGGCCCGAATAACGCACCCACTCCAGCCGTGCCTCGACGCTGCAACATGAAGAGTAGGATTACTATCACGACCGTAATGGGCATGACATATGGCTGAAGTGTCGGGGTTGCAACACCGAGCCCTTCGACTGCCGATAAAACGGAGATGGCGGGCGTAATGATCCCGTCCCCATAAAACAGAGCGGTACCAAAGAGCCCGAGTGCAATTAATAGAAATCGTTTTTTTGGTTTTTTCTCTGTTGCCTTAAGGACCAGCGCGAGTAGGGCCATCATGCCACCTTCGCCACGGTTGTCCGCCTTAAGCATGAAAAAAATATACTTAACTGAAACAATCAGTGTGAGTGCCCAAAAAATGAGCGACAGACATCCTAGAATATTGTCCGCCGAGGGTATGATGCCGTAGCGGGGACTGAAAACTTCACGAATGGTATAGATTGGGCTCGTGCCGATATCACCAAAGACAACGCCAATCGCTGCAATCGTTAACGCAGCGATATTTTGTTTGTGCGCATCTTGAGGGTTAATATGCATTCAGGATCTTTGGAATTGTTCGTCCGTTTTTCAGAATCTGCTATTTTTAAACCAAAATCATATTTAACACGTTGCTTACTCGAACTTTGAAGGATTTTGACCCTGCGCTTATTTGTTGTGCAGCACGCTATTATACCTAGGAGATCTTTATGGCGAACCAAACAATACAATCCAAACTTGCCCCAACTGCTTTGGGAGCATATTCACAGGGGATACAAGCGGGAGAAACTGTCTATGTGTCGGGCCAATTGGGTCTTAGTGCAAATTCGAGTGTGCTCCCATCCACATTCAGCGAGCAGGCGCATCAAGCCTTTCTGAACATTGAATCTATTCTCAAAGAGGTAGGTCTCACACGAACAAATATTGTGAAATTCACCGTATTTGTGAGTGACTTAAATGACTTCAGTGAGCTCAATAAAATTATGGCGAGTTTGTTTATGTCTGGCGCTTTGCCAGCTCGGTCTGTCATTCAAGCATCTCGATTACCTAAGGATGCTTTAATTGAAATCGATGCCATTGCTGTTCATTAGATATATTGCTCGCTAAGCATTTCGCCGTAAGATATGAAAAATAGCCCTAAGAAATCAGCTGATCAACATAATGACCTTGATGGTATTGGTACTCCGATCGTTCGAACAAAACTTAGTCGTCTTGGCATTACTAGAGCTCAGGATTTACTGCTATTTTTTCCGCTTAGGTATGAAGATGAGACTCGAATCTTCCGAATTGCTGAGGCGCCAGAGCGGGATTTAGTTCAAATTGAAGTTACGGTTGCTCAGGCCAAGGTGGAGTTTCGTCCCAGGCGACAGTTAGTCGTTACCGTTGAGGACGACACAGGCAGCGTAATCCTTCGTTTTTTGCATTTTTATCCAAATCAACAACGAATGTTAGAAGTCGGCGCGCGTATTCGAGTTGTGGGAGAGTTGAGGATGGGACGTCATCGTTTGCGGGAGATGGTACATCCGCGAGTTAAAAAAATTAATGAGAATAATCCGTTGCCTTCGACGCTTACCCCTGTTTATCCAACAACCAAAGGCTTAAGTCAGCCCTCAATTCGAAAAGCTGTAGCACAGGCATTCACCATCGCAGACCAAAGCGATACGCTCTTGCCATCGTGTTTGACAGATCTTGGCCTGCCGAGTTTCGCTGAAACAGTGAGTATGTTGCATCGTCCTAGCTCTGATGTTGATCCGAAAGTGCTCAAGGATTCTAGAGGGATATTTTGGGGGCGTATTAGCTTTGATGAGCTGTTAGCACAGCAACTAATCATGCGGAAGAACTATGACAAGCGAGAACAATATACCGCGCCATTAATGAAACCCAACACGATAGAGATGAAAACGTTTTTGGATCAACTTAATTTCCAATTAACTAACGCACAAAATAGAGTTCTCGCAGAAATACAAACAGACATGGCGGGTCGCGTTCCGATGCGACGTCTTCTGCAGGGTGACGTTGGCAGCGGCAAGACCGTGATCGCCGCACTTGCGGCACTGCAGGCCATAGGCTCAGGTTATCAAGCAGCCTTGATGGTGCCAACGGAAATTTTGTCGGCACAACATTTCAAAAAAATTGAGGAATGGTTGACAGTATTGGGAATTACTGTTGAACGATTAACCGGTAGCCTTACACAAAAAGAACGAGCGCTAGTGAGCGAGAAGATTGCATCCGGTACCGCACAACTTATTGTGGGAACACATGCGTTATTTCAGGATGATGTGATATTTAATAATTTGGGTTTGGTAATTATTGATGAACAGCATCGTTTTGGCGTTAAACAAAGACTGGCATTGATTGGCAAGGGGGCGAATCGATTGAACCAAACACATCAATTAATGATGAGCGCCACCCCAATCCCGCGGTCATTAGCAATGAGTTTTTTCGGAGACTTAGATGTATCGGCACTCGATGAGTTGCCACCCGGACGTGTCCCAATCACGACAAAGTTGGTTAGCAACACTCGACGTGAAGAGGTGTTTCAGCGCGTGCAAGAGACTTGCCACATGGGCCAGCAAGTCTATTGGGTGTGTCCCCTTATAGAGGAGTCGGAGGTGTTGCAGCTTGAGACCGCTATCCAGTCACACGAGATAATCCAAGTTCGATTTCCAAAGTTGAGGGTCGGCATTGTTCATGGAAGAATGAAGTCTAAAGATAAGACGGCGGTTATGGAGCAATTCACCAACGGAGGGGTTGACTTATTGGTTGCTACGACAGTTATTGAGGTCGGTGTTGATGTCCCGAATGCTACAGTTATGGTGATCGAGAATGCTGAAAGGATGGGACTGTCACAGTTACATCAGTTGAGAGGGCGTATTGGTCGAGGGGCTTGTGCGAGCACCTGTATCCTTCTTTATGGTCAAAAATTGACAGATATTGCACGTGCGCGATTGAAAATTATTTATGAAAATATAGATGGTTTTGAGGTGGCCCAAGCGGATCTTCAGCTGAGAGGCCCAGGAGAAATACTTGGGGCACGACAGTCTGGTATGCCGATGCTCCGCTACGCAGATATTGAAAGAGATACACTTTTTTTAGAGGCGGCAAGGCGTTTCGCCCCTGAGTTTTTGGCGCATCATCCAAAGCTGGCAGAGAGACACATTGATCGGTGGTACGGTTCGCGTGAAAAATATTCAGAGGTTTAGATAGGATGTTGAATAATCTAAAATCAAAATTGTCCAGCTATGCGCGATTAATCCGTATGGATAAACCGGTAGGCGCTTGTTTATTACTTTGGCCAACGCTTTGGGCGGTCTGGATGTCGTCAGGTGGTGCGCCAAGCGCGCATATATTTTGGGTGTTTGTGATGGGTACGTTTTTAATGCGGTCCGCGGGTTGCGCAATTAACGATTATGCCGATAGAGATTACGATCCCCATGTTAAACGTACTGCTAATCGACCTCTTGCGACTAAAGAAATATCCCAATGGGAGGCGTTAGGCATCGCAGCTCTTTTCGCATTGACAGCGTTTGGTTTGGTGCTGACGCTCAATACGCTGACTATCAAACTATCATTTATAGCGTTATTTCTCACCATTAGCTACCCGTTTGCTAAACGCTTTATATCAATACCGCAGGCTTACTTAGGCGTTACATTTGGGCTTGGTATTCCTATGGCTTGGGCTTCGGTTACAGATCACATCCCGATTGTGGCCTACGTCACGATGCTCGCGAATTTGTTTTGGGTGCTTGCTTACGACACACAATACGCCATGGTGGATCGTGATGATGATATGGGAATCGGTATAAAAACGAGCGCGATTTTATTTGGCAAATATGATGTCACTATGGTAATTGCCTTTCAAACTATATTTCTTATTCTGATGTTGGTAGTGGGCACAATAAGTGATCTTGGCATATTTTATAAAATTGGTTTAGCCGGGGCCGCAGTGGCTATCGCATTTCAATACCCAATGATTAAATATCGTGCGCGCGAGAGGTGTTTTCAAGCATTTCGGCGTAATAATCTAGTAGGTTGTATTATTTTTATAGGATTATTTTTGGATGCAATATAAGCATCAGGTCGCTAAGGAAATTTATTAGTATTTCAAGATATTTGGATGGTACAATAATCTGTGAGTTTTTATGATTCTATGAGTCACAAAAAATTTATTGTTTGCTGGTCATGCACAAATCTAATGTTTAGTCGGATTTATGAGGCAGGGGCACATTTTTTAGTAACTGTTGAAATTTGACCAGCTTGTAGCGAACGGAAGGGAGAGCAATAAAATGAAGAAAGCTGTTGTAACTTGTCTCGTGGCTTTTGGCTTAAGCCTTGTTTCACATGCTCAGGCAACTGATGCTGAGACTCTAGCAAAGGAAAAATACTGTCTAAGTTGTCATGCGGTAGATAGGAAGCTAGTGGGTCCAGCCTATAAAGAAATTGCTAAAGGTGTAGACCCAAAAGGCGGCGAAATAACTGTAGAAAGGCTTGTAAACTCTATAAAGAATGGCTCTATGGGTAAATGGGGTCCAATCCCAATGCCCCCTAATGCAGTAACTGACGACGAAGCAAAGCAGCTAGCGGAATGGATTCTATCTTTATAAACTTTCCTAACTGTAAAAAAGCCGGCGCAAAGCCGGTTTTTTTTTGGCCGTAGGACTGGAGGTATCCAGCGTTGAAAATTGACAGGGGACAAACCGCTGTTAATATTAGTTAAGCTCCTTGAGCTGGCCTTGAATCAGGTGGAAAAAAATTTTGGGAGACTAAACAATGGTAACAAAACGTTTATTTGCATGTGTTGTGAGTGCCCTGCTCATGGCTGGATGTGGTTCAGACGAAGAATCTAATGATGGTCGAAAAGTAGTTAATATTGGTCATGTTGGCCCGCTCACGGGACCGCAGTCTCATCTCGGTAAGGACAATGAGCGTGGGGCTGCACTGGCAATTGATGAGGCAAATCAATCGCGCATAGTGATCGGTGGAGAGGTTATAGAATTTAGATTGCTGTCTGAAGATGATGAGGCGAATCCACAAAAAGGTACGGTAGTCGCTGAAAGGTTAATGGATGCTAATGTTGCGGGTGTCGTTGGACATTTAAATTCGGGTACGACCATTCCCGCATCAAAAATATATTTTGATGCCGGGGTACCGCAAGTTTCACCGTCGGCGACGGCAATTGAGTTTACCCATCAAGGTTACGAAACCGCGTACCGCGTAATGGCCAATGATGAACAGCAAGGAAAAGTCTTAGGAGACTTTGCGGTCAAGACTTTGGGCGCTAGGAGTATCGCGATTATTGACGATCGAAGTGCTTACGGAAAAGGTTTGGCTGACGAATTTGAGTCTGCGGTTAAGCAAGCGGGCGGTACCATTATGACTCGAGAATTTACAGATAAAACTAAAATAGATTTCACCGCAATTTTAACCACAATTAAAGGTCTTGACCCTGATTTAATTTTTTATGGTGGCATGGATGCCCAAGCTGGGCCCATGATGAAACAAATCAACAATTTGGGCTTGACGGCAAATTTTCTCGGTGGAGATGGTATTCAGACAACACAGTTTACGGTGTTATCTGGTGCCGAAGGTGAAGGCGTCTATGCGTCTTCACCCGGTTTGCCCTTAGGTCAAATGAAAGGGGGCACAGAGTTCCGGGATAAGTATAAGCAGGTCTACCGCGAGGATATTCAGCTTTATGCGCCTTACGCATATGATGCAACCTCTGTGATGATTGATGCGATGACGCGGGCAGACTCGGTCGACCCCGCCGCCTACTCGCCACTTCTTCGAGATGCTGATTTTCCTGGGGTCACCGGGCGAATTCGTTTTGACGAACGGGGGGATTTAAAGGGTGGGAGTATCAGCCTTTATCGAGTAACTAGTGGAGCGTGGAAGTACATTGAAACTTTTGGTGGCGGTGAGTAGTGCGATTTATTCCTCCTTGTGCTTGATTTGAGTATTTGAAAGTCGGGCGATTAACGCGATGGATATATTTGCTCAGCAAGTTATTAATGGGTTAGTTTTAGGTAGTGTCTACGCACTGGTGGCGCTAGGTTACACCATGGTCTATGGGATTCTTGGACTGATTAACTTTGCTCATGGCGAAGTTGTGATGATTGGTGCAATGATTGCTTTGGCTGTCGTTTCGGCCTTGTTGGCCGTATCTCCCGATATGAGTCCCTTTACATTGATTTTGATTGCGAGTGCCGCAGCGATTTTAGTGTGTGTGTTTTTGGCGTTTCTTATGGAGCGTCTAGCGTATCGCCCATTACGTAACGCGCCGCGTCTAGCACCGTTGATTACTGCTATCGGGATTTCAATTTTGCTTCAAAATATCGCCATGATTATTTGGGGTCGTAAATATAAAATGGTACCTCAGATATTCCCTACCGAAACTCATGAAATATTTGGGGCGAGCATCACAAGTGTTCAATTATTTATTGTAGCGATCTCAGGGGTACTCATGGTGGGTCTGCTTTTAGTCGTTCATTTCACTAAACTCGGGCGAGCCATGCGCGCTACCTCGGAGAGTCAGCGAGTTGCTGGGCTCATGGGTATCAACGTTAATAAGATCATTTCGGTAACATTTATGATTGGCGCTGCGCTTGGCGCTGTAGCCGGGATCTTAGTCGCGGGTAACTATAGCGTGGCGCACTATTCGATGGGGTTTATGCTGGGGCTTAAGGCATTTACAGCGGCAGTACTAGGAGGCATTGGGAACCTTGGTGGAGCTGTCCTTGGCGGACTGTTACTTGGTCTTATCGAGAGTATTGGCGCCGGGTATATTGGAAATCTGACAGGAGGCTTTCTCGGGAGTAACTATCAAGATGTGTTTGCATTTGTCGTGCTGATTGTTGTGCTGGTTTTTAGGCCTACAGGGATTATGGGCGAACGAGTATCGGAGCGGGCGTGAGGCTGATTGCACAACAGTTATTAAAAAAAATAACGAGTAACAAGAAAGCACTGCTATTAGGATACGTACTTCTATTTGTTGCTTTGGCAGTTCTGCCTTTTTTGTTAAGCAATACCGTAGGTAGAACTTGGGTTCGCATTCTCGATTTCGCATTAATTTATGCCATGCTTGCTCTGGGTTTAAATATCGTGGTGGGCTTCGCAGGGCTACTCGATTTGGGATACATTGCTTTTTATGCGGTAGGTGCTTACACATGGGCATTATTGGCTTCGCCGCAGTTTGGCCTGCATCTGCCATTTTGGGCCATCCTGCCCATAGGAGCTGGTGTGGCTGCAATTTTTGGTGTGTTGTTGGGGGCGCCGACGCTTAGGTTGCGCGGGGATTATTTGGCGATAGTGACGTTGGGTTTTGGGGAGATTATTCGTATTTTTTTGAATAACCTTGACCACCCGATCAACGTAACTAATGGCCCGATTGGAATCAATAAAATTGATCCAATCAGTATTGGTGGAGTCGATCTAACACGCACTCATGAATGGTTCGGCATCTCGTTCTCAGGCGTGCATATTTATTATTACCTTCTGCTTGCGCTATTAATTTTTACGATAGTAATGTGTGTTCGTCTTGAGAACTCTAGAATAGGTCGGGCTTGGTTAGCGATTAGAGAAGACGAGTTGGCCGCTCAGGCGATGGGTATTAATACGCGCAATATTAAATTGTTGGCATTTGCTTTAGGTGCGACATTTGGTGGTGTCGCTGGGGGGCTGTTTGCCAGCCTCCAGGGGTTTGTCAGTCCAGAGAGCTTTGGTTTGCTAGAGTCAATTATGGTTTTGTGCATGGTTGTTCTTGGTGGAATGGGGCATGTCTACGGCGTATTATTAGGGGCACTTTTGCTTAGTGTGCTCCCGGAAATTTTAAGATCAACAGCATCGCCAATACAGCGAGCGGTTTTTGGCGATGTTTATATCGACCCTGAAGCACTTCGAATGTTGCTGTTCGGTTTGGCGCTGATTGTGGTTATGTTGGTTCGGCCGACTGGATTGTGGCCAGCACCAAGGCGTCGAACGATATTAGATCAAGACGTCGATCGTGATTGAGTTTTTATGGCATTGTTGAATTTACGAGAAATTAATAAAAAGTTTGGTGGCATACACGCACTAAACAAGGTTTCGTTGACGATTGGTGGTGGTGAAATATACGGATTAATTGGACCTAACGGTGCGGGCAAGACCACGCTATTCAATGTCATAACAGGTGTTTACTTGCCAAGCAGTGGCGATGTTGAATTTAATGGTAAATCACTCATTGGAAGAAAGCCTTATCAGGTAGCGATGATGGGTATTGCCCGAACGTTTCAAAATATTCGCCTGTTTCAAAATATGACTGCATTAGAGAATGTGATGATAGGCACCCATGCCAAAACGTCAGCAGGACCTCTCGGCGCCATTTTTAATACTAAGTCGACTAGATCCGAAGAAAGGCTGATACGTTCACAGTCGAGAGACTGGTTGGAGTATGTTGGGATTTCTTCGCAAATCGACTATTTAGCAAAGAATTTATCATATGGAGATCAACGTAGGCTCGAGATTGCACGAGCGTTAGCAACGCAGCCTAAACTTTTGGCGCTAGATGAGCCTGCCGCGGGGATGAACGCTACAGAAACGGACGAGTTAAAGTTGCTGATACAAAGGATCCGAAGTGATGGTGTATCTATCTTGTTAATTGAGCATGATGTGAAACTCATCATGAATTTGTGTGATCGTGTTGCAGTACTTGACTATGGTCAAAAAATTGCTGAAGACATCCCAAGTTTAGTTCGTCAAGATCCTAAGGTCATACAGGCATACTTAGGCGGAGATTTGCCATGAGCTTTTTCCATGTGAAATCGATGAGTGTGAGGTACGGTGGCATCCGAGCAGTTAGAGATGTTGATATTAAGGTAAATGAAGGGGAAACGGTCGCGCTAATTGGTGCAAATGGTGCTGGGAAAAGCTCCACCTTAAATGCGATCGCAGGATTACTTGAACACACTGGTGATGTGTATTTTGATGGGGCGAACTTGACCGCACAGCCTGTCTTTGCGCGCGTGAAATGTGGTATTTCACTGGTGCCCGAAGGGCGTGGAGTATTTGGACGTTTAACTGTGGAAGAAAATCTACTGATGGGCGCATATTTGGGTAGTAGCCAGCAAGACCAGGATGCAGATTTGCATAAAATGTTCGAATTTTTCCCAAGGCTTAAAGAACGGCGTCGTCAGACGGGAGGCACTTTATCGGGCGGTGAGCAGCAAATGTTAGCAATTGGCCGAGCACTCATGGCAAGACCAAAATTATTGTTGTTGGATGAGCCATCAATGGGCTTAGCGCCTATTATGGTCGAAAAGATTTTTGAAGTGATTCGTGGTGTCTCTAAAACGGGGGTTACGATTTTATTAGTCGAGCAAAATGCACGGTTAGCGCTTGAGTCAAGTCAGCGGGCTTACGTCATGGAGAGCGGTGAGTTATCGATGACCGGTGAGTCACGATCGCTGCTTCAAAGTCCAAAAGTTCGAGCCGCTTATTTAGGCGAGTCCTAATAACTCAAAGAGTATGTGATTTTTGCTAAGTTTCACTGTGGTTGATATCTGCGTACTGGGGGGGGCTCTATACCCAATCCTTACATATTAAGTATTTCTGATACAGTTTTGCTTCATTTGATTCGTCTTTTGGAGCCCAGTTGTAACGCCACTTCACGTTAGGAGGCATTGACATTAATATGGACTCTGTTCTTCCGCCTGATTGAAGTCCGAACAATGTCCCACGGTCAAACACCAAATTAAATTCTACGTATCGACCTCTTCGATACCCTTGGAAATCTTTCTCCCGCTCTCCAAAGGTTGTGTGTCGACGCTTCTCAACAATTGGTAAATACGCAATTAAAAAATGTTCTCCTACGCTGCGTGTTAATGCAAAACAGGTATTGAAGTCAGGGGATGAGAGATCGTCAAAAAAAATACCGCCAATTCCTCTCGGTTCTTTACGATGTTTGAGATAAAAGTACTCATCACACCATTTCTTAAATTTTGGGTGAAGTTTTTCATCAAAGGGATCAAGTGATGCTTTGCAGGTTTTGTGAAAATGTATGCAGTCTTCATCGAAACCATAATAGGGCGTTAAATCTATCCCGCCGCCAAACCACCATATGGGTTTTTTGGATGGCTGTGCTGCGTAAAAAAACCGCACGTTCATATGTATGGTTGGAATATAGGGGTTTTTCGGATGTAGCACCACAGAAACTCCCATGGCTTCAAAAGATCGACCCGCCAACTCAGGGCGAGCTAGTGTCGCAGAAGGGGGTAACGTATCGCCGAAGACATGAGAAAAATTAACGCCCGCCCGCTCAAAAATGTTTCCCTCTTCTAGCACTTGACTAATGCCCCCCCCACCACCTTCCCGGTCCCATGAGTCAGTGATAAAAGGTTTGCCATCAAGCGCCCCTAACGCCTCAACAATGCGATCCTGGAGTACTATGAAAAATTCTTTAACTGGCGCAACTTCAATCATGGCATTCAATTCTTAATTGCCCGGTTACCAATATCTGTTCGATATTGTTTGCCATGAAAAGAAATTTTTTCCGAAACACTCAGAGCTAATTCTCGTGCTTGATTGACATTTTCGCCCAATGCGGTGACGCAAAGGACGCGACCACCATTGGTGACAATTTTTTCATCTACAAAACTCGTGCCTGCATGGAAAACATGGACATTTTTATTTTCCGCTGCACTTAGTCTGATGACATCACCCTTGCGTGGCGACTCAGGATAATCTTTAGCAGCTAGCACAACGCCTAGCGCGGTTCGGTTATCCCACTCGGATTCCACTTGATTTAATGTTCTGTTTAACGCGTGCTCTATTAATACTAAAAGGTCACTCTTAAGTCGCATCATAATTGGTTGAGTCTCAGGGTCCCCTAAACGGCAATTAAATTCGAGTACTTTTATGGATTGATCGGGCGCAATCATTAACCCAGCATAGAGGAATCCGACAAAGGGTGTTCCGGCATGTTTCATTCCTGTTACGACCGGCGAGATTACTTCTTTAATGGTCTTTGCGTGGATCTCTGGTGTGACGACTGGAGCTGGGGAGTAAGCACCCATGCCACCAGTGTTAGGTCCTTGATCGTCATTAAGTAACCGTTTGTGATCCTGGCTGGTTGCGAGCGGCAGAATATGCTCACCATCAATCATGACAATGAAGCTAGCCTCCTCACCAGTCAAGAAGTCCTCTATGACTACTTTTGCACCAGCAACGCCCATACCGTTTTCAACAAGCATCATATCTACAGCATCGTGCGCTTCTTGTTCTGTCATCGCGACAATGACTCCTTTTCCAGCAGCTAACCCATCGGCTTTAACAACAATAGGCGCTCCTTTTCTGGAGACATATGCGTGCGCCTCATTGGCGTCAATAAATGTGCCGTACTCGGCCGTAGGGATATTGTTTTCTGCCATAAATCGCTTGGCGAAGTCTTTCGAACTCTCGAGTTGTGCTGCCAGTGCTACAGGCCCAAAAATCCTCAGTCCTTTTTTTTCAAAAGCATCAACGATTCCCTCGCTCAACGGCGCCTCTGGACCAACCACAGTAATATCAATATTTTCTGTTGTTGCAAAATTAATTAGCTCGTCAATGTTATTTAGGGGCACATTCTGTACCCCATCCTCAAGCTGTGTTCCAGCATTGCCAGGCGCGACAAACACTTTTGATACGCGAGGTGATTGAGCGAGACGCCAGGCGATCGCATGTTCCCTACCGCCACCGCCTACAACAAGAATTTTCATAACGATTTACATCCTATGATTGAAATCAGTTTGTTAAAAAAATATTTTTATGTTAGTGACGGAAGTGACGTATGCCCGTAAGAACCATAGCCATGCCATGTTCATTCGCCGCTGCAATGACCTCGTCATCCCTCATGCTGCCTCCGGGTTGAATCACCGCTGCGGCTCCTGCTGCTTTAAGCACATCAAGCCCATCTCTAAACGGGAAAAAAGCATCGGACGCAACGGCTGATTTTGAGAGGCTAAGGTTCGCATTGCTGGCCTTGATGGCCGCTATTCGGGCAGAGTCGACCCGACTCATTTGTCCGGCCCCTACACCTAGCGTCATACCTTTGCCACAAAACACAATCGCATTTGATTTGACGAATTTTGCGACGCGCCAAGCAAACATTAGATCCGCCATTTGCTCTGCGGAGGGCTTTATTTTGGTAACAACTGTCAACTCTTTATCGGACACATTTTTAGCATCAGAAGTCTGGACTAAAATGCCCCCACCCACCCGCCTGATCTCGTGAGCATTCGTGCTGTGATCAAGTTCTATTTTTAGCAGCCTAACGTTCTTTTTTTGAGCAAAACAAGCTTTTGCTTGATCAGAAAATTGAGTTGCGATTACGACTTCAACAAACTGTTGGCTAATCGCCTTGGCGGCATTTTCGTCAATGCCAGTATTAAAAGCGATGATTCCCCCAAATGCAGAAGTTGGATCTGTACTGAATGCTTTTTGATAGGCTTCGAGTGCGTCTTGCCCCATTGCCACACCACATGGATTGGCATGCTTAACGATGACACAAGCTGGAGTATCAAAGCTTTTAACACATTCCCATGCGGCATCCGAGTCTGCGATGTTGTTATACGATAACTCTTTACCTTGCACTTGTTGGTAATTTGCTAAAGAGCCCTCAAGAGATGTGAGATCTTGGTAAAACGACGCGTTTTGGTGTGGATTTTCCCCATAGCGTAAATCTTGCCGTTTCTTGAAATTTAAATTTATTTGTTCAGGAAATTGGCTTTTGCGACCGTTTGTTTCCAGCGATGTCAGGTAGTTACTTACCTTAGAGTCGTAGCTTGCAGTGTGAGAGAAGGCTTTTCGGC
>OJFL01000889.1_pt1 | contig 13218 bp, 12 predicted proteins | sample 1594131 | NCBI WGS metagenome assembly OJFL01 (sample SAMN05416782, study PRJEB24817) | seawater metagenome | isolation source: Sea water | place: Canada:Atlantic | collected 2013-07 | reverse complement strand
CTACGACCCCTTGTACCCAAAACAAGTGCGCTACCAAGCTGCGCCACTCACCGACAATAATACTTAACAAAACACTTAAAAAGCACTTACAACAGCGCTTTAAACAGCTTTTGTGAAAAAAGCCTAAAACATGGTGCGGAAGGAGAGACTTGAACTCTCACGCCGTGAAGCACTGGAACCTAAATCCAGCGTGTCTACCAATTCCACCACTCCCGCACAGTCAGAACCTCAAGAGAAGTTAGATAAAAAGAAAAATTGGTGGCTATGGCGAGATTCGAACTTGCGACCCCATCATTATGAGTGATGTGCTCTAACCAACTGAGCTACATAGCCTCCGGCTTTTTCTTTTCCCTCTCAGGAAGTGGCGCGTATTATGCGGATATGACTGGCGACCGTCAACCCCTTTTTTACTAACTTTTTCTAAGTGGCTAATATCTGTGCATTCAGGTTTAAAATCTAGCCAAAGTGCAGTGAATTTAATCAAATATCGCCAATAAACCCAAACTTAATTCCATGGCGTTGATGAAGTTTTAGTCTGGTAATAGCAAACATCTATAGGTCTAGGACTATAAATTTTGTCATGAAAGAAAGAATTATCGAGTGTTTGCCCAGTTTTCATACGTTTTTGGTATTCGGGATGCGAAGGATGCTGAATATAATACTGTTTACCCGACGTATCTTTGTTACCTGCGTAACTATTTCTAATTTGGCTCTTATCCGAAGGCACTTCAATAACGCCACTATTTTCTATTGGGCCCCTTGGTAATTGCTGCAATACTTCCATTCCTTCGAGTACACGCCCAATAACTGACATATTTCTATCTAAGTGCCGCGGCGCTTGTCCAATCACAATATAAAACTCGGTGCTGGCAGTGTCCTTTTCACTATTACGGGCAAAAGCGACCGTGCCAGGGCAGTGAAGTGCCCACATTTCATTTCTCGTGCTGTCTATTCCTACAGGAAACCCATTTAGAAAACCTGTCGCGGGGGCAAACATGTCGTTTTCTTCTATAACAACCGCAGAAGATGAAAGGGGGGTAACAAACTCAGCTTTCAAATTACCGGTTTCTGGCGAGGGTTCATGGCTTTCATTACTCCCTCCTTGTGCAACAAAACCATCGACCACACGGTAGAAGTACTGCTGCTGATAAAAATCACTTTTTATTAGCTTACGAAAGCGTTTTACATGATGAGGCGCTAAAGCGGGGTTCAGCGCGATGACCACATCACCATAGTGTGTTTCAAGAGTAACGATATGTTTATTAGGCACTTTGTACCATTTGTTGGTGATGTCGTTATCCATCAATAGTTTTTCTTTTACCTGAGTGGCCTCAGGGCTTTTTTCATGATTGTTTGCGTGCGCGGTAGACACAACGCTGCTTACGCCCAAAAAGGCCACACAGAGCGATACTGCCAATACTGATATCTGTGGACGTGCTGATATCTGAGTAAGCGAAGAAAGTGAATGGACGAGTCTTTTAATCATTTTATTGTAAGCTCTGATGTAAATCATATTATTAACACTGGTATAAGTGTCTCTTTATGTGTTTAAAGTACCGAGTCATTGCCCGTTAAATCAACAACTAATTCTACAGGCAATAAAAAACCACCCCTAAGGGTGGTTTTTTGTAACGTAAATAGAAACGCTAGTAGGCTACATTTCTTTTTACACGTTAAATCTAAAGTGAATTACATCGCCATCTTTAACAATGTATTCTTTACCTTCTAAGCGCCACTTACCGGCGTCTTTCGCGCCTTGTTCACCGTTGAATTCAACAAAGTGATCGTAGCTAACGATTTCGGCACGAATAAAGCCTTTCTCGAAGTCGGTGTGAATCTTACCAGCTGCTTGAGGTGCGGTAGAGCCTTCAGGAAAGGTCCAAGCACGTACTTCTTTAACACCTGCCGTAAAGTAGGTTTGAAGGGTAAGCAAGTTATAGCCTGCACGAATAACACGATTAAGACCTGGCTCTTCAAGCCCCATGTCTTGCATAAATTCTTCACGCTCGTCGTCTTCAAGCTCAGCAATGTCAGACTCGATAGCCGCACATACTGCAACTACTACGGCATTTTCGCCTTCAGCGATAGCGCGTACTTTGTCTAGGTATGGGTTATTTTCGAAACCGTCTTCGTCAACGTTTGCAATGTACATGGTTGGCTTAAGGGTAAGCATGTTCATGTAGCTGATTGCAGCGTGCTCTTCTTTAGTCAGTTCTAAAGAGCGAAGTAATAAACCTTCATCTAAGTGAGGCTTAATTTTTTCCAATACTTTAAGTTCGTACTTAGCATCAGAATCGCCACCTTTAGCGCGTTTAGCAACACGGTGTAGGGCTTTTTCTGTGGTTTCTAAGTCTGAAAGTGCAAGCTCGGTATTGATAATATCAATATCGTCTTGTGGGTTAACCTTGCCTGCAACGTGAACAATGTTTTCGTCGTCGAAACAGCGAACCACGTGGCCAATTGCATCGGTTTCACGGATGTTAGCTAGGAATTTATTTCCTAAACCTTCACCTTTTGAAGCGCCTTCAACCAAACCTGCAATATCAACGAATTCCATTGTGGTTGGAATAACACGCTGGGGGTTTACAATTTCAGCCAGTTTGTCCAAGCGAAGATCCGGTACAGGTACAACACCTGTGTTGGGCTCTATGGTACAAAAAGGGAAGTTTGCCGCTTCAATACCTGCTTTTGTCAGTGCATTAAAGAGTGTTGATTTACCTACGTTTGGTAGTCCAACAATACCGCATTTAAAACCCATGGTAGGGATCCTTGTCTGGAATTAGTGCTAGCTTAGGCTCACGCCTTAAAGGAGTGTAGCCGATTTTGCGCTTGCTTCAGGTCGTTTTTAAGGAGTATTTCAGTACAACGCACAGCTTCGTCAATGACACTTTCTATAGCCATTTTTTCGTCAGCGGGGGGCCTACCTAATACATGTCCGGTAACACGGCTTTTGTGACCCGGATGTCCAATACCAATACGCAAGCGTAAGAAGTCTTTATTGTTACCCAATTTTGCCACAATGTCTCTAATACCGTTTTGACTAGAGCTACCGCCTATTTTGTATTTCGCTACACCGGGAGGTAAGTCGAGTTCGTCAAAGGCCACCAAAATTTGTTCGGGTTCAATACGGTAGAAATTGGCTAATGCCGCTACAGCCTGACCACTCTTATTCATAAAAGTTGTAGGATAAAGTAAACGTACATCATGCCCAGCAATAGTTACGCGAGCAGTTTTACCGAAGAATTTGGATTCTGGTTTTAGCGGGGTATTGAAGGTGTCGGCAAGTTGGTTTAGAAACCATTCACCGGCATTGTGTCGGGTATTATCATATTCGGGGCCTGGATTTCCCAGGCCCACGATAAGTCGGATATCAGCCAAGCTGATTATTCCTCAGAAGCTGCTTCTTCGTCGCCTTCTTCTGCATCAGCTGCTTTAGGAGCAGGCTTAACAGTGACTACTGCAAGGTCGTGAGTCTCGTCGTCTTTTCCAAGCTCAACAGACGTGATACCAGCAGGTAGTGTAAGGTCAGACAAGTGAAGAGTAGAATCCATTTCAACGTTAGCAATATCTACTTCGATGAATTCTGGAAGATCTTTAGGCAGACACGTAATTTCGATTTCGTTTACGTGGTGCTCAGCGATACCGCCAGCTTTGATAGCTGCAGACTTGTCTTCGTTGATGAAGTGAAGAGGTACGTTAGTGTGTAACTCTTGACCTGCGATTACGCGCTGGAAGTCAACGTGAAGAATACGAGGCTTGAAAGCGTGACGTTGCATGTCTTTAACGAGTACTTCAACAGCTTTTCCGTCTACGTTCAAAGTAAGAACGTGAGAGTAGAACGCTTCAAAGTCAGCAGCGTTGTTTACTTTGTTGTGATCAAGAGTGATCGACACTGGCGCTTCTTCACCACCGTAGATGATACCAGGAAGCTTGTCTTCACGACGTAGGCGGCGGCTCGCACCTTTCCCTAGGTCTGTACGTACAGTAGCGTCCAGAGTAAAAATTGCTTTAGACATTATATGTCTCCAATAAAAAATTAAGAATGTAAGTTCTTGCGACCAGAACCTACTGTTATAGGGCGTTGTAGCTACAAATTGTATACAACAATCGCCGCCTCAAATTTTGAGGGCGGCGAATTCTAACACCGAGGCCTATAACATACAAATTTTACTTGGCGGGTGTGCTTATGTTAGCGAGGCTTCATAATATTAGAAGCCTTACTAACCACTAACCTAAAGCTTATTTAGTTAACACTACGCGATAGTGGGCTTTACCATCTCGAAGTCGTTGTACTGCTTCATTAACGTCATCGAACTTGAAGGTTTCGGTTACTGGCGCAATATCATGCAGCGCAGCAAAATCCAGCATGGTTTTGATAGTAGCCGGGCTACCTACCGGCGAACCTGAAACTGAACGTTGGCCACCAATAAGGTTAAACGCGCCTATGTCTAAAGGCTCTAACGTTGCACCCACAAAGTGTAAACGGCCTTTAGGCGCTAACGTCGAGAGGTACAAGTTCCAATCAAGCTTCACATTCACGGTAGAAATAATAAGGTCAAACTTACCCGCGGCGGCTTTAAGTTCGTCTTTATCACGGCTATTTAAGGTTTCGTGAGCGCCTAGCTCTAACGCTTCTTTTTTCTTCGATTCACTTGAAGTGAAAGCAACAACCTTACATCCCCATGCATTTAAGAACTGCAATGCTAAGTGACCTAGGCCGCCAATACCTACCACGCCAACCACTGAGGTGGGTTTAATATCAAATTGTACTAATGGGTTAAACACGGTGATACCACCACAAAAAAGTGGCCCTGCTGTTTTAGGATCTACACCGTCAGGAAGAGGAACTACCGCAGTAGCTTGCGCACGTACTTTATCGGCAAATCCACCGTGGCGACCGCCAATTGTCATTGTGGCATTAGAACATAAATTTTGATCGCCAGACTCACAGGTGCCACAGCTATTACAATAGCCGGCGTGCCAGCCTAAGCCAACTCGCTGACCTACTTTCAATGACGTAACGTGTTCGCCTACCGCATTTATTGTTCCTACCACTTCATGGCCTGGTACGAATGGGTATTCACTTATACCCCATTCATTATCCAACATGCTTAAATCACTATGACAAATGCCGCAGCTCTCCACGTCTATCTCTACATCGTGAGAGGCTAATTCGCCGGGATCATATTCAAACCTTTCCAGTTTTCCACCTGGCTCTTTTGCTGCATATGCATTAATCATTTGTTACTCCTAGTATTAACAGTGACGTTTGTACGGCGTAGCTAGCCGTAATCGATCACCGTTTCCCTTTTCTTGCCAAGCAATACGTAGTCGAGGCATGCTTAGTGAGAAGATGCGTTTCCTATCACTCTGCTAGCGTCGAGTATTTCTACACTATCGACTTTTAACACGGTGCCGTATTGGGTGATAGTCATAAGATCTGGCATAGGCATGCCGGTTATCTTAACGATTAAGCCATTTCTATGAAATTTCTTATCCAGTTTTTGAAGCGTGTAGCGGTCCCCATTTTCAGCAATAAAAGCGTAAAAACCGCCTTCCATTTCTTTGTACACAATGGTGCCGGTTAGGGTAACTTCACTGGCTTCACCAGATGCGCTAAGACGTTTTTGTTCGGCAGTTTTAGGGACAAAGGCTTGCTGAGGCTTTTCATCTGCTTTTTCAGTCATAAGGGGCTCTTCTTTAACATCAACTGTGGTGTCGTCTTCATTAGAGCAGCCAGCAAGGACAAATAATAATGTGACGGCTGACAGCGTAGATAATGTACGAGTGAATTTCATAAATGCCTCTTTTATAGTTTTTTATTAGATACCAACCGTAAACCGAAAGTGGCCATATGGCTATAAAGAAAGACTACTTTAAAGCAGATTTAGTTCTCTTTATTTTGAATGTCAGGCCATTGGCTGATGAAATTTTCAGCGTGTTCGGCGGTCATCGGGCGACCATAGAAAAAGCCCTGTGCATTAGTAAAACCTAGCTTTTGTAGCAAAGTGGAAACGTCTTGTGTCTCTACACCTTCGGCAGTGGTTTGCAAGTGTAATGCATTAGCCAATTGTAGTATTGCTGACAAGATAGATTCCGCATTTGCACTGTTTACGTTTTGAGTGTGTTCTGACGCGGCAATAACGAAACTTCGGTCTACCTTTAGCTTGTCAAAAGGGAAACGTTGAAGGTAAGACAGTGAAGAGTACCCTGTACCGAAATCGTCCAATGCGATCCGAACGCCTTGCTCTCTTAAGCTATTCAAAAGCACAATCGTGCTGTCGCCATCACACATTAATGATGATTCAGTTAACTCAAGTTCTAATCGAGAGGCTGGTAAACCTGTTGCTTTAAGCGCCTTCATTACGGTAGTGAGTAAATTGGTTCGCTCAATTTGAACGGGAGAAACATTCACAGCAACTTGAAGCGGTGCAGGCCAGTTCATGGCATCACTACAGGCCTGTCTTAATACCCATTCCCCTAACTGAACTATCATGCCATTTTCTTCAATCAGGTGAATAAAGTCGGTAGGCGATACGACGCCTCGCTCGGGGTGGTGCCAACGAACCAATGCTTCAAAACCGATTAGCGTATTATCGCTAAACCGAATTTGAGGCTGGTAGAGCACAACAAAGTCGTGGTCTGCAAAGCTTTGACGAAAATCACTTAACAGCGCTAATCTCAACATGGCATACTCATCGAGTTTAGGATCGTAGAAGCAAAGTTTGTTTTTACCGCTCGTCTTGGCTGCATATAGCGCCATGTCGCTGGCACGTTGAAGAGACACTGGGGACACACCATCCATTGGCGCGTTTGCTACCCCAATGCTGGCGCCTAAATCAAACGAGTGCTCTTGATGTAGCCATGGTTCAGCCAATAAGTCGTGGATTTTCTGCCCGAAACGTGTCGCTTCTAGCGGCGTAAGGCTATTTTTAAAAACCCAAGCAAATTCATCGCCACCCAGTCTTGAAAGTAAAACACCCTTTGGCGTGATTTCTTGAAAACGACATGAAATTTCTTTTAATAACGCATCACCAGCTAAGTGGCCTAACGTATCGTTAATCACTTTAAAATTATCAAGGTCTAATGTAATTAAGGTTATATCCTTAATTATTTCAGGGGCCTTCGCTTCATCTTCATCGATAAAGCACTGTTGTAATGTTTTGGCGAATAAATGGCGGTTAGCCAACCCAGTTAAAGAGTCGACATTAGCTAAAAATGTCATCTCTTTTTCGCGAAGTAGTGCATCTGTCACATCAGTGCTGACACCGCGCCAGCCTGATAAGTTACCTGTACTATTTATAAGAGGTTGGGCTGTCAGCGACCACCATTTAGTATCGCCATTGACTTCAATAGGAATGTTATCTTGCGTGAAGGGCTCATTCTGCTGAAAGTTAGTTGCTAATTCCCTCAACACGTTCTGGTTCGCCGTAGATGTGCTGTCTGAAAGTAAGTTTACAAAATGGCTGCCAGAGAGTTGTTGTATAGGTTTCCCTAAAACATGTTGCATACGCAACGAGACATGCATCAAACATCCGTGACTATCAATTTCCCATAGCCAATCACTGGCGTTTTCTTCAAAATCTTTTAATAGCAAGCCTACAACCTGACGTTGATGTTCAATGGCGGTTTCAGCCATTAATCCGCGAACAAAACGTTTCGATGTAACCAGCACCACACAGCTTAGATATATCCAATAGATCAATAGCAATGCAGATATAAATAAATACTCGCCAAAGTAACTTATGTGGATACCTACTGATACCCCCAAGGTTAAGAACAAAACCCAAAATAACGCGGCTGCGGGTAAGGCCGCAAACTGCCAAGCGCCAGTTGCAATAAATGCTGCAATAATAGCAACTAAGATAATCTTACCTTGGGTATCCAATACTCCAAGTAATACGGTCGTCATTTGCGCATATAAAACAGCCGCCAATCCCAACATGAGTGCCAAGATAAATTGCACCCGCTTAGAGCCGGTATTCTCAATTTTTCGTTTAACCAATAAGTACCAAGCAATAACATCACCGGCTGCGATAATAAGTAATGACAACGACCATGCAATCATGAAATCACTATTAATAAGGTCATTAGCAAAAACGGAACACAAAATAACGATGAGAACAGTTGCACTGCTGGCAAGGGGAAGTTGTCGAGATAGAGAGTCAATTTGCCTGGCACGATAGTAGTTAGCCAACTCAGGCTTAGCATCGGGATCGGTCCAAAATCGACTTAACCAATACCAAAATGCCGTTAACGAGCGAGTTTTTCTTACATTCACTAACCGCTCCTTTTTTATTCTTTGTATATTGATAACGCTGATAAGAAAGTTTACGCGCAATAAATCGCATTAAACCGTTAAATCGTGGTTCAGTTATCGACCGATAGTTTAAGAGCTTTAAGGATAGTAAAAGCGTGGCTACTTTTTGAAAATTTTTAAACGTTTTGGATGTTGGAAGTAAAGAGTAAACATGCGGGTAATAAAAAAGGGCCTGTAGGCCCTTTTTCGAGAAGTGAAGTTCGAATGGTAATCGCTTTATATGCTCGCAGCGACTATTCGAGTTGAGTACTCACGTCTAGTGCTAGAAACTAGTACTCAAACATCGCTGAAATAGACTCTTCATTGCTGATACGACGAATCGTTTCGGCAAGCATTTCAGATAATGTTAGTTGTTTCACTTTTCCAATCTTCTGCATATCTGCACTAAGCGGAATAGAATCGGTAATGATAATTTCATCGATGACAGATTCTTTTAGGTTCTGTGCTGCGTTACCAGAGAAAATCGCATGGGTGGCGTAAGCATAAACATTACGTGCACCATGGCTTTTCAATGCTTCAGCCGCTTTAGCCAACGTACCACCAGTATCAATCATGTCATCCACAATAATACAGTCACGGTCATTAACGTCACCAATGATGTTCATTACCTGAGCAACGTTCGCCTTAGGACGGCGTTTGTCGATAATAGCAAGATCAGCATCGTTAAGTAGCTTAGCGGTAGCACGTGCTCGAACAACACCGCCAATATCTGGCGATACTACAACCGGATCGGCGAAATCACGTTGAACCATGTCGGCCAACAGAATAGGCGTTCCGAATGCATTATCTACAGGTACATCGAAGAAACCTTGAATCTGCTCGGCGTGCAAGTCGATAGTAAGTACTCTATCTACACCAACGTTAGAAAGAAAGTCTGCGACAACCTTTGCAGTAATTGGCACCCGGGCTGAACGAACGCGACGGTCTTGACGCGCATAACCAAAGTATGGAATTACCGCAGTAATACGACCTGCTGATGCGCGGCGCAAAGCGTCGATCATCACGATCAATTCCATTAGGTTGTCATTTGTGGGTGCACAGGTTGATTGGATAATAAAAACGTCCGAACCACGGACGTTTTCATGAATTTCTACGCTAATTTCACCATCACTGAAACGGCCTACTTTGGCGTTTCCGAGTTTGGTATAAAGGCGATCGGCGACTTTCTGGGCAAGTTCTGGTACGGCATTACCTGCAAAGAGCTTCATATCTGGCACAAGTGATTTCCTCAGTGCGTTGATAAAAGAGATTTGGCTGGGGTAGCAGGACTCGAACCTACGCATAGCGGGATCAAAACCCGCTGCCTTACCAACTTGGCTATACCCCAATTTTTAAGTTCTGTCCGATGTGGCGTTCACGCTATTTATATTGTTTTTTTTTGTTTAATAGTGGTGAGCTATTTACACCTTTTGCAACAAAACCCTGCCACGCATTTGGCAATAATGCTAATACATGTTCTGCTGAAGCTTTGTCGGAAAAAATGGCAAATACGCATGCACCTGTGCCCGTCATTCTCGACGGTGCGTAGTGTAACAACCACTGTAATAATTTTGCAACTTCGGGATGGCAATTAGCGACTAATTGCTGACAATCATTGCGTGTTTCTTCAAATATGTAGTCTTTCCACTGAATAGGGGGTGTGTTTCTAGGTAAATCTTTGGCTTGAAATACTTCTGCTGTGCTTACGTGTACACCAGGGTTTGCAACTAAATACCACTTTTCTTGCTGCTCTGCTGGTGTGATATTTTCCCCTACGCCTCCTGCAAAAGCGGTTTTGCCCCGAACAAAAATGGGCACGTCTGCGCCAAGTGCTAAACCAAGGTCGGCCAGTTGATCTTCACTAAGCCCTGTTTTCCACAGTAAATTAAGCGCCACTAATGTTGTGGCTGCGTTCGACGAACCCCCGCCGATACCGCCTCCCATAGGTAAGCGCTTATTGAGGGATATTGTGACACCTAACGGCGAATTTGATTCCTTTGCCAGTAGTTTGGCCGCTTTTACAATAAGGTTATCTTCATCCTTGACGCCCTCAAGTGGGCTAGCCATGGTTATTTTTCCATCATTAGTAATGTCGAAAGCCAGCTCGTCGCCGTAATCTAACATCTGAAAAAGGCTTTGAAGCTGATGGTATCCATTATCTAAGCGACCAAGTATATGCAGAAATACGTTGAGCTTGGCGGGGGATGGCCACCAGTCTTTTTTTAGTGAGTTAGCGTTTGGCATAGATGCACTCATTACAAAGTTGTCCATTTATATATTTTTATTTTCAATTGAGTTTGCGGCGTTAGTGATGCATCAGGTTGTGTGTTTGAAGAGTCCTGTTCTTGTGCGAACGCCTGCTGCATCGGCAATTGAGTTAGCGTAATGCTGTGGGGTAGCCATACACTGCTGTCTACTTTGCCGTATTGGCCGTAGCGTACTGTCCAATTGCTGCAGCCATTACATCCGCTTTGTAAAGTATCAACAAGGCCTTTATCGGTTAACGTAAAAGTATCGTCTTTAAGAGGAAGTCCTTTTACCCATGAGAGCAGCGGTGCCACAGGGATGATAATACCAGTGGTGTTGTAAATTAGCGATTCTGGTTCTGCATCGTAATAAGTTTCACCATCCACCACTAATGTAGATTGTTCACTGGTTACATTTAAGTCAACCATGCTTACGCCGAGAAAATTACTTAATCTAAAATCAAAATCGCCTGAATCGTTTTTCCAGACTAGATTTAGACTTACCGCTTCGTTTCCTTGCTTAAATGCAATTTTGCCGCGCATTTGCCAGCGCTGAATTTCGGCTACCTTTTCAAGCTGTGCGGTGAGGTTTACTGCGTGCTGTGGGCCTTTTGGTGCGGTGCTACAAGCACTTAAAAATACACCGGTGAAAAGAATTACGGTAATGACACGCAGCATAATGTAAATAATTTCCTTGATGGGTTGGGCGAAAACATCGCACATATTATGTGAACACAGTTTCACGAATACTTTCAATCATTTTGGCTTTTTCGTACAATGCGCGTCCGACGTTGCCAGCACAGATTTGAATGACTTTACTTGCCCTTGGCATTAACCACAAGACAGCCCCCGTAGCGCTTCGCGAAAAAGTGGCTTTTACACCAGATTCTCTGGTGGCTGCGCTTGCGAGTTTGAAAAGTGTTGAGGGTGTAAACGAGTCAGTGATCGTTTCTACCTGCAATCGAACCGAACTCTATGTTAATACGCAAGATGACACCGGAGAAAAAATTCTGCGGTGGTTAAGCGACTTCCACCATCTTGATGAGCAAGAGATTGCGAAAAATAGTTATCTTCTTGCGCAGGATGACGCGGTTAAGCATATAATGCGCGTAGCCAGTGGTTTAGACTCGTTAATTCTTGGCGAGCCGCAAATATTGGGTCAGGTAAAACAAGCGTTTGGTGATGCCAAACATTCTGGCATGATAAGCAGCGAATTCGACAAACTGTTCCAGCACACTTTTTCAGTAGCAAAACGCGTTCGCAGCGAAACCGATATTGGTGCTAACGCGGTAAGCGTAGCTTACGCTGCCGTGCAGCTGGCAAAACATATTTTTGCTGAGCTACCCAAACGCTCTGTGTTGTTGGTTGGTGCTGGCGAGACTATAGAGTTAGTGGCACAGCATTTAAAAGAGCAGGGCGTTAAACGCCTTGCTGTAGCAAACCGCACGGTAGCAAGGGCAGAAGCACTTGCCGAAAAACTCGATGCAAGTGTGTACACACTGTCTCAAGTTCCAGAACACCTGCACGAATTTGATATCGTTATTAGCTCTACAGCCAGCCAGTTACCATTAATCGGTAAAGGCATGGTAGAAAAGGCACTAAAGCAGCGTAAAAATACGCCTATGTTTTTGGTCGACCTTGCCGTTCCCCGTGATATCGAGTCGGAAGTTAACGAGCTAGGCGATGCGTACTTGTACACTGTTGATGACCTACAGCACATTGTTCAAAAGAACTTAGAGAACAGAGAGCAAGCGGCGTTAGAGGCGCAAAAGTTGATTGACGAGCAGGCCAGCCATTACATGAGTTGGAAGCAATCTCAGCAGTCAATAGATTTGGTCAAGCAATACAGACAGAAGGGCATGCTTCACCGCGATGATATAGTGGAAAAAGCAAAAGCCCAGCTAGAAGAAGGCAAAAGCGCAGACCTTGTTATCGAGGAAATGGCGTACAAGCTAACCAATGCGCTGTTACATCCCACCACGCTTGCGCTTCGCGAAGCGGCAAGACACGACGACCCAGCATTGAGTCGCTGGATGGGACAGGCATTAGATTTATCTGATGATCCATCAGATGAAAATAAATAAGGTAATAAAAAGAATATGAAAGAGTCGGTAGTTAGAAAACTCGAACATCTTGTTGAGCGTTTCGAAGAGGTTCAGGCTTTACTTGGCGATCCTGACGTTATCGGCAATCAGGATAAATTTCGCAATTTATCAAAAGAATTTAGTCAACTTGAAGGCGTTGTCGATGGCTTTAATGCTTATCAGCAAGCGCAAGAAAACCTTTCATCAGCGCAAGAAATGATGAATGAAGACGACGCCGAAATGCGCGAGATGGCCCAAGAAGAGTATAAAGAGGCCAAATCTGAAATAGAACGTCTTGAAACTGACCTTCAGTTATTACTTCTTCCTAAAGATCCGAACGATGATAATAACTGCTTTTTGGAAGTTCGTGCTGGCGCAGGTGGCGATGAGGCGGCTATTTTTGCTGGCGATTTGTTCCGCATGTACAGCCGATATGCTGAAAATAAAGGCTGGCGTGTAGAAGTGATAAACGCCAATGAAGGCGAACACGGCGGCTATAAAGAAGTGGTTGCAAACATTAGCGGTGACGGTGTGTATGGACTGTCTCTTATACACATCTCCGAGCCCACGAGACAGGCAGAAATCTCGT
>OJFL01000880.1_pt1 | contig 13271 bp, 10 predicted proteins | sample 1594131 | NCBI WGS metagenome assembly OJFL01 (sample SAMN05416782, study PRJEB24817) | seawater metagenome | isolation source: Sea water | place: Canada:Atlantic | collected 2013-07 | reverse complement strand
ACACACTGCATATCGTCGGCAGCGTCAGATGTGTATAAGAGACAGAGCTAAGAGACTACCGATTTTATAGTGAAGATATGCTGCACCCAAGCCAGATTGCTGTTAACTATATATGGGATCAGTTTATAGCAGCTTGGTTTTCTCAAGAAGGGAAAGATACTTTAAATCGCATAAATGACATTCTAAGAGGTTTAGCTCATAGACCATTTAATCCGAGCTCAGATGCGCATCAAAAATTCATTAAGAACCTTCAGGAAAAAATTGAAGCACTACAAAAGGATTATCCTCAAATAAAGTTCTAATCTTTCAGTATCTTTAATAGAAAATTGCAAACATGCGTAAAATCTTATTAGGTGCTGTTTTGGCATTGGTTATTGTATTTGGAATAAGGTACTGTGAGCATCAAAAAGATGAGCGCGAGCATCTAGAAGCAAGTACGGCACTTATACAAACACAATTGCAAAATGTAGGAAAGCTTGTGGTAACAGAAGGAAATTACGCTCAGGTATTTTCATATAACGACTCTAAAGATTTATTATACGGCTTAGTTAAAGCTTATAAAAAAGCATTGGTAATAATTGATGCAAAAGCAAAGGTGAGCTATGATTTAAGTAAAATGGTGGTGACTACCAATGCAGAGAAAAAGAAAGTAATCATCTTATTTATTCCAGAACCAGAGTTGGATATAAACCCAAACATTAAATATTACGATGTTTCTCAAGATTACTTAAACCAATTTACAGAACGAGATTTTAATATCGTAAAAGAGCGTATAGAAGATGATTTGCGCAGAAAAATATCTAAGTCTGAACTTATGACAAATGCAGAGAACAGGCTAATTTCTGAACTTCAAAATATATATATCCTTACAAACTCTATGGGTTGGACGTTAGAGTATGATGCAACACCCATTAATTCTTCAGAAGAGTTACAGCGCATAAAATTATAAAGTAAGTTATACTAAGGGCAATGAGAATTCCCCATTTATAAATAATTAAATTTATTTTCACTATTCACTATTCACTAATTTCTATATAACAATCTGTTACGTTTTAGCGTTATGATATACTCATAGATATCATCAATCAAAATCAATCATTATGTTACAACGCTTCTTCATCCTATGTTCTGGAGCAGATAATTCTTTATTAGAAACGTGTTCTAAAGGCGAGCAAAATAAGTATGCCGGTATTGGCGCAACAGTATTTTTCACAGCAGTGATGGCTTTTTTAGCTTCTGCGTACGCGCTCTATACGGTCTTTGATAATTATTTTGCTGCAATAGGGTTCGGTTTAGTTTGGGGTTTGCTCATATTTAACTTGGACCGCTATATAGTTTCAACAATTAAAAAAACAGGACGCTTTAGTAATGAGTTGCTCCAAGCAGCACCTCGACTTATTTTGGCAATAATCATAGCAATAGTTATTGCCAAGCCTTTAGAGCTTAAGATATTTGAAAAGGAAATAGATCGTGTCATACTAGAGCAGAAAAATGCATTTACTGTTGAAAATCAAAATCAGATAGCCACACAATTTTCTCCAGAAGTTGATGCTATTACAAATGAAATAGATGCTTTAAAGTCTGAAATAGCCACAAAAGAAAATGAGGTTAATGCACTTTATGATATATACATTAGTGAAGCAGAAGGCACCTCTGGAACACAACGTTTAGGAAAAGGTCCAGTTTATAAAGAAAAGCGCGATAAACACGATGCAGCTCTAGAAGATTTACAAGCTTTAAAGACGACCAATGCTTCTAAAATAGAAGCTTTAGAAGCACAAATAAGCACTCTCAAAACTAATTACGATACTAAAGTAGCAGACACTCAACCAATAGTTGAAAATTTTGATGGTCTTATGGCACGCATTACTGCGCTTGATACCTTGCCTTGGTTACCGTCATTTTTTATATTCTTACTATTTCTATGTATTGAAACTGCGCCAATAATAGCAAAACTGTTAGCGCCTAGAGGAGAATATGATGTAAAGCTTAGTGAAGCAGAAGACGAGCTTAAGTCTTGGGCAACCCAAAAAGCACAACAACGTGCAAGCTTGGTAAAAGCAGATCATACTTTAAATGATCGTGTGTACGGAGATATAAGCACAGAAGAAGAGTTATACGCCTATAAGATGAAACGAGCTAGAGAGCTTATGAAACAACAGCAAGAGGCATTTTATAAAAGCCAGACTAAAGTGTTTTAATTATTTATTTTCATTGCAAGGTCCCAAACAACTACACCAACACTCACAGAAATATTTAAAGAATGTTTACTGCCATATTGTGGTATTTCAATAACAGCATCACTTTTTGTAACCACATCTTGTTGTACGCCTTTTACTTCATTTCCAAAAACTACTGCATAGGTAGTGCTTGGTTCTGGTTTAAATGTGTTTAGCATTATAGCGTCTTCGGCTTGTTCAATAGCCAGTATTTTTACGTGGTCCTCTTTTAAGCGCTCTACCAAAGCAACTGTATCGTTTACATACTCCCAAACTACAGTTTCAGTAGCACCTAGGGCAGTTTTTCTAATGTCTTTATGTGGTGGTTGTGCAGTAATACCACATAAATAGATTTTTTCAATTAAAAATGCATCTGCTGTACGAAATACAGAACCTACATTATGAAAGCTTCTTACATTATCTAAGATGATAATAAGTGGTGTTTTTGTAGCGTCTTTAAATTCTTCAACCGTTTTACGATCTAGTTCTGCGTTTTTAAGCTTTCTGTGTTTCATAACTGCAAAGTTACAAATGAAACTAACGTTGTTACAATGCAATGACAAATGAAATTTTCACCTTCAAAATTTTAGCATTACCCAATACCTTATATTTGCCAACTTATGAGCGAAAAAAGAAAACAGCAAGCAAAACTTCTAAGAAACTTTAGAAGTATACATCGTACGTTGGGTGCACTTCTGTTTGTGTTTTTCTTTGTAGTTTCTATTACTGCTTTACTTTTAGGGTGGAAGAAAAATAGTGGCAACCTCATATTACCATCAACTAAAATGGGAACAACCACTACTATAAATAACTGGTTGCCTATGGAGCAATTACAGGATATTGCTTTTAATGTATTAAAAGACTCTGTTAGTAGTTCTATAAATTTGGATTTAGACCGTATAGATTCACGACCAAGCAAAGGTGTTGTAAAGTTTGTATTTAAAGAACATTATTGGGGTGTACAATTAGATGGTGCAACAGGAAAAGTACTCTCGCTATCACCAAGGCGTGCCGATGTTATTGAAAACATTCATGACGGCTCAATTTTAGATGTTGTATTTAAAACTAATTCTAACATCCTCAAGCTAATTTACTCGTCTGTTATGAGCATATCACTTTTATTATTTACTGTTACTGGTTTTTGGTTGTGGTATGGACCTAAGCGAATGCGTAAGTCAAAACGAACTCCTTAGGTATTTTTCACTTTACACATTTAGAGTTGATAACAACCTATATGTAATTGTTTAAAACTTCGTTCGGGTATACCTTTCAATTTTGGTACTTTCGCAAGTCAATCACAGCATTTAAATCTAATGGCCAAAGCAAAGAAAGTCACACCATTAATGCAGCAATATAATAGCATCAAGACAAAGTATCCTGATGCCTTATTGTTATTTCGCGTAGGCGATTTTTACGAAACTTTTGGGGAAGATGCTGTAAAAGCAGCGCGCATATTAAATATAGTGCTCACTAACCGAAATAACGGTGGCGAGCGTACAGAGCTTGCAGGGTTTCCACACCATTCATTAAATACCTACTTACCCAAATTAGTAAAAGCAGGCGAGCGTGTGGCTATTTGTGACCAACTTGAAGATCCAAAAGCAACTAAAAGTATTGTTAAACGTGGCGTTACAGAACTTGTTACGCCAGGCGTTGCGCTAAATGATGAGGTGCTACAGAGCAATTCTAATAACTTCCTTGCTTCAGTTTACATTGGAAAAAAGCAAATGGGTGTAGCGTTTTTAGATGTTTCAACAGGCGAATTTCTTACAGCGCAAGGCTCTTCAGAATATATAGATAAATTACTGCAAAATTTTGCGCCTAGCGAAATACTTATTGCAAAACAAAAGAAAGCAGATTTTACAACAACCTTTGGGTCAGATTTTCATACATTTTATATTGAAGATTGGGTGTTTAAGACAGACTATGCCCACGAAACACTACATCAACATTTTGGTGTAAAATCATTAAAAGGCTTTGGTGTAGATCATTTAGAAGATGGTATTATAGCCTCTGGAGCTATATTATATTACCTAAGTGAAACACAACATCATAAGTTAAAACATATTACAAGCATAAGCCGCATTGCAGAAGACGCCTATGTTTGGATGGATCGTTTTACTATAAGAAATCTAGAGCTTTATCAAGGCACATCTTTACAGTCTGTAACTTTATTAGATGTTATAGATAAAACAACATCTCCTATGGGAGGTAGAACATTAAAGCGTTGGTTGGCACTGCCATTAAAAAACGCTGAAAAAATAAAAAAACGTCACCGAGTTGTAAACTATTTCCTTAAGCAAAAAACATTATTGAGTGATGTCACGTCTCATATAAAACAGATTGGAGATATAGAGCGTCTCATTTCTAAAGTAGCTACCGCTAAAGTAAGCCCTAGAGAAGTTATTCAACTTAAAAACTCATTAGATGCTATTGTGCCTATTAAGACATTAGCCCTTAAATCTGAAAACGATGCTCTAAAAGTTATAGGTGATAATTTACAGTCTTGTGATTTATTGCGAGGAAAAATAACAGAAACCTTAAATGAAGAAGCACCAGTTAACATACTAAAGGGTAGTACTATAGCTAGAGGATTTTCCAAAGAGCTGGATGAGCTTAGGGATATACGTTTTTCAGGAAAGGAATATCTAGATAAAATGCTTCAGAGAGAAACAGAGGCTACTGGTATTACATCATTAAAAATAGCAAGCAACAATGTTTTTGGATATTATATTGAAGTGAGAAATTCTCATAAAGATAAGGTTCCAGAAAACTGGGTTAGAAAACAAACTTTGGTAAATGCAGAGCGATATATTACTGAAGAATTAAAAGAATACGAAGCTAAAATTTTAGGAGCAGAAGAGAAGATTGTGCAAATAGAGCAAGAGTTGTTCTCTAAATTAGTTACTTGGATTTCAGACTACATAAAACCCGTACAGCAAAATGCACATCTTATAGGAGAAATAGACTGTCTTTGTGGTTTTGCTACACAAGCTATGCAGGAAAACTACTGTTTGCCAGAAATCACAGAAGACTATAGTTTAGAGATTACAGAAGGAAGGCATCCCGTTATTGAAAAACAGTTGCCACTTGGAGAACCCTATATAACTAACGATATCTTGCTTAATCGTGATGATCAGCAAATGATTATGATAACTGGGCCAAATATGAGTGGTAAGTCTGCTATCCTAAGACAAACGGCACTTATTGTATTATTAGCTCAAATGGGAAGTTTTGTGCCTGCTAAAGCTGCCAAAATAGGATTAGTAGATAAGATTTTTACTAGAGTAGGCGCAAGTGATAATATTTCGATGGGTGAAAGCACATTTATGGTCGAGATGAATGAAACTGCGAGTATTCTTAATAATCTTTCAGATCGTAGTTTAGTGCTTTTAGATGAGATAGGTCGTGGTACAAGTACATATGATGGTATTTCTATAGCTTGGGCAATTAGTGAATACTTACATGAACACCCAGCAAAGGCTAAGACACTATTTGCAACTCATTATCATGAGTTAAATGAGATGACAGAAACCTTTGAGCGCATTAAGAATTATAATGTGTCTGTAAAAGAATTAAAAGATAATGTACTCTTTTTAAGAAAACTAGTTCCAGGAGGTAGCGAACATAGCTTCGGAATTCACGTAGCTAAAATGGCAGGAATGCCACAACAGGTATTGCATCGAGCAAATAAAATATTAAAGAAATTAGAGAAAAGTCATTCTTCTGAAGAGTTGAGCGGACAGATTAAAAAAGCAACAGAGCAAGAACCACAATTAAGCTTTTTTAAGTTAGACGATCCTTTATTAGAAGATATAAAGCAGGAAATCATACAAGTAGACATAAATACTTTAACACCAGTTGAAGCATTAATGAAGTTAAATGAGATTAAAAGAATGCTTGTCCCAAAAGGAAATGCTTAATAAAAATAAGGACTTAAATATTTCTTTAAATTATTTTCTTGAAATCCTTTGTGGTTAAGTGAAAGTTATTAAATTTGCAACCGCTAATTCAACAAATTGAGTTAGTACGTTCATTACAATCGCGAAAATAGCTCAGCTGGTAGAGCGCCACCTTGCCAAGGTGGAGGTCGCGGGTTCGAATCCCGTTTTTCGCTCAGTTACCAAAAAAATGTCGATATTTGAACGCCGATATTTTTAAAGCATTCGTAAATTTTAGAGTTTACGCTCGGGTGGTGGAATTGGTAGACACGTTGGACTTAAAATCCAATGAACATTAGTTCGTACGGGTTCAAGTCCCGTCCCGAGTACAGAAACCCTTGTTAATCAATTGATTTTCAAGGGTTTTTTAATTTTGTTGCCCAGCATTTGCCCGACAAATATTAATTCTTCTGTTTAATCTTATATTTCATTTCTTCACTCTAAAGGTTGTTTCCCAATTTTATTAAGCAATGAAGCGATATTTATTGATAGGTTATTTAAAAAAGCCTTATCTGTAAATTTTAATATATAACGTTGTGGTTTGTTTGAGTCAGTATGTTGAGTCGTTTTGTAATCAAGTTTAAAGCCCTTTTGCTCGAACGCCTTAATTTCTTTGAAATCCCTATGCGTACTCATTAATTCTCCGTTGTGATGAACTAATATATTTCGAGTTTTACGTAAGCGTTGCACATAGCTCCATTCTGGATCTAAATCTTTAACAGCTATCCCCATTGAACGAGACATAAACAGTTTTGCTTTAACCATATCACTACTACCTTTCATATCACTCATTTTATAGGCTGTGTTTTTTTGACGTGCGTAGTTATCACATCCATATTTTAATTTATATTCAAGGAATGAATAAAGTTGAATGACGATTGATTGCCTAAAAAATTGCTTAAAGTGGTTGTCTATTTGCCATATATCGTCAATTAAACTAGATGTTAAGTGGTTTTGATATTCTGGTGGGGCATCAACTTGACCTGCTTCGATATCCTTTTGTAATTGATGAAACTTATCTTTAAGTGACTTGCCTTGTAGCTCAAATTGACGTTCTTGTTCATCTATGTAATCATCAATTTGCATCATTTCAAAATCTACCCATTGCGGTAGGAAATAATTCATAAGGTCATTTAATCTTCTTGATCTTGACATATAAGAGCATTAATGAGTTTTAAATCTATTGTAGTAGGATAATTTTAGTTGTACTGTTAGAAGTACTTCAAAAATGTATAATTCGGTTGAGTTTTTATGAATATATAGAAACTAGGTATACTTATCTCAATATTTTTTTATTACCTGTTTCATCGAAATAAACATTACTCATCTAGGAAATTTTTCAGTTACTTTAATTAGTTGTTTAAGTAAAAGAAATTCTTGACTATCCATTAGACTATTATCTACGTCCAGTTTTTTTAATTTATTATTTGCAACTTCCATCTTTCGAAGCATTGGTCTGACGTAGTTTAAATAATGATTAAAATACGCGCTGATGTCGCTTTCATTTTTAGCAAGTTTGTAACCACTCCGCCCTGCGACGGTAACAACCAGAATACCATTATATCTTAAATCTCTTATTAAAACTCTGATTTGCTCTACCGTAATGTTTTTATGCAGTCTTGATAAACTCCCTTGAATAGAGTGAATGTCTACTAATTGATGAGGATTGATTCTGAAACAGAAAAACAAAAACTTAAGTAGGTCTACTTTTGGGTCTGTATTAGGGTTTGAATTGATATAAGTAATTACATCTTGAATTACAAACCGAGTCACTAATTCTGAAGTGCCTTCTATAGGTTTTTTAGAGGTAGTGACCTGATAACGATAAGGGAAAAACTCTGGTGGCGTCATTTTACCCATTAAGACATCAATTATATCTGATGCTTCTTTAACGTAATGTGAATGTGCAAATACACGACCCAATGAACCAGCTACTAAATCTGCTAATTGAACTAAAACCTCATTTTTATCATCAACCATTTTGTAGTTGCTAAACAATGATTGTATAGTTAAATTTTTATTTAAGTATGAATACATTTCTTGCTTATATTCTTCAGAAATGAGTTCATCGACATAGATTTCAAAAATCTGATAATCTGAAATGATGTTAGAAGTAAATATCTTTTGAAAGTACTTATAGAATACTTCCTTTATCTTTAATCCTTTACTTTCAATTTTGGATTTGTCTACGACAACAGTATAAATCTTAAAGTCAAGATTATTACTTAAATATTGAAGTGCCCTAAGGCGTTTATCAATTTTTTTAATAGCTCTTGATTTAGATCTTATTTTCTGACCTTGAAAGAAATTTTTGGAAATATAGTCTCTTACTTCATACGCCTTATTAAGATTACTTTCTGAAACTACAATTGCAGAATACACAAAATGTGAAACTTCGTTCTGTGCCTGTAAGTTCATAGAACTCGTCCCGAACTCGTCGCCGTAGATATATACTTTTTCTTCCATTCCTAACTCTTTTCAATAATAGCAATCTCCTCATCAGTAAGATCATAAAGTTCATAAACCATTTGGTCTATTTCTTTTTCGGTTTGGGTGATTTGCTGTTGTAATGCTACTGCTTTTTTCTTGTTTTCTTCAAAAAGTTCCATCCACTCAAACTCGTCTTTTTTGGTGAGTTTTGAGAGTTCTTCAACACCATCTTTACGACGTTGGCGATTGTCACTGTATATAGCTTTGTTAAGTTCTTTGATGAATTCTGCGAAAGTAAGTTCGTGCCAGTTTTTGAGTTTTTTGTTTATAGAAATGTTATTTTGGCTTATTATAAAACTTTTGAAATTAATTGTTTGATTATTGAAACTTGAATAAATTTCCAAAATTGATTCAACAGCATTGCTTAGGTTTTGTGACTCATAATTTTCTGGTAGGGGAATATTTAAAATATACTGACTTTTTAATCTTAAATAACCTCCTCTTGCTTTTACACATACAGAATTAAGATATGCCTCTATTAGTTTAGAATTAAGAATACCTAAAATACTTTTAGAGTTAGTCGGTAATCCAAAACAAGTCATATCTATTAAAACATTTTTCGCAATTGTAAAGTTTACGGTGCTCGATATGTCAGGATAAACAATGTATTCATTATGAAAAGGGAAATCTAATTTGATTTGCTGGTATTCATACCACTTTTTAGTTCCTTTTTCAATGCCCTTATCAATAATAGCTCTATTAGATAGTTTATCCTTATTCTTTTCAAGAAAGCTTAAAACTTCATTATGATCATCAAAATTTTCTATTAATGCTAAAGCTTGATCTTCTAATTGTTCATACGGGAATACTATACTATTTGCTGTATCAATTGGATTGTATTTTTTAACCTCTCTTCCTACTAAATACTCTTTTAATAAAACAGAGTTTTTAATTAATTCAGGAACTTGTTCTTTATTAATTATATATGAAGTATTAGAGCCAGTTTTGATACCGACTTGAGGTTTGTCAATTACTTCAGCTAGTTTTTTATTTTCATCTTCTATTTTCCTTATTATAGAGAACAATTTATTGTTGACTGAACCTGTAGACCAAGAACCTAATCGTTTAAAAATTTCAGATTGTATTACTTCAATGGAATTTTGAAAATTATTTTGCACTTCTTGATAATTTTCTTCTGAAACTACAAGTAATTTAGATTGTGATTTTTTCGAATTAATTTTCTCTTTGTCAAAAAGTATAATAGATGGATAAGCAACAATTCCACTAAATACATCTAAATCTCTAAAATCAATAAATGAATTAATTTTACTGTTATACTGTAAATATTCAATTAAAGGCTTACCATATTTTGTTTTGGTGTACTTGCTTGAAACAATAAAACCACACTTACCATTTTCTTTTAAGTTCACTAATGATTTTTCAAAGAAAAAAACATATAAGTCTGATTTACCAGTAAACACTTCATATCTTTTTTCAAGATATTTTTTTGATTCAGCATCTATAAACTCATTTCTTACATAGGGTGGATTGCCAATAATTACATCAAAACCTTGTTTTACATCAGCAGATTGCTTCGTTCCTCGCAATGACGGATTGAATATCTGTGGAAATTCTTGTTGCCAATTAAAGGCTTTATCTCCTGCTACGGTTTTACTATCAATTAATGAGTTACCACATTTAATGTTGTTGCTTAAATCGTTGAGTTTTCGGCGTGGTTGTGCGGTGCGTAACCAAAGCGATAGTTTGGCTATTTCTACGGATTCTTCGTTAAGGTCCACACCGTAAATATTGTTTTCTAAAATGGTGTTTTCTATATCGCTTAATATAAGGCCACCACCTAATACTTTTGCTTTTAGCTCATCGATGTAACGGTGTTCTTTAATAAGAAAATCTAATGCTTGGTTCAAAAATGCTCCAGAGCCACAAGCAGGGTCGCAAATGGTTATTTGCAGTAGCCACGCTCTGTAATTATCTAAAACTTCTAATAGTTGTTTTTTGGTGTTTTGATGTGTTCCCTTTTTTATCTCGAAATAGGCTTCTTCTTTAAAGCCTAATGATTCTTTTTTCTCTTGACAGAGTTTACCAACGGTATTTTCTACAATGTACTTGGTAATGTATTTTGGTGTGTAGAACACGCCATCCTTTTTGCGTTTGCTCTTTTGCTTATCGAACTCGCCACCTTCAATTTCGGCATTTACGCTTTCTATTTCGTTGAGTGAATTTTCAAAAATATGTCCTAAAATGTTGACATCTACTTGACTGCTAAAATCGTATTTAGCGAGTTTGTAGGCGTGTTTGTAGAGTAATGCATCGTCAATCTCCAAACTATCTATAATAGCGTCCGGTTTAAAGAGACCTCCATTATAGGCATAAATTTCAGCTCTTGATGTTGTGCCTTTTCTGCCTTCGTCTAAAAAATGAAAGTATTGTTTAAAGAGGTTATACAATGGACGTTCGTCACCAAAATCGATGTCGGCTTTCCACTTGTCTAAAATCTGTATGGTTGAGTTTGGTGGTAATAGATCTCTATCTTCAGCAAAGAAAATGAACAGAAAACGGTCTATTAACTTTTGAGATTTTTTGAATAGGGATAGTTTGACGTTTTTTTCGAGGGCTTTTTGGTCGTTACTATCGCCTTCATTATTAGATTGCCGCGCTTCGCTCGCAATGACAGCATCCATTTTAATGCGTTTGGCGTTGCGTTTTACCAAGTCTCTAAAGAGTTCTCTTTTAAATACCGAGTAATCGTTGTAAAACTGTTTGGTAATTTTGTCTTCTTCTACTAAAGAGGCTTCTTTAATGGTTAAAGGAAGATTGTTTAGAATATTGTCTTTGTGTAAGCACAGATGTAATAAGGCAAATTCTTCTGGTGCTAATTGAAACAAATTGAACTCTAAAAACTCGGTGGCGTCGTTAATATAAAACCTCAACTTCTCGAAGTTGGATGTTATGACATACACACAGCCTTTTTGATTGGCTTTATAATCGAACGCCTGTTTGCGGATGCTTTCTAAATCTTTGGTGTTAGTGCCTTTTAATTCTATCACTCCAATAGCGTTTCCTTTGCTTAAAATAGCGCCATCTGCCTTACCTGCTCCTTTTTGATTTTTAAACTCTGTAGTGATATTGAAATCAGGCTTTGGATTAAGCGTATAATCCAAGATATTTACAAACAGCTCATCCAGAAACTTTGCCTGGTATTGCTCTTCTTTAGAGTTTTTAATATTTTCTTGAATGGTAAGGTTATGAAAATACTTGGTGTATTTTTTATAGGCACGCTCTACTACATTACTGTCTTGCTGTGTGAGGTATGTTTTTAATACTGATGTTTGGAATAATGCCATTTATAAACTACTCGTTTTGATTGGTTAATTTCTTAATATTTTCTTTAACTAAATTGAGGATTTCCGTAATGCTGTTTTCATCTTTTATCATATCGACAATCTTATCGGCCATCCAGACATTTAGTAAATCGTTTTTGTTTTCATTTAAAGCGATTGCCAGTGCTTCTACTTGCTCTTTTCGAGCTATGCGTGTACCACGTTCAATTTTACTTAATAAGGCCGTATCGATATGCATTTGTGAAGCGACTTCCCTTAATAATAATTGCTTCTGTTCTCGTAATTTCCTTATATGTTCACCAAATGTCATTTTAGAGAGATTTTGACTTGTCAATATTTGTCTAATTTAAGAAAAGGAAACTAAAGGAAAGTAAAAAGATATAAACAGTTATTAACAGGGAATGAGGATATTAAGGATTTGAGGACATTATATTTAATATCCTCTAAATCCTCAACTTCCCCAATTATAATTTTGCAGGATTTGAATAGGCATTATGGGCTTCTCTATGGATTAAACCTGCTTCAACAAATTTGGTAATATAACCTTCTGCTGTTTTATTTGGAATGTTATGTTTAATGGCTAAATCTAAATAGTGTTGTCTGTCAAATTCTTTTGGCAAACTCTCTAAAAAGCGTTCTTTTCTATTTAACCGTTTTACTGTTTTTTGCTCCATAGGTAAATCATTAAACACCTTACTACTGTGTTTCACCAAAATTGAAATTATGATTAGTGCATTATCAAAGTCTACATCTTCACATTGTTTAATTGCATTGACATCTCCATCTTCCATAATTCGGAATGCTGTGAATAGCATCATTATCCTAAATGCAATTAAGCCTAACCTCCTAATAGTAGCAATATATTCTTCGGGTTGCAGATTGATGTATTTGGTTTGTAAGGATTCAAAGAACGTATGGAACTGTTTTTGTTGCGATACAGTTAATCGTATTTCTATTTCTGGATTGTTTTTAAGCGTTTTATACAGTCCTAAAAACTCACTACCTAATTGGTTGTAATAATCATCAAGTCCTAAACTATTATTGTTTTGGAATACATTTTTCCAAGTCGGCTTGATATTCATATAATAGAACATAAAGCGACTAAACAACCCATTTTCTGCATTAGGTATTAAGGTTGCTACTTGTTTTGGTGTACCAGATAATACGGTTGATAAACAGGGTTTTTCAATATCTACATATTCTCTATCTGTTCTACGATAATAACTGATGGTTTCGTGATGAAATGCTTTACGAAATCCATCACTATAATTACTGTCTCTTATACACATCTCCGAGCCCACGAGACAGGCAGAAATCTC
>OJFL01000866.1_pt1 | contig 13517 bp, 12 predicted proteins | sample 1594131 | NCBI WGS metagenome assembly OJFL01 (sample SAMN05416782, study PRJEB24817) | seawater metagenome | isolation source: Sea water | place: Canada:Atlantic | collected 2013-07 | reverse complement strand
AGGGCAGTACAAAGGATTGAAAGATCAGACCTTTAATTTTGAGGATGCCGATGACTAAGTAACTTTGTATGCATACGGCTTTTAGTCCCTCACTATAGAGTGTTTCGTCATTGAGCTGCAACACACATGCTTAGCAATGGTGCTAATCCTCGCCAGGTTCAGGCATATCTGGGCCATGCAGCCCTTTCTACTGCGCACTTATACACGCATATTGTGCAGAGCAAGTTGAATGAGACGTACATGCGATTTCATCCGTCTGCGCGGTGATATATTTTCTGTATTTGGAATCACATAACTATTTATTTTAATTGTTAATTATTTTATTTTTGTGTCGTGTTTTTGCGTCATCTTAGTGTCGTATTTTTGCGGTTGAAAAATGTCGTATTTTTGCCTATTATATATTCAATGTGCATAGGGGGGGCAGATGACGATACAAGACAGAATAAAGACAAGAGTCAAGCGTTCTAAGCGTTCTGTTTTTTTGCGCTCTGATTTTAAAGATATAGCTGACTACGACCAAGTAGGTCGAGGCCTTAGAAATCTTGCTCGTGAAGGCTTGTTGATGAAGATAGGTTACGGGCTTTATGCCCGTGCCAGAGTCAATCGCATTACAGGTAAATTAATGCCGGATAATGCTGCGGGTGCTGATGGTGTACTAATAGAAGCTATGGAAAGATTAGATGTAGACTACAAGTTCGATGATTTGTCGAACATGAACTTTTCAGGCCAGAGTACGCAAATTCCAGCTAGTGTTAAAATTGTTCCAACCGATCCACGCTTTACCCGTAAAATTACCGTAGGTAAGCAGCGTGTCAACGAAGCTCGATAGCTCGCTATTTGTCGATGTTGCCGACGCCATAGGGCTAGGCAACCCGGCAATTGTCGAAAAGGACTACTATGTTGTCCAATTATTAAGGCATCTATCGATAATCGAATTCGAACACCACCAGTTGGTATTCACGGGCGGCACTGCACTTGCCAAGTCTGATATAAAAACGTATCGCATGTCGGAAGATATCGATATTAAGCTGGTTCCCAACAAGGTATTTAATAATCTACCATCACGATAAAGCCTATGACACCGAGTAAAGACAGAGTAGAGATAATGGCATTCACTGCCAAATCACCCCGATAGTATTGAAAACTATTTGTCATAAGGCTAAATCCGGCAGTGCAAAATGCGCTTACGCTGTGAAAAATAGCCGACCAAATCGGCATATTTTCACCGCTTTGAATGAATATATAAGACAGAAATAAAGCGCCAGTAAATTCTACGATAAGAGTAAAAAGAATTACCTTTTTTACAAATTCACTTGGCTTAAATTCTTTTGGGAACGCAAATTCTCTTTTGTTTACCTGTAAGCCTTTTTTAAGGGAATCTTTCGACATTTTCGCTTTTAACGCAATGAGGATGAACGAGCCAAATGTCATATATCCAATACCGCCTATCTGAATAATTAACAATGTTACTAGCTGCCCAAAAAAGGAATAATCTGAGCCAGGTTGAGCTGTGATAAGTCCTGTAGTGGAAACCGCTGATGTGGCCATAAACAGCGTGTCTAGCCAATCTATCTGCGCCGTTTTTGCGAAAGGCAGGTTGAGGAGCAAAAATGCGATTACCAGAAAAAATAAATAACCATACACAAGTAACCCAGTGGGTGACTTTGAAAATACCGAGTTATTAATTTTTGTATTTACACTATTCAGGTTTATTTTCCTCACAATCTGATTGCTAAATTGCAGGCTTTTGAGTTTATTTTTACAACCATAGTTAGACTACTGAATGGGTAAAAGATCAGAGTGCCGCATATTTAGTTTGATCTTTATTGCCTTTGGAATTCGTAGCAATTTGCGAGTTTTGGTTGTTATCTGCCTATTATTCCCAAAACATCGCGATAGATTATTTTCGCTGACGCGATAAACAACCTAATGGATTAAACGTCTTCGTCCTTTTGATATCATCAGATAAAGAGCATGGAAAAATGAATAAACGTGTCAGTGTTGTAGCGGTAGTAATATCGCTTTCTCTTCTGTTTTTGGTACAGGGTTGTAGTGACGATAAAAAATCGTCAAAGCCATCTTCATCCAATACCTCATCGAGTGAAAGTTCTAAAAGCGCACCTGCTGCTCCAGTGGGCTATATTGAGGTTTCTTTTCAATCAACGCCCATTGTTAATAAGATTCCAGGCCGGGTTGTTCCATTTCAAGTGGCTGAAGTAAGACCGCAGGTAAGTGGTATTGTACAAAAGCGCATGTTCACAGAAGGTTCCATAGTAGAAGAGGGCGAGCAGCTTTATCAAATAGAGCCCAATCGGTATCAAGCTGATTTTGAGTCGGCGCAAGCAAGTTACAATAATGCGCAGGCAAGGGTGGAAAACGCCCAATCGGTGGTGAATCGCTACGATAGTTTAGCGGCCTCAGACGTTCTCAGCCAGCAAGCGTTTGACGATGCAGAAACAGAGTTAACTCAGGCCGAAGCCTCGCTTGCACAAGCGCAGGCGCAACTGAAAACAGCCAGAATAAATTTAGCTTACACCAAAGTGTACGCACCTATAACTGGTTTTATCAGCCCCTCTAGTGTAACAAAGGGCGCGCTGGTCTCGCAGCAGCAGGAACAGCCACTTGCCACTATTCGCCAACTAGATCCTGTTTATGTCGACTTGTCTTTGTCGGCAAACGAACAGCAACAGATGTACACACAGCTTATTAACTCTGGAATCAGAGAAAATGAAAGCAGCGAAACCGTAACGTTATTTTTAGGCTCGGATGAGCCCTATACACATGAGGGAAAACTTCAGGCAGCAGATTTAGCGGTAGATAATCAAACTGGTACTATTAGGCTGCGTGCCGTATTTCCAAACCCCGATAACGTATTGCTCCCTGGGCTTTTTGTCCGTGGTGCAATTCAAGACGACGGGGCTAACAAGGTTGTTATTGTTCCTCAAAAAAGCGTAAAAATGAGCGCAAAAGGCGCTAAGCACGTTTGGTTGATAGATAGCGATAATAAAGCGCGTAAGCGAGAAGTTACTACTGGTAGCGCATTTGAAAACAAATGGATAGTAGAAAAGGGGTTGAATGAGGGGGATCGGCTTATTGTTGAAGGCACTATGATGCTTCAAGAGGGCCAGCCGGTAAAACCGGAACTTCTCAATGCAAATAGGCAAAAAGAAACGCAAGGCCAAAAAGCCGAAATGCAGGGTAAAAAAGGAACGAATGGGGAGCAGGACTAATTATGTTTTCACGCTTCTTTATTAATCGCCCCATATTTACCTGTGTTATCGCGCTTTTGATTATGGGTAGCGGAGTATTTTCAATGCTCAGCTTACCCCTTGAACAATATCCGAACATTGCACCGCCCAAAGTATCGATTTCAGCAAACTATCCGGGGGCCTCGGCTGAAACGCTAGAAGTAACCGTTACCCAGGTTATTGAAAAAAGTCTTACTGGCATAGATAACTTGCGCTACATTCAGTCGCAAAGTTCGTCAGCCGGAACTGCGTCAATTACACTCACCTTCGAACCCGGCACAGACCCAGACATTGCACAGGTTCAAACTCAAAATAAAGTGTCTCAGGCTCAGTCTGCCTTACCTCCTATTGTGCAGCAATTGGGCGTGTCGGTTGAGAAGGCGGGCAACAGCTATGCACTGCTAGTGAGTTTCTTTTCCAAAAGCGGAAAAATGAATCGCAATGAAATTTCAGATTTTTTGGTTTCTAATCTTGAAGAACCGCTAAGCCGAATTAATGGCGTTGGGCAAATACAAACCTTTGGCCCAGAACATGCCATGCGGATATGGCTTAATCCCAATGCCATGAATAATTACAACATCACCGCGCTTGATGTCATTGATGCCATAGAACAGCAAAACGTGCAGTTAGCTACCGGTGAAATAGGTGGCGCACCTTCCGTTGAAGGGCAACAACTTAATGCTACCATTACGGCGCAATCGTTACTTACTACCCCTGAGGAGTTTAAACAAATTTTACTTCGCTCAAACACAAGTGGGGCAAATTTAACCTTAGGTGACATTGCTCGCGTTGAGGTGGGAGCAGAAAGCTACCGCGTACTTGGGCGTTGGAATCGAAAACCTGCGTCGGGTATTGCCATAGAATTGTCGCCTTCAGCCAATGCGCTTGCCACTATAGAAGCGCTAAAAGCACGAATTGATGAATTTAAAACAATTATTCCTGAAGACCTGGAAATAGCCTACCCAGTAGATACCTCGCCTTTTATCCGAGCCTCAATTTTTAACGTATTAGAAACCCTGGGTATTGCCGTAGTGCTAGTGGTGCTGGTGATTTATATCTTTTTGCAAACCTTTCGGGCTACTCTTATTCCTGCGGTAGCCATTCCCATCGTTTTGCTCGGCACCCTAAGTTTTCTGCTGTTATTTGGTTACTCAATCAATGTGCTTACTATGTTTGCGTTGGTGCTTGCTATAGGCATGTTGGTAGATGATGCCATTGTGGTTACTGAAAATGCGGAAAGAAAGCTGGAAGAAGACAGCGAACTAACCCCTAAAGAAGCCGTGAAAAAAGCCATGGCTGAAATATCATCGGCTTTGGTTGGCACAACCGTTGTTATTTGGGCAGTATTTTTACCCATGGCGTTATTCAGTGGCTCGGTGGGCGTTATTTATCGACAGTTCGCTATTACTATATCTGTCGCTATGGGGATTTCCCTGGTTATTGCGCTTACGCTTTCCCCCTCGCTATGCGGGCTGTTCTTGCAGTCTAGTGATAAAAAGAAACAGGGCGGCTTGCTACATAAGTTCAACAAGGGGTTCGATGGTGTTAAAAATGCGCAAGGCCAGCTGCTAGAAAAGTTAATCAACAATAAGCTGATATTGCCTGGGGTGTTCGTTTTACTTGTTGCTGCAGGTGCATGGGTCTTTTTACGCATACCAACATCATTTTTACCGCAAGAAGACCAAGGTAGAATGTTCACTTTGGTAACCGGTCCGCCTGGTTCAACTCTTCAACAAACACGAGAAAAAATGGCCAAAGTTGAAGACTTTTATTTGGACGGCAGCAACGGTGCTGTAGACGGGCTGTTCACGGCAGCGGGCTTTAGCTTTGCAGGCCAAGCACAAAACGTGGGAATAGCGTTTGTTAAGATGAAAGACTGGGAGCAGCGTGGCGAAGCAAACAGTGTTTTCAATATTAAGCAGAAAGCGGCGAAAGCGCTGTCGCCAGTGAAAGATGCCATGATTATTCCTCTCGTTCCGCCTCCTGTTAGTGCATTAGGGAATGCAAGTGGGTTTCAACTTCAGCTAATAGATCGCGAAGGGGCAGGGCATGAAGCGATGAAGAAGGCTACTCAGCAGCTATTATCAGAAGCGAATAGCAGCCCAATGCTAACTCAAGTGCGCTTTAATGGGCTGGCTGATAATCCGCAATATAATTTAGATATAGATACTCCGAAGGCCCTCGCACTTGGAGTGCCAATTTCAACGGTCAATCAAACCCTAAGCGTTGCTTTAGGAGGTCGTTACGTTAATGACTTTATTGATAGTGGTCGTATAAAACGGGTTTACGTTCAGGCCGAGCAGCAATATCGCATGCTGCCAAAAGACATAGATGATTGGTATGTACGCAACAGTGCCGGAACTATGGTAAAGCTTAGTCAAATAGCGGCTGGTAATTGGTCTTTCGGGCCTTCAAAGCTCACTCGCTTTAATGGCATTGCGTCTAGAGAAATTCAGGGCTCTACACCTCCTGGGGTAAGTTCGGGGCAAGCGCTGGCAGAGCTAGAGCGTATTGCACAGTCATTGCCCGATGGTTTCGATATTGCTTGGACCGGTCTGTCATATGAAGAAAAGGAAAGCGGTAACCAAACGTTACTGCTCTACAGTATTACCGTTGCTGTTGTGTTTATGATATTGGCTGCGCTATATGAAAGCTTGGCCATTCCGCTGGCTATCATACTGGTGGTGCCCCTTGGTATTTGTGGAGCGGTGTTGGCGACGTGGTTAACGGGGCAGTCAAACGATGTTTACTTTCAGGTAGGCTTGCTAATGACCATGGGGCTAGCTGCTAAAAATGCAATATTGATTGTGGAGTTTGCACAGCGCAATTACAAAGAAGGCGCTAACGCATTTGATGCCGCACTCGATGCTGCAAAACAACGCTTTCGCCCTATTATTATGACATCGTTAACTTTTATCTTAGGGGTGATGCCATTGGCATTTGCTTCAGGGCCAGGTTCTGGCGCACAAAATGCTATAAGCATAGGCGTGCTAGGCGGTATTTCTATGACCACTGTTTGCGTTGTGTTTTTTGCGCCCTTTTTATTCTTTTGGGTGCGAAAGTTTGCCGATAAAGCCGGGGGCAGCGACAAGTAGGGGTAATGTTGCTCTGTGAATGTGGCTACGCCAATTTCGCTGCGTCAATTTCGCCGTGTCACTTTTCACTGGTGCTGCATAAAAAGCTGATGCAGCGCTTAACTCTTCACAATGCCGCTGTTTTTTAGCAGGCAATACACCATGGATTAAGGTTATGTTTGCAACGCTGTCACAAATTAAATGGCTTTTTACTGTGTTTACTCAGGTTCAAGCTAATTCCGGGAGTGGAGCAATTACCAGTCTGTCTAATGCTCAATCATTGCTTGCCCAACTGTGGGAGAGTTTTTTGTTTCGCCTGCCAGGGTTAGGCTTGGGAATTATTGTTATGGCGGTGTTTATTGTTCTCGCGCCTCATGCTGCAAAACTGCTCATAAAGCCAGTAACACGCACAACAACATCACCACTTCTGCGTTCGGTTATTCAGCGAAGTATTAGTATTGTTCTTATATTGCTTGGTATTTATCTTTTCTTATTTCTGGCCGGGCTTACCGGTTTCGCTATTGCTGTAGTCAGTGGTACCGGGGTTGTGGGGCTTATTCTAGGCTTTGCCTTTAGGGATATTGCAGAAAACTTTATTTCAAGTTTGCTGTTAACAATACAGCGCCCGTTTCGCATTGGCGATATTGTTCAGATAAACGAGTTTACTGGCATTATTCAAAAGGTCACAGCACGAGCAACCACCTTGGTCGATTTCGATGGCAATCATATTCAAATTCCTAATGCCACAATTTATAAAGGCGTTATTAAAAATCTTACGGCCAACCCACTTATGCGTGGCAAATTCGTTATAGGGGTAGGTTACGATGCCGATATTCAGCAAGCCCAGAGTATTGCTCAGCAAGTTATTGCAGCACATCAAAACGTACTAAAAGACCCTGAGCCCCAAATCCTAATTGATACACTTGGGGCGTCAGCCTACAACGTGAAGGTTTATTTCTGGGTAAATGTAGAGGAAACGAGCGTACTTAAAATGGCCTCAGTACTGATGCGCAATATTACCCAAGCCTTTATGGATGCCAATATTAGCATGCCAGATGACGCAAGAGAGCGGATATTTCCTCAAGGTTTGGAGGTGAAAAACGTACAACCTCAACATAATTTAAATGGCTCGAAAGAGTCTATTAGTGCTCAACAGCCAAGCAGCGATGAATATGAAGAATCATCAGCTGCTATAACCCCCTCTGAAGGTGATGATGTGACCTCTGAAGCCCATGAGATTAGAGAACAGGCACGCAACTCAAGAGACCCAGAGGCGGGAGAGAATATTCTTTAACTATAGTAATTCAGGATAATCCTGATCAGTAAATCGTGCTTGTGCTGAAAATGACGCTCTGTTATGGGTCAATAATAAGCATGTTGTATGATGACAATTATAGTTTCGGACGGTTACAATTAGCGCTGATAAACTTTCAAGGATAGGCAACGATGCATGGAAAACTAACTAAATGGAACGATAGCAGAGGTTTTGGTTTCATTAGTACCGAGGTGAAAGAGCAAGATATCTTTGTTCACATATCTGCTTTCACGGGGAACAGTGCTCGTCCTCGCATTGGTGAGCTTCTTTCGTTTGAAGTTGAAACTGATGAGAAGGGAAAGCAAAAAGCTATAAATGTACGAAGAGCATTAGATTACTCCTCTTCGTCGAGTAGCAGCCTTCAAGCTAGTAAAAGTGCTTTCCTTACCATCTCAAACGTGATGATATTTAGTACTTTAATTTTGCTGGGAGTCATTCTTTACTCCAACTTCAGCCACTATTTCAACTCGAACTATCCATCTGCAGATGTTACTCCCTCGATATCGCCCTCCGATTTAAAAAAAGAGCAATTCGTCTGTGATGGTCGTCAATATTGCAGCCAAATGAGGTCGCGTCGCGAAGCCGAGTTTTTTATCAGCAACTGTCCTAATTCAAAGATGGACGGTGACAATGATGGCATACCTTGTGAGAACGACTCACGATTTTGACTTTCCAATACAACATTAAAAATAAGAACATGCGGAGCATCGGCGAATCACTTCAGCATTTCAAAGTTTATATCCTAAAACTATCTGTTTTCTAGCCTATTAAAGTCTAGATAGCCAAACTCAACGGGGTAGTTGCGTTTAAAGTACTCATGCATGTTGTCGGCGTATTCCCAAAATTTTGGATTTGTGCGCCTCACACCGTAGGCGTCTAGCAGTGCAGCATAATCCGGTTCTGACCCCATTTTATTGATGCGGTTGGCGAAGCTTGGTAGCTCGGACAGTTCAATTTGTAAAAACGCATTGGGGTGAGATGTCATAAACCCGCTTGCAATAGTTACTGTATCTTCTTCCGGCAGCCTTCTATCTTCTTCATTAAATAAATGGGAGATGTTGGTGTGGGCGCTGTGTCTCAGCATGGTGTAGAAGTGTTCTGAATTGCTGTCTTTATCAAAAACACGCACTATGGTCGATTCCGGCAGTAGTGATACATTTGTTCCCTGCATAGCATTAATGCGGTTAAAACTGTTTATTGCTTCTTTTGAATTAAATCCATTTTCTAAGCTATGGCGGCTGCTCAACGTATCGTCAAATTTAGCTTTAATTTTATTGAGCAATTCTTGGTAAGGGGCTTTTGTTTGATATTCGATATCGGTTTTTATATCCGACGTGTTGCCCTTGTAAACAAACTCTTCAACTTCGCTTACAGAACCTCTGTACCACTTGCTTCTTACCTCTTCTCTAGTTTTGTTAGGAAGAAATGATAAGAAGTTAAACTCGCCTTCCATGCGTAAAAAGTCCATGTACATTCTGCTATTTAGCTGGTGGCCAACGTTGCCGTAAACATCGTATCCTGCTACCAGCAAATAATGAATTCGTTCGAACAAGGGGTAGGTTAACACCCAAGCCGTTTGGGGTGTTTCTCCAACAAGCCCCTTTACTACACTTGCAGCGTCGTTATGCCTGAAAATGGTGAGCGCCAAGTTTTCATTGTTATTTTCACCATCCCACAATAAATCTAAGTCTATGCTCAACTTGTTTTTTATTTGTGAGTCGATGAAGTTAGATTTAGCCGTTAAATACTCTCGTTCCATGGCCGCATAGTTCATCCATGCTGTGGGCAACGCATTGCTCTGTTCTTCAGCCGGAAGCTCTATATTTTGTAACGCTCGCTGAATAAACTCTCCGTTATTTTGAACGAGATCCAGCTCAGGCTCGGAAAACACCACCCAAAAATGGTCATTAATTACATTGAGTGCCATTTGACCACGACAAACGGGGCCTTTAATAAATTGCATGATGGTATTTTGAGCTTCATCTAGCATGTACTTGTAGCGCGCATTTATAGGAATTTGCGCAAAAGTAATAAAGGGGTTAGACGCCTCTTTAGGCTTATATGAAGGTAACTCAGTAACTGCGTAGTTGTCGTTTAAAAACCATCGTTGCCATTTTTTCATGCGCTGTTCGTTAAGCAAACCGGGCATGTGTGATTTGTGCACCAAAGTTTGCTTTTCAGGCACTAAACGATAATAGACTCGCTCAACATCTGGTTCGTCAAAAGGGCGACGAGTAAAAATACCCTCTACTGGGGTGCCCGGAGCTGTAGATGAACGTACTAACTTAAAGAATTGCGTTGGTTGTTCAGCACTAAAATGCAAGTGCACTAGAAAAAGGTGCTCGAACAAATACCGGCTCATTAACTGCGATTTTAAATCATCGGCATTTAAGAAGCGTTCCCATTCCTCAACTTTTTTCAGATGAGCGTTTGTTAATACAATGTCGTCATTTCCTCTCGCACCTTGTGCAATCCAATTTAATATAAGCGTATTTTCTTTTTCATTTATCGCCGGAAGTGCATAGGGCATTCCCCAAAGCGGGTAATCTTGTTTATAGGTACCAATGTCGTCAATGGTAGGACACTGATATGATCTATTGATATTTAGAGGGTATTTTTCTTTGTTAAGCTGTGAGGGCGTCGTGCCTTCTGTCTCGGCACGGTTGTCTTGTTTTAATTGAAGCAAGTGAGCTATTACGCTCGAGGACAAATTATCTTTAGCAAAGGATTGGTACTCTTTAGAAGAAAAGTTCTCTGACGTTTCCTTAGGTGAGTCTGAAACTACCGGGAAAAAGTCTTTGTCTCGCCACTGTGTCAGAGTGTGGCCGTCTTCAAACAAGCGGGTTAGGTTCGCCTCTACCAATCGTTCACCATCGTAAACACGCGCTTTGTTTGCGCCACGTTCAATGCCTGAAAAAGAGCCCATTTTAAGCTGGCACGGAGCATCGTAGCAGGCGTGGCATACCACACAGCGTTGCGCTAAAACAGGTTTTACTTGGCTGTGGTAGTCAACTATTTCACTTGCTTTGGGGGCTGAAATGGGTAGCGACTTTGCTTTTAACGGTGTTTGAAAGTAATGGTACAAACCTGAGCCTACTGAAAGGGCGAGGATAAACGAAATGGAGGTAACCCATTTATTCATGCAGAAATTCTCTTATTAGTGGTGTTGCTATCAATGTTGATATTGGCTGTTTCACCTAAAGCCTGAATGATACTTAATACCATAAACCTGTTTTACAAGCTTGTTTCAGCTGAAAAAGAGGCCAACTTCTTACTAAGTTGCATCTAGGGTACTATCAGAAGGTACTATCAAAAAGTACTTTCAAAGAATACTTTCAAAATTAAACACCAAAAATATAACACCGACAAAATGTGACATCGAATAGCAGCAAGCTGGGAGCAAGTAAGTCTGTTAATTAGCTCTAACTAATTTACAACTATACCTGAGCCAACGTGTAGGCGGTAGAAAATAAAAGATTTAAAGCGCAAATGTCGAGCTCTTCTACCATCAGCAATCGTGAACGCTTTCTTTTTATATCCACCGCAGCTAACAACGTCACCGGGTTGAGTTACGCTGTGCAATTTTGCTAAATCAAACCGGTAAATCAAACCACAGAGCCTCTAGGGCACTTTCAGCAACCACCTGATAAGTTTCATTTGCGGTAGACGCAAATGCATCGCCTGATTCAAAACGATGATTAAAATGCTGGTAATTCACAGTAGCTGAACCACTAATAAGATGCAGATAGCCAGTTCTTGCTGTTTCTAATGCTAAAGACTGCCCAGCCTCCAACACAAGACGATGTATACTGGCATCTTGATGTATTGACAGTGAGCCGCCGTTTCCCTTGGGTGTTACTAGGGGAGTAAGCGGACCTGCCTGCTTAATCGTGGTTTGCTCATAGCTTGGCGCAATACCCTTGCTTGAGGGGGTAATCCATATCTGTAGAAACTTTACGTGTTCATTGTCTGAAGCATTAAACTCACTATGCATAACCCCTTTTCCTGCACTCATACGCTGTACATCACCAGCGGGAACTATATAACTATTTCCCTCGCTATCTTCGTGTTTAAGTGCGCCCTCTATCACATACGACACAATCTCCATGTCACGGTGTCCGTGCTTACCAAAACCGTGTCCAGGCATTACAACGTCTTCGTTTATCACCCGTAACACCGATATACCCATGTGTTTAGGGTCGTAATAACGCCCAAAAGAAAAACTGTGCTTGCTGTTGAGCCAACCAAAGCTAGCACTGCCCCGTTCTGCTGATTTTCTAATGTATTTCATGTTTAACCTTTTGGTTTTACCTTGTGCCGCTATGTTATTGCTTTATGGAACACAGCAAAATTATTTTAAAAAGGTTTAAATATTCTTTTTATTAGAATGATTTTGGTGAATAAGCGGTGCTATTTTTATTGAATATTCGTTTTAGTGGAATGGTTGGTGTTATTTTTTTCAATTTTATTTATCGCCGAGTCATTGAATAATCATCCCAAGCATTCACTAATACTAATCAACTGTAAGAGGGAACAATAATGAGTAACGTTTTATTTATTAAGTCATCGCTGAACGGTAGCGAGGGTAATTCCAACATTCTTGGTAATTTGCTTGTAGCAAAATTGAAGGAAGAAAAGTCTGCCAATATAGTGGAAAGGGACTTGGCTGCCGACGCACTACCGCATTTAACACAAGCTGAGATGGCATCGTGGGTACCTGATAGTAATAATCAAGAGCTGGCCAGTTTTTCTGACACGTTAATCGATGAACTTAAAGCAAGCGACACTGTTGTAATTGCTATGCCTATGTACAATTTTGGTGTTCCCTCTACGTTCAAAGCATGGGTAGATCGTATCGCACGTGCTGGCGTTACCTTTCAATACACAGAAAACGGACCTGTTGGATTGTTAGAAAACAAGAAGATAGTAGTGGTTGCCGCGCGAGGCGGTATATATGAAGGCACACAAAAAGACACCCAATCTCAGTATCTAAAAGATTTCTTCGGTCTGATTGGTCTTACAGACATTTCGTTTATTTATGCTGAGGGCTTGGCTATGCCAGACGGTGAAGAACGAATGAATGCGGCTAAACAAGCAATTAGCGAATTTAAGTTTTAGTTTTGCCTTCAACCTTCAAATAGGTGTTCTTTAGCAGTTGGGCTTTTTGAAATTAAGCCTGCACTAGCATCTTTAGTGAGGCCAGCGTTGGCCTTACTAAAGATAAACGCTACTAGGCTGCCCACAATTCCTAAAAACCAAAGCTCTTAGAAACCGCAGTTTTTACGATCCATTGCTCCTACAATATAAAGCCTGTAGAAGTATGGACTGCTGCAGCAGCTGTTGCAGCACCCAATAATGTAACCACACCTGCACCCGCTAAAAAGGCTACAAGCTTTCTTCCACCTTGCATTTCACCTTTCCTAGCTTTCGACTTCGCTAAAAGCTTTTGGGAAAAAAACGAGCTTAAAATGAAAATACCACCAGCGATTACGGCATAGCTCACATATGTCATCAACATAACTTTCTCCGTTTATTGGATAGACAATGGTTGCTTCTCTCAAAGAAAGTATTATGTTCACTTTTTGCGCGTTACATTATATTAACCGAGGAATCGTAAATGAATTAGCTCTGAGAATGGGTTTACGATATAACGATGTACCGAATAAATTTTATTCACCTACAGATTCCATTTGCAAACAGATAAGAAATAATCCTTTTGCCGAGCTTTCACTTTCTTTTCGTCAAAATGTTCGAATTATTACTCTTTATTTAATTTGGCGTTATAAATAAAATGGGCTATGTTCTGCTAAATTGTTGCTATACTGTATATGAACTGTCTCTTATACACATCTCCGAGCCCACGAGACAGGCAGAAATCTC
>OJFL01000857.1_pt1 | contig 13659 bp, 15 predicted proteins | sample 1594131 | NCBI WGS metagenome assembly OJFL01 (sample SAMN05416782, study PRJEB24817) | seawater metagenome | isolation source: Sea water | place: Canada:Atlantic | collected 2013-07 | reverse complement strand
GAGATTTCTGCCTGTCTCGTGGGCTCGGAGATGTGTATAAGAGACAGCGTTTAATAAACTCCGGAAAATATGTCGGGTAGCGGTCTACCATTTGCTCTCTAGTTAACTCTGCCCCTACGGCCTCACGACGTAAATCATTGAGCAGCAATCTAGCAGTAACGAAACTATAGGCAGGATCCTTTTCGATTAAAGATCTGGCCGACAAAATCAAACTTTTATTGACCTCATCAAACGGCACACCGTCATAAAGATCCCGGACAGTTAAAGACAGAACCTTATCTGCTTTCACTTCCGTCCCGAGCCCCGAACAGGCATCTTCGACCAATCGCTTCAAATTATTCAAATCCAGCGGCTGCGCCACACCATCAACCACCATATTCAATGTAGACTGAACCACGCCCTGATCAATCTCGGCTTCTTTCTTAGCTCGGACTCGCTCCTGGTTTCTCTCTTCGCGGTAAAGCACGTAAGATCTCGCCACCCCTTGCTCGCCGTACCTCATCAACGCCAGCTCGACCTGATCCTGAATGTCCTCAATGTGAACTGTGCCACCGGTTGGATTCCTTCGTTTGAGTGCGACAACTACGTTCTGCGTCAACTGTGACACAAGCTCTCGAACCCGAGCTGATGCGGCGCCCTGCCCTCCATTAACAGCGAGGAAAGCCTTGGTCATTGCTATTGAGATCTTTGATGGCTCGAACCCAACCACCGAACCATTTCTACGTACAACCTTCATCATTGCTGAATCAATGCGTGCGGCCTCGTCTTGAATTTCGCGTATATTTTCCAAACTCAAATTATTTGTTTCACTCACATTAGCCGACTGTTGCATTTAGTCTCCTCAATTTTTATTCTATTGCGTCATTCACGCATCGCTGTTTTATTACAGCCTCAACCCCAGCCTTCTCTAAAGAAAAACTCTAACTACAACCAGCATCAGACACCCAATGATGGCAAAAATCTTATAAATTACCCACAAGTTATACACACATAACACACAAGATGTTGTGCTATTGCTCAGAATACAACACTAATTCTAGTGTTGGCACGCTCAGTGTCAAGGTTTTCTTATATTAATTTGGGTAAGATTTTTAACTGCGTTATAAAAAAAATATCAATTTGAAATTTTTCGCTTTTAAATCAACATTTTTGGCCTCATAGGCGAACAATTAAACCTTACTGAAAAAGCTAAAGCGGCAGTTCGATGCTCTTCACTTCCGAGAGCTCACCCCAATCAAATCCAACTCCAGGATCTTGTTTGCGGCCCAGAGGCAGCGCGATATGTGAGTGCCCCACGCAAGCCGCAATAGGGTACGACGCAATTAAAGACTTACAAAGCTTCCTCAAGCTGACGTACTGCGCCACCTCAAATGCATCTGTTTCAACACCTTCAAGCTCAATTCCGATCGAATAATTATTGCAGTTTGACTCTCCTCGCCAGCGCGACTCTCCTGCATGCCACGCCCTATTAAGGCAGGACACAAACTGTGTAGTGCAGCCAAATCGATCTATCAAAAAATGCGTTGACACTTTTAAGCCACGGAGCTGCTGATAATAAGGGTGAGCATTGGCATCAAGTTGGTTTGTGAATAACTGGTGAATATCCGACCCTCCAAAATTCCCTGGAGGCAGGCTGATGCAATGAATCACGATGAGAGCCGGCTGAACATTAGGCGGCCTGTCGTCGTAATTAGGCGAGTAGCACCTCTCAGCGTCCGCTAGATAACCGTTATCAATTTTCCAACCCGGGTCAGTCATGAGGGCGTCTTATCCCGCTCCTTACGATGCTCGCTGGAGCAAAAGATTTGACCACTTGAGCGAACGCCCTCACTCAAAGGAAAATGCACGCCGCAATGAGCACAGCGAGCCATGTCTTCAACAGCAGGAGATGAATGCCCCCCATCGGAAGGCCTCTTGCTTATTTTTCGCCCCTTCGTCTTGATGAAGGCATAGGCCAAAAAACATACCAATAACAATAGCAGATACTTAACCACACGCGTCTCCAGTTAACCCACTCATAACCGAGAGTGTTTACTCATCAAAACCAAACCAATATTAGCGCTAACCTCAAAGATCACACTCATATATCGGAAATAATGCCGCCCGCGAAAGATAAATACAACATCTTGAGCAATAAACAACTGACGGGCTTAATTTATGCGGGACAACGAGTTTCGGGCCAAATCAATCATGCAGCCTTTAAAAGGCGACTCCGGCAAGCTTGAAATACTCTGCTCCGCTGACGCTATTTCTTTTTGAGCGAGCTCCCGCGAATAATCGAGCGAACCCAATTTACGAAAAATATCAACCACAGAGGCCAAACCGCTGGCCCCATCCGCAAGAATCGCCTCTTGAATGACTTTTACATCACCTCTCGACCCATGTTCTAAGGCGTGTATGACTGGCAAGGTAACTTTACCTTCCGCCAAATCATCCCCCGGTTTTTTACCTATCTCACTCTCGGCCCCATCATAATCGAGTATATCGTCAACAATCTGGAAGGCTGTGCCGACGTGCGTACCATATCGCCCCAAATCTGTGACTATTTCTTTGCTACCACCAGACACGATACCACCCAGCATAGCTGCAGCGTCGAACAATCTAGAGGTTTTTGCGCGAATCATTTCAAAATACGAGCCCACAGTTAATTTGCAATTCTGCACATTAGCAAGTTGAAGCACTTCACCTTCAGAGATAGCGTTTGTTGCATCAGCCATTATCCTAAAGACATCGCTCTCCCCAACATCCACCATGATTTGGAACGCTCTGGAATACAAGAAATCCCCAACTAACACAGCGGCCGCATTACCAAAACGCTCATTCGCCGTTGACATACCTCTACGAACCGCTGAGCTGTCCACAACGTCATCGTGCAATAGTGTTGCCGTATGAACAAACTCTATAGCAACAGCCAACTGAACCGCACGCCGCTCCTCGTAACCCAAGCTAGCAGCAGACAATAATACAAGAATAGGTCTCAGTCTCTTGCCACCACTATCAATTGTGTATCGAGCAACCTCCCCCACCAGGGGCACTTGTGACACAAGCTGGGCGCCAATCTCTTCATTTAGACGCAACAGAAGGTCATTGGTAATAGAGCTAGAGGATTTCATGAGGCAACAGAAGATAATAAATAATGTAAAGTAAAGGTGTTAGCACCTAGGTACGATGATGTTATGGGCCCCTCACATGGGTGTCAAATAAGTTTCTGAATTATTGCGTAGTGAGATGAATTCTTGTATGCTACGTTCCCTTTTTGGTAAGAAATAACGGTTAACAGCCGCTTGAACTCAGGATAAAATAAAGCCATGTATGCTGTGATAAAAACTGGTGGGAAACAATACAAAGTTTCTACTGGAGAAAAATTAAAAGTTGAAACGTTAGGCGCTGAAGTTGGCGAAAACATCACGCTCGACCAAGTCATGATGGTTGTTGACGGTGCCAACGTCTCGATAGGTACTCCCACTCTAGAGGGTGCTAGTGTTGCGGCAACAGTTTTAGGCCATGGCCGCGGCAAAAAAGTTAAAATATTTAAACTCCGAAGACGAAAACACTATAAAAGGCAGCAAGGTCATCGTCAAAATTTTACTGAAGTCGTGATCGGCGACATTACAAGCCAGTAACCACACGACTTTACGTTTTGAAAGGTAATTAATTTATGGCACATAAAAAAGCTGGTGGTAGTTCTAGAAACGGACGCGACTCAAACGCCAAAAGACTTGGCGTCAAACGTTTTGGCGGGGAGTTGATTTCTCCAGGCAGCATTATCATTCGACAACGCGGGACGGTAGTTCATCCTGGGGAGAATGTCGGAATGGGTCGTGACCACACATTATTTGCAAAAGTACATGGTCACGTTTTATTTGGAAAAACCGGCCGATTAAACAAGAAAATCGTTAGTATTGTTCCAGCGTAGGGTTTACCTTATTTCGAAAAAACCCTGCCTACAAGGCGGGGTTTTTTTTTATCTGACTATAAAGAATTAGACGATGAAATTTGTTGACGAAGCAAAAATAGAAGTACACGCAGGCAAAGGAGGTAATGGAATTGCGTCTTTTCGCCGCGAAAAATTCGTTCCTAAAGGGGGGCCAAGCGGCGGAGATGGAGGCCGAGGGGGATCGGTTTATGTTCGTGCCTCCAGAGACATCAATACTCTTCTAGACTACAGATTTAAACGAATGTTTCGCGCTAAGAATGGTGAAAATGGTCAGAGTAAAGATTGTTATGGTAGATCCGGTGATGACCTCTATCTAGCAGTCCCCATGGGTACAATTATTTACGATGATACAGACAACTCTGTAATTTTTGATTTAAGCCAAGATGGGCAGACGGAACAACTATGCAAAGGAGGCAAAGGGGGGCTCGGCAACATACACTTCAAATCGAGCACAAACCGCGCACCTAGACAGTTCACCGATGGCGAGCTCGGCGATGACAGAATAATTCGTATGGAGCTCAGCGTGCTTGCAGACGTTGGCTTGTTAGGGTTCCCAAACGCCGGGAAGTCAACTCTCATAACGTCTGTATCCGCTGCGAAGCCTAAGATTGCTGACTATCCTTTCACTACATTACATCCTCATTTAGGCGTTGTACGTTCCGGGTTTCGAGGCAGTTTTGTAATCGCGGATATCCCCGGGCTTATTTCTGGAGCGTCGGAAGGGGCCGGACTTGGCCATCAGTTCCTAAAGCATCTGCAGCGCACAAAATTGTTAGTCCATGTAATCGATATTGGTACTGAATACCCAGATACAAAATCCATCGTGCAGGGAGCTAACGATATATGTCTCGAATTACAAAAATATAATGATGCACTGTTTAACAAACCAAGATGGATCGCATTGAATAAAATGGATTTAATTCCCGAAGAGGAACAAAGAGCATTCATTGCGGAGGTATCCACCGCCCTTAAAAAAGGACTCGCAAATAGCGAGCAGATTTTTCCAATCTCATCGCTATCGGCAGATGGGACACCAGCACTCATGAATGGCATCATGGAATACATGAGTCGGCTAGAAGACACAAATAAAAAATCCCATTGAGAGGATTCTAAGAAGATATGAACACAAAGGCCCATCGCAACAAACGTATCGTCGTAAAAATTGGCAGCAGCCTAATTACGGCTAATGGCCGAGGACTGGACTTACCTGCCCTCAATGAGTGGTCACGTCAAATCTCAGCAATCAAAAAAGAGGGGGCTGAAATCATTCTTGTTTCTAGTGGCGCAGTCGCCGAAGGCATGCTACGTTTAGGCTGGACGGTGCGTCCAACCATGATTCATGATCTTCAAGCAGCAGCTGCAATTGGTCAGATGGGTTTAATCAGAGCCTATGAAGACGCCTTCCACTCATCAGGACTGCACACCGCTCAAATTTTACTCACTCATGATGACTTGGCGAACAGAACTCGATACCTAAACGCTCGATCCACACTGCGCACACTGATCGGCCTAGGTGTTGTGCCAATTGTGAATGAAAACGACTCAATCGCAACAGAGGAAATTAAATTTGGCGACAATGACACCCTAGCCGCACTTGTTGCAAACTTGATTGAGGCAGACATTCTCATTATTCTTACCGATCAAGATGGGCTTTTCACCGGCGACCCAAGAACGTCCCAAGATGTTCGCAAAGTTGATGTTGCTGACGCAGGTGACCCCTCACTGGAACAAATGGCAACCGGTAATGGCTCTAGCCTTGGCAGCGGCGGCATGCTCACGAAATTACGTGCGGCAAAACGAGCTGCCCGCAGTGGAACGCATACCGTAATAGCCAACGGGAAAGAGAACGCTGTCTTATTGCGCATATTATCTGGGGAAAATGTTGGAAGCAGGCTAAACGCTTCAAAACCAGTTATCACCGCCAGAAAACAATGGCTCAGTAATCATTTACAAATTTGCGGCTCACTCACTCTTGATGAAGGAGCAATACGCGCCATAACCATAAATCAAAAAAGTTTGTTACCGATAGGTGTCACAGCCATTAAAGGAGACTTCGACCGAGGAGACGTTGTCGCGTGCACTAACTCGTCGGGAGAGATCATCGCGCACGGACTCATCAACTACAACTTCACAGAACTAAATAATATAAAAGGGCTCCCTTCCGAAAAAATAGAAGAAGCGCTGGGCTACGTAGATGATCTAGAACTTATTAACAGAGATAACTTGGCGCTTGAAGACTAAAATTTAGGCTGGCGACCCCTAATTATTGACTCCGACGGCCCTCCTGCTTACGCATTTTTCCTTTCTTGAAGAACACCTTTAATTGCCGCTCTTTTAGAATATTAGCGTCACCGAGACACATGTAATATTCCATCAAATCGTTTCGGTAACTATTAGCGGTTTGGTATTGCGCTGAGCGCCATTGGGGACTCTTGACAGACATCCAAGGCTTATCAAACCCAAAACTCGACGCATAAAATTTATACTCCCTCGTTGCGCAGCGAAATCCCTCATAGGTTATGTTCTCACTACCCTTGGGAGAAACCGCCCGCAACACCATACGAATAACGCCATCGTCCCCATACTGAATTGAAGAAATATCAACATAGAATCGAAAACCAGACTGACTTGTTGTCTGAAAAAGAGTGAATCCGTTTTTTTGAGAGGGTAGAGGCAAGTCAACGTTCGACTCATTCCAAGCTTCTGCTCGTGGTTTCCCGTATTTATTTTTCGTATTTATGGACCCATCCTCTTTATAGATCCGCCCTGACGCATCGGTCTGAGCGTGCACCTCACTCTGAACTATGGATACGCAAAGGATACACGCCAACATCAGTGACAAGCCCGAGCGCGAGCAAGCCAATGGAATCAATCGTTTTAAAACAATTTGCATATCAACTTTCTTCAAAATACATCTAGGTTCTAGTGTAACTTGTAAGGCCGTCGTCAATTACCCGCGACCAAATCACCAACCAAAGAGTCACGTAAAGTCTCCGGCACCTCTTCAATTTCTACTGTGTAATTTGGATGGTCTATTCCAATGCTAAGTGCAGAGCCATGAAGAAGCGATTTCTTCATATCACCGGTAAGCTCAAATCGAAGAAAATGTACCGCAGAGGTCTTCTCAGCATTTTCCCGGTCCAAGTCTTCATCCGCAAAAGGGAAAACTTTACCAAAGCCAGGAACCCGCACCCAAACAAGATCTTCTAGATCAATGAGCTTGGACAGCGCAACCTGTCTCTCATTCTCATCAGGGTATTCAATTAACAAAGTCGCCTTCCAGTTACTTCCATCTGGAACTAAAGGCAAATAAGCATGCAATTCCTCATGAATGGCTTCTTCTTCAAAAATTCGCTCTACCCGAAGCATTTCCTGGACTTGATATTGAACGGTTAAAGCATCCTCAAACAACAAGGTGACATGCTCACCCAAAAAAACTTTTCTAGTTTTTTTATGCTCCATAACTTCTGCACGAAACGAAAGTCTGCGCTTCGCATATTCTTCTAACGACATCAAGCTTGATCTATTCAACATCTTTCATCTCCAATTCTCATAAACCATAAGCAATACGCAATAACGTGATGGGGTGACGTTTTTTGACATCACTCAAATCGTGCTTCTCTTCCATACCCTGCACTATATGTGTCGCAGCAATGGCACAATCCGAACTAATATACTTCGGCGCTTCCTCATGCATCTGTCGGAAAACTGGTCGACCAATTTTCATGGAATCGGCGAAATATTCCTTTTTAACGCCCCATGTACCATCATGGCCGGAGCATCGTTCAACCTTATTGACAGTAGTGCCTGGGACTCGTTCCAACATTTCTTTTGTCTTCAAACCGATATTTTGCACACGCAAATGGCAGGGGACGTGATACGAGACTTGCCCCAAAGATTCTTTAAAGTCAGTATTAAGAAGACCATCACGATCACGCATCACGAAATATTCAAATGGATCAAACATAGCTTTCGCTACCAACTGCACATCTTCATCATCAGGAAAAAGTAGGGGTAACTCCTGCTTGAACATCAAAGTACACGAAGGCACGGAAGTCATAATTGCGTAACCTTCTTGCGCGTACTTAACCATCTGAGGAATGTTTTTTTCTTTTAAGTTCTTGACCGCTTCGAGGTCACCCAACTCCAACTTAGGCATGCCGCAGCAGGCCTCTTTTTGGACGGCGACAGCCATAACTTGATTATGCTCGAGCACCTTAAATAGATCTTCACCAATGTTTGGCTCATTGTAATTCACATAACACGTAACGAATACAGCCACTTTCCCAGGAGTTCTTTGACCATCTTGAGACGAGCCCACACTTACTATGGGCATTGATGACCGGAATGTTTTGCCTGCATATTTTGGCAACTTACGATCTTTGTGAATCCCAAGTGTTTTGTCCATAATGGAGCGCGTCACCTTGTTCGTATTGACGGCATTAATTGTTTGGACAACCACTGGGATGGCCGATAGCTTACCCAACGCATCCGTACTCGATAAGAGTTTATCCCTAAATTTTGTCTGACCGTTTTTAAATTTCTGCGCCTTCGCGCGTAACATTAAATGAGGGAAATCAACATTCCATTCATGCGGAGGCACATACGGACACTTACTCATGTAACACATATCACACAGATAACACTTATCAACTACTTTTGAATAATCCTCTTTAGCGACACCGTCCACCTCCATTGTGGCGCTTTCATCAATCAAATCAAAGAGTGTTGGGAAAGCCGTGCATAAATTGACACATCGCCGACATCCGTGACAAATATCAAATACTCGCTCCATCTCTTCATGTAGCGGCTTTTCCTTATAGAATTCGGCATCCTCCCAGTTCAGAGGATGTCGCGTTGGTGCTTCTAAACTACCTTCTCGCATAAAAATTTCGCCATAAAATGCACGTTCAATAAAAAAGCGTGAGCAAGAATTATCTAAGGCTCACGCTTCCCAAAACTCAAATAAACTGACAAACCCAGAGTTAATCCTCTAGCGCATCAAGAGCTTTTTGAAACCGATTAGCATGAGATCGCTCTGCTTTAGCGAGCGTTTCAAACCAATCAGCGATCTCATCAAAACCCTCATCGCGAGCAGTTTTTGCCATACCTGGATACATATCCGTGTACTCGTGCGTCTCACCAGCTACGGAAGCGGTAAGGTTATCTCGTGTGCCTCCAATCGGCAGCCCAGTAGCGGGGTCGCCAACCTGCTCCAAGTACTCAAGATGACCATGGGCATGACCAGTCTCGCCTTCAGCAGTAGAGCGAAACACTGAAGCCACGTCGTTTTGGCCTTCAATGTCTGCCTTGTTCGCAAAATACAAATATCTTCTATTTGCTTGTGACTCACCTGCAAACGCATCTTTAAGACTTTGCTCAGTCTTTGATCCTTTTAAACCAGCCATTTATCTTCTCCCTTTCGTTTTTCATGTGCTACTCATTATTGTCCTCCAGGCCTTAACGCTCTGAAACACAACCTCTCCCTTTTTTACGGACCATCAAAATCTAGACAAGTTCTAAGTTTTTGATACAACTAGTGTATTTTTGCGGACTCTATCTGTCAATCTAGTGACCTCCAAAATAAACTGTTTCTGTGTTTATTCTCGGACTTTTTGATTCCTATTTTTTTGATGACGGAAATACGAATCATTCAAAAAAAACTCCAGCTTCAGATTGTCGTCCCAACAGCCTGGCAGCCCGAGCATCGGCAACGGTGAGAAATTTCGCCCAGATTTAAAAAGTTCCTGATTCGGAATTAACTTGGATAACAGAGTATCGATAGCAGCCGGGGACAGCGATGGGGTACTAGTCGCAATCTCGCCACTTGGGTCTGCGAGTATGAGAGCTTTGCCTGTCATCCCTACATATGGGTTCAATGTTTTCTCAAACAGCGCATGTCCAAAAATGCTGAATGACATATCTTGCATCACCTCACCGCGAGATTCATAAAAAATCTCAATCCACTTAAACTCTTTTAATAATTGGGTCAAGCGGGGGTTTCGGGACACAACAATCACTCCCTCTTCATCAAAAATTGTAAGTGCATCCCCTTGAGGTGACCGTCCTTTCGCCACATCATTTTGAAGGACCGAAAAATGTCGCGCATTGAGCGCTGACTTGGATTTAGGAAACAACAGCCACACCAGAGCATTCAACAAATCATGCCAATTTTGAGGCCTGACTTGTACCTCACCAGTCAAAAAAGTCCGCTGTTCGAAACCTGCATCAAAAACCTTTGGTCGCTCTAACTGAGGCACAAATTGAATGTCCATTCCGTTCGCATTCACAATAACTTCAGAGTGCCGATGAACAAGTCGATTCAATTCCTGACACGTCGGCCAATTGGATGGATCCAAGCTTAAGAGATAAGTTTTGATATGTTCACAAAATTTACCCGCTAATAATCGTTTTCGACCCTCTTGATAATTCACTGGCTTATGACGTTAAAATAGATAGACATTATGGTATCTCAGATAAAGTTGAAACAGAAAAATTAAGGATTGATACGCTCAGTGGATCGAATTGAATGTGTAGTCATTGGCGCAGGGGTTATCGGCCTTTCGATTGCTCGTGCATTAGCCTTAGAAGGAAAGGAAGTACTCATTATGGAAGCCGAAGATACTTTTGGCTCCCATACAAGTTCAAGAAATTCTGAGGTTATACATGCAGGCATTTATTACCCAAAAGGCTCACTAAAGGCAACCTTGTGTGTCGCAGGGAAAAAACTACTCTACGATTACTGCGAGCTTCGTGAAATCCCTTTTAAACGCATTGGGAAATTAATTTTAGCGACAGATGAATCGGAAGTTGAGACGGTTAACAAATACATTTCCAAAGCTGCTGAGAATGGAGTGAATGACCTTATATGGCTCAACCAAAAAAAGACCTTAGAACTTGAACCAGAAATCCGATGCGTTGGCGCCGCATTCTCCCCCTCGACCGGCATTATAGATTCTCATGCTTACATGCTAAGTCTATTAGGAGACGCAGAAAATGCGGGTAGCATCATCGCCTATCACACGTCAATTGAGTCTATTGAACCCGACCAACATGGGTTTATTTTGAATACCAGCGGCTCTAACGCACATGAGATCCATACCAAACTCTTAATTAACGCTGCCGGGTTACGGGCATGCGATGTGGCCAACTCAATTAAAAAATTAGACAAAGCGCTCATTCCACCTTCCTACTTTGCCAAGGCCCACTATTACTCACTCGCTAGTCGGAATCCATTCAAACACCTCATTTATCCAGTCGCACACCAAGCTTCCCTCGGAGTACATGTCACAGTTGATATGGGTGGTAACGCTCGGTTTGGCCCTGATCTCGATTGGGTACCAGGCATCGATTACACATTTGATGATTCTCGAAAAGCACTATTTTATGAAGCGATTCGCCACTACTGGCCTGCCGCAAATCAGGAACAACTGCAACCAGGATATACCGGCATCAGGCCAAAAATATCTGGCCCAGGAGCGTCTGCTGCAGATTTTATGATTCAATCTGCGAAGGACCATGGCCTTAGAGGGCTGGTTAATTTATTTGGTATCGAATCTCCAGGCTTAACCTCAAGCTTAGCAATAGCTGAATTAGTCAAAGGACTGCTAAACAGAGACGTATGATAAACACTTAGGTGCTGATTTCACGTCAATATAAACCGATACCAAGAATTGGCCTAGGGCGTCTCAGGTTTTTTTTGCTGCGCATTTAACAGATCCAAAGCGACGTCAACGATCATATCCTCTTGACCACCGACCATTCGTCTACGCCCAAGCTCCACTAAAATATCAATTGTTTTCAACCCGTACTGTTTCGCGGCTTTCTCAGCATGTAATAAAAAGCTTGAATAAACCCCGGCATAACCCAGAGCCAACGTTTCGCGATCAACCCGGACCGGGCGATCTTGTAGAGGCCTGACGATATCCTCTGCCGCGTCAATTAACTTGTAAAGATCACAACCGTGATTCCAGCCTAAACGATCCGCAGCCGCAATAAAAACTTCTAATGGTGCGTTTCCAGCCCCGGCACCCATACCCGCCAAACTCGCATCCACTCGATCACAGCCCTCCTCAACCGCAACGATTGAATTAGCGACTCCTAGACTGAGGTTATGGTGCGCATGCATGCCAGTTTGCGTCTCAGCTTTGAGGACATCTTTAATTGCCTTGAAACGATCACGGACATCATTCATATTTAGCGCCCCCCCCGAATCAACCACATAAACACAGACCGCCCCATAGCTTTCCATGAGCTTCGCTTGCTGAGCAAGACCAGATGGAGTATTCATATGACTCATCATCAAAAACCCAACTGGCTCCATTCCAATCTCTCGAGCATATTCAAGATGTTGTCGCGAAATATCAGCCTCTGTGCAGTGAGTTGCCACACGAACAACCCGCGCACCAGCATCAAAGGCCTCTTTTAAATCATGGACGGTTCCTATTCCAGGGATCAATAACGTAGCCACTTTAGCGACAGATAATTCTTCAGCCGCCGCCGCAATCCACTCGACATCAGTATGACGCCCAAATCCATAGTTGAATGACGATCCTTGCAGCCCGTCACCATGCGCCACCTCAATTGAATCCACGTTCGCCTCATCCAAGGCTCTAGCAATTTTCTTAACATGCTCAATGCTGTACTGATGACGTATTGCGTGCGAACCATCCCGCAAAGTAACATCAGAAATGTATATTTTTTTGCTCATATTTAGATTCCCTCGCTCAAGCAACTGATGGTGACAACTGCAATAACCTCTCGGCAAGTTTCTCACCAGTCGCGAGCGCTGCTGAGGTCATGATGTCGAGGTTTCCCGCATAAGAGGGCAAATAATGAGCTGCTCCTTCAACTTGAAGAAACACGGTGGTCTTAATGCCGCTGAGTTGACCGACACCAGAAATATGACACGGGTTATCGGGACCAAATTCTTCGAACTGAACACGCTGTTTGAGACGATACCCGGGGACGTACGCATTCACGCTAGCAACCATTTCCTCAACGGCTTGCTCAATTTTTGCAGTATCAACTTTCGAAGATAAAATATACACTGTATCTCTCATGAGCATGGGTGGCTCAGCCGGATTAAGAACAATAATCGCCTTCCCTTTCCTGGCGCCGCCAATAACTTCAATTCCCCTGGAGGTCGTTTCCGTGAATTCATCTATGTTTGCACGAGTCCCAGGCCCAGCCGAACGACTGGAAATTGATGCAATTATTTCAGCGTAGTGAACCTCAGCCACACTAGATACCGCAGCCACAATCGGAATGGTAGCCTGTCCACCACAGGTCACCATATTTACATTCGGCTCGTCAAGATGTTGTGTTAAGTTCACCACAGGGACGCAATAAGGACCAATTGCCGCTGGCGTCAAATCCACCATCTTTACGCCAGGCTTCACAGTCCTCACAAGTCGATCATTCTCAATGTGCGCACTGGCAGAAGTCGCGTCAAACACGAGCTCGATCTCCGACATGATGCCATCATCTATCAAACCAGAGATACCCTTAGAGCTAATCACAACACCCAGTCGCCTCGCTTGCTCCAAGCCATCCGATTTGGAATCGATGCCGACCAAAGCCGCCATCTCGATGAACTGACCATGCCTCATGATCTTCATCATCAAATCTGTACCAATATTGCCGGATCCTATAATCGCTGCTTTGACTTTTTGTGCTGTCTCTTATACACATCTCCGAGCCCACGAGACAGGCAGAAATCT